>OFTX01000193.1_pt1 | contig 38683 bp, 34 predicted proteins | sample 1775051 | NCBI WGS metagenome assembly OFTX01 (sample SAMN08195772, study PRJEB24354) | sludge metagenome | isolation source: sludge from phenol fed wastewater aerobic bioreactor A | place: India: Nagpur | collected 2016-09-15 | reverse complement strand
GGGTTCGGAGTCCAGCCCGTCGGCGCGCCGGGCTGCAGCGCGGGCCGTGCGCCGCGGGCCGACGACGGTGCGGCCATCGCGTCGGGGCGCCCGGCGGCAACCCGGCCTGAGGGGGCCCGACCGGCCCGGACGGGCTGTGGCGCACGGGCAGCGTCATACCCGCGGTTCGTATCGGGGCGTGGCAACGTCCCGACCTCGGCGGGCGGGATCGGCGCTGGCACCTGCACGGCCGCCGGGGCCGTGTCGCGCCTCGGTATCGCGGCCAGTGCATCACCGAACGTCTCGGGCACCCAGCGGGACGGCGCCGGGTCGGACGTGCCGTCGACGCCGGTCAGCGCATCGGTGAAGAACACCTCGGTCACGGGGGAATCCTCACGAAGCCGGGCCATGCCATAGATCGTATGCTGACAGACCGACCGAGCCCGCCCCGCGCGCCGCGGCCAGCGGGCGTCGAGTGGGAGTGCTGCAGAGTCACCGGGCCGCAAAACTCTGCAGGATTCCCCGTCAACGAGAAGCCGGGCCTCGACACCGCCGGGCAGCTACTTCTTCGCCCCGGCCTTCGAGGGGGTCTTCCGTCGCGTCGCCGTACCCGTCTTGGAGCCCGCACCCGTCGCGGCCTTCCGCCGGCCGCGCGTCGGAGCCGGGCCCTTCGCGCGCTTCTCGGCGAGCAGTTCCGCGGCGCGCTCGTCGGTCAGGTCCTCGACGCTGTCGGACTTGCGCAGCGAGGCGTTCGTCTCCCCGTCGGTGACGTACGGGCCGAACCGCCCCTCCTTGACGACCATCGGCTTGCCCGAGTTGGGGTCCGTGCCCAGCTGTTTGAGCGGCGGCGCCGCCGCGGCCCGACCCCGCGTCTTCGGCTGCGCATACAGCGCCAGCGCCTCGTCGAGCGTCACGGTGAACAGCGAATCCTCACTTGGCAGCGAGCGAGAATCGTTGCTCTTCTTCAGGTATGGGCCGTACCGGCCGTTCTGCGCGGTGATCTCCGCGCCGGACTCCGGATCGACACCCACCACCCGGGGCAGGTTAAGCAACCGCAGCGCCTCGTCGAGCGTGATCGCCTGGAGGCTCATCGACTTGAACAGCGACGCGGTACGGGGTTTCACGGCGTTCTTACCGGTTTTCGGGGTGCCCTCCGGGAGCACCTCCGTGACATACGGCCCGTAGCGCCCGTCCTTCGCGACGATGGTGCGCCCGGTTGCCGGATCGACGCCTAGTTCCCGGTCGCCGGCCGCGGCCTGCCCGAACAGCTGCTCGACCACCTCGGGGGTCAGCTCGTCGGGAGGCAGGTCGTCCGGCAGGTTGGCGCGCTCCGTCGCGGCAGCATCGCCCGCCGTATCGCCCCCCGCGTCGCCCCCTGCGGCGTCGCCGGCAGTCGCGTCACCTGCCGCAGCGTCGCCCGGCGCGAGCGTGGGGCGCTCCAGATAGGGCCCGAACCGGCCGACCCGCACCACCACGGTCCGCCCGGCCGAGTCCTTCAGCAGCGGCAGCGAGTTCACCTCGCGTGCGTCGATGGTGTCCATCTGGTCGGCAACCAGGTGCTTCAGCCCGCCGGACCGCCCGACCGACCCCTTCGGCCCGACGTCGCCGCCGAAGTAGAAGCCCGACAACCAGTCGGTCCGGTGCAGCCGACCGGCCGCGATCCCGTCGAGCTCGTCCTCCATCGCCGCCGTGAAGTCGTAGTCCACCAACCGCGGGAAGTAGCGTTCCAGGAGCCCGATCACCGCGAAGGCCACCCAGGACGGCACCAGCGCTGTGCCGCGCCGCCACACGTACCCGCGGTCGGTGATGGTGCGGATGATCGACGCGTAGGTCGACGGCCGGCCGATGCCCATCTCCTCGAGCGCCTTGACCAGGCTCGGCTCGGTATACCGCGCGGGCGGTTTGGTCGTGTGCCCGTCGGGAGTGGCGCCGTCGACGCGGAGCGTCTGGCCCTCGGCGAGCGGCGGCAGCTTCGCCGGCGCCCCCGAGGTCGCCGTCCCCGAGGCTCCGGCTGCCCCGGAACCCGCGCGGCCGGGCAGTTCGTCATCTTCGTGGCCACCTCGCCTCGATCCGCCGGCCGCCGACCCAGCGGAACGACCAGCGTAACCGGCGCTCGCGTCGGAATCGGCATCGTCCGGCGTGTCGTCATAGGCCCGCTGGTAGCCGGGGAAGGTGATCGTCTGGCCGGAGGCGGAGAACACCAGCTCGCGGATCGCGCCGGCGGCCCCCGCAGTCGCAACGTTCACTGCGATGCGGGCCGTCACGGATCGGCCGCGCGCATCGGCCATCTGCGAGGCGATGGTGCGCTTCCAGATCAATTCGTAGAGCCGGAACTCGTCCCCGGACAGCTCGCCCGCCACCTGCCCGGGCGTGCGGAACTGGTCGCCGGCGGGCCGGATCGCCTCGTGCGCCTCCTGCGCGTTCTTCACCTTGCGGGTGTAGTGCCGCGGCGCGTCCGGGACGTACTCGGGCCCGTACAGTTCGCGGGCCTGGGCGCGCGCGGAATCCAGCGCGGTCTGCGACAGCGTCGTCGAGTCGGTGCGCATATACGTGATGTAGCCGCCCTCGTAGAGCCGCTGCGCGGTGCGCATGGTCCGCTCCGACGAGAAGTGCAGCCTGTAGCCGGCCTCCTGCTGCAGGGTCGACGTCATGAACGGCGGCGCGGGCCGCTTGGTGAAGGGTTTGTCCTCCACGGAGGTGACGGTGGCCGCGGCGCCGGGGAGCGCGGCGGCGAACGCGCGGGCGGTCGGCTCGTCGAGCTGTAGCACGGCGACACCGGTCTTGACGGCCCCGGTGGCGGGGTCGAAGTCCTTGCCGGTGGCCAGACGGGTGCCGTCTACGCTGGCGAGCGATCCGGTGAACGCGCCGGACGCGTCGCCCGAGTTGTCCGTCGCCGCGAAGACGGCGTCGATGCCCCAGTAGGTGCCGGACACGAACGCCATGCGCGCGCGCTCACGTTCGACGATGATGCGGGTCGCCACGGACTGCACCCGCCCCGCGGACAGCCGCGGCATCACCTTCTTCCACAGCACCGGCGAGACCTCGTAGCCGTAGAGCCGGTCGAGGATGCGGCGGGTCTCCTGCGCGTCGACGAGGTTGTCGTCCAGCTCGCGCGGGTGCTGGACGGCGGCCCGGATCGCACCGGGGGTGATCTCGTGGAACACCATGCGCTTGACCGGGACCCTGGGGCTGAGCGTCTGCAGCAGGTGCCAGGCGATCGCCTCCCCCTCCCGGTCCTCATCGGTGGCCAGGAACAGTTCGTCGGCGCCCTTGAGCAGGTCCTTGAGCTTGGCGACCTGTTGCTTCTTGTCCGGCGGGATCACGTACAGCGGCTCGAACCCGTCGTCGACGTTGACGCCGAGCCGGGCCCACGGTTCGCCCTTGTACTGCGCCGGGACGTCCGCGGCGCCACGCGGCAGGTCTCGGATGTGCCCGACCGATGATTCGACCACATACCCATCGCCCAGGTAGCCGGCGATGGTGCGCGCCTTGTGCGGCGACTCCACCACCACCAGCTTCGTGCCGGATCGCGGTCCGGTTTTCGTTTGAGGCATGGGCTTTTCACATACTCCTTGGTTCCATCGTGGTTCCGTCCGTTGCGTCGTCACGGTCCGTCACAACCGTCTATGACGTCTATGACGCTGTTCGGCGCAAAGCTTCCGACCGATCCGCCGCACGATCACGGCGCCGGTCGCCGGACACACCCATCGCTCGCCGCGGGCCTGGTCCGCGATGAGGGCGTCCGGTGCAGGATGCCAGATCCTGCCCGCCCGCCGCAGGGTACCCCGCCGACGTGCGTCGGTGGTGTGCGTGGCCGTGTGCGCGAACCTCGCGCGTCGGGCCTGGCGCGTCGGCTCTTGCGCTTCCTTAGCGGGGCGACGCCGGCCAAACGCCGCCCGGCACGCCGGGCGGCGGATCACCGATCATCTCGGCCAGGCGCGCGGCACGCCTGCGGCCGGTCAGTCGGACCGCCGGCCACCCGGACTGTACCCCCGTCACCGAACCGGCCAGCCCGGCGCGGGCGAGCGCTGCGGCCAACGCGGAATGCATCCCGGCGGCGTGCGGGTCCAGGCCGAGCAGGTAGCCCTGCGCGTCTGGGCGGCCGGCCGCGAGCAGCCAGACCCTGAGCAGGCCTGCATCGATCACGAGATCCGGCGGGGCCGCCTTGACCGCGCCGCGTGTCCATGTGGCGGTCAGCGCGTCGAGCTTCGCGGACCGCTCCGTGCGCAGCAGCACCGCCCCGTCGGTCCGGTCGCGCACGGCCTCGGCAATCAGGTCCCGCGCCGCGCACTCACGGACCAACGAGTCGGCCCGCCACGCGTCCGCCAGCAGGATCGAGATCCGTGAGCCCTGCGGCCCCGCGACCATCTGCCCGTGCGCCGCGAGCAGCCCGCCCAGGTCGAGAAGTGCCGGCGGCAGCAGATCCGCGGAGAACAGCGACGGTTGCGTCACGGCTCGCCACGGTACCGGATCACGCCGACGACCGTATGCGGCCGAGCGTTCCCGGCGCCCAGTCGCTCACCTGCTCGGCCGACGACGCTCAGCTGGTGGGCGACGCGGACTGCGCGAAGGAGTACAGCGGAGCGCAGGCCGGCAACTTCTTCATGGCGTCTTGGATCTTGGGGTCGAGGTCGTACTTGTCGAACGACAGCCCGTCCATACCAGAGGTCAACGACGAATCGAGCGAGCTCATCGCCTGCTGCAGCTGCTCCATGGTGGTGACCTTCTCGGCCTGCAGCTTGTCGGCGACCTGCTTCAACTGCGGCGCCGCCTTGCTCAGCGAGGCGACGATGTCCTGTGCCATCTGCTTACCGTTGGCGAGAGTGGGCGGCGGGACCGCCCCGATGGTCTTGGCCGCGGAATCCATGGAGGACGCCATCGTGGAGATCGCCTTGACCAGGTCCTGCTGGATCTTCGCGGGGTCGCCCGAAGCCCCCAGGCTGCTCATGGCGCTGCCCATCAGACCAAGCGCCTGCTCGACCACCGGCGACAGTCCCGTGCAGACCGCCCCGAACCACGCGGCGCTCTGCGCGTCGAGATCCCCGCTGATCGTAACCGTGGACGACGCGCCGCCGGCGGTCGGCTCCGTGGAGGCCTGCGAGCTGGACGACTCGGTGCTGGACGACTCAGTGCCCGCCCCCTGCCCCGCCGGTGACGACTGGCTACTGCTCGACGACTGCGAACTCGAGCTGCTCGATTGGCTCTGCTCCGTCCCGCCCGAACTTCCGCACGCCGTGACAACGAGTGCAGCCACTGCCGCGGCGGCGACGGCCACCAGTGTGCGCTTCATGACAAGGTCTCCTCGGAGTCGGCCCGGCGAATTCGATCGACCAACGATACTCGCCCGGAGCCGGAAAGGATCACGGTCCAACGGCCCTTTTCAAGGCGGCGGAACGTGCTCAGCGAACGGAAGGCTGGGACATCACAGCTAGGACATCACAGCTGGGACATCACGGCTAGGCGGCGGCAGCGGCCTCGGCCTCGGGCGCCCCTTCGTGGAGCTGCGATGCCCGCTTCTTCGACACGATCACAGCGGCCACGATGATCGCCAGCGCGACGATCGCGATGAGCGCGCGGAGCCACGGCAGGTTGCTGTCCCCGACCGAGAGCAGCACGACTGCCGGCGCGATCAGCACGGACACCAGGTTCATCACCTTGATCAGCGGGTTGATCGCCGGGCCGGCCGTGTCCTTGAAGGGGTCGCCCACCGTGTCGCCGATGACGGTCGCGGCGTGCGCATCCGAGCCCTTCCCACCGTGATGGCCGTCCTCCACGAGCTTCTTCGCGTTGTCCCACGCGCCACCCGAGTTGGCCAGGAACACGGCCATCAGCACGCCGCACGCGATCGCGCCGCCGAGGAAGCCGGCGAGCGGGCCGGTACCGAGACCGAAGCCGACGGCGATCGGCGCGAACACCGCGAGCAGGCCAGGCGTGGCGAGCTCGCGGAGCGAATCCCGCGTGACGATGTCCACGACCTTGCCGTATTCCGGCTTGCCGGTGCCCTCCATGATTCCGGGGATCTCGCGGAACTGGCGCCGCACCTCGAACACCACTGCTCCCGCGGCACGAGAGACCGCGTTGATGGCCAGGCCCGAGAACAGGAAGACGACGCAGGCCCCGAGCATCACGCCGACCAGCACGTTCGGCCATTTCACATCGGTGAAGAACGCCGACACCGTGCTGGCGGCGGACTCCGCAGCACCGCCCGCGGACTTGAGAGCGCCGGAGATCGCGTCCGCGTACGAGCCGAACAGGGCCGTGGCGGCGAGCACGGCCGTCGCGATCGCGATGCCCTTCGTGATGGCCTTCGTGGTATTGCCGACGGCGTCCAGGTCGGTGAGAATCTGCGCACCCGCCTCGGAGACCTCACCGGACATCTCCGCTACGCCCTGCGCGTTGTCGGAGACCGGCCCGAAGGTATCCATCGCGACGATCACGCCGACCGTGGTGAGCAGGCCGCAGCCGGCCAGTGCCACCGCGAACAGTGAGACCAGCAGCGAGCCGGAGAGCAGGAACGCGCCGTACACGGCGGCACCGATCACGATCGCCGTATAGACGGCCGACTCCAGACCGAGCGAGATACCGGACAGGATGACGGTCGCGGCGCCGGTCACCGAAGTGCTTCCGACATGTTTGGTCGGCCCGTGATGCGTGTCGGTGAAGTAACCCGTGAGCCACAGAATGATCGAGGCCAACACGATCCCGATGACCACCGCGACGAACGCGATCACCGCCGGGTTGCCGGCGCCGCTCATGCCCAGTGCCGCGAAGTTCGACGGCAGGTACACGAACGCGGCGATCGCGCACAGGATCGCCGAGATCACGGCCGAGATGTAGAAGGAACGGTTGATGGTCGCGAGCCCGCTCTCGCCGGCCCGGGTGCGCGTGATGTACACGCCGACGATAGCGGTGAGCACGCCGATCGCGGGGACGATCAGCGGGAAGATCAGGCCCTTGGTGCCGAACGCGGCCGAGCCGAGGATCAGCGACGCGACGAGGGTGACGGCGTAAGACTCGAACAGGTCCGCGGCCATGCCGGCGCAGTCGCCCACGTTGTCGCCCACGTTGTCGGCGATGGTGGCGGCGTTGCGCGGATCGTCCTCCGGGATGCCCTGCTCGACCTTGCCGACTAGGTCGGCGCCGACGTCAGCCGCCTTGGTGAAGATGCCGCCGCCGACACGCATGAACATGGCCAGCATCGCGGCTCCGAAACCGAAGCCCTCCAAGACTTTCGGGGCGCCGCCAGCGTAGACCAGCACCACGATGGAGGCCCCGAGCAGGCCGAGGCCGGTCGTGGCCAGCCCGACCGTACCGCCGGTGCGGAAGGCGATCCGCATGGCCTTCTCGCGGCCCTCGCCGTTCGCCGCGGCCGCGACGCGCACATTGGCGCGGGTGGCGAGCCACATGCCGAGGTAACCGATCAGCGCCGAGAACGCCGCGCCTACCAGGAAGAAGATCGACCGCCCGATCCGCTGCCCCCAGCTGTCGGCCGGCAGCACCAGCAGCAGCAGGAAGACGATCACGACGAACACCGACAACGTCCGGAACTGCCGTCCGAGGTAGGCCGCACCGCCCTCTTGCACGGCCGCCGAGATCTCCTGCATCTTCTTCGTTCCGGTCCCGGTGGCCAGCACCCCCGCCCGCAGCACGAACGAGATGGCCAGGGCGATCAGCGCCACCACGCCGACGGCGATCACGATGGCTCTATCGCCACCGTCGACGGTCAAGGTGGCCTCCCTCACATGCGCGGCAACGTGCGCGGCAACGTGGGGGGCGGCAAGCAAGTCAGGCATCTGCAGAAAGATCCTTCGCACAGGCGACCACCCACAGCACATGCAGGCGGTGCGATTGACACGCGGAAATTCGCCGGTTGCCCGGCGGGGGCTCTAGCTCACTTTAGGGCACGATTGGCGGTCATTCTCGCACAGGGCGCACCCGATGCACACCGACCGAGACCGAGGTGGCAGACTAGACCCCGTGACATTCCCGGGCACGCTTCTCACTCGCCGGCTGCACGTCGACCTGCAGCGGCGCATCAGCGCAGCCTGTTGACAGTCCCTCTCGCGCGTCCCGGGCTCGCCCGGCGCTGATCCGTCGTACCCCCACCGCAGCGCGCCCTCCCACCGGTGCGCCCTCTGCGCATGGTTTTGATGCCTGGGTTCGGCCCGGAACAACGTCATAGGCGATTCATCGTTATGACGCGTATCCGCAGATCTTCACGCCGCTCGTCGACGGCACTTTTCGCCTATGACGATCTTCGTGCGCGTGCCCTGTTTGTCCCGTCTTACCCCCTTGCTGCCCGGTGTTGTCGCCGGCGCAGTCCTTCATGAGAGGTCCTTTTCATGTCTCGCCCTTCGAGTAGCAGTTCGGGCAGTAGTAGTTCAGGCGCCGACAGCGGCGCGTCCACGGCAGCAACATCCTCGGCAGCATCGACGGTGTCGGCAGCATCGGCGCAGCAGCCACGCCGGCCGCGAAACCCCTTGGCCCGCATACCGTTCGGCGCGCAGGTGCTGCTCGGCCTCGGGCTCGGCCTGATCCTCGGCTTCATCGCGCGCGATACCGACGCCGCATGGCTCACCGCCACGCTCACCACCATCGGGAAGATCTTCGTGCAGCTGCTGTACCTGGTGGTGCCGCCGCTGGTGTTCGCCGCGCTCGTGGTGTCGATCACGAACCTCCGAGGTGTCGCCGGTGCCGCGCGGCTCGCCGGGAAGACGCTGCTGTGGTTCGCCGGCACGGCGCTCATCGCGGTGACGATCGGCATCGTGATCGGCGCGCTCACCTCGCCCGGCAACGGCTTCGACACTTCGAAGCTGAGCAAGAGCGACATCCCGCAGCACACCGGTAGCTGGCTCGACTTCCTGACCGGCATGATCCCGTCGAACCCGATCGACGCGTTCTCCGGCAGCGGCAAGGTGCTCCAGATCGTCTTCATCGCCATCGTTGTCGGCATCGCGGCCATCAAGGTGGGCAAGAAGGCCGACCCGTTCATCTCCTTCACGCGGTCCTTGCTGGAGATCGTGCAGAAGGCGCTGTGGTGGGTGATCCGGCTCTCCCCGCTGGGCGTGCTCGGCCTGATCGGCAAGTCGGTGGCGTCGTACGGATGGAACCTGCTCGCGCCGCTCGCCACGTTCACCGTGGATGTGTACGTGGGCTGCGCGATCGTGCTGTTCGTCGTGTACCCGATCCTGCTGTCAGTGGTCGCGAAGGTGAATCCGGTCAAGTTCTTCACCGGCGCGTGGGCGGCGCTGCAGTTGGCGTTCGTGTCGCGCTCGTCGGTCGGCACCATGCCGGTGACGCAGCGGGTGGTGACGCGGCTCGGTGTGCCGGAGGCGTACGCGTCCTTCGCGGTGCCGCTGGGCGCGACGACCAAGATGGACGGCTGCGCCGGGGTGTATCCGGCGCTGGGCGCGATCTTCGTGGCGAACGCGTACGGCGTGCACCTGGGAGTCAAGGAGTACCTGCTGATCGTGGTGTGCTCGGTGATCGGCTCGGCCGCGACGGCGGGCCTGACCGGGGCGCTGGTGATGCTGACGCTGACGCTGTCCACCCTCGGGCTGCCGCTGGAGGGCGTGGCGCTGCTGCTCGGCATCGACGCGATGCTCGACATGATGCGGACCATGACGAACGTGGCCGGCCAGGCCGTGGTGCCTGTGTTGGTCGCCGCGTCGGAGAAGACGCTCGACCGGGCGAAGTTCGACACCGCCGGCCGGCACGCGCTGGATGTGCCGGACGACATCGAGTTCGAGACCGCCGGTGCTAGCGCGGGTGCCGGGGAGAGGGAGCTGCAGCCGGCCTGACGGTCGTTCGACGCGGGCCGTTCGACGCGGGCCGTTCGACGCGGCGGGACAATGGGCTCGTGACGAGCCCACCGACCACGTCGCGGCCCGCGTCGAGCACCGGCCTGCTCGGCGTGCTGCGGGCCGAATTCGGTGCCGCGCCGATCCGGCACGTTGAGCACCTGCCGCCGCGCACCGGGCGAACCGTCCCCTGGCCCGACTGGGCTCCAGCCGACGCGGTCGCCGCGTTTCGTGGCCGGGGCATTCTGGAGCCGTGGGCGCACCAGGTCGAAGCCGCCGAGATCGCCCACCGCGGCGAACATGTGGTCATCGCCACCGGAACCGCATCGGGAAAGTCGCTCGCCTATCAGCTGCCGATCCTCGCCGCCTTATTAGACGATCCGCGCGCGTGCGCGCTCTATCTCTCGCCGACCAAGGCGCTCGCCGCGGACCAACTCGAATCGCTGAACTCCCTGGGGCTCAGCGGAATCCGCCCGGCACCCTACGACGGCGACACCCCGCTCGTGGACCGCGACTGGGCGCGCGATCACGGCCGCCTCATCCTCACCAACCCGGACATGCTGCACCACGGCATCCTGCCCTTCCATCCCCGCTGGTCGCGGGCGCTGCGGCACCTGAGCTTCGTCGTGGTCGACGAATGTCATTCCTACCGAGGCGTTTTCGGGTCGCACGTGGCGCTCGTGCTACGCAGGCTGCGCCGCGCTGCCACGCTCTACGGTTCGTCTCCGACCTTCGTGTTCGCCTCCGCGACCGTGGCCGACCCGGCCGGCGCCGCATCGCGACTGATCGGCGCGCCCGTCGTCGCGGTGACTGCGGACGCCGCCCCTCATCCCGGAGCCGAGTTCGTGCTCTGGGAGCCGCCGCCGCTGCCCGAGCCGGATGAGAGCGTCGGCGGAGATGACGTCGCTCTGCTGTCGGGCCCGTCCATCGATGATCCCTGGGCAACAGGTCCAGTCGCAGCCGCCGTGACGCGCCGATTTTTCGGCGACAGTGCGGATCATGCAGCCGAGCCGGACGAGAGCGCCGACGCCACCAAATCTGAAGGGTCCCTGCCGCGTCGTGCGGCCTCGACCGAGGCCGCGCGGATCATGGCCGCGCTCGTCGGCGCCGGGGCGAGAACGCTCACCTTCGTCCGCTCCCGAGCCGGTGCCGAACAGGTCGCCCTGACCTCCCGCAGAATTCTTGAACGAACGAATCCGCCTCTTGCACCAAAGGTCTCGGCCTACCGCGGCGGCTACCTGCCGGAGGACCGGCGCGCCCTGGAACGCGCCTTCGACTCCGGCGACCTCGCCGGCGTCGCCTCGACGAACGCGCTTGAGCTCGGGGTCGATATCGCGGGCATCGACGCGGCGGTGCTGGCCGGGTATCCGGGTACCCTCGCCTCGCTGTGGCAGCAGGCCGGGCGCGCCGGACGGGGCGAGGCGCCCGCACTGGTGGTTTTCGTCGCGCGCGAGGACCCGCTGGATTCGTATCTGGTGCACCATCCGGAGGCGGTGTTCGCGAAACCGGTCGAGGCGGCCGTCACGAACCCGCAGAACCCGTATGTGCTGGCGCCGCACCTTATCTGCGCCGCTGCCGAGAACCGCTTGACGGACGACGATCTCGCACTGTTCGGCGGGGACGCCGCCCGTCCGGCACTGGACGGGCTGCTGGCCGACAAGGTGCTCCGAAGCCGCCCCGGCGGCTACTTCTTCGCCGGGCATCGACATCCGGCCAGCGGCATCAGCCTCCGCGGGTCCGGCCGGCAGATCGCCGTCGTGGAGGCTGACACCGGGCGCCTGCTCGGCACCGAGGACGCCCTGCGCGCGCCCGCGACCGTGCATCCGGGAGCGGTATATCTGCACCAGGGTCAGACGTACGTCGTGCGCGAACTCGACCTGGACGGCGGCGTGGCCCTGCTCGACGTGGACCGGCCGGACTGGTCGACGACCGCCCGCTCCGTATCGACCGTAGAGATCGTTGAAGCCCTTGCGACGCAACAGGTGTCGAGCGGCATCTCCATCTCGACCGGGGCCGTGCGCGCTACCGAGCAGGTCGTCGGGTACCTCCGCAGGCGCGGCGATGGCACCCTGATCGACTCGGTCGGGCTCGACATGCCCGAGCACACCCTGGACACCAGGGCGGTGTGGTACACCATCTGCCACGAAACCCTCTCCGCCGCAAGGCTTTCCGACGCCACCATCCCCGGCGCATTGCACGCGGCCGAACACGCGGCGATCGGACTCCTCCCGCTGTTCGCCGGCTGCGACCGGTGGGATATCGGCGGCCTGTCGACGGCGCTGCACCCGGACACCGGGAAGCCGACCGTCATCGTCTATGACGGCTATCCGGGCGGGGCGGGGTTCGCCGACCACGGCTACCAGGTCCTCTCACAGTGGCTCACCGCGGTCCGCGACGTCGTCGCCGAGTGCCCCTGCGCCGCCGGGTGCCCGTCCTGCGTGCAGTCGCCCAAGTGCGGCAACGGGAACCATCCGCTGGACAAGGCCGGCGCCATCACGGTTCTCGAGCTCGTCGTCGACGCCATGCCGTGACCGAACCCGGCCGCTGCGCGAGCCCCGGTAGCATCCGATCATGGCAGAGGACATCCCGGCAAACAGCGAGGCAACCGCGCTTGAGTGGGACGCCGCGGATCCGTTACCCACCCGTCGCGCCGAGTTCCACATGCTTCCCTACGACGGCGCCTACAGCGAGATCGCTTACTTCGCAGGCAATTCGCTCGGACTTCAGCCGAAGTCGGCCGCACAGGTCCTTCAGCAGGAACTGGACGATTGGGCCCGGCTCGGCGTCGAGGGGCACCACGAGGGCAGCCGTCCGTGGGTGTACTACCACGAGAACCTGCGGCACACGACCGCCGAGTTGATGGGCGCACAGCCGAACGAGGTCGTCGTGATGAACACGCTGACCGTCAACCTGCACCTGATGATGATCAGCTTCTACCGCCCGACCGCGGAACGCCACACCATCCTCATCGAGGATGACGCCTTCCCCTCCGACAGCTACGCGGTGCGCAGCCAGGCCGCGCTGCGCGGGTTCGACCCGGACGATGCGGTGATCCGCCTGGCCCCCCGCGCCGGCGAGCACACGCTGCGGACCGAGGACATCGTCGCCGCCATCGCCGCCACCGGCGACCGGCTCGCGCTCGTCCTGATGGGCGGGATCAACTACTACACCGGCGAAGCGATCGACATTGCGGCCATCACCCGGGCCGGCCATGCCGCCGGCGCGATCGTCGCGATCGATCTGGCCCACGCCGCCGGGAACATCGAATTGTCGCTGCACGATTGGGATGTCGACTGGGCGGCGTGGTGCAACTACAAGTACCTGAACGGCGGCCCCGGCGCCGCCGCCGGCGCGTTCGTCCACGAACGGCACCTGGCGAACCCGGCCGTCCCGAAACTGCACGGCTGGTGGAGCACGAACCCGTCCACCCGCTTCCAGATGACACCGACCGTCGACGAGCAGCCGTCCGCCGACGCGTGGTCGATGTCCAATCCGCCGATCCTGGCGATGGCCCCGGTGCTGGCGTCCTACCGCATGTTCGCCGAGACCGGCCTCGCCAACCTGCGCGCCAAGAGCAAGCGGCTCACCGCCTACCTCGAGGCGCAGTTGCATCCGGTCATGGCCACGCGGCCGATGCGGATCATCACACCCGCCGACCCCGAGCTGCGCGGCGCGCAACTGTCCGTGCAATTCGATGCGCTCGACGTCCGCGACCTCACGGCGCGCCTGCGCGCGAATCACGGCGTGATCTGCGACGCCCGGCAGCCGGACGTGATCCGCCTCGCGCCGGTGCCGATGTACTCCACTTTCCACGACTGTTGGCGCGCCGCACAGGCTCTCGCGGCGGAAGTGCCCCCGGCATGACGCCCTCGACACCCCTGGACGACGCCACCGTCGGATCCCTGGCCGACCGGCTGTGCGCTGCGTCGCGGACGGGGATCGCGTGCGCGCCGGTCCGCGACACGATCGCAGCCGATGACGCCGCCGGCGCCTACGCCGTCCAGCAGCAACTCGCGCAACGCCGGGTGGCGGGCGGCGCCAGCGTCGTGGGGCGCAAGATCGGCCTCACCTCGCCCGCCGTGCAACAGCAACTGGGCGTGGACCAGCCGGACTTCGGGATCCTGTTCGACGACATGGGTTTCCAGGATGGTGACGCCGTCCCGATCGGCGCACTGCTGCAACCGAAGGTCGAGGCGGAGATCGCCTTCATCCTCGGCGCGGACCTCGCGGAGGGACCGCTCGATGCGGCCCAGGTGCGCGGCGCCGTCGCGGCAGTGCTGCCCGCCCTGGAGATCGTCGACAGCCGCATCGCTCATTGGGACATCACGTTCGTGGACACCGTCGCCGACAACGGTTCCAGCGCACTGTATGTGCTCGGGCAGGTACGCCGAACCCTGGACGAGATCGAGCCGGTCGACGTGGAGATGACGATGTTCGCGGGCGACGCAGAGGTCTCGTCCGGTACCGGCGCGGCCTGCCTGGGCGACCCGTTGACGGCCTTGGCCTGGCTCGCCCGCACCGCGCTGGATTTCGGCCAGCCGCTGCGCGCGGGAGATCTCGTGCTCTCCGGCGCACTCGGCCCCATGTATCCGATCCGCCCGGGCGAGCACGTGCGCGCCGAGCTCCGCGGTCTCGGCACGGTCAGCGCCTCCTTCACGGCCGGCTCCGCAGGCAGCCCGACGGGCGCCGCAAAGGACGCATAGGCGTCACCGCACGGCCCGGCCCCGGAACATCGTCATACTCGAAAAGCCCGGCGCCGCAGCGGGTTCAGGCCTTCTCGCAGACCCACCCGGTGGGCATCGTGCCGGTGGCCAGGAACTCACGAAGCTGCTCGGTGGCGGGCGCGTTCAACGTCTCGTCGGCCTTCGCGTAGATCGTTGCCTCCTCCTTGAGGTTGTGCGCGGCGATCAGTGCCACGAACTTCTCGCACAACCCGGGCACCGCCGGATCGGTGCCGCCGGCGGCCACCAGCGGCTCCAGTTCGTCCATCAGGTTCCACATCTGCCCGTGCTCGCGGAGCATCACCAGAATGGCGGCGAACATGCCACCGGCGCGTAGCGGTGGGAAGAGGATCGTCTCCTCGAGATAGATGTGCCGGCGGTGCGCGGCCAGCGCCGTGCGCATGGTGTCAATGAGCACGGTGTCGATGGGCGGCGCGCCGTCCGCCAGACCGCCCGTGAACGCCGAGATGCCGGCGTCGATGTCCTTATGTTCCTGCTCCAGTGCCTCGGCGAGCGTGGCCGTCATCGGAACCTCCTTGCCCTGTATTCGATCTTGCACCGTGTTTGATCCGGACCCCCGGGGAAAAGAGCTGTCGCCCGAACTGTAGACCCGCCTCCCGGCCGGCAGGCGCCCACTGTCGCCCATCCCATAATTTTCACACATGATCGTTGTATAAAATACGACGGTCGATACTCGCTGCCGAAAGGACACGCCATGGACCCCGTGCTCGACGTCCGTTCCGAGCCGCACATGCGCCGCCACGCGCTGATTCTGAACACCTACCGCAACCTCGATCCGGGCGCCGGGTTCGAACTGGTCAATGACCACGATCCGAAACCGCTCTACTACCAGTTCGACGCGGAGTACTCCGGCGATTTCACCTGGGACTACCTGGAGCAGGGACCGGAAATCTGGCGGGTCCGGATCGGCCGGCCGACCGCGGGGTGATCGATCGACCGAGTATGACGGCCTGGCGCTGTTCGCGGGCCTTCGCCCGGATGCCATGTCAGGGGCCCGCGGCCGAGGAGGGCGGCCGTCCGGGCGTCGCGTCACGGAGGTCACCGAGTGCGACCGACCGGGTGCGCCGCGGCGCCGATAGGTTGGAGGTCACGACGGTGGCATGGGCGCGTTCCCGCGCGGTTCGCGGCAGGTGGCATCGCGTGATCTTCGACGTCGGCTCCGGGGGGTAGGACCGTGCCACCGCCACGATCTGCGAGTCCGTCCCCGGCCGGGGCGCCCGCTGCGTCCGCGGCCCGGGGTTCGATGCGGCTGCCGCCGGGCCTGTTCGCGCTGCCGTTCGGGATCCTCGTGCTGCTCGCGGGGTTGTGGGGCGGGCTCGCCCGCTTGGGCTATACGGTGCCGTCGGCGGGGACTTCGTTCGCGCAACACGGCTTTCTGATGAGCCTCGGCTTCCTCGGCACGCTGATCTCGACGGAACGGGCCGTGGCGCTGGGCCGATGGTGGGCCTGGGGGGTGCCCGCGTTCTCCGTCCTCGGCTCGATCTGGATGGTGGCGGGGTGGACCGCTTGGATCGGCTACGCATTCTTCGTCGTGGCCGGCGCGATCCTGGTCGCCGTCTACGGCCGGCTCGACCGCATCCAGCGGTCCACGCACAACACGCTGATGGGGCTGGCCGCGGTCGGCTGGGCGGTCGCCGCGGCGGTGGCGATGAGCGGCCGGGCGATCTCCGACACCGTGCCGTGGCTGGCGATCTTCCTCGTCGTGACGATCACTGCGGAGCGGCTGGAGCTCTCGCGAATGCTGAAACGGTCAAGGCCGGTGCGGGTGTCGCTCGTCGTCGCGATCCTCGGCATGGTGGCCGGGGCCGCCGTGTCGCTGTGGCTGCCGCAGTGGGGCATCCGGCTGACCGGCCTCGCGATGCTCGCGATGGCGGTGTGGCTCGGCATCTACGACCTGGCACGGCGCACGATCTACGCCAGGGGCGTCACCCGGTTCATGGCCGCCGGGCTGCTGGCCGGATATGTCTGGTTGGCCGGCGGCGGAATCCTGTGGTCCGTCGCGGGGTACCAGGTCGACAACCCGGCGTACAGCGGTGCGCCGTTCAATCCGCTCTATGACGCAGAACTGCACACGATCTTCCTCGGCTTCGTGATGTCGATGGTGTTCGCGCACGCACCGGTGATCGCGCCCGCCGTGATACGAAAACCGTTGCCCTACTTCCCGATCTTCTACGCGCCGCTGGCCCTGCTGCACGCGGGCCTCGTGCTTCGGGTGCTAGTGGGCGACACCGCGGGGCTCGTCTGGGCGTGGCAGCTCGGCGGCGTGCTGAACGAGGTCGCGATCCTCGCGTTCGTCGGCGTGACGGTGGGCGCCTTCGCGCGCGCCGCGGTCGCGCATCGGCAGCAGCTCGCCGCGCGGGTGGCCGCGTCGGCTGAGTTGGCGCCGGCCGGGAGTCCGCCGCCCGACCCGATCACCGGGCTGGCACTGCCGAGCCGGGGAGCCCGGATCCGGTCCGGCGTGATCGGCAGCGCGATCGGCGTCGCGATCCTGGTCGGCGCCGTGCTGTTCGCGAACAGCGGTACCACCGTGGGCATCGCCGGCGGAACGGCGGCACCACCGGCCGGCTCCGCGGACGTGATCACCGCCGCGGAAGCCGCTGCGGGAGTGGACATCTCACTCGTCGACCTGAAGATCCTCCCGGCGCACCTCGTCGTGGAGCGCGGCGCAAAGCTTGTCTTGAACGTGAAGAACAACGGAGCCATGCGGCACGACCTGCATCTCGCCACCGGCCCGACGACGCCGATGCTCGACCCCGGCCAGTCCGCGGTGCTGGATGCCGGGGTGATCGACGCGCCGGTCGAGGGATGGTGCACCGTCCCCGGTCACCGCCAGGCCGGCATGGTCATCTCGATCACCGTTGCCGAGCCCGGCGCCGGCACTTCGCCCGGCGCGACATCCGGCGCGTCCCCCGGCAGTGGCACCGGAGGCATGGCCGGAATGGCAGGCATGGGCGGCACTGCTGGCGCCGGAACTTCGTCATCCACGAATGACGCTGTCTCGCAAAATCTTTCGGCGACCCCGCCCGCGGGATGGAAGCCGATCGATGCGTCGCTGCCCCCGGCGCCGAACACCACCGTGCACGACGTGACCTGGCACATCAGGAATGTCGCGACGGCCGTGGCCCCCGGCGTGACGCAGCTGCTGTGGACGTTCGACGGCCGGGTGCCCGGTCCGGTGCTGCGCGGGAAGGTCGGCGACCGGTTCAACGTCACCGTGGTGAACGACACGGACATGACGCACAACATCGACTTCCACGCCGAGTCCGGGCCTCCCGCGAAGGTGATGACGCCGATCCCAGCCGGCAAGACCCATACCTACAGCTTCGTGGCGACCCATGCCGGCGCCTGGCTGTACCACTGCTCGGTGGAGCCCATGCTGATGCATATGGGCAACGGCATGTACGGCGCGATCATCATCGACCCGCCGGACCTCCCCCCGGCCGGCGCCGAATATGTGCTGGTCGGCTCGGAGCTGTTCTTCGGACCGCAGGGCCAGATCGGCGACTACGCGAAGATGCTGGCGGACAAGCCGGATGCCGTCGTGTTCAACGGATACCCGTTCGCGTACCAGCATGCCCCGCTCACGGCGAAAGTCGGTGAGCTGGTACGGATCTGGGTGGTCGACGCTGGGCCGACGCGATCGATGGCGTTCCACGTGATCGGCGCGCCGTTCACGACGGAATACCTCAACGGCGCGTACCTACTGAAAGACGGCACGTCGGCAGGCGTGGAATCCGGTGCAGCGCAAACACTTCCGGTCGACCCGGGCAACGGCGGGTTCGTCGAGCTGCGCTTCTCGGAACCGGGCACCTACCCCTTCCTGACGCACGCGATGGCCGACGCCGTCATCGGCGCCACCGGCGCCTTCACCGTCACCAACTGACGCCGGGTCCGCGGACTGACGCGCATTCGGGGTCAGCCGACGGCGATGACACGTGCGGCGCTTCCGGCGGCGGCGAGCAAAGCGGCGATGTCTTCCGGATCGCTGGTGATCACCGACCCGGCTTTCGACTCGTAGGCCACTGCGGCAACGTGCGCATCGACGACATCGCTCGTCCCGGTAGCCGCTAGCAACTCGCCGACGCGGTGGGATTGGGCATCGTCGAAGGGACGCACGCGACAGCCCCGAAGGAAACGCCTGAGCTGGACTTGGCGGGCGGATCGACTCACCTGCGCGACGACCGGCGCGGTGGTGATGGGGAGAACTCCCATCTCTAGGCGGACGCGGTGCTCCGCCCACACCGCTCGCACGGAACTCTCCGCCGCGATCAGCACCCCGGCGTCATAAACCGCGGTCATAATACTGCGCGACGCTCGACCGCGACCGTCGATTCCGCGGCGACGCGCATGCGCGCCATCGAGAGTTCCGCCTCGGCGAAAGCACCATGCTCGGCTTCCCACTCGGCGACGGCGGCAAGGCCCTCACGAATCTGCAGCGCATCCCGCGAAGTGGCGGATATCCACGCGGAGACACTCACGCCCTCGTCGGCGGCCGCCGCTCGGACGCCGTCGGCCAGATCCGCGTCCATCGAAATCGCCAGCTTCCGGGCCAGCCTCCCACGTGCCATAGCCACAATCCTACTACCGCGGTATGACCACAAACTCTTCTCCCCCTTGATCGCCGCCGGAGCCTTCACCGCCACCGGCTGATGTCGGGCTCACCGGGCCGGGCCGCTCGATCGAACATGCTGGCCCAGGGTTGCTCAGTACGACTGCGCGGCGACCGGTCCGGCGCGGGCGCGTCCGGTCGCTCTGCCGCGCAGCGGCCCGACCCGCACGTCGACCGAGGCCGTCACCAGCACATCGGCGCCTTCCACCGTGCAGCTCTCCACCGCGGCTGAGTTCTGCGCGACCATCCGCGCCGCCGCAGAGCACGCCACGTCGGCGCCCGATAGCATCTCCCCCGCGCCGGCCAAAGCCCCCATCTCTGCGGCGTTCTCCGCGCGATGGCGCGCGACGACCGTCGCGCCGAACTGCAGGGCGAGCGCCGTCGCCGCAATCAAGGCGAGCGCACACACGCAGGCGAGGACGGTGGCCATGCCGCCATCACCGCGCGCCCGCCGCGAACGCATCACGGCATATCCGGTTCTCGCGCGGCGACAGCCGTTGCGCCGACACGAATCCCGGGCAATAGCGCGCCCAACGGCGGCGCCTCGACCTGCGCTGTCACGACGTCAGTGCCCGACAACGTGAGCACCGAATCGGCCGGCGCCAGCCTCGCCACCGCCGCGCGGGCGGCCGCGTCGTCTCCCCGCGCGGCTTGCCGTGCCGCCTCGCCGGCCGCGTCGGTCGCCCGCACCTGGGCGATCAACACGCCGATGCCCGCCAGACACAGCGCGAGAACCACGACCAGCGCCGACAGTGCAACGGCAGCCTCGATCGTCACGCTGCCCGCGTCGCCATCCCCAGACCGCTTTGCGGGTCGGCACTCTCGTTCGGCGCCGTGCGCAATCACCGGCGGCGCGACAAGCGCGTTGTCGCATGCCGAGCGACACGACCCGTCCCCGTGGGAACGTCTGCGCCGGCCCGCCCCCGCGCGCACCGGACGCCGGACCACCGAACGCCTACCAGTTCGTCGTGAGCGCGGACTGGATCAAATTCGTCAGTCCGGACACGATCGAGTCACCGGTGACGATCTTGTACAGCACCGCCGCGAACGCCGCGGCGACGACGGTGCCGATCGCGTACTCGACCGTCGTCATCCCAGCGTCCACAGACCGACGAGCGCGCCGTACCCGACACGCAAACCTCTTGCCCCAGAGCCGAACTCGCCTAATCATCACGAACCTCCCTTGCCGCGAACCACGTCATACCCGCTGATGGGTCGAGACTGCCGCACCCATCGACGCGAATCGAGCCGCCGCCAACGGATGTGGATGGAAATCGGACAGGGGGACAACCGCCACCGCCGGGGCGACCAGTTGGCTCCTGGGGACCTTGGCGATTCCAGGGGCACCGGGCGGGCGTGGCGTCACAGTTCGCGATCGCCGTGCATACGACCCCGGTCGTCCTCGGTCCGCGAGTGAGGGCGAGTAAAGAATAATTGACATGATGTTGAGGATTCACTACATTGACCGATGTCAGGAATTCTTGACATTCGATGTGGGGAGGGTCTGTGTCGTACGAGGAGAAGAACACCTGGGCATTCGGAGCCATCGCCCCGGTCGGTTACGTGGTGTATCTCGTTCTTGCGTACCTGGCGGGGAGTGGGCCGCTCGATGCGGAGACGTATGTCTGGCCGATGGTGTGGGCGATCGTCGGGGCGATCACCGCCGGCATCTTGGCTGGGATCGTGATCGGCATGGCAGGAGCTCGCAGGGTCGATCGGCGTGACAAGGAGATCGGGTGGTTGGGCTCGCGTGTCGGCAACTCATTCATCGCCATCGGTGGTGTGGCGGCGCTCATCCTGTGCTTTATCGAGGCTCCGCATGTCTACATCGCAAACGTGCTCTACCTTTGCTTTGTTCTCGCGGCCATGCTGCAGGCGGCAACAAAACTCGCCGCGTATCGCCGAGGCTTCTGACATGGTGAAGCCGACACGGGTCACCAACAGAATCCGTCTTCTGCGGTTCTCCGCAGGAGAGATGACCCAGGCCGAACTCGCAGACCGCATCGGCGTCACCCGCCAGACGATCATCGCGATCGAACAGGGCAAGTACTCGCCATCCCTTGAGATGGCCTTCCAGATCGCACACGTCTTCGGCGTCGGGCTCGGCGACGTGTTCAGTTACGCACAGGAGGAGAACCACAAATGAGAGCTGTCGTACGACACGAGTACGGAGACACGTCCGTGCTTCGTGTCGAGGAGGTCGACGAGCCGGCACCTGAGCCGGGACGGGTGATCGTGGACGTCGCCGCTGCTGGTGTCAACATGGCGGAGTGGCACATGATGTCGGGTGAGCCGACTCTTGTGCGGCTCGCCATGGGGTTTCGGCGACCCAAGCAGGCGGTTCTCGGTCAGGACGTCGCAGGCGTCGTGGCCGCCATCGGGCCGGGCGTCACGAGGTTCGCCGTCGGCGACGAAGTGTTCGGATCGGCCCGCGGCTCCTGGGCCACGCGAGCGAGCGCGAGCGAACTTCTGCTGCAGCCGTTGCCCCAGGGCGTGAGCTTCGAGCAGGCGGCGGCGGTGCCGATGTCCGGATACACCGCACTGCAGGCGCTGCGCGCCGTGGGCGATCTCGAGGGCAAGCGCGTCGCGATCACCGGTGCGGGCGGAGGTGTCGGGTCATACGCGGTGCAGCTCGCCTCGTCGAGCGGCGCGTACGTCACCGCGGTGTGTAGCGCGTCCAAGGCGAGCTTCGTCCGCGAACTCGGCGCCGACGACGTGATCGACTACGCGACAACCAGCCCCACGGAAGGAGCGCGGCGCTTCGATGCCGTGCTCGACTTTGCTGGGAGCCTGCCGATCGCGCGCTGGAAACGGGTCATTGCGGCGGGCGGCATTCTCGTACTCGGTGGCGGCGAGCAGGGCGGGAAAGTCCTCGGCCCACTGTCCCGGTCAGCCCGAGCTCCGTTTGCTCGAGGTCTCAAGGCCGTCACTCTCATGGCGTCGCCACGCGGCGACGACATCGCCGAACTCGCCGCAGGTCTCGCATCGGGAAAACTGCGCTCGACACACTCACACACGTATGAGTTCGCCGAGGCCGCCCAGGCGGTCGAAGCACTCCGCTCTGCGGTTCACCCTGGCAAGATCGTCCTGACGCCGTGACGCGGTCGCACCCGTCGGCACAGCCGACAGAAAGCCGGCTGCTTCCGCCGTGGCATGGGGGCGGACCTCTTGTCTCTCGCACCCACGTGGGCCGTCCGACGCGCTGCCAAAGCATCGGGACGTCGTCGTCGCGTTCCGCCTCGGCCAGGTGCTGGTTGTCATTCTGAATGAGACAACGCGCGTCGGTAACTGGCGGCCGGCGATCGATCCACGCCCAACCGCTCCGCCCACTGCCGGATCTCATCGGCCTCATGCTCATCGACCCGGAAGCTCATCATTGTCATACAGCTAGGGTACTTCGTCATACGCCTTGCCGCCCTGCCGCCGAGGCAACCGCGGGGGTCAACCAGCGACGGCGGTCGGCACCGCCACGATGGTCGCCGTTCCAGCGTCCGCAGACCGACGAGCGCGCCGTAGTCGACACGCAAACCTGTTGCCCCAGAGCCGAACTCGCTCGACCACCACGAACCTCCCCAAGCCGCGAACCACGTCATACCCGGTGATGGACCACAGGCTGCCGCACCCACCGACGCGAATCGAGCCGCCGCCAACGAATGTATGAAAATCGGACAGGGGGAGAAACCCGGGTGAGCTCCGAGCGCCGTCCCGTCTTCCCTGAACGGCGCGAATCTGTCAAGATCACCCGAACCCCTCCGAGAAAGGATCGCCGCGATGGCAGGAAAGTTCGAAATCTACGAGGACAAGTCGGGCAAGTTCCGGTTCCACCTCAAGGCCGGCAACGGCGAGGTCGTCGCCCAGGGACAGGCCTACGCCAGCCGCGACGGCGCGCGCGGGGGCGCCGAGGCTGCGCAGCGGGCCGCCGAGGGCGCCGCCTTCGTCGATATCGAAGAGAAGGAAGAGTAGCCCGCGCGCACCACCGCAAGTCTCCACAGATCGACGGGGGCGGTACCTCTACTCAACTTGGTCCACGGGATCGCCGAATCAACCACCGACAAGAAACCCGCCGACCCGACACGGCTGAGAGTCACTGTCCGCCCCTGGCCAGGTCGTCGAGGATCCTCGACAGCGCTGACGCCACGCGCTCGCCTTCGCCCGCTGCGATTCGGCAGCCGTGTGACACCTCGTATCCACCCTCCCGAAACGCCGTCGCGGTCGGGATGTAGTCGATGGATCCATTCGTGTAACCAGCGACGATCGTCGCGGAGAACGGGGACTGCGCCTGCACCTGCAACCCCAACTCGCTGAACAGTTCGCCGGGTACGGTCGCAATGGCCAATTCAGGCCCGAGCGACAGACCGATGAGAGAACACCGTACCGCGAGTGCCTTATCGGGCCTTTTCAATGCGCCGATCCCGCGGGACAGCTTCCGCAGCCGCCACTGGTCCCAGAATCGATCAACACCGTCACCGGTGCCGGCATTCTCGACTGCCGATTCAATACTCCGAATCTCGTCCAATGCCTGCGCTTCCGATGGCGGTACCCACGGTGCAAGGTCGATGTCACGTCGAATCGCGCGGATCTCCCCTCCGTCGATTTCACGAAGATGTTGATCGTCGTACACGCCGAGAACATCCGCGGCCAGCATGAGACCGAGCCGGGCCGGGTTGGACCATGCAGGTCCCATGCAAATGGGGTTGATGTCGCCGGCACAGCCCTGAACAAAGAAGGTCTCAGCCCCCGTCACCCGCTGAACGGTGTCACGCATGACGCCGGGGAAATCAGCAGTAAAGTCGTCGAATTCCGCCCCGAGCGAGACGACATGGCATGCCGCGTGAACCATGACCGCCAGCGGCGCACCCTGCCTTCCATCAATGCGCAGAACTCGCAGTGCCCGGTCAATGGGCCCGTCGGGATTCTGACCCAGAACGATCTCCCCATCGCGTCGTTCACGTCGGTTCACCCCGATGGCAGTCGTACCGGTGCCGAACCGGATCCTGCAGGGTTCCAACGACCGAATCGCATTCCCCACCAGACCGACCACGACATTCACGAAATGACCCGCATAGGACGAGGTCCGTTCGTCGACCACGACTGCCAGCGCCTCCCCTGAATCGTCCACCGGGCTGGCGTAATGGTTGTGCGCGGCCGAGACCAAGATGCGTTCCGGTCGAATTTCCCACGCCGCACCGACGCGGGCACGGATTGTGTCCACGATGAAGCCGGGAACGGACAGCAGATCGCAGCAGATCCAGACGAGCTGGATAGCACCCGATGCACCGGCCAGGACCAACACCTGCGCAGAGAGATCGTCGTGAACGCCCTTCGACGTCCACCGATGTGAGAAACCGGCCATTGACGAGCCGATCGAGGGCGTAATGACGCCTCTGGAGACACCGGCTTCGAACATGGTGAACCCTTTCTCGAATTTCTCGGTGACGTCGCCGTCGTCCTGGTCGGTCGCGGCGGTGCCGGAGTACCTGCCGGGGTTCAGGCTCCAGCCCTGGGCGGCTATCTGCGCCTGGGTGGCCACCTTACAGAGCCGGGCCGCGTCGTCATCACCGCGATTGCGGACGTTCGCGGCTAGCACGGCGCCGCTGTCACACTACAGCGGTCTAGTCCAACTGTCCAGGCTCGACCGCAGGCCCGTCGAACCCACTTGCGGGCACGCCAAAATGAAATTTACAGGTCTAGCCCACTGCCATCGATCGGGCTGCTATCGTTCAATTATGGCGGACGCTGCACGGGACGGCGGGGCAGCGATCCGGCTGACCGATCTTGGGGTGATGGTCAATGCCGCGGAGGCTCGCGGCGCAGCGATCACCGTCGATCCCGCGCACGGCGCACGGCTGGTGGTCTGCGCGCGCGGATGGGCCCTCGTCGCGGATCCAGATACCGGCGCAAGTACGCAGTTGGACCTTCCCGACGACTCGTATCCCTTCGCCTGTCTGACGACCTCGGACGCCACGGTCGTGACCGGCGGAGCCGGCTGGGTCTGCGAGATCGATCCGATCCGGTTGACGGTGCGACATGTCCAACTATGCCCGGACGAGGAGATCACCGGCTTCGCCTGGGCAGACGACGGGCACGGCGGTGTCTGGCTCACCACCTACCCGAGTTGCCTACTGCTGCGCTGGGACCGCGTGTCCGACACGGTGAGCGATCCCGTGCCGCTGCACCCCACCGAGCAGTACGCGGGGCATCTGGCCGTCGATGACGCCGGTTGGGTCTACGCCGGCATCGGGACCACCCGGCGCATCCTCGTGGCGTTCGATCCAGCGACCGGAGAGCTGACCACGCTGGCCGAGTGCGCGGCAGCCGGCTGCGGGCAGGTCCGCCGCGGTCGGAACGGTCACGTCTATGGCCATCTGGATGCGGACGAGATCCATCCCGACCCACAGCAGCCGGCACGCTGGCTCCGGCTGCACCGGGGCACCGCCACTCCGGTGCCGACTGCCGCACCGTCGTCCTTCCATGGCCGCGGGTTCGGCCGCATTCACGAGCCGGTGACCGCGCCATGGCAGGTCATCGAGCTCGACCTGCCAGAGCACCGGCTTCGCACCACGGCACGCCCGCAGCCAATCACGCTCGCCTACGACTCCGCTGGCGCGGAGCTGTCGCCGCTCGTCGCGGGGCCGACGGGTCGTATCCACGGAACGTCGAACCATCCGCTACAGCTCTTCGACGTCACCCCGGCCGGCGAAGCGACGGTGCATGGGCTAGCACCCGTCGCAGAGGCCGGCGGGAACATCTGCGCCTGGGGACGATGGCGCCGGCTTCTGGTCGGCGTCGCCTACGCCGGTGGGCACCTGTATGTGCTGGATCCCGCGGCTCCGGTGCGGGCGGGCGTCAATCCCGTGCACGTGGCGCAGTTCGACCAGATCCACCGGCCGCGATGCGTGTTGGTGCATGAGGATACGGCGATCTGGGGAGGCTACGGCCCCTACGGCTCAGATGGCGGCGGACTCGCGCTGACCGATCTGGTGACCGGCCGCTCTCGGATCCTCGAACACGACGCCGTGGTTCCGCACCAAGCGACGACATCGCTGGCGATGGTGGGAGAGACGATGCTGCTCGGCGCGACCAGCGTCGAAACACCAGGCGGCGCAACGCGATTCGCGAACGATGCGGTGGTCTACCTGCTCGACGTGGCCGCCGCGAGGGTAATGCACACCGGCATCCCGGTGCCCGGCGTCGCGACCTGGTCAGCCGCCGCAAGCGGCGCTGACGGGTTGGCACGCCTGGTGAGCGCCGAGGGGTTGTGCGTGTTCGTCAACCTGGTGTCGCTCGAGCCGGTGGGACCCGTCCAGCAGCTCGATCTGGGACCGGCAGCCTACGGCAGCGGTATCACCACCGACGAGGCGCTGTTCGTGGTCCACCGTGACGGCGTGGCCCGGATCAGTCTGCGGGACAACGCCATCGAGGTGGTCTACCGATCCGATCGACCGCTCACCGCCGGGGGAGCGATGCTGGGCGATCGTCTGTACCTCGCCTCGGACTCTCACCTGCTCGAGTTGTCGGGAGTGTGCTGATGTATCGCTGGGACGAACTCGACGCCGGGCACCTGCCATCGCTGGACGCACCGAAGTGGAGCATGCGGCGCGAGGAGATCCTGTCCCGCTGGCTGCCCGTCGTCGGCGAACTACCCACACCGTGCGAGCCCACGTACCAGGTGCTCGCCGACGAACACGCGTCCGGCCATCGTCGGCTTCATATCGTCTTTCCCACCGCCGATGACGACCAAGTATCAGCGCTGCTGCTCCTGCCGGAAACGCCGGGGCCGTGGCCGGCGATGTTGGCCCTGCATCCCACGTCCGACGACGGCAAGGGAGACATCGCGGTTGCGTCGGGACGCACCAATCGCCGCTACGGCCTGGAACTGGCCCAGCGCGGATACGCGGTGCTGGCGCCCGACACCATCACCGCGGGCGAGCGGATCCGGGCCGGCGACAGTCCTTTCCACACCGCCCGTTTCGTCGACGAGCATCCACGACTGTCCCCGGTCGGAAAGATGATCGCCGACCACCGTCAGGCCGTGAGCGTGCTGGGCTCCGTACCCGGAATCGACGGAACCCGCATCGGCGTGATCGGGCACTCCCTCGGCGGCTACAACGGCTGGTTCCTGGCTGGACTCGACGACCGGGTGAAGGCCGTCGTGTCGAGTTGCGGGTTCGTGACCTTTGCCGGTGATCCGGATCGGCGGCGATGGGGGCAGCGAGCCTGGTTCAGCCACTTCCCCGCGTTGAGCCCGATGCTCGAGCGCGGTCTGGTGCCCTTCGAGTTCCACGAGATCCTCGCCCTGGTGGCACCGCGCCCGCTGTTCACCTGGCTCGCGCTGCAGGATGAGTACTTTCCGAACTGGCCGCAGGCGACGCGCGCCCTGGACCAGGTGTGGGACCTGTATCGCGCGTTAGGTGCGGCGGATGCCATGGTGACCTGGGTCGGCCATGGCGGCCACGACTTTCCCGCCCCGGTACGCGAAGCCGCCTATGCCTTCCTCGATCGACACCTCCGGCCGGCCACCGCGACCGCTTCTACGACCGTCATCCCTTGACCGCGCCTTTGGCGCCCTCCATCACCTGCCGCTGCATGATGACGAAGAAGATCACGATCGGGGCGATGGCGATGATCGCACCGGCGGAGAGCAGCCGCACATCGACGCCGCTGATGCCCTTCAGATAGGCGACACCCAAAGCGACCGGGTACTTGTTGCCGTCATTGAGCACCACCAACGGCCAGAGAAAGTCGTTCCACACGTTGATAAAGCCGAAGATGGCCACCACGGCCAGAGTCGGGCGCACCACCGGCAGCAGGACACTCCAGAAAATGCGCCATTCGCCGCAGCCGTCGATTCTGGCGGCTTCGGACAGCTCCCGGGGAACCGTCGTGAATGCCTGGACGAGCATCAGAATGCCGACCACGGTGAGCACATCGGGGAGGATCACGCCCTGGAACGTGTTGATCATGCCCAGACTATTCACGATCAGGTACAGCGGGATGAGCATGACCTCGTTGGGCAGGAACATGGAGGCCAACAGCGCGAAGAAGACCAGTCTGCGCCCCGGGAATCGCATCAGGGCCAGCGGGTATGCGGTTAATGAGCAGACGATGACGGTCAACGGCACGGTGGCGAAGACCAGGAGGAAAGAGTTGCGTAAATACAACGGGAAATCGATCTGCGTCCACGCCCTGACGTATGCCGCGATGGTCGGCGGCCGCGGAATGAGGTCCGGCGGGAAGGAGAACACGTCTTGCGTCGCGGGCTTGAGCGACGCGGAGAGCAGAATGAGGAACGGGACAATGAAGATCGCGGCCAAGGCGATGAGCATCAGGTAGTGAAGCCCGCGCTTGGTCAGCCGCCAGGTTCTCGTGGCGTAGACCGGAGCCGTCGTTCGCCGTTCGGCAGGCAGAGTCTGTGTCATCGGTCAATCCCTCCGCTGGCCGAAACGGAAGTTCAGCAAGGACAGCAGCACCAGGAACACGCACATCATGAGCGCGGCCGCGCTTGCGTAGCCCATCCGGTGACCTTCGAATGCCTGGCTATAGATGAAATACCCCAGCGACGCGGTGCTGTTGCTCGGGCCGCCTCGGGTCAACATGAATATGGAGGTGAACACCTGCATGGAGCCCAACATCTCCAGGGTGAGCGCCACTGCCAGGAAGGGTCGCATCATCGGCAAGGTGACATGCCGCAGCCGCGCCCAGGCACCTGCACCGTCCACGGTCGCAGCCTCGTAGAGATCGCTCGGAATGGATTGCAGCCCGGCGAGCAGGATCATCATGTAGGTGCCCATGCCCTTCCATCCCTCGACGAGGATCAGCGAAGGCTGCGCCCACGCCGTGTTGATCAGGAAGTGGATGGGGTCATGATGTCCGAAGAGGCTGAAGATCCAGTTCAAGACGCCCTGATCGTCGAAGACGAATTGCCAGGCGACGGCCACTGCGACCATCGACGTGATGACCGGCATGAAATAGATGGCCCGGAAAACCTTGATACCCCGCAGCGGCCGATTCACAGCAACTGCGAGCAAGAGCGGGAAGATCGTGGCGAACGGGACGAGGCCGACCATGTAGATCAGCGAGTTACGGACAACCTGCCAGAATTCGCTGCTGGCCAGCAGCCGCCTGAAGTTACTCCAGCCGACCGGCACGGCGGGGTCGACGATGTTGTATTTGTAGAACGCGATCTGGATCGCCGAGGCCGCGGGCCAGACGACGAAGATCGAAAACAGCGTCATACCCGGCAACAGAAAGAGGTACGGCGCTATGCGGCTACGCCCGACGGGCCCGTCGTTCCGGGAATTGCGCGCACGCCACCGACGCGCCTCGCCGGGCATGACGGCCGGCGAGGCCGTCATGCCCGGGGCTGCTTCGCGTGCGGCAGAGCGGGATTCAGTCGCAAGTCCATCCACGTTTGAATCGTCATCCAGCGAGGATGGTATTCCACTTATCGGCAATGGCCGCCAATGCCGCCGCCGCGGACTGCGAGCCGGTCAAGTAGTCGGCAGCGCCCGTCCGGAACACCTTGCCGAGTTCGGAATCATGCGTGGTGCCGTACTGGATGTACTCGAGCTTGGGCAGGTTCTTGCCGATCATCAGCTTGGCCTTCGTGTCGAGCGAATCGTCGGTCTTCTCGGAGAAGAACGCATCCTCACCCGCTTTGATCGAGCTCGGGAAGATGGGCACCAGCTTGCAGAACGCGAGTTGATTTTCGGCGTTGGTGATGAATTGGATGAAAGCCGCGCCGGCCTTCGGGTTCTTGGACGCGGAGGGCACCACCAGCGTCTGGATCTCGGTGAGAAGATACTTGCCGCCCGTGCTCATGGGCGCGGGCGCGATATCGATGTCGCCGTAGATCTGGGGCGCGTTCTTCTTGACATTGGCTAGCCAGGCCGGGCTGTTGATCGCGAAGCCCACTTTGCCGTTATCGATGTACTCCGGTGGCACACCTTGGTTCGAGACCGATCCGGGAGCCAGACCCTTGTCGGTGTAGGCCTTCTTGAAGTGCTCGAAGACCGCGGCTCCCTCGGGCGTCGCGAATGCCGCCTTCGTCTTGTCGTCGCTAATCATCTTGATGCCGTAGTAGGACATGATGTCGTCGCGCGGGATCAAGGCGGTCCCGTACACCTTCGTGGTGTCGTAGATGCTCTGCGCGAGATTCAGAGCCTCGTCGTAGGTTTGCGGGGGCTGCTCCGGATTGAAGCTGCTCACCTTCGCGAGCACGGACTTCTGGTAGATCATGACCGGCATGCCGCCGTGGTACCACGGGATGGCGACCTGCCGACCATCGATCTTGAACGGGTTGAGCAGGCCGGGCTGGTAATCGGACAGCTCGTCGGCAGACAGCAGAGTGGAGAGATCCGCCAGCTTTCCACTCACCCCGGAGATGCTGTCGTTCCACATGTTGACCGCATCCGGAACATCGCTGCTGGCGATCGCGGCGAGGAGCTTCGCGTCGATCTGATCTCCGGGCACGTCGGTCCACTCGATGGAAACGCCGGGGTGCTGTGTCTGGAAGGCCTTGATCATGCCATTGATGTAGTCCTCGAACCCCGCCTTCAGATTGATCGTCCAAAAGGCGACCTTGCCGCTGAGCGGCTCCGGCGCAGCGGTCGAGGTTCCGGTATCGCTGGAAGATCCGGTGCTGCCGGTGCTCGAGGCCGATGAGTTACTGCTCGACGGTGTGCTGCTGCCGGACGCGCTGCTCGATGAGGTGTTGTTGCCGGTCGTGCCAGGCGCGCACGCAGCCAGCCCGAAGGTGACGGCGGACGCACCCAGGCCTACCAGCAGCCGGCGCCGGCTCAGATACCTCGGCTCCGGTGTGCGGTCAGTGCCATTCGATTCGGACATGCTGAGCCTTTCGCTTGCAGTGAATGACCTGTGACGTCTGGGCGTACCATGAGGGGCGCTGCTCGCCACCTGCCCCTAACTGGTCTAGTCCGGACTGCGAATATGGTGGACTGGGGGATCGAGCGTTGTCAAGCCCTCGACACACAAATCAGCCACCGTCATGATCACAGCAGCGCGCACTCGCATCGATCATGTGGATGCGACCGGACTGAAGTACCCAGAACAGAGTGCAGGAGAAGCAATGGCACGGCGCGGCAACCCGATCGATCCTGACGAGCTTCAACTGCCGCGCGCCCTCGATGACGATCTGCCCAAGGGTGACCAGCTCCGGAAGATCCTGCTGGATCTCATCAGCGGACTCGAAGCGGGCGCCCCGCTGCCCTCCGAACGGGGACTGGCCGAGCGTTATAGCGTGGCGCGGATGACGGTGCGCGGAGAGATCCGCAAGCTAGCTGCCGACGGCGTCGTCAGAATCCTGCCCGGGGTGGGCATCGTGGTCGCGGACCCACCCGCTCCATCCTTCGGGATCGGCCGCCCTTTCGGCTTCGAACTGACCCGCAGGGGGCAGAAGGCCGGGTCAATCATTCAGGAGCACAACGTCTTTCGTGTCACCTCAGAGGTGGCGCAGCGCCTTGAAGTGCCCACCGGCGGCCGAGCACTCAGGCTGGCACTGATTCGCACCGCCGACGGTCTACCCACCGGCATCGAGCGCACCACGATCTCTTTGGAACGCTTCCCCGGCCTGGAATCGATCGACTTCGAGCAGGAGCCGCTGGACCGGATCATCGAGACCCGCTACGGCATACGACCAACCAGCGCCCAAGCACGGGTGGCCGCGGTCCGGCCCACCGCCGAAGAGACGGAGCTGCTGGGGATCGACGCCACGGTGCCGTGCCTGCTGATCACCGCCACGACTCGTGACAGCTCCGGGCAAGTCATCGACTACAGCAAGTCCATCTACCGGGGAGATCGCTTCGATCTGGAGGTCAGCCAACGGTCGTCCAGCAGCCCTATCCACCTGACCGCGCCGTACGGTGACTGACCTCCGCGGGCCAGCTCCGGCGGCCCCGAGGACCTCATCGGTGGCCATCGCCGTCACGGCGCCGGCTTGCCTACGGCACCATCGATTGCGTAAACTGGGCTAGTCCGGCTCCCCTCTCGCCGGTGATCGGCGACGTGCCGGCCTTCCACCTTCCAGGCCGATTGGACGACATCATGACGACCGTCGACACCCACGCGGGCCAGTCACCCACGGCCTCCCTGCCGGTGGCATTCCCCACCACCAGCGACGCCTCCGGGCGCACCTTCGGTGCGGAGGAACTCGCCGCGGTGACCAGGGTGCTCGAGTCCGGGCGGCTCTGTCGCACGGTGGGCGCGGAGGCTAGCGCGCTCGAACGGGAGTTCGCGGACTACCTCGGCGTCGCTGAGGCCGTGGCGAGCACCTCCGGGACCGCGGCACTACACCTCGCGGTCGCCGCCGTGAACCCCGAACCGGGCGACGAGATCGTGGTCCCCCCGATCACCGACTACGGCACCGTGGCGGGTGTCCTGGCACAGTGCGCGGTCCCGGTCTTTGCCGACGTCGATCCTCTCACCGGATGTATGACGCCCGAGTCGTTCCTGGCGGTCGTCACCCCGCGGACTCGCGCCGTCATCGTGGTGCACTTGTTCGGCGGCCCGGCGCGGATCGACGAGATCGTGGCCCTGGCGCACGAACGCGGCATCGTGGTGATCGAGGACTGCGCGCAGGCTTACCTCGCACGCCCCGACGCGGTCGGAGGTCCAGCAGGGACACGCGGCGACATCGGCTGTTTCAGCCTGCAGCAGTCCAAGCACATCAGCGCCGGCGACGGCGGCCTGACCGTGACAAACGACCCGGCATCCGCCAGGCGCATGCGGCTGTTCGCCGACAAGGGCTGGCCCCGCGACACGGGAGAACGGACCCATCTCTTCCCGGGCCTCAACTACCGGATGACGGAGCTGCAGGCCGCGGTGACCCGGGCCCAGCTCCCCAAACTGGCCGGCGTCATCGACGCCCGCAGACGGACTGCAGGCTCAGCGATCCGCGCGCTGACGGGATTGCCGGGTCTGCACCTGCCCCAGCACCCGGACCGCCACTCCTTCTGGATGCTGCCCCTCGTGCTGGATCGCCAGCAGATACACCTGGACTGCCGCGAGTTTGCCGCCGTGCTCATCGAGCACGGGGTGCCGGCAGCGGGTGGCTACCTGACAACCCCGCTCAACCAGACCCCGGCCATCACAGGGCGACAGGTCTTCGGCACCAGCCACTTCCCCTTCACCGTCGCCGACGACTGGCCGACCCGTTACCAGGCAGGCGAATGCCCGGTGGCGGACTCGCTCGTCGCCGACTCACTGGTGGTGATCGCCTGGAACGAGAACTACCGCGAGGAACACGTGGATCGGGTCGTGAACGCCGTCATCGACGCGCACCGTCGGGCGACGAGCTGATACGTCGATGTACCGCTCCCTGCCCACCGGCCCCATCGCGCTGGATTGTGATGTCTTGGTCGGAACCTGGCCGGCACAGGCCGATATCGACCTATCGCCCGAGAAGGCAGCAGCCACCCTGGCCGAGGCAGACGTCACCGGCGCGCTGGTCTGCTCGGCCCGCGGCGCCTGGTTCGACGATGTCGACGGGCTCGCAGAGACCCTGAGCCTCGCGGCAGACCGGCCCGCCTGGTCGCCCGTGGTGACGGTCAATCTGCGCAACGCGCTGCGGGCGGAAGAGCTGTTGACGGCTGCGGCGGACGAGGGCGTTCGGACGCTTCGACTCTTCGGCGCACTGCAGGGAGTACCCATCACCTCCCCTGCCTACCGCCACACGATCGCCCTAGCCGCGGCGGCCGGAATGACGATCCTGACCGACGGCGACGTTCGCGAGATCTGGCCGGCCTTCTCGGGCCGGGGGCTGCGGGTCGTGTTCCTCGACGTGCACGCCTACCACCTCGCCGACTTCATCCTGCTGGCCCGCGAGGAGCCGGGATTCGTTTCCTCCACCCGATTGCTCAACGCCCCGGACTCCATCGAGCGGCTGGTCGGCGAGGTGGGCGCCCATCACGCCGCATTCGGCAGCAGGGCGCCGCTGCATGCCATCGCGCCCAGCACCCTGCGGCTGCGTCACGCGCGGATCTCCGCCGAGGACCGGGCGACGATCGGCGGCGGATGGCTGACCGACACGACGGTGGCACCATGAGCCCCGACTACGACGGACCGATCATCGACGTCCACGGTCACTGGGGGCCGTGGTTCTTCGCCATGGACATCGGCGATATCGAGGAGAATGAACGGCTACTCGACCACTATGGCATCGACCTGCAGATCGTCTCGGCCAGCGAGGCCGTCGTCTATGACGCTCCGCACGGAAACGCCCGCCTGGACGTGGTGCTCGCCGAGCATCCCCGGCTGCGCGGTTATGTGGTGGTCAATCCCAACACCCCGGATGCGGGGCGGACCGACGCCGAGCGGTACCTGGCATCCGACCGGTGGGTGGGCATCAAGATCCACACCACCTATCCGGGCCGCGGTATCGCGTCACCGCAGATGCGGGAGACCTTCGACATGCTCGAGGCCATGCACGCCGTGGTGCTGGTGCACACCTGGGGGCCGGACGTGCTCGACCTGGCTGCGTTGGTCACGGACCGGCCCCACATCAGAGCGATCGCCGCGCACGCCGGCGCCACCAGCTGGGACAGCGCAGTCGAGGCCGCGGGAATCACCGATCGGCTCTATCTCGAGCTCTCCTGTTCCATCACAGATCTGGCTCGCGTCCGCCGGATCACCGAACAGGTCGACCATCGCCGGCTGTTGCTGGGCACCGACGCCACATTGATCGACCCGGCGGTCGCCATCGGCCTGTACCAATCAGCTGATCTGAGTGCGGAAAGTCGGGAGCTAATCTTCTGGCGCAACGCGGTGGAACTCTTCCGCCTCGATCCCCACGCGGGCGAGAACGACCACGACCACCGGAATCCCTCGGCAGTCAAGGAGCAGTGATCGTGTTCGACACCGAAGAAGAGCTGGAAGACGAACTGAGCAGGCCAGGGCCGAAGCTCCTGGAAGAGGTCGCCGGATGGGAGGTGACGACCCCCGGCCGCGGACTGGTCGTGCTCGGTGCGGGTGGCAAGATGGGCTCCGCGGTGGCGACCATGGCCAGGCGCGCGCTGGACGCGACCGGACGGTCTGATATCCCGGTGACCGCCGTGTCCCGTTGGACCGACGAGCGGCGCCGGCAGTCGCTGGAATCCCACGGCATCCACATTCAGGCCGCCGATCTGTCGGATCCCGCAGCGCTGTCGAGGCTTCCCGATGCCGACCGGGTGGTGTCCCTGGTCGGAGCGCGGTTCGGAACGGCCCAGCACACCGATGACGCGTGGATGACGAACACCGTCATTCCCGCTCACGTGGCACAGCGCTACGCGAACGCATCGATCTGTGCCATGTCGACCGGCAATGTCTATCCACTGACCGACCCCGGCACCGGTGGCCCGCGAGAGAGCGACCCGACCGGGCCTGTCGGCGAGTACGCGATGACGTGCCGTGGCCGAGAGCAGGTGTTCGTCAACGCCAGCCGCACCCGAGGCACCCGGGTCACGCTGCTGCGGATGAACTACGCGTGCGAGGTCCGCTATGGCGTCCTGGTGGATCTGGCCAAGCAGATCATCGCCCAAGAGCCCGTGGATCTGGAGACCGGCACCGTGAACGTCGTGTGGCAGCGCTACGCGAATGAGGTGATCCTGCGCGCCCTGGGCAAGGCGGACGTGCCGCCGTTCATCCTCAACCTGACCGGGCCGGAGACTGCGTCGGTGCGCGCCGTGGCCAAGGACATCGGCGCGCGACTCGGGATCCAACCCGTGTTCCGCGGCACAGAGCTGCCGACCAGCCTGCTGAGCAACGCGATGCTCTGCCACGAACTGTTCGGCTATCCGGATCGCACACTCGGGGAGATGATCCAGCTCGTCACGGATTGGCTCTGGGAGGGCGGGCGCGTGTGGGACAAGCCCACCAAGTTCGAACGGCGAGACGGCCAGTGCTGATGAACGTCGACGGGACACGGGCCCCACTGACCGGGCCCGATCAGCACACGCGCCCGACCCTGGACGGCGCATCCGCATCCCCCACGGCGGAACGCTTCCTGACGCTGGCCCTGGACGTCATCCATCGCGCCGTGGACACGCAGCGCGAGGCGATCGACCGGGCCGCCGAACTGATCGCGACCCGGCTCGCGGACGGCGGCCACTGGTGGGCCTTCGGGACAGGGCACTCCCACATGCTGGTCGAGGAGCTGTGGGGACGCGCCGGCGGTCTCGTTGAGTTCCGGCCGATCCTGGAACCGTCGCTGATGCTGCACGAGGGCCTGGATAAGAGCAGCCTGCTGGAACGCCAGGTCGGGCTGGCCGAGACATTGCTCGAGATTCATCCCGTCGGCTCCGGCGATTGCCTGCTGGTGGTCTCCAACTCGGGCCGCAATGCCGTGCCGGTCGAGTTCGCGGCGGGGGCGCGTCGACGCGGCGCGGCGGTGATCGCGCTGACGTCGCTGGCCCACAGCGCCGCCGTCGCCTCCCGCGCACCATCGGGCCGCCGGCTGTTCGAACTTGCCGATGTGGTGATCGATAACTGCGGAGTGCCGGGCGACGCGGTGGTGCCTCATGAGCCGCACCCGGTCGGGCCCACCTCGACCATCGTCGGCGCTCTCCTCGCCCAGGCGCTGTCCGTCGAGGTCATCGGCCGGATGGAACGCCGCGGCCGACCGTTGGCCACCCTGCTCAGCATCAACGCTTGATGTCCAGCCCATGGATGGCCGCCGCAGCGGCCACGGTGGTCACACCCCCCACAGGACTCGCCATGGGGGGATACGTCGCGCGCCACGGCTCCGCCACCGGTGTGCTGGACGATCTCGAGGTCAACGTCCTGGCGCTGCGCGGGCCGCAGGGTCCCCGCCTCGCCTGGATCGGCAGCGCGACCGCCGGCCGGCTCCTGGCCGCACTCCCGCACGCGCGCCCACTTTCGCCCGGGGGCCGGCGTGAGGAGAGCCATTCCGAGAACCTGTACGAGGCTGCCAACTCGCCGCTCACCCTGCCGGAAACGCTGTCCTTCCTGGACGCCTGTGCGGAGCTGGCGGCCGCGTCATGATCGAGACACCCTTACGGATCGGCATTGTCGGCACGGACAACTCCCATGCCGCGCAGATCATCCGACTGTTCAACATCGACCGCCGGCTGCCGCAGGGGAGCGTGGTCGTCGTCTGCGGTGAGCCGCGAGCCGCGGGCGAGCTCGCCGCGCAGGGCGGAATCGACCGAGTGGTCGCCGAGCCGGAGGGGCTTCTCGGCCTGGTGGACGCGGCGATCGTCACCGACCGCCACGGGGCGCTGCATGCCGTGCACGCTCTGCCGCTGATCCGCGCTGGACTCCCGGTGTGGGTGGACAAGCCGTTCGCCACCAGCACGGCGGACGCCGAACGCATGCTCGCTGCTGCCGCGGCCGCCGCGGTGCCGCTCACCTCCTATTCGGTGCTGCGGTGGACACCCGAGATCGTCGCGTTGCGCGCGCTGGCTGAGCAGTCGCCGCTCGAGACGTTGACCGCGCGCGGCACGGCCGACACCGAGAGCCCCTACGGTGGCGTGTTCTTCTACGGCATCCATCTGGCAGAGATCGCCTGTCACCTGGCTCCGGGCACGGTGCAGGTGCAAGCGGTGACGCGGTCCGCCGACGCCGTTCGGGTCGACGCGCTGCTGGGCGACACCCGCGTGGCCATCGAACTTCTCACCCCAGCCGACGAGCAGCCGGTCCCCTTCCAGGTCGCGGCCGGCCGGGCTGGGCAGACCGAGTCCGTCACCATCGTGCTCGGCGCCGACTACCTGCTGCCGGCGATCGACCGATTTCTACACATGGCGATCCACCGGACGCCGCCCCTTCCGGCCCTCGAACTGCTTCGCCCGGTCGCGCTGTTGGAACAGGTCGAGCGCCGGCTGGCGACGCTGCGCAGGAACTACGACGGAGCGCGCGAGCGCCATGGCTGATACCGATATCCGGGTGGCGGACGGTTCGGTGTTCTTCACCGGCGTCCCGCTGACGCATCCGCTGATCCTCGCCGGTGGGGTGGTGGACAGCGTGACGATGGCGACCGTGACCCTCACGGTGGTCAACCGTGCGGGTCATCGCGCGCAGGGAATCGGCGCCGCCATGCTCTCGGTTCCGTGGTCATGGCCCGCACCAGGTTCCATCACCGACCGCGACACGGCCCTGCGCGAACTGACCGTCACGCTGACAGCGAGGGCAACCCAGGCGGGCGAGGGCGATCCGTTCCTGCTCTGGCAGCGGCTCGCCGCCATAGCCCAGAAGGATGCGCAAGCGGCGGGCGTTCCGTCGCTCGCCCGCATGCTGTGCGTCGCCGCGATCGACAACGCGGCGCACGACGGGTGGTCGCGCGCCGCCGGAGCCGGACTCTATGAGCTCTATGAGGCCGGCGCGGTGGCCGATGCCTGCCAGAGGATCTTCGCCGTCGATCTCGGACCATCGGGCTACCGACTCGGGCCGGCGCGGCGTCACCTACCGGTGCAGCACGTGGTCGGGCTGGCCGACGCGATCGATGCGGACTCTCCGCTCGGTCAAAGGATCCGCGTGGAAGGGGTGCGGGAGCTGAAGGTCAAGCTCAGCGGGGACACGGGGGCCGACCTGGATCGCACGCA
>OFTX01000190.1_pt1 | contig 39092 bp, 51 predicted proteins | sample 1775051 | NCBI WGS metagenome assembly OFTX01 (sample SAMN08195772, study PRJEB24354) | sludge metagenome | isolation source: sludge from phenol fed wastewater aerobic bioreactor A | place: India: Nagpur | collected 2016-09-15 | reverse complement strand
GGCCTGCAATACCCGCACCTGCAGCGCATCGCCGGCACGCCGGATTACCTCGACCGGATCATTTCAGCAAAGTAGGAGCGCACCCCCGGATCGAGTCCGGGGCGGGCTCCGTGCGCGACTGCACGAAGCTGCGCGCGGTCGCGTCGCTGCTACGGCTTGTCCGCCGACGAGCCCGGCGCCGGCGGCGTGTGCATCAGCATATGCTCGATGTAGGCGTGCACCTCGGCCTTGGTCACGAAGCCGGTGTGCCCGGCGTCGATCGCATCGAAATGGTCGGCGATGAAGGCGACGGACCCGGCCTGCGCCTCGGCCTTGCTGAGCTTGCCGTCGTGGTTGCGGTCGGCGGCGTCGAAATTCTTGTCCAGCGCCGTGACGCCGCGGACGATGCCGTTCATTCCGCTCTGGGCATGCAGGCCGGTCGGCAGGCAGGCGGCGAGGGACACGAGGCCGAATACGAGGGCGTAGCGCGACATGGAATCTCCTGCAAGGCGGGCGGACGGCGTGCGTCCGGCGCGTGCGAGGCTAGCACGACGCGGATCGCGCTACCGCTCGCGGTCGGGTGCGGCGGTGCCGTCGGGATTCCAGTGGAACACTTCGTCCAGCCGCTTGCCGAACACGTCGGCGATGCGGAACGCCACTTCCAGCGACGGCGAATAGCGGCCCTGCTCGATCGCGGCGATGGTCTGGCGCGTGAGGCCCACGCGCCGGCCCAGTTCGGCCTGGGTCATGTCCTGCGCCAGGAAGCGCAGCAGGCGCACTTCGTTGGTGAGCGATTCAGTGGGCAAGGCGCGGCGTCCTGCGGTAGCCCGCCACGATCAGCGCGTAGCGCACCGTCTCGGCCAGCACGATCGCGAGCAGGGCGGTGTTGGTGAGCTTCCAGCCGCTGTCGCTGAAGGGCATCACCACGCCGACCACGATCATGCCGGTCAGCATCACGAAGTAGGCGGTGCGGGTGGCGCGCCCGTCGATGGCGCGGTCGCGCTCGTCCAGCAGCAGCGGCTCGCCGCGTTCCTGCCGCTTCATCCACAGCAGGCCGGTCACGTAAGCGATGGCGTGCACGCCGGCGACGACGGCGAGGCAGGCAATGCGCTGCTGGAACGTGGCCAGCCAGTTCGGCCAGACGCCCTGGATCAGGAAATAGACGAGGTAAGGCGGGCACTGGCTCCACAGGGTCAGCCAGGCGCGTTTTTCCAGTGGCGACATGATGTTCCCCTTGAGTTCGTTGCTTCGAACATAATGTTCGATATTTTTTACATCGTGTCAAGATAAATATTCTTGCGATCATTGATCGACGGTTGCTGCATGTGGTCTGTGATCGGCCCACGCTCAGACGCGATGGGCGAGCACGACATGGGTGACCGCAGCCGTGGGCGCGTGCTCGACCACACGGAAGCCCAGCGCTGGCAGATCCAGTTCCGCGAGCATGGCCTCGCTGCGGCCCGGCATCACCGGCGAGATCGCGAAGCTCATCCACCAGGTTTGCCTGCAGGTGCTGGCGCACCGTGCTCGCGCCGCCGCCGATCTTCACGTCCTTGTCGCCGGCTGCGGCGCGCGCCCGCGCCAGCGCCGCCTCATGCCCGCGGTGACGAAATGGAAGGCGCTGCCGCCGCTCGCCATCGGATATCCGTAGTCGATGGCCTGCACGCTTCGTGGCGCGTGCGAGCTCCGGAGGCGAAGCGTCGGGCTTCCCGGGGGAGCCGTGACTTGTCGATCTGCCGCTGCGCCGTTCGTCGTCCCCGTGAATGCCGCCATGCGTGCGGCATCGAAACCCCACATGGAGATGAAACGATGCGATTCCTGTCGATGGTGAGGATCAACGAACGCAGCGGCCAGCGCCCCAGCGCGCAGCTGATGGAGGACATGGGCAAGTTGATGGCCGAGATGACGGCGGCCGGTTCGCTGCTGGACACCGCCGGCCTGCGGCCCACCGCGGAGGGCAAGCGCGTGCGCCTGTCGCGGGGTCGGCAGACGGTGATCGACGGCCCGTTCACCGAGGCGAAGGAGGTGATCGGCGGCTATGCGATGCTGCAGGCCGACTCGATGGAGGAGGCGCTCGAACTCACCCGCCGCTTCCTCGCCGTGCACGGCGACGCGTGGGAGATCGAGTGCGAAGTGCGCCAGGTCGAAGAGCACTGAAGCGAAGCGGTGTGAGGCTCGGCGCCCGTTGATCCGCTTCAGCGCGCCGGTGTTCGCTGCGCGGCGAGCACCGGCGCGCTGGCGCGGGTTACCCTGCATCGCGCTGGCGCGGTGGCGGAGCGCGCATGGCAAGGAAAGCAGCGGCGGAATCTTTCACCGGTTGAACGCGGAGGCAGGCATGAATGCAGTGGCGCAAGGCGACGACATCCTCGTGGTGCAGGGGCTGGACAAGGTCTATCCCGGCGGCTTCCGGGCGCTGAAACCGATCGACCTCACGATCCGCCGCGGCGAGATCTTCGCGCTGCTCGGCCCCAACGGCGCGGGCAAGACCACGCTGATCAGCATCATCTGCGGCATCGTCAACCTCGGCGCCGGCCGCATCACGGTGGACGGCCACGACGTGGTGCGCGACTGGCGCGCCACCCGCTCGCTGATCGGCCTGGTGCCGCAGGAGCTGAAGACCGACGCGTTCGAAACGGTGTGGAACACGGTGCGCTTCAGCCGCGGCCTGTTCGGCAAGGCGCCGGACGACGCCTACCTCGAGCGGCTGCTGAAGGAACTGTCGTTGTGGGACAAGCGCGACAGCAAGATGCTGATGCTCTCCGGCGGCATGAAGCGGCGCGTGATGATCGCCAAGGCGCTGTCGCACGAGCCGCAGCTGCTGTTCCTCGACGAGCCCACCGCGGGCGTGGACGTGGAGCTGCGCCGCGACATGTGGGCGATGGTGCGGCGGCTGCGCGAGAGCGGCGTCACCATCGTGCTCACCACGCACTACATCGAGGAGGCCGAGGAGATGGCCGACCGCGTGGGCGTGATCAACCGCGGCGAGCTGATCGTGGTGGAGGAGAAGGCTGCGCTGATGCACAAGCTCGGCCGCAAGCAGCTGCGCCTGCAGCTGCACGACCCGCTGGATGCGATACCCGACGCGCTGGCCTCGCACCGGCTGGAACTGGCCGCGGGCGGCAACGAGCTGGTCTACAACTACGACACGCAGGGCGAGCGCACCGGCATCACCGCGCTCTTGGCCGACCTGGCCGCGGCCGGCATCCGTTTCCGCGACCTCAGCACGCGGCAGGACACGCTGGAGCAGATCTTCCTGCAACTGGTAAAGGAGGGCGCATGAACTGGTACGGCATCCGCGCGATCTACCGTTTCGAAATGGCGCGCACCGGGCGCACGCTGATGCAGAGCATCGCCTCGCCGGTGGTGTCCACCTCGCTGTACTTCGTGGTGTTCGGCTCGGCGATCGGCTCGCGCATCACCAGCGTGGAAGGGGTCAGCTACGGCGCCTTCATCATCCCCGGCCTGGTGATGCTGTCGCTCCTGATGCAGAGCGTCTCCAACGCTTCGTTCGGCATCTACTTCCCGAAGTTCGTGGGCACCATCTACGAGGTGCACTCCGCGCCGCTGTCGTTCCTGGAGATCGTGCTGGGCTATGTGGGCGCGGCCGCCACCAAGGCGGTGATCGTGGGGCTGATCATCCTGGCCACCGCGCGCGCGTTCGTGGATTACTCCATCGCGCATCCGCTGGTGATGGTGGCGTTCCTGCTGCTCACCACGATCACCTTCAGCCTGCTCGGCTTCATCATCGGCATCTGGGCGGACAACTTCGAGAAGCTGCAGGTGGTGCCGCTGATGGTGATCACGCCGCTGACCTTCCTCGGCGGCAGCTTCTACTCCATCCGCATGCTGCCGCCGTTCTGGCAGAAGGTGACGCTGTTCAACCCGGTGGTGTACCTGATCTCCGGCTTCCGCTGGAGTTTCTTCGGCCTCGCCGATGTCAGCGTGGGCATCAGCCTCGTCGCCACGCTCGTCTTCCTCGCGCTGTGCCTGGCCGCGGTGTGGTGGATCTTCCGCACCGGTTACAAGCTGAAGGTCTGACGCAGCACTGAACGATTCGGCCACGCGCGAGTCGAACCTGCATGGCGACGATGGCGTGGAGGTGAATCGTGGCGCACCGGCGCAAATCGGGCGGCAGCGGCTGGAGCGGCTGGATATCGGCGGCGATCGTGCTGGTGGCCATCGTGGCGCTGGGCGTGTGGATCGCGCGGCGCGCGATGCGGGCGACCGAAGGTGGCACGCCCGCACCGGCGGCCTCCACTGCCACCGCGGCAAGTGCGGCGGCGCCGGCCGCGGCCGCCAGCATCCGGCATCCGATCGCGCAGGCCGCGGTGCCGGCCTCCGCTTCCACCGCGCCGCTGCCGACGCTGGACGCCAGCGACGCCAGCGACGCCAGCGTGCATGCGGCGCTGGTCGCGTTGGGCGGCGGCGGACTGAAGGATCTGCTGCTGCCGCAGTCCGTCGTGAACCACATCGTGGCCACCGTCGACGCGTTGCCGCGGCATGAGTTGGGCAGCAGCTCCATCCTGCCGCTGCGCACGCCGCGCGGCACGTTCCGCACCGCCGAGACCCAGGGCAAGCTCAGCGCCGATGCGCGCAATGCCGAGCGCTACGTGCCGTACATGGCCGTCGTGCGGCACGCCGATCCGCAGGCGCTGGTGGCGTGGTATGTGCACAGCTATCCGCTGTTCCAGCAGGCGTGGCGCGAGCTGGGTTATCCCAGGGGCTATTTCAACGACCGGCTGATCGTGGCGATCGACGACATGCTGGCCGCGCCCACGCCGGCGCAGCCGCCTGCGCTGCGGCTGGAGCAGGGGCGCTACGTCTACGTCGACCCTACGCTGGAATCGCTGTCGGTGGGACAGAAGCTGATGCTGCGGCTGGGCCCGGCGAACGCGGCCGAGCTCAAGGCGAAGCTGCGCACGATCCGCAGTTTGCTCACGGCGCGGCCGCCGTCGGCCGTGCCGGCACATTGATGGGCCAATTCGTCGGGCTAGTCGGTTTCCCCCATCTCCGCGCGCCGCGCTGCCTCGTCGGCGCGGCGCGAGTGCGTTTCCGAACGCCATGACACCAGCGCGAGTTCCGCCACGGGCGGGCGCTGCGGTGTCGGTACCACGGAAGTCTTTCCGGCAAACATCCCTGCGACCCTCAATACTCCGCGTTCCACTGCAGAGCGGGTCAGCGACGTGCGCATGCTTTACCCCTCGGCCGCCCCCGTGCGACCGTCGGCAGCACTCTAACCGCAGAGGCTGGGCCTGCACAATTGCCGCGTGCCGACTGTGCGCTGCATCTCATGTTGCGTCGCATGAATTGGCGCCGGGCTTCCGGGTCAGCGCAAGTTCTGGAAAGTGCGCTGCCGGCAGGCAGAATCGGCATCCCCGGCGACGGATTCCCCATGAACCACCCGCACGCATCGCAGCATGACCTGTTTGGCGGTGAACACGCCGCCGCGACCATCCATCGCCTGTTCCTGGCGCTGCTGCCGGATGCGCCGGTGCGCGCCGCACTGGCGCAGACGGCGGCCACGCTGCGCACGCAGCAGGGGCCACCCTCCGGCTGGGTCGATCCGCTGCGCTACCACGCCACGCTGCATTTCCTGGGCGATCACGCGGCGCCGCGGCCCGACCTCGTCGCGGCGACGGAACAGGTCGCCGGCCTGCTGCCCGGCGCGGCCTTCGACTGGACGCTGGACTGCGTGCGCAGCTTCCACGGCCGCCGCCCGCCGCGGGTGCTGTGCGGCAGCGTGCTGCCCGAACCCTTGCAGGAGCTGTGGGTGCGTTGGCGCGAGGCGCTGCTGCGCACGGTGCCGGGGCTGCGGCTGGAGAACCGCTTCGTGCCGCATGTCACGCTGGCCTACGGCCGCGAGGTGCTGCCGGAGGCGGAGGTCGAGCCCGTGCACTGGCGGGTGCGCGGGCTCGCGCTGATCGAGAGCCTGGCGGGGCGGCACGATTACCGCACGCTGGCGAGCTGGCCGCTGCAGGACTGAGACTCTGCGCCACAAGTCACGGCCGCGCCACGCGCCGATCGGGCGCACAATGCGCTTCCCCATCGCTGAAAACGGAGTTCGTCATGCGTCCGACCGTTCTTGCCGCGTTGCTCCTGTTCTCCTTTCCCGCCGTGCCGGCTCTGGCTGCCGCGCCGTCCGGCAGCCAGGCCGTGCCCGCCTACGTCACCGCCGCGATCGACGATCCCGCACGCGCCGCCGATCGCCACGACGATGCGCGCCGCCAGATCGCCGCGGTGATGACTTTCGCCCGGGTGAAGCCCGGCGACACCGTGGTCGAGCTGGTGCCCGCCAGCGGCTACTGGACGCGCGTGTTCAGCGCCATCGTCGGCCCCAAGGGGCACGTCTACACCGTATGGCCGGACGAGATGGGGAAGTACTCGGCCAAGGACTACGCGAACTGGCAGCAGCTGATCGCCACGCCGCACTACGAGAACGTCAGCCTGCTCAAGCAGCCCGCCGCCCGGCTCAGCGTGCCGGCCAAGGCCGACCTGGTGTTCACCGCGCAGAACTACCACGACTACCACGACCCGTTCATGGGCCCGGTGGACATGGCGAAGTTCGACAAGCAGGTCTACGACGCGCTCAAGCCCGGCGGGGTGTTCGTGGTGATCGACCACGTGGCGCCGGCCGGCTCGGGCCTGGCCGACACCGACACCTTGCACCGCATCGACCCCGCGGTGGTGAAGAAGGAAGTGGAGGCTGCCGGCTTCGTGTTCGACGGCGAAAGCGACGCCCTGCACAATCCGGCCGACCCGCACACCGCCAAGGTGTTCGACAAGTCGATACGCGGCCACACCGACCAGTTCATCTACCGCTTCCGCAAGCCGGCCAAGTAGCCGGCTGTCGAGGCACCTCAAGGCCCGAGGTGAGCCCAGTCCGGCCTGCAGCCGGGCTGGGCGAGTCCGGGAAGTGCAGGACTGCACTTCCCGGACATCGATGAACAGGCTTTCGGCTTGCCGGACGCCGGGAGCTACCATCGCAGCATGCCCTCGCCGCACTTCGACATCACCTTCCTCCGCGAACTCCCCGCCGATCCCTCCGACGCGCCCGGCCCGCGCGAGGTGACGGGCGCGCTCTACTCGCGGGTGACGCCCACGCCCGTGGCCGCGCCACGCCTGCTCGCCCACTCGGCGGAAATGGCCGCCACGCTGGGCTTCGACGCCGAGGAACTCGCCAGCGACACTTTCGCACAGGTCTTCGCCGGCAACGCGCTGCTGCCAGGCATGCAGCCCTGGGCGGCGAACTACGGCGGCCACCAGTTCGGCGTGTGGGCGGGGCAGCTGGGCGACGGCCGCGCGATCTCGCTGGGCGAGGCAATGGCGGCGAACGGCGAGCGCTGGGAATTGCAGCTCAAGGGCGCCGGCCCCACGCCGTATTCGCGCGGCGCGGACGGCCGCGCGGTGCTGCGTTCCTCGATCCGCGAATTCCTGTGCAGCGAGGCGATGCACCACCTCGGCATCCCCACCACGCGCGCGCTGTGCCTGGTCGGCACCGGCGAGGACGTGGTGCGCGACATGTTCTACGACGGCCATCCGCGCGCGGAACCGGGCGCCATCGTCTGCCGCACGGCGCCGTCGTTCATCCGCTTCGGCAGCTTCGAATTGCCCGCCGCGCGCGGCGACATCGCACTGCTGCGGCAGCTGGCCGACTTCACCCTCCGCCGCGACTTCCCGCAGCTCGCGGGGCAGGGCGAAACCCTGTACGGCGACTGGTTCGGCGAGGTCTGCGCGCGCACCGCGCGGCTGATCGCCGACTGGATGCGCGTGGGCTTCGTGCACGGGGTGATGAACACCGACAACATGTCCATCCTGGGTCTCACGCTCGATTACGGTCCCTACGGCTGGATCGACGACTACGACCCGGACTGGACGCCGAACACCACCGACGCGCATCGCCGCCGCTACCGCTACGGCCAGCAACCGAACGTGGCGTGGTGGAACCTGTCGCGCCTCGCCGCCGCGCTGGCGCCGCTGTTCGGCGACATCGCGCCGTTGCAGGCCGGGTTGGACCGCTACGTCGCGGTCTACACCGAGGCGGATCGCGCGAACACCGCCGCCAAGCTCGGCCTTGCCGCCTGTCGCGACGAGGACATGGCGCTGATGCAGTCCTTGCAGACCCTGCTGCACGAGGCCGAGGTGGACATGACGCTGTGGTTCCGCGGCCTCGCCGATTTCGATCCGCAGCATCCTGCATCGGAGCCGTTGCACGAGGCGTTCTACGACGAGGCGAAGCGCCGCGCACACGAGCCGGCCTTCACGGACTGGCTGATGCGCTACGTCGCGCGCCTCGCCGACGATCCGCTGCCCGCCGCTGAACGTCGCACCCGCCTGCATGCCGCCAACCCGCGCTACGTGCTGCGCAACTACCTCGCCCAGCAGGCGGTCGAACGCGCGGAGCAGGGCGATTGCGGCGGCGTCCACGAGCTGCTCGACGTGTTGCGCCATCCGTACACGGACCAGCCCGGCCGCGAAGCATTTGCACGCAAGCGGCCGGACTGGGCGCGACACAAACCAGGCTGTTCGATGCTGTCATGCAGTTCGTGAGCGATGTGGGTCATGGTTTGGGCCATGGGTGCGTGTTTGACTGCGCATGCATATGCGCATAATCTGTGCGCATCAAAAGTAGAGGCAAATCGCCATGTCTCCGGTTTACGACATCGAGGCCTCCAAGCGGGCCGTCAATCTCAGCGTCAACGGAAATCTGCTCGACAAGGCCAGGGAGCACGGCATCAACCTCTCGGCCACCCTCGAACAGGCCTTGGCCGAAGCCCTGAACGCGGCGCGGCGCGAGCAATGGCTGGCGGAAAACGGCAAGGCCATGGGTGCCTACAACGAACACGTCGAGGCCGTTGGCGTATTCAGCGACGGCGTCCGGGGTTTCTGATGCCGCAATTTGCCGTGCACCGGAATGCCAACCCGGCCACGCAGGCAGCCGTGCCGCTGCTGCTCGACGTGCAAAGCGACCTGATCGCCGAGCTGGGCACGCGGGTGGTGGTGCCGCTTTACACGGCGACGGCCATGAAGGGCAAAACCATGAAGACGCTGACCCCGGTGTTCACGGTCGGCGGCAAGTCGTATGTCATGGTGACCCCGCAACTGGCCGGTGTCGCCAAAAAGCAGCTCGGGGCGCAGGTCGGCGATCTTTCCGCACAGCGCGACGCCATTCTTGCGGCGCTGGATTTCCTGATTGCCGGCTTCTGATCAACGCGTCGGCTTGTCGGCGCGTACGATCCACGCCCACGGGAGCATGCGGAACCAGGGGCTCGACACTCAACCCGGCACACGGATGCTCTGCGCGTCCGCGCAGTAGGAACAAGCAGCCGCCCGTCGCGCAAGCGGCGGGCGGCAGGGATGCATGACATGTTTTTCGGGCGTGGTGGTCAGGCGTGCGCGACCGTGCCGTGCGTGTCGTGGCTGCCGTGGTGGTCGCCCAGGCTCAGCACGGTGTGGCCGGCGCCGGCGTTGATCGTTTCCGCGGCGGAGATGTAGCCGCCGATGATCGCGGTGATCAGGCCGAGATAGCCGCCCAGCATGGTGAAGCCGTTGGCGCCGCTCCAGTCGGCGATGGCCAGCGCCAGCAGGCTCAGCCACAGGCCCAGCATGAACAGGTTGCGCATGGTGCCGGCGTGCATCGAGCCCAGCCAGATCCAGAACGCGAACACCGCCCACACCAGGAAATACCAGCCCATGTAGCCGCCGGCGTCGTCGCGCATCATGTCGCTGCCGCTGGCGTGGGCGTGCATCGCCCAAGTCCACCAGAACGCGCTGAAGCCGAGGAACACCAGCATCTCGAGCGTGCGTCCGCGGAAGAACTCCATCAGGCCGGCCAGCGCCATCACGGCGCCGCCGAAGGTGAAGGCCAGCAGCATGTCCATGTGCGCCGGCGCGGCACCGAACCAGCCGGCGTTGAGCATGCTCACCATCCACAGCGTGAGCGCGAAGCCGGCGTAACCCAGAGTCGAAGCATTGGCAGTTTTGTCAGTCATGGCGACCTCCTTGCGTGGTGAAGGAGAACAGTCGCCCCGCACTGGAACCGCGGGCCGCATCGCGGGATGCGGTCCGCAAACCCTCCCTGGTTCGCACGGCACCCCGCGCCGGGATGCCTGCAGGCGCCGAGGAACGGCTGGCGCCAACGGTGTGCTCCGCATCTGCCGGATGCGGATCGCCTGTCGGTAGGCAACTCACTTGGACAATGGAAACGGGAAATCGTTCCAGGAGTCGGCCCTGCGCGCGCCTTCCCGATACCTTTGGTGCGGGCCGCTTTCCGGGGCGTCATGTGTCCGCGAACGCGCACTGCTGTCCGGAATATTCGATGTTCCAGTTCGCAGGCTCCAAGCACCGCATGCTCTCGCCTTGAACGACGAAGCCGAGCGACTCGAATTCGGGAAGGTGCTGATTGGTGAATCCCTCTCCCTCTGGGAGAGGGGTGGGGGCTCTTGCTTCTGCGTTATCGCGAGCGACAAAACGGTTTCGTGCGCCTGCCGGCGCCCGAACTACTTCTCTTTTGCTTGTCCAAAAGAGAAGTAGCCAAGAGAAAACGACACCCCGCGGCGACGCTTTCCGTCCCTCCATGGACGGAAAGTGCGTGAGTCGGGGCCGGGCCTCCTGCCCGGTCGAAAAGGCGAGCCCATCCGTGGGCTCGCCCGCTGCGCGGCCTCCTCGTCCCCGCCTCACCGTCGCCGAGGGGCCCCGGGAAAAGCAGCGCGCTCCAAGCGCGCAGAAGCAACAGCACCCCACCCCAACCCTCCCCTGCACGCAGGGGAGGGGGATACAGCGCGAAGCGAAGCGCTGCGAAGCTGTTCCTCGGTTTCCAGATACGTCGCGGAGTGGCCGCTGTAGGGCGATGTGTCGACGTGCGTTGATCCAACGCCTTCGACACGGCCTGCTTGTAGGGTCGGCGGATTGAATCAGGCCATTTCTCTTGGTTACTTCTCTTTGGGCCAGCAAAGAGAAGTGACTCGGGCGCCGGCAGGCGACCGAAACCGCTCTGTCGCTTGCCGCAGACGAGCCAAGGTGCGGAACCGAAAGGCAGTCGCGAGCACCCGCCCCTCACCCCAACCCTCTCCCCCAAGGTGAGAGGGGGCAACACTTGGCGCGACAGGCGACCAGAACCGCCCTGTCGCTCGCGGCAGGCGTACAACCCCACCTTCAACCATGCGCAAGCAGCAAAGAACCCGGAGCCCATCATGAAAGGAACCCTGACCCTGCTCGACATCGCAGGCTACGTGGCCCTGCTGCTGTGGGGCACGCACATGGTCACCAGCGGCGTGCTGCGCGGCTACGGCAGCGCGTTGCGCCGCTGGCTGGGACGCTACCTCGGCCATCGCGGCGCCGCGTTCTGCTTCGGTCTGGGCATGACCGCGCTGCTGCAGAGCAGTACCGCCACCGGCATGATGGCCACCTCGTTCGCCGCGAACGGCTTCCTCGGCCTGGTGCCGGGGCTGGTGGTGATGCTGGGCGCGAACGTGGGCAGCACCCTGGTGGTGCAGCTGCTGTCGTTCGACATCGCGCTGGTGGCGCCAGTGCTGGTGCTGCTCGGTTTCGTGGTGTACCGGCGCAGCGACGACGCGCGCTACGAGAATCTGGGCCGCTGCGCGATCGGCCTGGGCCTGATGCTGCTGGCGTTGCACATGCTGGTGCTGTCGATGGCGTCGGTGGAGGACACCGCCTTGCTGCGCACCGCGCTGCACAGCCTCGCCGGCGAGCCGGTGCTGGCCCTGCTGGTGGCGGCGCTGCTCACCTGGGCCTGCCATTCCAGCGTGGCGGTGGTGCTGCTGATCGCTTCGCTGGCCACCGCGCGCGTGGTCGACGCGCAGGGCGCGTTGGCGCTGGTGCTGGGCGCGAACCTGGGCGGCACCCTGCCGGCGCTGTTCGACGCCGGCACGCCGGTGGCGCGCCGCCTGCCGCTGGGCAACCTGCTGATGCGCGCGTTCGGCTGCGTGGTCTGCTTGCCGCTGCTGCATCCGCTGAGCGGGTGGCTCGCGCAGCTGGGCGAGTCGCCGGCGCGCATCGCGGTGAACTTCCATACCGCGTTCAACCTCGCGCTGGCGCTGCTGTTCATCCTGCCGGTGCAGCGGCTGGCGCAGCTGTTGGTGCGCCTGCTGCCCGAGCCGCCGCAGCCGGCCGACGCCGGCGTGCCGCAGTACCTCGACGAGGGCGCGCTGGATGCCGCCAACGTGGCGCTGGCGAACGCCGCGCGCGAGGCCATGCGCATGGCCGACATGGTGGAGAACATGCTGAAGGGCCTGGTCGAGGTGTTCGGCAGGGACGATCGCGCGCGCGCCGCCGCGATCAGCGGCAAGGACGCGATCCTCGACCGGCTCGGCGTGGCGATCCGCGAATACCTCGCCGAGCTGGGCAACGAGTCGCTGAACGCCGAGGACGGCGAGCGCAGCCAGGAGATCCTCGGCTTCGTGATCAACGTGGAGCACATCGGCGACATCACCGCGAACAACCTGATGGAGTTCGCGGCGAAGAAGGCCGCGCGCGGCCAGGACTTCAGCGCCGACGACATCCAGGACCTCGCGCGCATGCACGCGCAGGTGATGGAGAGCCTGCGGCTGGGCTGGGCGGTGTTCCTGCGCAGCGACGTGCGCGCCGCGCAGCAACTGGTGGCACGCAAGGAGCTGCTGTGGCGGCTGGAGAACGAGATCTCCGAACGGCACATCCGTGCGCTGCGCGAGCGCCGCGACGACGGCGGCGCGGGCGACGTCTACCTGCGCATCCTGCGCGACCTCAAGCGCATCCACTCGCACCTGGCCGCGCTGGCTTATCCGGTGCTGGAGCGTGCCGGCCTGCTGCAGGACCGCCTGCGCGCAAGCGCCGCGAACGAGGCGGCGCGTTGATGCGCCCGGCCGTGCTTCCTCCCCGGCTTGCGAAGTGGCAGGAGCGCGCCGCTCAGTCGTCCCGCTCGATGCGCTGGCGGCGGTAGCGCCACCACAGCCACACCAGGCCCAGCAGCGCCAGGCCCAGCAGCAGCCACATGCTGTTCTGGCCGCGGCGCACCCAGGTCATCAGCCACACGTGGTTGTCGGCGCCGAAGTAGCCCAGGTACACCCACACCGGCACGCTGATCAGCGCGGCGAGGCCGTCGATCAGCACGAAGCGCAGCAGCGACACCCGCCGCGTGGCGCCGGCGGAGAGGTAGATGGTGGTGCGCATGCCGGGCAGGAAGCGGGCCACGAACAGCACGCGGTTGCCGTAGCGCGCGAACTTGTGCTGCACCACCTCGAAGCGCTCCGGCGGGAGCATGCGGGCGATCCAGCGCCACTGCAGCATGCGCGCGCCGTAATGGTGGCCGAGCATGAACACGGTGGCGTCGCCCAGCAGCACGCCGGCCATGCACAGCGCGAACATCGCGTGCACGTTGGCGTAGCCCAGCCCGGCGATCACGCCGCCGGCGACCAGGGTCACGTCCTCCGGCAAGGGCAGGCCGAGGCCGCAGATCGTCAGCGCGATCCACACCGCGGCGTAGCCGTTCTCGGCGAAGATCGTGATCAGTCGTTCAAGCAGATCCATCGGCGTCCCTGCAGCGCGTGTGCACGGATGATCCCACATCGGGCACGGCGAACGGCATCGATTCAGCCCGGCGCGGCGACGGGCCGCACGCGCGCGGCCAGCAGCTCGCGCAGCTCGGCCTTTTCGGCGGCATCCAGCGGGCCTTGCTGCATCTTCGCGTGCAGCGCGGCGCGGCGCAGTGCCACCGCCTGCTCGTCCATGCGCGCCAGCGCTTCCAGGAATTCCACGCGCTGGGCTTCGGGCTCGCCCACCACGGCGGTGGCCATCAGCTTCTGCAGCGCGGGGTATTCCGCGCGATCGGCGAAGTGCTCCACCAGCATCGCGGCGTTGATGCCGGGGCGGCTGCGGGCGAGGTCCAGCAGCTCGGCGAGCAGGCCCACGCCAGGCTTGTCGAGGTTGCAGAAGCGATAGGGCTTCTCCACCTGGTCGGCCACGCCGGGCTGCGCCAGCAGCAGGGCGATCGCGCTGCGCACCAGCGAGCGCTGCGCGGTGGTGGGCCGCTGCACCGCGCGCTGCGCGGCGGGATTGGCCTGCAGGCGTGCGCTGGCGCCGCTGCGTTTTTCCAGCTCCTGCGCCATCAGGTCGCGGAACGCGCCGTCGGGCAGCCGCGCGATCAGCGGTCGCGCGCGCTCGGCCAGCCGTGCGCGACCGTCGAGGCTGGCGGTGTCCACGTCGCGCGCCAGCTCGTCGAAGAAGTAGTCGGACAGCGGCGTGGCGTTTTTCAGCCGCTGCTCGAAGCCTGCCTTGCCCTCCTTGCGCACCAGCGTGTCCGGGTCCTCGCCCTCGGGCAGGAACAGGAAATACGCCTGGCGCCCGTCGCGCAGGCGCGGCAGCGCGGCATCCAGCGCCTTCCACGCGGCGGCGCGGCCGGCGCGGTCGCCGTCGAAGCAGAACACCACGTCGGGCGCGGCGCGGAACAGCAGCTCGGTGTGCTCGGGCGTGGTGGCGGTGCCCAGCGTGGCCACCGCGATCGGCAGCCCCGCCTGGTGCAGCGCGATCACGTCCATGTAGCCCTCCACCACCACGATGCGTTCGAGCTTGGGGTTGGCCTGCTTCACCTGCCACAGCGCGAACAGCTCGCGGCCCTTGTGGAACAGCGGCGTCTCGGGCGAGTTGAGGTACTTGGGAGATTGCTCCGAACTCAGCACCCGGCCACCGAACGCGATCACGCGCCCGCGGCGGTCGAGGATGGGAAACATCAGCCGCTCGCGGAAGCGGTCGTATTTGCCGCCGCGCTCGCCCGAGGAAACCATGCCCGCTTCGCTGAGCAGCTCCATCCGCCGCGGCGTGTTGCCCAGCGCCTTGATCACGCCGTCGTAGCCGGCCGGCGCCCAGCCGAGGCGGAAGCGCGCGATGGTGTCGGCGTCCAGCCCGCGCTTCCTGCAATACGCCTGCGCGTCGGCGCTGCCGGGCAACTGGTCCTGGTACCAGCGCGCGCTGGCGTCGAGCAGGGTGTAGAGGTCGGTCTTGTCCTCGCGCGGGCGCTCGTCGCGGCCGCCCTCGCGCGGCACGGTGAGGCCCACCGACTGCGCCAGCTCCTCCACCGCATCGGGGAACTCCAGCCGCTCGTAGTCCATCAGGAACTTGATCGCGCTGCCGTGCGCGCCGCAGCCGAAGCAGTGGAAGAACTGCTTGGCCGGGCTGACATAGAACGAGGGCGTGCGCTCGTCGTGGAACGGGCAGCAGGCGGTCCACTCGCGCCCGGCCTTCTTCAGCGGCACGCGCCGTTCGATCACGTCGACGATGTCGACGCGGGCGAGCAGTTCGTCGATGAAGCTGTCGGGGATCAGGCCGCGCATAGAGGCCCTAGTTTAGGCCATGGGGGCGCAGCGGCCACGCAGGGGTGGCGGCCCGGCCAAACCGCGCCCCGGCGTGCGGCGGCGCCCGTGCTGCTGGTTAGCATGCAATGGCCATGACAGGGGAGCGACGATGATGGAAGGCTCGGCAGTGCGCTTTCGCGCGGCCACGGCGCAGGACGCGGGGGCCGCGGTGCCGCTGATCCACAGCTCCGGCCCTGCGGCGTTCGACTACGTTTTCGCGCTGCCCGGCCACTGCGATGCGCAGGCCTTCCTGCGCCGTGCCTTCGTCGACGGCGCCGGCGAATTCGGCTGGCGCAACCATATCGTCGGCGAGCTGGAGGGCGTGGTGGTGGCGGTGGGCGCGGGCTACGGCGGCGAGACGGCGCTCAAGTTCACGCTGGCCGCGGCGCGGCAGATCTTCGCCCACTACGGCCTGCGCCACGCGCCGGGCGTGATCGCGCGCGGGCTGCGCGTGGAGCGGATGATGCCGCCGCCGGCACGCGGCATGCACTACCTCGCGCACCTTGGCGTGTCGCCGGCGCTGCGCGGGCAGGGCATCGGTCGGGCGCTGATCGACGAACTGATCCGGCGCGGCCTGCAGCAGGAGCGGCGGCGCATGGTGCTGGACGTGGCCGCGAGCAACCCCCGCGCGCAGGCGCTGTACGCGCGGCTGGGCTTCGCGGTCACCGGCGAACGGCACTCCACGCTGGCGAACGCGCAGGGCACGGTGCCGGATCATCGGCGGATGGAGCGGGTGGTGGGCGGCGACGCTTGAGGCTTGCGATGCGCAGGCGCGGTAGGCAAGCTCTCGCGGATCGGATTCGGGGAAGCGGGCGATGCTGTTGACGGCGATGCGGCTGCAGCGGCAGCGCGCGATCGTGCGCGCGTTCGAGCAGGCCGGCGCGGTCACGGCGGACAGCGCGCGCAGCGCGGAGCAACTGGGTTTGCCGATGACCTTCGCCTGGCAGCAGCTGGCCAGCCTTGCCGTGCTGCGCAGCCCCGCGTCGGGGCGCTGGTTCCTGGATCGCGCGAACTGGCGTCAGCTGTGCCGGCGCCGCTGCGCGCTGGCCGCGGCGGCGGTGGCCGTGCTCGCGATGGCGGCGCTGTTCGCCTGGTCGCTGCGCTGGCGCTAGCTCGCCGGCTCAGTCCGCCAGCTTCGCCTTGATCCGCGCCGAAACCTGGGCCATGTCGGCGCGGCCGGCGGCCTGTTCCTTCACCGCGGCCATCACCTTGCCCATGTCGCGCGGCGAGCTGGCGCCGGTCGAGGCGATGGCGGCGGCGATCAGGGCGTCCAGCTCGGCGTCGTCCAGCTGGGCGGGCAGGTAGGCCTCGATCACCGCCATCTCGGCGCGCTCCACGTCGGCGAGATCCTCGCGGCTGGCGGCGGCGTACTGGCTCACCGAGTCGCGGCGCTGCTTGAGCATCTTCTCCAGCACGGCGAGGGTCTGGGCGTCGTCCAGCTCGATGCGCTCGTCCACCTCGCGCTGCTTGATCGCGGCCAGCACCAGCCGGATCACGCCCAGGCGGTGCTTGTCGCCGCCGCGCATGGCGGCCTTCATGTCCTCGGTGAGCTGCTGCTTGAGCGTCATGGCGGGCGTCCGGGGTGGCGAAGAGGGGATTTTACGGAAACGACGAAGCCGGCGTTGCCTTGCGGCAACACCGGCTGGTCGTGTCCGAGTGCTTGCGGCGGCTGCGAGGAACCGCGCCGGCCGCGTAGCTGCATGCGCGGCGTGAAGACGCGCGCTCTGCCGCCGGGGCGGCAGCGGCAGGAACTCAGTACAGGCGCGTCTTGCGCGAGACGTCGCGCGAGAGGCGGCGCAGGTGGCGCTTCACCGCGGCGGCACGCTTGCGCTTGCGCTCCTGGGTGGGCTTTTCGTAGAACTCGCGCTTGCGGGTTTCGGCCAGCACACCGGCCTTCTCGCAGGTACGCTTGAAACGACGCAGCGCGACTTCGAACGGCTCGTTCTCGCGGACTTTGACGTTGGGCATGGATACTCCGGGTGGTAATCTGTCCCGCTTCCGGGACTGTTGAATGCGGCGAGCCGCGAAGTATAGCGTGCCTGACGAGCAATTTTCAAAGCCGAACCCTGCCCCCCGCCTGCCCGCGACGGGCAAGCCGGTGCTGGGCATCGAATCCTCCTGCGACGAGACCGGCGTGGCGATCCTGCGCTGGCAGCCGGACGCCCCGGGCAAGGGCTTGCTGGCGCACACCCTCTACAGCCAGGTGAAGCTGCACGCCGACTACGGCGGCGTGGTGCCGGAGCTGGCCAGCCGCGACCACGTGCGCAAGCTGCTGCCGCTGGTGCGCGAGGCGTTGAAGCAGGCCGGGCTGACCCCGGCCGACCTCGGCGGGGTGGCCTACACCGCCGGCCCCGGCCTGGTCGGCGCGCTGCTGGTGGGCGCGGCGGCGGGGCGGGCGCTGGCCTGGGCGCTGGGCGTGCCGGCGGTGGGCGTCCATCACATGGAAGGGCATCTCTTGGCGCCGCTCTTGGAAGATGACCCGCCCGAGCCGCCGTTCGTGGCCCTGCTGGTTTCCGGCGGGCACTCGATGCTGGTCGAGGTGAAGGCGATCGGCGACTACCGCATCCTGGGCGACACGCTGGACGACGCCGCCGGCGAAGCCTTCGACAAGACCGCCAAGCTGATGGGCCTGCCGTACCCCGGCGGCCCCGCGCTGGCCAAGCTGGCCGAGCAGGGCCGGCCCGGCACGTTCCGCTTCTCGCGGCCGATGACCGACCGGCCCGGGCTGGACTTCAGCTTCTCCGGCCTCAAGACCCAGGTGCTGCTGGCCTGGCAGCACTCCGACCGGGGCGAACAGACCCGCGCCGACATCGCCCGCGCGTTCGAGGAGGCGATCGTCGACACCCTGCTGATCAAGTGCCGCCGCGCGCTGCAGGCCACCGACACCCACCGGCTGGTGATCGCCGGCGGCGTGGGCGCCAACCGCCGCCTGCGCGCCGAGCTGGCCGCGGCGGGCGAGCAGGACGGCTTCCGCACCTACTTCCCGCGCCTCGCGTTCTGCACCGACAACGGCGCGATGATCGCGCTGGCCGGCGCGATCCGGCTGGCGAGCGGCCAGCAGCAGAGCGAAGCGGTGGAGGTACGGCCGCGCTGGAATCTGGAAGATCTGCCGGCGGCCTGACGGAAACCGCCGGCGCGGCATTACTCCAGGATCGCGCGTACCGCGTCGAGGGCTTCCGCGACCAGTGCGTCCGGCGCTTTTTCAATGCGCCTGAAGGTGCGTGCCCGTGCATCGACGGTGCACGTCTGATCACACAGGATCACGCCTTGCGTCGCGGTTCCGGCCCCCATCAAGGTCACGCTGAAGCCGTTTTCGCGCGATGCGGTGCCGCCCTGCGTGATCGGCGCCACCAGCAGCAGGCCGGATGCCTTGTTGAAGGCATCCGCCGAAAGCACGAGCACGGGGCGCGAGCCGCGGATTTCCCTGCCGTGAGTCGGATCGAGGCTCAATTCGAGGATGTCGCCGCGCTGCGGCATGCCGCGGGTCACAGCTGCTCGCGCCCGGTCGGCTCGTCCGCGAGCCAGCTTTCTTCGCGATGCCAGCGTGCGGGCGAACTCGGGCTGGCGGCAAGGCGTTCGGCCAGGCTGCGCCTGGCCGGCGCAACCGACAGCACGCGGCCATGCACCGACAGCTCGACGACCGAGCCAGCTTCCACGGCAAGCGTCTGGGCGATGGTCTTGGGGATCGACAGGATGATCGAGCCGCCGGATTGGCGAAGCGTGGCCGTGCACGACATGGCAGGTACCCAAGTTTTATCTGAGTAAAACTCTAGGCGCGCACGGGACAAAGCGCAAGCGCGGCTTGCCGCCCTCCGGCTTGCCATCGCCTCACCACTGCGTGCGCCCCGGCAGCAGCCCCTTCAGCTCCGCGTCGGTGAGGTTGCGCCATTGGCCCGGTTTCAGGTGGCCGAGCTTCACGTTGACGATGCGCACGCGGCGCAGCTGGGTGACGCGGTAGCCGAACGCGGCCGCCATCAGGCGGATTTGCCGGTTCAGGCCCTGGGTGAGCACAATGGCGAAGCCGAACTTCGCGATCTTGCGCGTGCGGCAGGGTTTGGTCATCTGACCGTGCACGCGCACGCCGCGCGCCATGCCGGCGAGGAATTCGTCGGTGACCGGCTTGTTCACCGCCACCAGGTATTCCTTCTCGTGGCCGTTCTCCGCGCGCAGGATCTCGTTGACGATGTCGCCGTTGCTGGTGAGCAGGATCAGCCCTTCCGAATCCTTGTCCAGCCGGCCGATTGGGAAGATGCGCTGCGGGTGGTCGACGAAGTCCACGATGTTGCCGGCCACGCTTTGGTCGGTGGTGCAGGTGATGCCCACCGGCTTGTTCAGCGCGATGTAGACCGCCTTCTTCGCGGCCGGCGTGGCGGCGAGCACGCGCGCCTTGACCAGCTCGCCGTCCACGCGCACCTCGTCGCCCTCCAGCGCCTTGGCGCCGGTGCCGACGACCTCGCCGTTGATGGTGACGCGGCCGGCGAGCAGCCATTCGTCCGCCTCGCGGCGCGAGCACAGACCGGCTTCGCTGATGAATTTGTTGACGCGCATGAAGGTCGTCCCTTTTTTGTAGGAGCGCACCCTGTGCGCGATCACTTTTCGTGAGGTGTGGATCGAGAGCATTCGCGCACAGGGTGCGCTCCTACGACCGCAAGCCCACGCCGCGCTTCAACAACTGCAGCCCGAACGCGGCGAGCGCGGCCACGAAAGCCAGCATCACCACGAAGGCCCAGCCCACGTGCACGTCGCTGATGCCGAGCACGCCGTAGCGGAACGCGTTGACCATGTACAGGATCGGGTTGATCCGCGAGATCGCCTGCCACGGCTCGCCCAGCATCTGGATCGAATAGAACACGCCGCCGAGGTAGGTGAGCGGAGTGAGGATGAAGGTGGGCACCAGCGCGATGTCGTCGAACTTCTTCGCGTACACGGCGTTGACGAAGCCGGCCAGCGAGAAGATCACCGCGCCCAGCAGCACCGAGGCGAAGGTGATGGCCGGATGTGCGATGCGCAGCGAGGTGAAGAACAGCGCGATGCCCAGCACCAGCACGCCCACCGCGAGGCCGCGCACCACCGCGCCGGCCACGTAGCCGGTGAGGATCACCCAGTTCGGCATCGGCGACACCAGCATCTCCTCCACCGCGCGGCTGAACTTCGCGCCGAAGAACGAGCTGGAGATGTTGCCGTAGCTGTTCGTGATGATGCTCATCATCACCAGCCCCGGCACGATGTACTGCATGTAGGTGTAGCCGCCCTGGATGGTGCCGATGCGGCTGCCGATCAGCTTGCCGAAGATCACGAAATACAGCGTCATCGTGATCGCGGGCGGGATCAGCGTCTGCGTCCAGATGCGCAGGATGCGCACGATCTCGCGGCGCACGATGGTGTTGAGGGCGACCAGGTTGGCCGATGCGTTGCTCATGCTCTCGATTCTCTCCCTCTCCCCCGGCTGCGCCGGGGGAGAGGGTTGGGGTGAGGGGGGTCTTGGCTGTTGTTCTGGATATGGGCGTGGAGGCGAAGAGCGCCCCCTCACCCCAGCCCTCTCCCCCAACGGCGTTGGGGGAGAGGGAGTCATGCAGCTACCTTGTCGCGGCCCTGCTCCACCAGCCGCACGAACAGCTCCTCCAGCCGGTTGGTCTTGTTGCGCATCGAGGTCACCGTGACGCCGTGCGCGGTGAGCGCCGCGAACAGCGAGTTGAGGTCGTGGGTGCGCGCCATCTCCGCCTCCAGCGTGTGCTCGTCCACGCGGCGCAGCGCCACGCCGGGCAGCACGGGCAGGCCGTCCGGCACGCGCGTCACGTCGAGCACGAAGGTCTCCACGTCGAGTTTGGCCAGGAGCCGCTTCATCGAGGTGTTCTCCACGATCGTGCCGTGGTCGATGATCGCGATGTTGCGGCACAGCTGCTCGGCTTCCTCCAGATAGTGCGTGGTGAGGATCACCGTGGTGCCGGCCGCGTTGATGCCGCTGACGAACTGCCACATCGAGCGGCGGATCTCGATGTCCACGCCGGCGGTGGGCTCGTCGAGGATCAAGAGCTTCGGCTCGTTCATCATCGCGCGGGCGATCATCAGGCGCCGCTTCATGCCGCCCGACAGCTCGCGCGCCTGGTGGCGGGCCTTGTCCCACAGGCGCAGCTCCTTCAGGTATTTCTCCGCGCGCTCGGCGGCGATCCTGCGCGGGATGCCGTAGAAGCCCGCCTCGTTGACGCAGATGTCGAACGGTTTCTCGAACTGGTTGAAGTTGATCTCCTGCGGCACCAGGCCGATCAGCTTCATCGCCTCGTTGCGCTGCCGGTTCACCGACACGCCGAACACATGCGCGTCGCCGCCGCTGGCGTTCACCAGCGAGGAGAGGATGCCGATCAGGGTGGATTTGCCGGCGCCGTTGGGGCCTAGCAGGGCGAAGAAGTCGCCGGGCTGCACGGTCAGCGAGACGCCCTTGAGCGCCTCCACGCCGTTGCCGTAGGTCTTGCGCAGGTTGTCGACGACGAGCGCGGGGGCGGTACTCGAATACGACAGGCTCATGGGCTGCATCGGAGTGGGCGAGCCTCTTATTATAGCGGGCCAACCTTCGCCGCCCGGTGCCGCCGGACGCACGCACCGTTTCCGGAACCCGCCCATGGCCGACCATTTCCAGCTACGCCTCGCCGACAGCCGCATGCTGGCGCCCAGCGTGCGCCACCTTGCGTTCGAGCGCGTGGACGGCCAACCGCTGGCGTTCACCCCCGGCCAGTTCCTGCAGATCCACTTCCACTACGACGACGGCACGCCGACCAAGCGCAGCTACTCGGTGGGCACGGTGGGCGACGGCGCCTCGCCAGTGCAGCGTGTCGAAATCGCGGTGAGCTACGTCGACGGCGGCGCGGCGACCAAGCTGCTCGGCGAGCTGCCGATCGGCGGCGTGGTCGACGCCAGCGGCCCCTACGGCCGCTTCTGCCTGCAGGCCGCCGACGCGCACCCGCGCTACCTGCTGATCGCCACCGGCACCGGCGTCACCCCCTACCGCGCGATGCTGCCACAGCTCGAACAACTGCTGGCCAAAGGCGGCCGCGAAGTGGTGCTGCTGTACGGCGCGCGCAACGAAACCGAGCTGCTCTACGGCGAGGAGTTCGAAGCCTTCGCGCAGGCGCATCCCGGCTTCACCTTCCACGGCTGCCTCAGCCGCCAGCCGCGCGCGGTGCCGCGCCCTGGCGACCGCAGCGGCCACGTGCAGGGCGTGCTGGCCGAACTCGCGCCGCACGCCGACCGCGACATCGCCTATCTCTGCGGCAACCCCGACATGGTCGACGCCGCCTTCGCCGCACTGAAGGAATACGGCTTGCCGGTGGCGCAGATCCGGCGTGAGAAGTACGTCTCGTCGCGATAAGAGCTGCCCATCGCACAACAGGACGATCGCAGTCGCGGCACTTTCCGGTGCCCATTCGCGGGCTGCGCGGCATTTCCGGTGGATATCGACGCACGCCCTGCCGTCGCCACCCCGTCCGTGCCACCGCATATTCCGAAATTGCTTGAAGCCCTTCCCGGGATGCGCGGGTACAAAGCCGCGCTCCGGTTTGCGTGCACGCATCGGACAGGCGGGGGGGCAGGGGCGGCTCGGCTGGTGCATGGCGACCAGCTTTTGTTCCGGGTCAAGGATTGGCCGCCGACTCGTGATGTCAGCCTGCGCCTTCAATGCTTGTAGGTTTACTGTCACAATGTGACACGGTTCGCAGAATGTTCTGCTGAATTTCGTCAGTCACGGCGTGATGGATGGCTCGGATTTTCATTGTGCGGACCTCGCGAATCCGCTTGCCGACAGCGTTTCCATGCGTGGCATGTAAGTTGCTTGAGTGTCGCAACCATTAAGGTTTCTGCCTTCGCAGCCGCAGCCATGATCGCCGCTCCGATTCCCACCGTGAAAACATGCCGCTGGCGCACCGTCGTCGCCGCCGCCGTCGCGTGTCTCCTCGGCATGGCGTCGGTTTCCGCGGCGTTTGGGGGAAGTGCGACCGGGGCCATGGACGTGCGGCTGCGGCTGGAATCGAGCTGCGAGTTCATCACTGGGAACATGGACGGCGCATTGCTGGATTTTGGCCGCACGGCAGGCGGCGCCCGGTCGCCAGTCGAGGGGCAGGCGTTTTCGGCAAAGGGCGCTGCCGTCGTGACCGTTGTCTGTTCCGGCTCGTTCACGGGAGGGAATGCGCCGGTGCTGACCGTCGGCAACGGCATGCATGCGCAAGGAGCGCAGCGCTACCTGGTGGGGCCCGATGACGAGCGCATCGCCTACGACCTTTACGCCGATCCCGCGCAACACGTGCTGCTCGATCCCCTGACCCCGGTGCAACTGGCGATCCCTACGGCGGGCGTGCCGGCGCATTTTTCCATCTATGGCCGTATCCCGGACATCGGAGATCCCATTGCCGGGCGCTACACCGATGTCGTGTGGCTGACCTTGTCCTATTGATCGAGACGGAATGCCCCTCATGAAGCTCATGTCATCGCTGGTGCTCGCCTTGGGACTGCTAGGCGCCGTGGCACAGCCGGTTGCGGCTGCATCGCTGCGGATTTCGCCGATCGGCCTCGATCTGGCTTCCAGCGAACGCGCGGGGTCGATGACGCTGGTGAACACCGGCGCCGATCCGGTCAATCTCCAGCTGCGCATTTTCAAGTGGACGCAGGTGAATGGCGAAGAGGTGTTGACGCCTACCACCGAAATGCTGGTCAGCCCGCCGGCCACGAGCATTCCTCCCGGCGCTTCGTACACGGTGCGCGTGGCGCGTGAGTCGAATGCGCCGGTACACGATGAACTGAGCTATCGCGTCTTCATCGACGAGCTGCCCAAGCCCGTCGATCCGCGCACCCTGGGCCAGGGTGTCTCGATGGTGCTGCGCACGTCGCTGCCCGTATTCGTGGTCGATCCCAAGGCCTTCGCCAAGCTCACGTGGCGGGTGTGGGAGGATGCCGATGGCCTGCACGCGGAGGCCACCAACAGCGGACAGCGCCACGCCAAGATCGTGGGCCTGACCGTGCGACCCGAGAGTGGTGCGCCGCTGGTCTTCGGTGCAGGGCTCAACGGCTACGTGCTGTCCGGTTCACACAAGCGCTTCGACCTCAAGCTGAAGCCCGGCACCAAGCCGCTCGCGACCGGCGAGGCCGTGAAACTCACTGCAAGCGATGGCGGTCAAGCCATCGAGGAAAGCCTGCATGTCGAAGATCGCTGATCGACTTGCGGTTCGCCTCCTCTGTATTGCCGTCAGTTCCTGTTTCAGTGCCTTGGCCCATTCCGCGCCGCTGCCCGCGACGCTTTCGGCGGGCGAACCCATGTCGCCGATACAGTCGACCCCGCCCGAGCCGCCAAGCACCGCCGGCGACAACCAGCTCATGGTGCTGGAGGTGGTGCTCAACAATACCGACACGCACGAACTGTTGACCGTCAGGCATGAAACGGACGGTAGTTTCAGCGCCAGGGCCGACGACCTGCGGCGTCTGCGCCTGAAGATCGACCCGGCGTTGCCGTCGGATGCCATGGTGCACCTGCGCGACCTGCCTGGCTTGGCCGTGCGTTATGACGTGGCCAACCAGACCCTGGCGCTGCAAGCGCCGGACGCATTGATGGATACCTACGACGTGCAGTTGGGCGGTACTCCGCAGCGAACCAACCTCGCTGCGATCCACCCGATGACCTCGGCGATCCTCAACTACGGGTTGTACGACACCAACGAGGGCGGCAGGAACCATCTCTCGGGCAGCTTCGAGGGATTGCTGAGCACTCGTGCGGGTGTTTTCTCGACAACCGCGATCTACAACCAGGGCATGGTCGCCGGCTACGACAGGACCGTGCGCCTGGACAGCCGCTGGCGCTATGTCGATGCCGCGAAAATCCGCTCCTATACCGTCGGCGATTTCGTCAGCAACGCGCTTTCGTGGACCAACAGCGTGCGTCTGGCGGGCTTCCAGTTCTCCAGCGCGTTCGATCAGCGCCCGGACATCGTGACCGCAGCGCTGCCGCAGTTCTCCGGGTCGGCGGCGCTCCCGTCCACCCTGGACCTGTACGTCAACCAGCAGCGCGTGTTTGCCGGCGACGTCCCGGCCGGCCCGTTCCAGCTGAAATCGTTGCCCTACGTATCGGGCGGCAACGTCACTCTCGTCGCCACGGACGCGACCGGTCGCCAGGTCACCACGACGCAGGCGTACTACTACAACGCGCAACAGTTGCGGCAGGGCGTGTTCGAGTATTCGTTCGACGTCGGCGTACCGCGGTTGAACTACGGGTTGCGGTCGTCCGAGTACGACCAGACGGTGTTCGCCTCGGGCTCGATGCGCTACGGCCTGACCAACCGCACCACGGTCGAGGGGCATGCGGAATCGTCGGCCGACGGCCTGGCCAACATGGGCGGCGGCATCGTGCAGGGCCTTGGCGGCTACGGCACGATCAGCGCCTCGCTGGCCGGCAGCCATTACAAGAGCTGGACCGGCAGCCAGGCCTCGATCAACCTGCAGGGCCAGATCGATGACGTGCGCCTGTACGTCGGCACCCAGCGTACCTTCGGCGACTATTTCGATCTCGCGCGCGTGTCCGGCTATCGCTACCAGCGCAGCCATCCATGGTTCAACGTGGGCGGCGTCGCCGATCCGAGCCAGACGGCCGAGGCCACGGCAGTCGACCGCGCCGGCATCAGCTTCACGCCCTGGTTCGATCCGACCTCGGTCAATCTCAGCTACAACCGCATCAGCTACGCCGGCGGAACGCTGCGCACGGTCAACATGTCGCTTTCGCGCGCGCTGACCCACCGCGTCAGCCTGTTCGCCAATGCCTACACCGGTCTGGGCAATCAGGCCGATCGTGGCGTCTACCTGTCGGTAAGCGTCAACCTCGACCACAACATCACCACCCAGTCCACGATCACCAGCGACAACGGCCACATGGGCTACACCCAGCAGGTCAATGGCCTGGCCGGGCAGCGGCAGGGCGACGTGGGCTGGGGCGCTGCCGGCAGCTACTACGCCGACGCGCCGTCACAGGGAAATGCCTACCTCAGCTGGCGCACCAACTATGCGCAGCTGCGTGGCGACGTCTATCAATACGGCGGCAGCACCCGTACCGACCTGTCGATGGAAGGCTCGCTGGTGGCTGCGGGCGGCGGCGTATTTGCGGCACCCCAGATAGGCGATGCCTACGCCATCGTGACCAACGCCGGCCCCGGCTCCAAGGTGATGCAGGGCGGCGTGCTCATCGGCCAGGCGAACGGCAGCGGCCGGTTGTTCCTGCCGAACATCACGCCCTACTACGAGCAGCATGTCTATCTCGACCCGTCCACGCTGCAGGACGGCTGGCAGCCCGCCGTCACCGAGCGGGTCGCGGTGGCCGGTTATCGCCAGGGCACCGTCATCGATTTCGGCGCCAAGCGGATCCACGACGCCGTGGTGACCCTGCTCGGCAAGGACGGCAAGCCCATCGCGCCGGGCTATACCGCGCAGCTGGCGGGCGGCGGGAGCGCGATGGTCGGTTACGGCGGCCAGGCCTATTTCCAGGAACTGAAGCCCCATAACCAGATCACCATCGACCTCGGTCCGGCAGGCACCTGCTCGGCGCGTTTCGATTACGACATGCAAGGGAAGCCGCAACAGCAGATAGGGCCCGTGACATGCCAGTGAATCGTTCCCTCCCGATGCTGCTGTGCGTGGGCCTCGCCTTGCTGGTGCTGGCATGGCCGGCGCATGCGCAGGATCAGTTGGGCGACACCGCCCACCTTTACCCGCTGGGTTCGCCGGCGCTCGGTGCGCGTGGCCGGCCGCGGGCCTTCGGGCGGCTGTTCGTGCAACTGGAAGTGGTGCCCACTTGCACGTTCGATGCCGGCCGCATCCCGCAGCCGGTGACGATCCATTGCACGCGCGGCGTGCTGTATCGCGCGCGGATTCTCAACGATGCCGATGCGGCATTCGACGCGACCCGGATGTTCGCGCCGGGTACGGGCGGCAGCGGACTGGTGCGCATCGGTGCGCAACGCCTGGAAGTGGAGTTCTGATCATGCTGTCAACCGCGTCATCGTTGTTGCGTCGCTGCCGGCAGGGCCTGCTGAGCCTGCTGGCCTGCGGCGGGGTCATGAGCAGCGTGCTGATGGCTGGCCTGATCGGCACGCCGCTGGCATTGGTCTCGCCGCCGGCCATGGCGACGTGCACGATGACGGGCAGCACCAGCGCGACTTTCACCTACACCGCGGCCACCATCAGCAATGCGGCCGCGCTGCCGTTTGCCAACACATGGTCGTGTGTGGGCAACGGCGGCGCCAAGGGCAACAGCCCAAACGTCTGCTACGAGTCGACATTCGGTGGCACCGTCGCCAATGGCGGCAGCACGATGACGTACACGGTGGGGCTCAACGATGGCCTGAACACCATTGCCAGCATGGTCAACGGGCACCTGTACGGCAGCACGAACGGCAGCAACAACAACGTACTCACGAATCCTGCGACTGGTACTAATTCGCTGGCACCGACGCTCACCGTGACCGTGCCGGCTGGGCAGGCCGTGGGCAAGCCGGTCGGCACCTACTCGACCAACAATCTGCAGTTCATGTTCGACGAACAGGGCAACTACGGCGCCTGCGAAGGAAACTTCAATCCATCCAGCGCCAACTGGGACGCCATCGGCCCGGTGACCTACACGGCCAACTTCGTGGTTCCCCCCGTCTGCACGCTGGTTTCAACCACCACGGTCGACTTCGGCAACATCCAGGGCGCTACCACGGTGGCGGCGGGCGGCATATCCGCCACCGGCGCGGTTGCCGTGCAGTGCAACCAGGGGGCGGCCTACACGGTGTATCTGGGTAACGGCAACAACTACACCACCACGCGCCGGATGAAGTCCGGTACCAGTTACCTCCCTTACGCGCTGTACCAGAACAGCGCCCACACCATTGCCTGGAACGCGACCAACGTCGGCACTGTCGGCGGCGCAGGCGGCGTCAACGGCACCGGCAACGGCAGCAGCCAGACGCTGACGGTGTACGCGTGGATTCCGCCCGGCACCGTCGTGCCGGCCACCCTCGGCACCTATACCGACACCGTCGTTGTCACGGTGAACTACTGAATCCTGCCGCCATGATCGCTCGCTCAACGACCAATACGCCGCATCAGCGGCGACCAGCCACCGGACCGCCTGCCGGCGGCCGCAGTTGTCCGGGCGCGGGGGCCTCGGACGACGCGATCAACGCCCCGGCCTGCTGCAGGCCATTGCAGTCGTCTCGGAAGAAATCCACGTTTCACCATCAAACAGAGGACATCACCATGCGCAAGACCACTATCACCCTGGGCCTGATCACTGCCCTGCTCGCCGCCCCGGCTTTCGCCGGTTCGATCACCGGCAACCTGACCGTCCAGGCCAACGTCGTGGCCGGTTGCAACCTCAACACGAAAGCTGCCGCCGGTAACGGCAACGGCCTGCTTGACTTTGGCAACATCACCTCGACCCTTGCGGCGAACGATGCCAACACCAAAACCACCGGCAGCTACGGCGTGTCGGTGGTCTGCACCAACACCACGCAATATACGGTGTATGCAAACAACGGCGCGAATGCTTCTAGTGGCCAGAACAACATGAAGGGTCCGGGCGGTGCGCTGTTGCCGTACAACCTGTACTCGGATGCACCCGGTGGTAACTTGTTCCCGACCTCGTCCGCCGCGGCGTTGAGCTACACGGGTAACGGTACGGCGCAGACCGTCGACTTCTATGGTCGGATTCCCGCGGGTGCCCTGCTGCCGGCACCAGGTCTCTACACCGACACCGTGACCGTCACGATCGCCTACTGATCGGGTTTGCTATAACCGCATGGAATCGGTATCGCTTGCATGGTGTTCTTCATGGGCGCCATGCAGGCGGCCGGTTTTCGAATGGAGCAGTTCACTCGTGCCGCATTCCGGGATCCCGTCATGACCCGATCCACAATGGTGGCAATTCTGCTTGCGGGCGTGCTGGCCTGCCCGGCGGTTCGCGCCGGCGACCAGCATGGTGCGGTATCCGTCGTCGCGGCGGTCACCAGTTCCTGCAATATCGGCGGCGATCCGTCGCTGAAGCTGGCGCGCGGCCTGCTGGATTTTGGCCTGCACCGCGTGGTTGACGTGGTGGCGATTCGGGGCAGCCGCAGCCTTTCACAGCCGGTCAAGGGCGACATGCTCCTGCAATGCACCAGTGTGGATGTCGCTCCGGAGGTTTCCTTCGGCTACGGCCTGCATGCCACCGGCAAGCAGCGCAACCTGGAAGGTCCCAACGGTACGCTGATTCCCTACGAGCTGCTGCGCGGCGGCAGCGCCAGTGACGGCTTCTGGGACGACCAGTCGTACCCGGTCGACATCGTCGCCGGTCGGCCTGGCAGCATTCCTGTCTATGGCCGCATCGTCTCCCTGCCTGCCAATGCCGGGGACGGGCTTTATACCGACACCGTTACGGTGCAGGTCGATTTCTAGCAGCCCTTCCATCAATGTAAAGCATACTTGACATATCGCCGGAGGCGAGGCTAGGCTGCGCATGTAAAGGACACTTTACAGTCCTGGGGTATCCCATGCGCAAGTCGTTTCCAGCAGTCAAGACGATAACCCGGCCCCTGTCCGCGTTCTCGCTGTCGGTCGCCGCCATCGCCGAATGCACGGTCGAGGACACGGCGACCGACTACCGCCCGCTGTTGAGGCAGGCGGACATGCCGATCCTGAAGGTCTCACCGTACTGCGCGCCGGATTTCGACGCCGCCGCGGCGGTGAGCAAGCAGCCGGCGATGAGCGAGACACAGAAGGCCTCGTACTACCAGACGCTGTTGGCGAATGCGCCACGGGCGAAGGTCGTGTCGATCGCGCCCTCGCGGTATTTCGCGATGCTCGACCGGCCGGCGGAGTTCCGGCAGGCGCCGGGCGATTTCCCGGCTTCCTGGTGAGGGCGCGCTGATGCGACGGTTCACGGAAAGGCAGTACCAGCGCCAGTTGATGGTGGCGATGGCCTTGTATGTCGGCTTCATGCTGCTGGCCTGGCCCTCGGTGCGGAGCGTCGGCAGCGTGCCGCTGAAAGTGTTGCTGGCGCTGCTGCCGGCGGCGCTGATGCTCTACGTGATCGGCCTGATGGCACGGCGCATCCTGCACAGCGACGAGCTGGAGCAGCGCACGCACCTGGTTGCGCTGGGCGTGGCCACGGCGCTGGTGGGGGCGGCCAGCCTGGTCGGCGGTTTTCTCGCTGCGGCGAAGCTGGTGCAGCTGGACGGCACCGTGCTGATCTGGGTGTTCCCGCTGCAACTGATGGCCTACGGCTTCACGCGCTGGCGGGTGAACCGGCGCTACGGCCACGACGCGGCCTGCGCCGAGGGCGGTTACTCGTTCCGCCAGCGCCTGATGCTGTTCCTCGCGCTGATGGCGGCGGTGGCGCTGGCCGGGTACTGGCGCCACGGCGCTTTCGACCTCGGCATGCTGGCAGGCATGGGCGCGGCCTTGGTGGTGGCGCTGGCATGGCAGGCGTATCGCTACTGGCAGCGGCGCCACGTGCCGTCCGAGGAGCGGGTGCGATGAACGGCCACGAGGGTTCCGGCGCGAACGGGAAACAGGCGCGCACGCTGGCGCGGCGCTACCTGCGCGAGTTCGTTCCGGCGATGCTCGGCTACGTGATCCTGCTGCCGGTCTCGATCGTGCTGCTGCTGCGCGCCGGGCTGCCGACCGCCGGGAAAGTGGCGGTCGCCCTGCTGCCGGTGCTGCCGATGGTGTTCGTGGTGCGCGCGATGTTGCGGCACATGCTGCGCCAGGACGAGCTGCAGCAGCGCATCGAGCTGCAGGCGGTGGCGATCACCTGCGCGGTGGTCGGCATGGCCACGTTCAGCCTCGGCTTCCTGCAGAACGTGCGGCTGCTGCCGTCGCCGCCGTGGGCCATGTTGTGGGTGCTGCCGCTGATGATCGGCGTGTACGGCGTGGTCCGCTTCCTGTTGGCGCGCCGCTACCGATGAACAACCACGTGCGCGAACTGCGCGGCGAGCAGGGCTGGTCGCAGGCGGATCTCGCCGAGCGGCTGGAGGTGTCGCGGCAGACCATCAACGCGATCGAGACCGGCAAGTACGACCCCAGCCTGCCGCTGGCGTTCAAGATCGCGAAGCTGTTTGGACGTCCGATCGAATCCATCTTCGATCCGGGCGAATGAGGAGCCAGGAGGGTGTGATGCGAAACGGTGAAATCTGGCGTTATCTGCGCCGTGCACTGCCGGCCATGCTGCTGATCATCGTGGTGGCGGCGCTGATGTTGCATTTCCGCAAGTCGCTGGGGCCGTTCGGAAGGAGCGGATTCCTCGTCGCGCTGATGCTCAGTTATGTCTGGGCCGGCTGGGTGGAGTTCAGCCAGCTGCGGCGCTGCGATGAATTGCGCCGGCGGCTGGAGCTGGAGGCGATGATGCTGTCCTTCATCGTCGCGACAGGCGTGATCCTCGGCTTGTTCTTTGCGAATGCGCTGAAGCTGCTGGCGGTTTCGTTCGCTGCGGCGCCATTCGTGATGGTTGGCAGCTATGTCGCCTGTCAGCTGTGGACACGCTTGCGCTACCGCTACTGGGCGCTGCTGTGATGGCGCCGCGGCGGGGGCAAGCCGTGCGTTGGAGCCTTGGCCTCGCACTGGCATTGGCGCTGACGGCATGGGTGGCGCGACCGACCGTGCCGGTACGACTGACGCTGATGCCGGACGGGGCGCACGAACTGGTAGTGGAAGGGCCGTGGCGGAGCCGGCTCAGCCTGCGTGTGGCCTGGCATCTCGCGCCGGCGTGGCAGGCGCTGCTTTCGATCTGGCTGGAGACGGACATGGCAAGGGGAAATCGCACATGAGAGTGAGTGGACGCACGGCCTTGCGCATCGCCATCGTGGCGGCGGGATTGGGTTTCCTGGGCTGGAGCCAGTGGCATGCGCGTCATGCGACGGAAACCGGGAGTACGTTGACGACGGACGCCGCCAGGACGACGAGTGCCGTCGCAGTGAAACCCGCGCCGCCGCGCACATGGCAAGTCGGCAAGCTCACGCTGACCGCCTGCGACCTCGGCCAGCCGAACAGCGGCCTGAGCACCGCGGCGTGGTGCGGCACGCTGGCGGTGCCGGAGAACCGCGCCGCGCCGCAGGGCCGCAAGATCAACCTGAAGCTGGCGGTGCTGCGCTCCGGCGCGCAGGTCGCGAACAAGGACATGCTGGCCTTCCTCGCCGGCGGTCCGGGGCAGGCGGCCACCGATTACGCCGGGCCGATCGCCGCGATGCTGGAGCCGCTGCGCGCGCACCGCGACATCCTGCTGCTCGACCAGCGCGGCACCGGCGGCTCGAATGCGCTGGACTGCAAGAACGACGGCAAGAACGCGGCGAGCGAGGACACCGGCTTCGATCCCGCCAAGCTGCGCGCCGAGGCGGCGGCTTGCCTGAAGCAGGTGCAGGCGCATGCCGACCCGCGCTACTACACCACCAGCGACGCGGTGCAGGACCTGGACGACGTGCGCCGCGCGCTGGGCGTGCCCGAGTTCGACCTGGTCGGCGTCTCCTACGGCACGCGGGTGGCGCAGCAGTACGCGCGCCGCTATCCGGACGCGGTGCGCAGCATGGTGCTGGACAGCACGGTGCCGAACAGCGTGGTGCTGGGCGAGGATTTCGCGCGCAACCTCGACGACGCGCTGCAGGCGCAGTTCGCGCGCTGCGACGCGGACGCCGCCTGCAAGGAGCGCTTCGGCAAGCCGTACCAGACGCTGGTGCAGCTGCGCGACGCGCTGCGCGCGAACCCGCATCCGGTCAGCTTCCGCGATCCGCAGACCTACCGCACCGTGCAGCGCGTGCTCAGCGACGACGCGCTGGTCAGCGTGGTGCGCATGTTCGCCTACGCGCCGCCCACCGCCGCGCTGCTGCCGCTGTCGATCGACGCCGCCGCGCACGGCGACGTCGGCCCGCTGCTGGGCCAGGCCAAGCTGCTGACCGTGGACATGGCCGACCTCGCCGGCAGCGGCATGTCGTACTCGGTGATCTGCAGCGAGGACGCCGACCTGCTCGCCGCGCGGCCGCAGGACGCGGACACCCTGCTCGGCAACCACATGGTCGACGCCTACCGGGCGATCTGCTCGGTGTGGCCGAAGGGCGCGCGGCCGGCGGATTTCCACCAGCCACTGAAATCCGCCAGGCCGGTGCTGTTGCTGGCCGGCCAGTACGACCCGGTGACGCCGCCGCGCTACGCCGAGGAGGTGGCGAAGCACCTCGCGAATGCGCGCGTGCTGCTGTTCAAGGGCCAGGGCCACAGCGTGCTGGCGACCGGTTGCGGGCCACAGCTGGTGCAGCACTTCGTCGAGCATCCCGATCCGAAGGCGCTGGATGCGGGTTGCCTCGACCGCCTGCAGCCGGTGCCGTTCTTCATCGACTTCAATGGAGCCACGCCATGAGAAAGCCGTACGTACCGGCCGATGCCGTGTTGTTGGCCGCGGCTTTCGTCGCCGCGGCCGTGCTGGATGCGCCGCATGTCATCACCCAGATCCTGCTGCCGCTGCTGGTCGTGTTTTCCGTGGTGACCCGCAGGCGGGGCGCCTGTTTCAAGCGGGGGGAACAGTCGTGATCGAAGTCAGGGATCTGCACAAGGCGTTCGGCAGCGTGAAAGCGGTCGACGGTGTCGGTTTCACCGCCCGCGACGGCGAGATCACCGGCCTGCTCGGCCCCAACGGCGCCGGCAAGACCACCACGCTGCGCATGCTCTACACCCTGATGGCCCCGGACCGCGGCCAAGTGCTGGTGGACGGCATCGACGCGGCGGCCGACCCGCTGGCGGTGCGTCGCACGCTCGGCGTGCTGCCGGACGCGCGCGGCCTGTACAAGCGGCTCACCGCGCGCGAGAACATCGAATACTTCGCGCGCCTGCACGGCCTCGACGAGGCCACGCTGCGCTCACGCCACGAGGCGCTGGTCGACGCGCTGGAGATGCGCGACATCCTCGACCGCCGCACCGAGGGCTTCTCGCAGGGCCAGCGGGTGAAGACCGCGATCGCCCGCGCGCTGATCCACGACCCGCGCAACGTGATCCTCGACGAGCCCACCAACGGCCTCGACGTGATGGCCACGCGCGGCCTGCGCCGCTTCATGCAGCAGCTGCGGGACGAGGGCCGCTGCGTGCTGTTCTCCAGCCACATCATGCAGGAGGTGGCGGCGCTGTGCGATCGCATCGTGGTGATCGCGCACGGCCGCGTGGTGGCCGACGAGACGCCCGACGCGCTGCGCGCGCAGACCGGCGAAACCAACCTGGAGGATGCCTTCGTGAAGATCATCGGCAGCGAGGAGGGCCTCGCCGCATGAGCGCCGCGACTTCGAAAGTGCGCCGCGCCGGCGCCGTGCTCACCGTGTTCCTGAAGGAAGTGCGCGAGAACCTGCGCGACCGCCGCACCCTGACCGGCGCCTTCCTCACCGGCCCGCTGCTGGGGCCGCTGCTGTTCGTGCTGTTGATCAACGTGCAGGTCAACCGCGAGCTCGACAAGGCGGACCAGCCCTTGCACGTGCCGGTGATCGGCGCGCAGTACGCGCCGCATCTGGTCGATGCGCTGAAGCAGGGCGGCATCGTGCCGGAGCCGGCGGTGGCCGATCCGGGCGCGGCGGTGCGCCAGCAGGATGCCGACGCGGTGCTGCGCATCGCCGCCGACTACGGCGCGGCCTGGCGCAAGGGCGAGCCAGTGCAGGTGGAGCTGTTCTACGATTCCTCGCGGCGCGACACCGGCAGCGCGGTGGAGCGGCTGGGCAAGCTGGTGGAAAACTACGCGCGCCAGCAGGGCGCGATGCGGCTGGTGGCGCGCGGGCTGGCGCCGGGCACGGCGTGGCCGGTGCAGGTGGCGCGGCGCGACCAGGCCACGCCGCAGTCGCGCGCGGTGCTGATGTTCGCGATGCTGCCGTACTTCTTCGTGATCACCCTGTTCCTCGGCGGCATGTATCTGGCGATCGACCTCACTGCGGGCGAGCGCGAGCGGCAGTCGCTGGAGCCGCTGTTCGCGAACCCGGTGGCGCGCTGGAAGATCCTCGTCGGCAAGCTCGCGGCGATCTGCGTGTTCTCGCTGGCCAGCCTCGCGATCACCCTGCTCGCGTTCGCCGTGGTCGGCCGCTTCATCCCCGCCGCGAAGCTGGGCATGGAGCTGGACCTCGGCTGGCATTTCGCCGGCACCGTGCTGCTCTTGATGCTGCCGCTGGTGCTGCTGCTGGCCTCGCTGCAAACCCTGGTGGCCGCGTTCGCCAAGAGCTACCGCGAGGCGCAGACCTACCTCTCGCTGCTGATGATGGTGCCGCTGATCCCCAGCCTCGTGCTGAGCTTCCTGCCGGTGAAGGCGCAGGCGTGGATGTACGCGGTGCCGCTGCTCGGCCAGAACCTCGGCATCATGCAGCAGCTGCGCGGCGACGGCGTCAGCGGCGAACAGTTCGCGTTGTGCCTTGCCGGCACCTTGGTGGCGGCGTTGTTCGCGGTAGGCGTCACCGCGCAGCTGTATCGCTCGGAGAAGCTGGCGATTTCGGGCTGAGCGTCGCGCACGCTCCCGCCGTCGTGGGTCGGGATTCATCCCGACAGGCCATCCGCGGCAAGTCAGGTCGGGATGAATCCCGACCCACGGGGTGAGGTTTCACATGGCGGCGTGCCGCAATACCCACTCCGCCACCACCTGCGGCTGTTCGAGCTGCAGGTGGTGGCCGCCATGCAGGTGTTCGGTCGCGATGCGTGGCACGCAGGCGGCGCGCGCCGCCATCATCGCGGCGGGCAGGTAGGGCGTGGCCGGTTGCGACAGCAGCAGGGCGGTGGGCGCCGCGATGCCGGCGAGCAGGGCGCGGATCTGCGGCTCGGCGAGCCGGATCGCGGTATGGCGGGTGAGGCGCGGGTCGCTGCGCCATTGCCAGCCGCCGTCGGTCTCGCGCAGGCCGCGTTCCACGATCGGGCGGGCGAGTTGCGCGTCGAGGCCGCTGGCCATGGCGCGGGCGCGCGCGGCCTGTTCGGCGTCGCGGAATACGCGCAGCGTCTTGCCGTTCGCGGGCGGCGCGGCGAGCGCGTCGCGGTAGCGCTGCAAGGTGTGCGCGCCGTCGTCGCCCAGCGGGCCGAGGCCTTCGATCAGGTGCAGGCGTTCGATCCGCGCCGGCGCGGCGGCGGCCACCAGCGAGGCGATGCCGGCGCCCAGCGAATGGCCGAGCAGGCGGCAGCGCGGCAGCGCCAGCGCATCGAGCGCGGCCAGCACCGCGCGCACGTAGTCGAGGAAGTGGTAACCGACGCCTGCGGGCAGGTGGTCCGAGTGGCCGTGGCCGGGCAGTTCCAGCGCGATCACGCGGAACCGCGGCGCGAGCAGCGGCGCCAGCCGGGCGAAGCTGCCGGCGTTGTCCAGCCAGCCGTGCAGGGCGACGAGCGGCGGCGCCGCGGGGGCGCCCCATTCCAGCGCCGCGAGCGTGAGATGGGGCAGCGCGAGGCGGCGTTCGCGTGGTGTGGTCATGCGCAGAACCTGTTTCTTGAGAGAATTTTGCTCGTCATTCCTGCCCAAGCAGGGTTTTCAACAGACGCATGCCTGGTCATCCGGCGACTTTGCGCTTGCATGGCCCAAAGACACTGGATCCCAGCCTGCGCTGGGATGACGAGCAAGAAACGGATCCGGGCATCCTTAGCAATCCGGCCAGCCCTTCAGGTGGCGACGCGCCAGCGTGGCGAGGCTGCGCACCTGTTCGGGGCCGTCGTTGAGTGCGGGGATGTAGCGCAGCTCCCTGCCGCCGGCGGCGGTGAAGAAGTCGCGGTTCTGCATCGCGATCTCTTCCAGCGTTTCCAGGCAATCCACCGCGAAGCCGGGGCAGGCCACGTCGAGCCGCTTCACGCCTTCGCCGGCGAGGCGGCGCACGGTGGCGTCGGTGTACGGCCCCAGCCAGCGCTCGCGGCCCACCCGCGACTGGAAGCTCAGCACGAGCTGCGTTTCGTCCAGCCGCAGCCGCTCGCGCAGCAGGCGCGCGGTGGCCTGGCATTGCTCGGGATACGGGTCGCCGAGGCGCGCGTAGCGTTCGGGGATGCCGTGGAAGGAGAGCAGCAGCCTGTCGCCGCGGCCGTGCTGCGCCCACCAGGCTTCGATGCTCGCGGCCAGCGCCTCGATGTGCGCGGGCTCGGCGTGGTAGTCGTTGACGAAGCGCAGTTCTGGCGGCCAGCGCAGCGCCTTCAGCGCATCGGCCACCGCGTCGATCACCGAGCCGGTGGAGGTGGCCGAATATTGCGGATACAGCGGCAGCACCAAGAGGCGGCGCACGCCTTCCCCTTGCAAGGCCGCGATGGTCTTGCCCACCGCCGGCGCGCCGTAGCGCATCGCCAGCGCCACCCGCACGGTGTCGCCCAGCTCGGCCTGCAGCGCACGCGCCAGCGACTCGCTGCGCCAGCGCAGCGGGGAACCTTGCGCGTCCCAGATGCGTCCATAGGCATGCGCGGAGCGCCGCGGGCGCACGCGCAGGATCACCCCGTGCAGGATCGGCCACCACTTCCAGCGCGGGTAGTCGATCACCCTTCGGTCGGACAGGAATTCGGCCAGGTACGGCCGCAGCGCCTGCGCGGTGGGCGCGGTGGGCGTGCCCAGGTTCACCAGCAGCACGGCTGTCTGAACGGCCGCCGCCGCGGCAGGGATGGAATGGCCGGCGGGGCCGGTATAGTGATCGTGGTCGGGCATCGTGGCGCGGGCGGTGAAACCGCCGTGAGTCTGCCACAAGCGCGACGCGCATCCCCGCAACCCCCACGACGGAGCTGCCCATGTTCAAGACAACCCTGCATCGCCTGCTGCTGGTCGGCGCCGCGCTGCTGTTGCCGGCGATGGCCGCACATGCCGACGACCTCACCCCGGAGCAGCGCGCGCAGAACGCGGTGCGCGTGCTGAACGAGATCCAGCAGGCGCCGGACAAGGCGATCCCCAGCGACCTGCTCAAGGATGCGCGGGCGATCGCGGTGATCCCGGACGTGTTGAAGGTCGGTTTCGTGTTCGGCGGCCGCCGCGGCGAGGGGCTGATCTCGGTGAAGAACCCGGACGGCACCTGGTCCAACCCCAGCTTCATCTCCTTCGGCGGCGGCAGCGTGGGCTTCCAGATCGGCGTGTCGTCCACCGACGTGATCCTGGTGTTCCGCAGCCAGCGCGGGGTGGATTCGATCGTCAACGGCAAGTTCACCGTGGGCGCCGACGCCTCGGCCGCGGCCGGCCCGGTGGGCCGCACCGCCTCGGCCGCCACCGACCAGCAGCTGAAGGCGGAGATCTACTCCTACTCGCGCGCGCGCGGCCTGTTCGCCGGCGTGGCGCTGGACGGCTCGGTGCTGAAGATCGACTACGACGCCAATGCGGCGGTGTACGGCGCCGGCATCACCCCGCGGCGGATCTTCGAGGGCGGCGTGGGCAACGTGCCGCAGGCGGTGGTGAAGTTCCGCGATGCGCTGGAAGAGTACACTTCCAGATAACCGCCTTGTGCGAAGATCGGCGGTCGCCGGCGGAGCCGTTTCCGCCCCTGGCTGCCTCGAGGAACATCATGGGTTTTGACAGCATCTGGCATTGGCTCCTGCTCCTGGTCATCGTGCTGCTGATCTTCGGCACCAAGAAGATCGGCAACATCGGCTCGGACCTCGGCAACGCCGTGCGCGGCTTCAAGAAGGCCATGCACGGCGACGAGGAGGACAAGGCGAAGGAATCGCAGCAGGCGAAGGAGCAGCTGCGCGCCGATCCGCCGGCGGCCGCGTCGGCGAACGCCAGCACGCAGGAACAACGCGACTCGCACGAGTCGAAGTAAGCGCGGGCGGGTTTTGCGGCGATGATCGAGA
>OFTX01000189.1_pt1 | contig 39292 bp, 26 predicted proteins | sample 1775051 | NCBI WGS metagenome assembly OFTX01 (sample SAMN08195772, study PRJEB24354) | sludge metagenome | isolation source: sludge from phenol fed wastewater aerobic bioreactor A | place: India: Nagpur | collected 2016-09-15 | reverse complement strand
ATCACGACGATGTGCAAACGGAGAACGTCGGGAACGAGCAGGGGGAAGACGGACAGCGACATGCGGAGGGTCAGGCATGCGAGGAGGACGTTCAGAGAGAAGCGCAGCAGCAGCGCGGTTGCGCTGGTTGTTGCGCTGACGGTCGCGTCAGCGGCCGGAGTTGCGGGGGACGGCATGTGTCAAGACTCCATGAGGGGCCGGCAGACGCGAGTGCCGCGCACACGTCGGCGACCGAAGCGACAGGGCATCGATACCGATGGGCGCGGCGCGAGCGCGAGCCGGCGGGCGAACGATCGCGACGCAGGCATCGGAACGAACCGGCAGTACGGACAAATCGGGAGAGAAGGCGCTTGTGGCGCGTGGAGAACCGGGGATTGCGCCGAATGGGCTGCCCGGTGGTTCATCGACGAACGCACGCCCCTCGACCGAAGTGCCGGATCGCCCGGCCGCTGTCGCGGAGTATGCGTTGGTTCACGTGAACGCTTACGTGGCACCGGCCGATCACATCGCCGGATACCAAAAATCAGTTCGCATTCTAGCCACGCACTTTGCGTAAGGCAAGTCGAGGCGCGTCACACCCTTGCGCCAACGGCGACGGGGCTGGCCCCCGGACCGCCTCAAGTGTCCGCGCGCAGGAGCCCCCAGCACAACCGGTAAAGCTCGTCCTCGAATTCAGGCGTGCCAAGCAACGGCGAGTCTTCGAGCGCCGCCGAGCGCAGCGTGCCCATCACGGCACGCGTGAGCACGAACACGGTCGCAGCACTCGGCGGGCGCATCTCGGGCGCGTCGCGCCGCGACATGGCGACGGCAATGTGCTCCGCGGCCTCGCGCATGGCCTGCATGATGTTCTCGTGATGGTCGAGCTGCCACGCCATCTTGATGAGCGAACGCTTGACGCGCCCCCCCGCACCGAACGCCTCGATCAGCACACGCAGCCGCTCGCGAATGACACGTTCGGGGTCGGCGCCCTCTTGCGCGGCGCGCGCGATGCGCTCATTGAGTTCGTCCATGACCCGCCGGCGCTCGCGCGCGATCATCGCGAGCAGGATCGCCTCCTTCGTGGGGAAGTACTGATAAAGCGTACCGATGGAGAAACCCGCCTTCCTCGCGATGCGATTGGTCGTGAGCGCGGCTTCGCCTTCTTCGTCGAGAACCTGAGCGGTGGCCTCGAAAATGGTCTCGACGGTATGTTGCGCGCGAGCCTGCATCGGCCGCTTTCGCATGGTGGACGAGGCATTCGGCGACGTGGGCGGCTTGGTGGTGGACATGAGGAAAATCTGAGTGGGAAGCGAGTTGCGGCCAGGCGCCTGAAAAATGAATAATGCTCACATTCGCACCGGATATCAAGCGATTCCTCAACCCGACCGGGGAGATACGACACCATGAGCCATGACATTTCCGCGCTGACCGTGCGCAAGCTGACGGTCGATCTGGCCGCCGGCTTCGATCGGCACTGGCACAGCGGCGACGCCTATCGAACGATGTACTACAACGCGTTGTCGATGAGTTTTCCGGTCGGCGAGCAGTCGTTCATCGACTCGGTGCGCAACACGATGGATCGGCTTCCGGCGGACGCCCGCTACGACACGTTGCGCGCCGACATCGCCCAATTCATCGGGCAGGAAGCCACGCATCGCCATTTGCATGGTCAGTACAACGCGCAACTGGCCAGGCAGGGGCTGGTGAACCACTGGGAGAACTGGGCGAACCGGCGCATTCGCTGGGCCCACCGCCGCAAACTCTCGCCGATGCACATGCTCGCGGTCACCGCGGCGTATGAGCACTGCACCGCGGTGTTCGGCGACGGCGCATTGCGCTATGACCGATGGCTGGCGAACGCCGAACCGAAAATGCGCCTGATGTGGCGCTGGCATGCGGCGGAGGAAACGGAGCACAAGGCGGTGGCGTTCGATCTGTACCGTGCACTTGGCGGCAGCGAGCGCCAACGGGTGCTCACTTATCTCTACGTGCTCGTCATGTTCGCGCTCGAGAGCCACGCGCAGACGATCAACAACCTCTGGCACGACGGCACGCTCTTCAAGCCCCGCACGTGGTGGGGATTCGCCACGATGTTCTTCGGCCGCGACGGCGTGGTCTGGCGCAGCACTGGGCCGATGCTGAAATACCTCGCGCCGTCGTTTCATCCGAACCGGCACGGCGATCCGAGCCTCGCGCGGAATTGGCTCGCCGCGCATCACGCCAGTTGGCGGGCGATTCGTTAGCGCACGCGGCGCAACGCCGATCGGAGACCGCAACGGGTTGCAAGCGGTCGGCTGCCGGTGTTAACCCGCGAACTGTGACGACAACAACGTAATACCGGGTATCAACGCTGCGTGATATTTCGCGCGAGGCATCCTGATAATAATGATCACGCCTCAAAGCAGCACCGATACCCGCGCGAAGCGAAGTCAGTGTGTCAATGACTCAGGCGGCCCCTTGCACTCGTCGGTGACGAACGGAAGTCCAGAGGCACGCATAAATCATAACGAGACGGAGACACATTCATGAGCAAGGCAGCAGGTTGGCTGCGGGGCGCGCTCGCCCTCGCGGTCTGCGGCGCGGCGGGCGTCGCTCACGCACAATCGAACGTATCGCTTTACGGTCAGGTCGACGCCTGGGTCGGCGCGGCCAAGGCCCCCGGCGGCGAGCGCGCGTGGACGCAGGGCGGCGGGGGCATGTCGACCTCCTACTGGGGGATGAAGGGCTCGGAAGATCTCGGCGACGGTCTGAAGGCGATCTTCACGCTGGAAGACTTCTTCCTGCCGCAACGCGGTACTTATGGCCGATTCACGGGCGACAGTTTCTTCTCGCGCAACGCTTACGTCGGCCTTCAATCGAATACCCTCGGCACGATCACCATGGGGCGTCTGACGACGTCCTATTTCGTCTCGACGATTCTTTTCAATCCGTTCGTCGACTCGTATACCTTCAGCCCGATGGTGTATCACACGTTCCTCGGCCTCGCGGGCCAGGGCATCGTGGGCGACTCGGGATGGAGCAATGCGGTGATGTACGCCACGCCGGATTACAAGGGCCTGGGCGCCAGCGTCTCGTACGCCTTCGGCAACAAGGCCGGCGAGACGGGCCAGAACAAGTGGAGCGCCGCCGCCATGTATTTTCATGGTCCGTTCGCCGCCACGCTCGCCTACCAGCAGGTGAAGTTCGATACGACGCCCGACGACATGGCAGGCATCGCGGGCTTTCGCAATCAGCAGGCGTTGCAGGCCGGCATGACGTACGACTTCCGGGTGGTGAAGCTGTTCGGCCAGTATCAGTACATCAAGAACACGATAACGGGCGGTAACCTCACCTCCAACGGCGGTCAGCTCGGGGTTTCGGTGCCGCTCGGCGGCGGCCGCGTGATGGCTTCCTACGCCTACACGAAGAATTCGGGCGCCAACACCAGCAGTCGTAACACCTGGGCGCTCGGCTACGATTACGACCTCTCCAAGCGTACGGACCTGTACGCGGCCTACCTGAACGACAAGGTCTCGGGGCTCGACGCCGGGAATACTTTCGGGGTGGGCATGCGCATGAAGTTCTGACAAACTCGTTTGCACGGACGCGCCCGCAGTACAATGCGCGCGCCCCCGCTGCACACGGACAACGGCATAACAAAGTCACAAGGAGAGCACGTTGCTGACCAAATTCTTCAAGCTCGAGGAGCATGGCTCCAATGTACGCACGGAAATCGTGGCGGGTCTCACGACCTTCCTCACGATGTCGTACATCATTTTCGTCAACCCGAACATCCTGGGCACGACCGGGATGGACAAGAGCGCCGTGTTCGTCGCGACGTGCCTGGCCGCCGCGATCGGCTCGGTGGTCATGGCTTTCGTGGCCAACTATCCCATCGGCATGGCCCCGGGCAGATCGGAAGAGCACACGTCTGAACTCCAGTCACAGGAACACGGTCGTGGGCGCCATGGGCTACACGTGGCAACAGGCGCTCGGCGCGGTGTTCATCTCCGGCTGCCTGTTCATCATTCTGACGGTCACCGGCATTCGCTCCTGGCTCATTGCCGGGGTACCCAAGTCGCTGCGATGCGCCATCGCCGCCGGTATCGGCCTCTTTCTCGCCATCATCGCCCTCGGTAACGCCGGCGTCGTCGTGGCCAATCCGGCAACGAAGATCGGTCTGGGCGACCTCCACTCGCCGCAGGCCCTGCTCGCCATCTTCGGCTTCTTCCTGATCGCCGTGCTCGACGCCTTGCGCGTGCGTGGCGCGATCCTGATCGGGATTCTGGTGGTCACGGTGCTGTCGATGGTCCTGGGCCTGAACCAGTTCCAGGGCGTTTTCGCCATGCCGCCGAGCCTTGCCCCGACGTTCCTCCAACTCGATATTCCGGGCGCGCTGCACGCCGGCTTCGTGCATGTGATCCTGGCCTTCGTGCTGGTGGAAGTGTTCGACGCGACCGGCACGCTGATGGGCGTGGCCAAGCGCGCCGGTCTGCTCGAAGGTACGCACTACAAGGGACTCGGACGCGCGTTGTTCGCCGACTCGATTGCCATCTTCATCGGTTCCCTGCTGGGCACGAGCAGCACCACCGCGTACGTGGAAAGCGCCTCGGGCGTGCAGGCCGGCGGCCGCACCGGCCTTACCGCGCTCACGATCGCCGTCCTGTTCATCCTCGCGCTGTTCATCGCGCCGCTGGCCGGCTCCGTGCCCGCCTATGCCGCTGCCCCGGCGCTGCTGTACGTGGCCGGCCTGATGCTGCGCGAACTGCTCGACGTGGAATGGGACGACGTCACCGAAGCGACGCCTGCCGCCCTCACGGCGCTGGCCATGCCGTTCACGTACTCCATCGCCACGGGTCTGGCCTTCGGCTTCATCTCGTACGCCGTGCTCAAGTTGTTCACCGGGCGTGCCAGGGAAGTCCATCCGGCCGCCTGGGTCATCGCCGTGCTGTTCGTGCTGAAGTACGTGTTCTTCCCGGGCTGATCGCTAAGATTTGTCCGAGATTGCGTCGGCATCCAGCTGACGCGTCAAAGCCAACGGCCCGCCGGATGACTCCGGCGGGCCGTTTGTCTTCGCCAGCTCGCCTGAACGCGCCCGTCAGCTTGCGGTCGTGCCAGCCGTAATACGTGCGGTAATGCCCGCGTCTACACCCGCGCCGCGGCGATCAACGCGGCGAGTCCCGCGCGCTGCCGGCCCTCGGCATCGAAGTTCTCCGGCGAGAGCCACTGCTCGAAGCCGCGGCTGATGGCAGGCCATTCCCCATCGGTCATGGCAAACCAGGCCGTATCGCGGCTGCGGCCCTTGTATACCGTCGCCTGTCGGAAGATGCCCTCGAACGTGAAGCCGTAACGCGCCGCCGCTCGGCGCGACGGTGCATTGAGCGAATCGCACTTCCATTCGTACCGCCGGTAACCCAGTTCGTCGAACGCACGGCGCATCAGCAGATACTGCGCCTCGGTCCCCGCCCGTGTACGTTTGAGCAATGGCGAATACGCCACGTGCCCCACTTCGACCACGCCATTGGCCGGATCGATACGCATGAGCGACAGCGTGCCCAAGGCCTTGCCCGTCGCCAGGTCGATCACAGCGTGGTGCAAGGGATCGGTCGACACCGCCTGTCGGGTCGCATGCGCGTAATAGGTGTCGAAGTCCGGAAACGGCCCCGTGGTCATGTACGTCCAGTCTCGGGTATCCGGAGCGCTCGCGTAGGCCTCGTACAAGTCCTTTGCGTGACGCTCGACGTCGATCGGCTCGAGCCGGCAGTAGCGCCCGCTGATCGGGGTGCGCGGCGGCAACGCGCGCGGCGTCCAATCCGGCATCGGCGGCCCGATGGGTTGATCGAATTCGTTGAAGTTCGGCGCTTCGGTCATCGCTTCCTCACTGGAGATGGATGGGACATCGCTGTCTCTGACGCCAAAAGTATCGGTTCAGTGGTACGATGAAAAGCACCACTCGCGAACAATCTCTTGGTGCCACATGAATCCCAAAGCGGCTGCGCCCTTGCACGAACCCGTTCCCGAAAACGTCGCCGCGCTCTTTGACAGTCCGTTGAGCGTCGGTGCCGGGCGCGGCACCTCGCTGCAAAAGCAACTGCTCTCACGGCTCAAACACGCCATTCTCGAGGGGCGCCTGCCGGCCGGTGCGCGGCTGCCTGCCTCGCGCACGCTCGCTGAAGATTTGTCCGTTTCCCGAAATACGGTGTCGATCGTCTACGACCAGCTCGCTGCGGAAGGTTTCATCGTGCCGCACCGGCTCGGTACGCGTGTGGCGCACCTGTCCATCGATCCGCAAATCGCGGCAGAAGCCGCCGAGGCGGCCAGGCAGAGGACCGTCGCACCGTTGCCGCCGTCCGATTCGGAAGCACCGCCACTGGCCTCGCGCCGCCTGCAACGCCTGCCGGCCACACGTCATGCCGCGCGCGCCGGCGAGTCACCGCTCCCTTTCACCCCGGGCGTGCCGGCGCTGACGCGTTTTCCGGCCAGTACGTGGCGGCGCACGCTCGAGCGAGTCATGCGCGAGGCGCCGCCGCGCCTCTATCACTACGGCGACCCTCTGGGCGAGCCCGCCCTGCGCGAGGCCATCGCGGGCCACCTGCGCATCTCGCGCGGCGTGCGCTGCGACGCCTCGCAGGTCGTCATCACCGAAGGCGCCCACGAGGCGCTGATCCTTTGTGTACGCCTGCTCACCGATCCGGGCGACGCCGTCTGGATGGAAGATCCCGGCTATCGCGGCGCCAAGGCCGCCTTTCATTCGAGCGACGTGCGCCTGCACGCGCTGCGGGTGGATGACGAAGGCATCGTGATTCCCGATGGATGGTGGAAACGCATGCCGCCGCGGCTCGTGTACGTCACGCCGTCGCACCAATACCCGCTCGGCAGCGTGCTCTCGGCCGCGCGACGGCTCGACCTGATCGCGCAGGCGCGCCGCCATGGCGCCTGGATTCTCGAAGACGACTACGACAGCGAATTCCGTCACCAGGGCGAACCGATCGCGGCCATGCAGGGGATGGTGCCCGACGCTCCCGTGGTGTACGTGGGCACATTCAGCAAGACGATGTTCCCGGCGCTGCGCCTGGGCTTCCTGATCCTCCCGCCGTCCTTGCTCGCGCAAGCCCGCGATGCCCTCGACGAATTGCTGCGCGGCGGCCATCGCTTCGAACAGCTCGCGCTCGCGGACTTCATTCGCAGCGGCCAGTTCGCGCGTCACCTGGGCCGCATGCGACGACTGTACCGGGAGCGTCAGAGCGCATTGCGCGACGCGCTCTCGGCACACTTCGGACCGAGCTATGCGGTGATCGGCGAGCGCTGCGGGCTGCACCTCACGGTGCGTCTGGACCCGGCGTTCCCCGACAAGGCCATCGTGGCGACGGCGCAGCGCGAAGGGATCGGCCCGCGGGCGCTGTCGAGCTTTGCGCTCGATCCGCAACCGGCGGACAACGGGCTGGTGATCGGCTACGGAGACACGGACGCCGCCCGCATCCCCGGCCTCATCAAACGACTTGCGGCGATCGTGGCGTCGCAAGCCGCTTAGGTAAGGTCAATACCGTCAATCGCTCCGGGGACGCGCCGCCGGCGCGAACACGCAGCGCTCCGGTTTCGCCGCCTCGCAAACAAACACCGTCAGACCGGCGAACGACGTTTGCGTCCAACTCGTCGGCCCCGACGGCAGCCTCACGGCGCGGTCCTTTGACACAGGCTCGTAGAGCACATCGAGTTCGCCGCTGACGTCGAGCTTGTAGACGCACTTCTGAAGGCGGACTTCGTCGCCCTCGCCAATCGCCAACGCGTTGACGAAGCTCACGACGCGCCCGCGCGCGCCTTTGGCCAGCGGGGCGGCGCGCCACTCCCCCTCGGCTTCCAGCAACGGCTGTGTGAATTCCTCCCCCTTGCCGCCGATATCCTCCATCGACGGACAACGCTGCACGCCGACCTGGACGCCGGCATGCGACGGCGTCGCCACGACCATCAACGCCGCCAGCAAGGCGGCCCAAACCAGTTCACGGTGTTCCATCGTCATCTCCCGAAGCATTGAATGCCGACGCGACGCCAACGACGCGCACGTCGTACGCACTGCGCTGCACTACGCCGATCGAGGCGGTTGTACGTCCGTTGACTTCGTACAGCGAATTCGATTTAAGGCGCGTGCGTGCGGAGAGACTTCAGAAAAAGAGCCGCGCGTGTCGGGATCGCGGCAGCGTTAAGGTGCTTTGGGAGATTGCATTGGCGTGGCGATGCGTCGCGCCCAAAGGCCGCGCACCGGGGGTACGGCGCACGTGGCCGCTGGCAAGCGACGTCGCGACCGGGGAAGTCGCGGCGCGCGGACGGTCGTCAGGAAGACGCGGCCGAAGAGGTTGCGGCACGGGCTGGCCGATGGCCCGCCGGCTCGGCGTCGTGCGCCTCGCTCGCCGCGACGTTGCGCGACATCCACAGCGTGAGCAACACCGCCGCGATGGCCGCAATGGCCGCGCAAAGGTAGACCTGCGCGTATCCGTACGCGCCAACGATCAGGCCGGCCACCGGACCGGTAACGCCCAGTGCCACGTCGAGGAAAACGGAATACGCGCCCAATGCCGCGCCGCGATTCTGCGCCGGCACACGATTGACGGCCGCGACCCCCAGCGACGGAAACACGAGCGAGAAGCCCGCGCCGGCCAGCGCCGCACCGAGCAGCGCGGTGAAGCCAGTGGGCGCAATCCCCAGCACGATGAGGCCAAAGGCTTCGAGCGCGAACGAAGTCATCGCAACGCGATACCCGCCGAAACGGCCGATGCTGTTGCCAAAGAGCAGGCGCACACCCATGAAGCAAAGACCGAACGCCGTCAGGGCAAGCGCGGCGTGATCCCAGTGATGGCTGGCGTAGTAGAGCGTGATGAACGTCGAAATGGCCCCGAAGCCGATCGAACCCAGCGCAAGCCCCATGCCGAATGGCATCACGCGACCGAGCACCGCGCGGAATGCGAGCCGTTCGCCGTGAATGACCGGCGTTGCGCGCTTCAGGCGCGCCAGCGCCAGGCCGACGACGCCGGCCAGCGCGATCGCACCGCCGAGCGCCTCGATCCCGTAGGCATTGTCGAGCGCCACGCCGAGCGGCGCGCCCAGCGCCAGCGCGCCATACGTCGCCACGCCGTTCCACGAGATGACCCGTGCGGTGTGCGACGGCCCGACTTGCCCAATGCCCCACATGATCGCGCCCGTCGACACCCAGCTCTCGCCGAAGCCCAGCACGAGGCGCCCGAGAATCAGGGTGATCAGGGACAGCCAGGGCACACCGGAGACGAGTCCGCCGAGCGACACGAGCAAGCCCGATGCACCGCATGCGACCAGTCCGCAAAGGACCGTGCGCTTGGGCCCCCAGGCATCGGCCGTTCGACCGGCGTACGGCCGCGAGAGCAGCGTCGCGAGATACTGAACGCTGATGGCCAGCCCCGCGATCACGGAACTGTAAGCGAGATCGACGTGCACGAACGACGGCAGCACGGCGAGCGGCAGGCCGATCGTCAGATAGCAGAGGAACGTGAAAAACACGGTGGAGACGATCTGCAACGTCGTGGCGAACTGTCCGTTCGCAGGGCGGGTATCGTTGGGCATTTCGCGGGATCAGGAATCGACGAAACCCCAGGACGCATCGAGACGTACGACGGGCAAGCGTTCGTACGGGTCGATGCAATCCTAGGGTTTTCCCGGATGATACGCCGTTTCGCGTCTTTTGTGTAAACGCTTAAAAGTTACCTGACGACGGTTTTGCGGGGCGACGTGGACGCCGGGCCCGCCCGCACGACACCCTCGCGGGACACCGCCGGGCACGACGGGCACCACATCGGCCCGCCGCGGGGTGACTGCCGGCGTCCGCACGCGATTCAACGCTCCATTCAGCGCCCGACTTCGGCAAGCGCCTTGAGGCTCACCGAGAGCATCGCCAGATCGGCGCTCCCCGCCGCAACCTGATCGGCCAGCACGCGGTGGTAACGGGCCAGCGCATCGGCATGCGCATTCTGCCAGTGCGCAACCAGACGGCCCGCTGGCGTCGCATCGGCCGCTTCGCTTAGTTCGCTCACCTCGCTTACCTCGCTTGCCTCGCCCCGCCCGGCGCCACGGCTCCCCTCGCGTTTCGCCTTGTCTGCGCCCTCGGCTCCTTCCTTCCCTTCCTTCCCTTCCTCCCCTTCCGCCCCTTCCGCCCCCTCGGCCGCCCTCGCCGCCCGCACGTCCTCGCCCACGGCCGCGTCGCGCGCCAGCACACTCGCCGTCAACCGCCGCCGCAACACCGACAGCTCCTCGAGCAACGTGGCGCGCGCGAGCCGTTGCCAGTGCGTCTGCATCGGCAAGCCGAGCACGCCCGACTGAAGCCAGCCGTAACCCAGCGGCGCGGCGAGCGCGAAGTACACCTGCGCCGCGAGCGCCGGTTCGCGACCGCAGGTGCTGGCCACCTCGGCAATGTCGAGCAGTGCCACGCGGGCGTCGATGTCCGCGGCCGTCCGCGCCAGCTCGGGCGGCACGCCCGCGTCGATCAGGGTCCGGCAGCGCGCGCTTGCGGCGGCGGCGGCCTCGCCGCTCACGAGCCCGTCGAGCGCGGGCAGCATCGGGTCGAGCACACCGCGCAAACGCTCGACCGTTTGCGGTACATCGCTCAGGCGGCGACGCAGGAACCACAACGTCGCCTGCTCATGCCACTGCGACACCGCGGCAAACAACGACGCCTGTGTCTCGTGCGACACGCGCGCATCGAGCGCGTCGATCTCGCGCCACAGGGCGTCGAGCCCGTAGGCGCCGCGCGCGGCCAGACTGGCACGCACCACGTCGGCCGGGTCGGCCCCGGTCTCCTCGCTGAGCCGATGCACGAACGTCACGCCCGCGCGGTTGACCAGCGCGTTGGCATGCATCGTGGCGAGGATCTCGCGCCTGAGCGGGTGACGCTGCATTGCCGCGCCGCACCGGCTCGCCAGCGGCGTGGGGAAGTACGACGGCAATCCGTCGGCCACGAACCCGGCGTCGGGCAGATCGCTCGCGAGCAGCACGTCGTAGAGCCACATCTTGCTGTACGCCATGAGCACGGCGCGCTCGGGCGAGGTGAGCCCCGTGCCCGCCGCTCGACGCGCGTCGAGCGCTTCGTCGTCCGGCAGGAACTCGATGGCGCGCGCCAGCCGCTGCGCGCGCTCGAGAAAGCGCATGAAGCGCGCCTCGTCGTCGAGCGACTGCGGCGCGCGCAACCTGCCCAGCGACAACGCCTGTGTTTGCAGGTAGTTGTCGCGCAACACCAGCGCACCGACTTCGTCGGTCATCTCGGCAAGCAGACTGTTGCGCTGCTTGAGCGTCATTTCACCGTCGGTGACGACAAGCCCGAGCAGAATCTTGATGTTCACTTCGTGATCGGAGCAATCGACGCCCGCCGAGTTGTCGATGGCATCGGTGTTGATGCGCCCGCCGTGCTGCGCATACTCGATGCGGCCAAGCTGGGTGAGGCCCAGATTGCCGCCTTCGGCCACGACCTTGCAGCGCAACTCGCCCCCGCTGACCCGCAGGCCGTCGTTGGCACGATCGCCGACCTGGGCGTGCGTCTCGCTGCTCGCCTTCACGTACGTGCCGATGCCACCGTTGTAGAGCAGATCGACAGGCGCCTTGAGCAGCGCACGCAACAGGTCGTTGGGCGCCATTTCCGTGGCGTCGGTGCCGATCAGCCCGCGCACCTGCGGTGAGATCGGGATGACCTTGGCCGTGCGAGGAAAGACGCCGCCGCCTTCCGAGATCAGGCGCGTGTCGTAATCGGCCCAGCTCGAGCGCGGCAACTGGAACAGGCGCTCTCGCTCCGCAAACGATGCCGCCGCGTCCGGCGCCGGATCGAGAAACACATGACGATGGTCGAACGCGGCCACCAGCCGGATATGCCGGGAGAGCAGCATGCCGTTGCCGAACACGTCGCCCGACATGTCGCCGATGCCCACCACCGTGAAGTCCTGCGTCTGCGTGTCGACGCCCATCTCGCTGAAGTGCCGCTTCACCGACTCCCAGGCCCCGCGCGCGGTGATGGCCATCTTCTTGTGGTCGTACCCGACCGAGCCGCCCGATGCGAAGGCGTCGCCCAGCCAGAAGCCGTATTCCGCGGAGATGGCGTTGGCGTAATCGGAGAAGGTCGCCGTGCCCTTGTCGGCCGCCACGACGAGATACGGGTCGTCGCCGTCGATGCGCACGGTCTGCTTCGGCGGGACGAGTCGGCCGTCGACATAGTTGTCGGTGAGATCGAGCAGCCCGCGCAGGAACGTCTGGTAGCACGCCACGCCTTCGGCCAGATAGGCGTCGCGATCGCCCGCCGGCGGCGGTTGCTTGACCACGAAACCGCCTTTGGAACCCACGGGCACGATCACCGTGTTCTTCACCATCTGCGCCTTGACCAGACCCAGCACTTCCGTGCGGAAGTCTTCCCGGCGATCCGACCAGCGCAAGCCGCCGCGCGCCACGCGACCGCCACGCAGGTGCACGCCCTCCACGCGCGGCGAATAGACCCAGATCTCGAACATCGGCTTGGGTTCGGGCAGTCCCGGCACCCGGGACGGATCGAACTTGAACGACAGATAGGCCTTCTGCGTGTGGCCATCGCCGGTCGTCTGGAAGTAGTTGGTCCGCAACGTCGCCTCCAGCACGCCGAGGAACTGGCGCAGGATGCGGTCTTCGTCGAGGTTGGGCACGTCCTCCAGCGCGGCGTGGATTTGCCCGCGAAGCTGTTGCGCTTGCGACGCACGCGCGTCGTCGCCCCGTGTCGGATCGAAACGCGCCAGGAACAGGCGCACCAGCATGCCCGCGATCGCCGGATTCCCGGTCAGCGCGCTCTCGATGTAGGCATTGCTGAACGTCGAGCCGACTTGCCGGATGTACTTCGCATACGCACGCAGGATACGCACCTCGCGCCACGTCAGCCCGGCTTGCAGCACGAGACGATTCAGATCGTCGTTCTCCACGTCGCCCGCCCAGATGCGCGCGAAGGCGTCTTCGAATCGCGCCCGGGCGTGTTCCAGGTCGACGTCGGCGCCATCGAGGCTCGTCATGCCGAAGTCGTGCATCCAGACGACGCCTTCGCCTGCGGGCTCGATGCGATAGGGACGCTCGTCGTTCACCCGCACGCCGAGGTGTTCGAGCATGGGCAGGCTGCGCGAGAGCGCGATAGGCTCGCCCGCCTGATAAATCTTGAAGCGCAGCGTGCCCGCCGGGGCTTCGAGCGGGCGGTAGAGCTGCATGGCCAGCGGCCTGGCGCCCGACGCCGCGGCGGGCGAGGGAGAGGGCGAGGGCGAGGGCGATGCCGCCACGAGCAGCGGTTCGATCAGTTCGACGTCGCGCACCGCGACGCGCGCGGCATAGTCCTCGCGATATCCCGCGGGAAAGGCCTGCGCGTAGCGCCGCAGCGCGCGCGTGCCACGCTCCTCGCCCAGTTGCTCGCGCAGGGCGTCGGCAAGATCGTCCTGCCAGCGGCGCGTGGCCTCGACGATGCGCGCCTCCAACTCGTTCACGTCGACGTCCGGCACCTTGCCCGGCTGCGTGCGCACCGTGATGTGAATGCGCGCGAGCATCGACTCGGAGAGCTGGGGAGTGAACTCCACGCTCGTGCCGTGGTATGCCGCGAGCAGCAAGTTCTGCACGCGCACCCGCAGATCGGTATTGAACTTCTCGCGTGGCACGAACACGAGGCACGACACGTAGCGGTCGAAGCGGTCGCGCCGCACGAACAGCCGCGTGCGCTGGCGCTCCTGCAACCGCAAAATGCCCAAGGCGATGTCGGTGAGTGCATCGACGTCGATCTGGAACAGTTCATCGCGCGGGTACTGCTCGAGGATCGTCACCAGCGTCTTGGCCAGATGACCGTTCGGCAAGAAGCCGGTGCGCGCGATCACTTCCGCGACCTTGCGCCGCACGAGCGGAATCTCGTCGACCGGCACCATGTAGACCGTGGAGGTGTACAGGCCGAGAAACCGCCGCTCGCCGCACACGTTTCCATGAGCGTCGTAACGCTTTACACCGACGTAGTCGAGATAGCCCGGGCGATGTACGCTCGCACGCGAGTTCGCCTTGGTCAGGAAAATCGGCGTGGTGGCCTGCACGATGCCGATGGCGCCGGGCGACAGACGGGTCACGTCCGGCGTGGCGGCATCTCGCCGCGACTCGCGCAGCACGCCCAGGCCCGTGCCCGCCACGCCCTGCAAACAGGGATCGCCGTCGCGCACGACCAGTTCGTAATCGCGATAACCCAGGAAAGTGAAATGCCGTGCGAGCATCCAGTCGAGAAACGCCTGCGCTTCGTCGATCTCGGAACGCTCCTGCGCGCTCACAGCCGCGTGCTGCGCCCGTTGCGCGAGCGATTCGATGGCGGCTTGCGCCGCGGCCTGCATGGCGCGCCAGTCTTCCACGGCGGCGCGCACGTCGCCAAGCGCGCGTTGCAGGCCCTCGGCCAGCGCCTGGATACGCTCGGGCTCGGAGAACCGATCGACTTCGATGTGGATGTACGATTCGAAACGGCTGCCGTCCGCCGGGGCACCGTTGCCGTCATGCGCCCCTGCGCCATTGCCGGACGCAGCGCCGCCCGCGCCCGGGGTCAGTAACGCACCGGCGCCACCAAGTGTGCCCGACGCGCCCGACGCGCCCGACGTGCCCGACGCACCCTCGTTGTCCGCGCCGGCCGTCGTGCTCTCGCCCGCCGAAGCCGCCCGCCCCGGCCCCGCGCCCGGCGCCACGGCGAGGCGCTTGCCAGACGCGTCGCGCCAAATCCGATAAACGGGGTGAAACGCCGAATGCAGGGCGAGCCCCTGACGGTTGATCTCCATCGTCACCGAATCGACCAGGAACGGCATGTCGTCGTTGACGATCTCCACGACCGTGTGGCCGCAATGCCAACCGTGCTGGTCGAGCGTGGGATTGTAGATGCGGATGCGTGGCTCGCCACTGACGAACTTCTGGCCGAGCTGCCAATGGGCCATCGCCGCGCCGTACAGATCGGCGACACTGCGCGAGACGACGTCGTCGGCGTCGGCCAGTCCGTAGTAATGCCGCACGAACGGTTCGAACAGGGCGGCCACGTCGGGCGCGCGCTCGCGCGCCATTGCGACGACTTCCGCCATGTGCTGGCGGACCTTCTCTTCCGGATTCGCGGGCATGGGCAACCTCTGCGGGAATGGACGAGACTTCGGGACATGCGACGATATCGACCAGGCACGGCCATGCTACGCCCGGCGGCCCCGGACTGGCAACGGCGCAAACCCCGAGCCCCAGGACGGACCCGCGTCGGCGCGTTCCCCTGCCCGGTATAATTGCGCATGAACTCAAAAGCCACCGACTCGCGCAACGACAGCGCCCCCTTCTCGAGCCTGCCGCTCACGCCTGCCATGCAGGAGAACCTCGCACGGCTCGGTTACGTCTCGATGACGCCCATCCAGCAGGCGTCGCTGCCCGACATGCTCGCCGGCCACGACCTCATCGCGCAGGCCAAGACCGGCAGCGGCAAGACTGCCGCGTTCGCGCTCGGCCTGCTTCAGCGCGTCGACGCCCGCGATTTCGCCGTGCAGGCCGCCGTGCTCTGCCCGACCCGCGAGCTCGCCGAGCAGGTCGCCCAGGAGGTGCGCCGCATCGCGCGGGCGGAAGACAACGTCAAGGTGCTCACCCTGTGTGGCGGCACGCCGATTCGGCCGCAGGCGGAGAGTCTCGCGCATGGCGCGCACGTGATCGTCGGCACGCCCGGACGCATCATGGACCACCTGGAGCGCGGCACGCTCTCGCTCGCCGGCGTCAAGACCCTGGTACTCGACGAAGCCGATCGCATGCTCGACATGGGCTTTTTCGACGATATCGCCACGGTCGCACGCCAAACCCCCGCCTCGCGCCAGACACTGCTCTTCTCGGCGACGTATCCGGAAGGCATCGGCAAGCTCGCGCAGCGCCTGCTGCGCGCACCGTGCGAAGTGCGCCTTGAAGAGAAGCATGACGCGAGCAAGATCCGCCAACGCTTCTACGAAGTGGACGATAACGAGCGCCTGCACGTCGTGGGTCGCCTGCTCGATCACTTCCGCCCGGTGAGCACCATTGCGTTCTGCAACACGCGCGCGCAGTGCCGCGATCTCACCGACGTGCTGCGCGCCGAAGGCTTCCATGCGCTCATGCTGCATGGCGAGCTGGAGCAGCGCGAGCGCGATCAGGTATTGATCCAGTTCGCCAACCGTAGCTGCTCCGTGCTCGTGGCGACCGACGTGGCCGCACGTGGGCTGGATATTGCCCAGCTCGAGGCAGTGATCAACGTGGATGTGACGCCCGACCCCGAGGTGTACGTGCACCGCATCGGCCGCACCGGCCGCGCCGACGAAGACGGCTGGGCCTTCAGCCTCGTCACGATGAACGAGATGGGCCGTGTGGGCAATATCGAAGCCGCGCTGGGCCATGAGGTGCCGTGGCACAAGCTCGACGAGCTTACGCCGTCGGGCAGCAGCCATCTGCTGCCGCCGATGGTGACGATTCAGATGCTGGGCGGCAAGAAGGACAAGATCCGTCCCGGCGACGTGCTCGGCGCGCTGACCGGAGAAGCCGGCTTCGCCGCGTCGCAGATCGGCAAGATCAACGTGCTCGACAACTTCACGTATATTGCTGTGGAACGCGACATCGCACCGGTGGCGTTGCGAAAGCTGAGCGACGGGCGTGTGAAGGGCCGCAAGGTCAAGGTAAGATTCCTGCAGGACTGAGATTCGGGCGCCTGGCGGCGTTTTCGGGCGTGCGCGTCTTGCCCGGCACGGACCGGCCCGTCGCACGGTGCCCGCCGGATGTCTTGCCGCTTCAGTCGATCCGGTCAATCCGTTCGTACCATTCGTACCATTCGTACCGTTGGAATCGTCCCCGAGCGCCAAGCGCGACAAGGAGGCTGCAATGAGGTCGTTTCGCACCCTGTTGTTTTCGCCTCTCGCGCGGCGTGCAGCGCTCGCCGCGCTGGCGTCGCTGAGCGCCGTCTGGCTCGCCGCCTGCAGCACCAAGGGCGTGCCGCCCAACCCCGCCCTCACCGAAGACACGCTCGACGAATACGCGCTCGTGATCGTCGGGCTCGACACGCCGCTGCGCAGCACCTGGGGACCGTGGAGTTATTCCGATGACTCGCAAACGGTCAACGGCATCGTCGGCGCAAAGCTTATCCGCACGCTCAACGCCAATCCGCCCACGCGCGGGTTCATCGCCATGCGCGTCTCGCCGCTCATGCGCAACGAGCGTTTCGGACCGATGGAATTCACCCCCGCCGACAACAGTTACCGCTTTCGCTACTGCAAGGGACGCAAGGTGCCGACCGTCAATGTGCGTCGCGGCGACGTGATCTACGCGGGCACGCTCATGCTCGACAGTCACGACGGCAAACTTTGGTTGCGCACGGCGTTCGACATGGCCGGCGCGCGCCGCTTCGTGCAAGCCAATTACCCGTCGCTGGCCGACAAGCTCCAGCCGCAGCCGTTTACCTACCTGGAAGTGAGGAGCGAACCGAGTTGCCGCTGAGGCCGCGCGCTTCGCCACCCGCTGAAGAGCGATGCACGTCGACGGCGGCCGCAGGGCTCAGCCTTCCTCGGCGACGCCGTTCGGCGCCAGCACGATCTCGCGACCTTCGCACAGGGCGTCGGCCCGCTCGCTGAGCTCCGTGGCCACATCCGCGAGATGACGCCGCAGCGTATCGGCGAGCACCGACTCGGGTTCGTGCGACGGGCGCAGCATCTCCACGGGGAACACGATGGCGGGCGCCACGCGATACAGGCGCTGCGCCTGCCCGTTCGCGCTCGCCGCCGTGAACTGGTCGAGCAGCGCATACCCCAGGCCATGCTCGACGAGCGCCGCCGCGAGCGAGTACGTCTGCACCATGACCTCCGCATCCTGTAGCAGTTCGGTCTGCTCCAGACGCTCGTTGATCAGCGCACCGAGCGGCGTGTCGTCGTGCAGCTTGATGAGGTCGCGCCCGACCAGCGCATCGGCGCTCGCCGGGCCGCGCCGCGCGAGCTTCGGCCACACGGCCGGTACCGCCAGCACGATGTGTCCCTGCGCCACCGGACGGCTCACGATGCCGGCCGCCATCGGCGGCGCGGACACGATGCCCACGTCGACCGACGACGTGAGGATCGCGGTGATCATTTCGGTCGTGTGGTGGGTGATGAGTTCGAAGACGACATCGGGGTGTGCGCGCCGCATGCGCTCGATGGCCGCCGGCAGAAGGCTGTGCGCCAGACTCGGCGTGGCGGCAATGCGCAAATGCCCTATGCCGTGCTGACGCAGATTGCGCGACGTGGTGCGAAGGCGCTCGAGGTCGCTGAAGATACGCTCGACGTCGGGGTACAAGCGGCGCGCCTCCGCTGTCGGCACGAGGCGCCCCTTGACGCGATCGAACAGCTTGAAGCCGAGTTGCTGTTCGGCGTGCTGCAATACGCGCGAGACGACCGGTTGCGATACGTTGAGCAATTGCGCCGCGCCGCTGGCGGAGCCCGTCAGCACCACCGCGCGAAACGTCTCGATATGCCGCAATTTCATGCCTGACGTCGTCCCCCAGTCCCGAAGCGCGCATCGGCGAGGCCGCCGACCCTATACCCAAAAGACATATGCTGCCTCAAATCCGCATAGGTTACCGAATTTTCTCGCTCTACACTGCGTAGCAAAGGTGGTGCGGAAGGCCCGCCGCGAGGCGCCCCCGTCCCCGGCGGGGCATATTTTTCCGCCTTGCATTCCCCTGCGTTTTTGGTTGTCATTCATCGTCATGCATATTGGAGTCATCGGGGCGGGCGTCGTCGGCCTCGCCAGCGCGTATCAGTTGCTTCGCGCAGGCCACGAGGTCACGGTCATCGACGCCGAACGCGGTCCGGGTCTCGGGACCAGCTTCGCCAACGGCGGCCAGTTGAGCTACGGCTACGTGTCGCCCCTCGCCGCCCCCGGCGTGCTCTCGCAACTGCCCTCGCTGCTGTTCTCGCGCACGGGGCCGTTGCGGATCAAACCCTCGTTCGATCCGGACTTCTGGCGGTGGTCGATCGAGTTCGTCAAACATTGCAATGCCCAGGCCAACGCCAGCTCCACGCTGCGCCTGCTCTCGCTCGGGCTGCACAGCCGCGAGGTGATGCTGGAGTTCCTGGCGAGCGAATCGGTGTCGTTCGATTACCGGCTGAGCGGCAAGCTCGTGGTGTATCGCGACGCGGACAAGCTCGCTGCCGCGGAGCGCTCGCTCGAACTGGCCAACGGGCTGGGCTATGCGCAACGACGCGTGGACGCCGCGACCTGCGCCGAGCTCGAACCCGCGCTTGCCAGGATCGCGGGCGAGCTGGCCGGCGGCATTCATACGCCGGGCGAGGGGACCGGCGATTGTCAGTTGCTGTGTCAGGCGTTGGCACGGCTCGTCGGCGAACATTCGCGCGGCGCACTGCTGTACGAGCGCGAGGTCACCGGTTTCGACGCGCGCGGCAACACCGTGCGGGCGATCCGCACCCGTTCGGGCGATGTGACGGTCGACGCGTGCGTGGTCGCCAATGGGCTGGCAGCCATGCCGCTGCTGCGCACCGTGGGCGAGTCGGTGTCGCTGTATCCGCTCAAGGGCTACAGCCTGACGTATCGCGGCGCACCGCCGCAGGCCCGCCCGCAAGTGTCGGTGACCGATGCGGACAACAAGGTCGTCTATGCCAGTCTCGGCGAGCACCTGCGCGTGGCGGGCATTGCCGATCTGGTCGGCTACGACTATCGCATTGCCGCGCACCGCATCGACGCGCTGCGCACGTTGTCGGCGGGATTGTTCCCCGCGCTGCGCGGTGCGGACGCGCCGCTCGAGTGGACCGGCATGCGTCCGGCAACGCCGCATGGCCGCCCGATTCTGGGGCGCGCGCATACGCTGGGCAATCTGTGGCTGAACGTCGGCCACGGTGGCCTGGGTTTCACGTTGTCGATGGGCGCCGCGCGCGTGATCGCCGACGCGATCGACGGCAAGCGCCCCGCTGTCGATCTGGCAGGGTTTGCCCGGCTGGCCGGGTGATTTTTGGTCGACGACCATAGCAGGCCGCCCGGCCAGCGATGCAGGCAGCGCCGGGTGTGAGACGTCAGGTACCTCTCTCCCACGGGGAAAACGCGGGAAGACGTGTCGAGTTGTATCAGTGTGTTTGGGTTTGACATTCCAACGGCGCGGACCACCGTGCCATTCACTTCCGATAGGACAGAGACCATGAAGAAGCTGTTTGCTCCCCTGCTGCTCGTCAGCGCTGCTGCCGCCCTGTTCGCGCAAACCGCGAGCGCGCAGGAACTCACGGGAACCCTCAAGAAGATCAAGGACACCGGCGTGATCGCCCTCGGGGTGCGCGAGTCGTCGATTCCGTTCTCGTATTCGGACAACAACGGCAAGACCATCGGCTACTCGCAGGAAATCGCGCTCAAGATCGTCGACGCGGTCAAGAAAGAGCTCAACATGCCGAACCTGAAGGTGACGGAGACGCCGATCACCTCGCAGAACCGTATCGCCCTGATGCAGAACGGCACCATCGATCTGGAATGCGGCTCGACCACGCACACGTTCGAGCGCGCCAAGCAGGTCGGCTTCTCGCACAACATCTTCCTGTATTCGATCAAGATGATCGCCAAGAAGGGTTCGGGTATCACTGACCTGAACAGCCTGAAGGGCAAAACCATTTCCACGACCGCCGGCACGACCGCCGACCGCATTCTGTCGGGCAAGAAGGGCGAGATCGGCTTCAACCTGATCCAGACGAAGGAACACTCGGACGGCTTCCTGACGGTCAAGCAGGGGCGCGCCGTGGCGTTCGTGATGGACGAGCCGCTGCTCTACGGTCAGCGTGCCTCGCTGTCCGCGGACGAAGGCAAGAACTATGAGATCGTCGGCCCGAACCTCCAGTTCGAGAACTACGCCTGCATGTTGCGCAAGGACGATCCGGCGTTCACCAAGGTCGTGGACACGACCATCGCCAGCATGGAAAAGTCGGGCGAGATGACCAAGCTCTACGACAAGTGGTTCACCCAGCCGGTGCCGCCGAAGGGTCAGAACATGAACTATCCGATGACCGCGGAAATGAAGGCCATGTTCAAGGATCCGATCACCAAGGCTTACGACTGATCCTGAAGGACGGCGCGTCGTGCAGGGGCCTGCGCCCCTGTGCCGCCCTGCCCGGCGCCCGATCCCGTCTGACCGCAGCCTTCCCCCTCCTGATTGTCATCACCATGAATTCGCACGCCACGCTCGGTATCCTGGGCGGCATGGGCCCCGCCGCCGGTATCGACCTCTGCCGCAAGATCGTCGATCAACATCCGGCCAGCCGGGATCAGGATCACATCCCGTTCATCCTCTACTCGGTGCCGCAGATCCCCGACCGCACCGAAGCCCTGCTGCACGACGGCGCCTCCCCGCTCGACGGCATGCTCGACGGCGTGCACGCGCTCGAGCAATCCGGCGCCGGCTGCATCGCCATTGCCTGCAATACCGCGCATGCGTGGCTCGACGCCCTGCGACATCGCACCCGCCTGCCCGTGCTCGACGTGGTCGAGGCCGTCGCGGGCGAATTGTCCTCCTGCGTCGCGCCCGGGTCGCCCATCGGGCTGATGGCCACGGAAGGCACGCACCACGCCAATGTCTACCGCCCTCGGCTCGAAGCACTCGGTTACCGGTTTGCCTCGGCGGCCGAACCGCTCGCCCATCAGGCGCTCGTGAACGAAGGCATCCGCCTCACCAAGGCCGGTGACGTGCGTCGCGGCGGCGAAGCGCTTGCCATGGCGATGGAGCAACTGCTCGCCGCCGGGGCGCAGCGTGTCATTCTCGGCTGCACCGAGATTCCGGTGGCGCTCGCGACCTGCGAGACTCCCCTCGGCCGCTTCGGCCTCGATGCCTCGGCCGCCCTCGCCCGCGCGTGCATCGCGTGGTCGCTCGCGCACGAAAACCCAGTAGCAGCGTAGGGGCATTCACCCGCGGGAACCCCACCGCCACCAGGCCACCAGGCCACCGCGCTGCCGCGCTCCGTCGGCGGCGTTGCCGACGTCGTGCATTGCGGGCATCATCGGCTCGCCCGCCAGCGGCGATGTTGCGCCGCTGGCACGAAATTCACGAGATTGCCGGGCCCGCAAACACCTCGCGCCCGAGTCGACTTGGCGCTCGCGAACGGTGCTCATCGGCGCGCGTCGGCGATCGCGTGCGCCGAAGGCGCCGTCCGGCGTGCGTTTGCGGCCAGGCCCGAGGCACGGCATCGGTCTGACGCCCCATGTCCATGCAGGAAAAAACCGGCTTGCCTTGTCAGAAAAAAACCCACAAGCCCAAACCTGTGGAAAGCGGCATGAAACGAGGGTTGCGGCCACCAAAATCGCTGGCGTCTTTGGCTATAATGGCCCACAATCCATCGGACACCTGCCGGACCGACGTCCGGCCATGAGCGCGTTTGCCTTAACGGGGAAGCACATGAGCAGCAGCGCGCTCGACGTGATGCATGCACAGACAACAACAATGAGTTCAGATCGACTCCCAGCCGGCGTGCCCCTGGTCGAACCTTCGACCCTGACGCCGGCCATCGCCGAGACCCAGGTCTCGGTGCCGGCCCCGGCGCTGTCCCGGGCGCTGGTCGAGCTGACCGGCGGACTCTCGGCGCATGTCGCTGCCGACGGCCGTTTTCTTTTCATTGCCGAGACTTCCCTGCGCCTGCTCGAATACTCGCGCGAGTATATCGATCACGCCACGCTTTTCGAGCTCACCGGCATCGAAGACGTGCCGCTGCTGCAAGACGCCTTCTCCGCCGCCCAGACGCTCGGTCCCCAGCAGTGCACGGTTCGTCTGCTGCGCGGCCTGACCGACCGGGTCTGGATGCGCCTGCGCATCGCCCAGTACACCCCGCGCATTGCCGGCGCGGGCGCGACGTTCCTCGTCCATGGCGAAGACATCACCGCCTTCAAGGAAAACGAGGCGCGTCTTTCCGATCTGGCCGTGCGCGACGCGGTGACCGGTCTGGGCAATCGTCAGTACATCCAGCAGTGCATCGTCGACGCGATTCAGCATGCGCGCGAGGGCGGTCCGAACTTCGCGGTCGCCCTGCTCGACCTGGACGGTTTCAAGAAGGTCAACGATTCGCTCGGCCACGACGTGGGCGATCAATTGCTGCGCGACGCCGGGCAGCGCCTGATCGCGCAGATCCGCGACACGGACATGGCCGCGCGCATGGGCGGCGACGAGTTCGTGTTGGTGCTGCCGGGCTGCGACAATGAACAGGCGCTCGGCGGGATCATGAAGCGGTTGCTCTCGGCGGTGCAACAGCCGTTCCAGGTCGGCGACCAGTTGTTGCACCTGACCACGAGCATCGGCGTATCGTTTTATCCGCAGCACGGCGACTCGGCCGGCCTGCTCATCAAGCACGCCGACGCCGCCATGTACTGCGCCAAGGATCGCGGCCGCAACGGGTTGTTCGTCTACACGGACGATCTGGGCGACCTGCATCGCAAGGCGTTCTCGCTGGAATCGGCCATGTTCGAGGCGATTCACAACGGCGAGTTCAGCCTGCATTACCAACCGATCTGCGACCCCATCACGTTGAACGTGAAAGGGGTCGAGGCACTCATGCGCTGGCATCCGGCGCTGGGCCCGGTCTCGCCGGCGGAATTCATTCCGCTGGCCGAAGCCAACGGTCTGATCAATTTGCTCGGCGGCTGGGCCTTGCGCGCGGCCTGCATGCAACTCGCGCGCTGGGATCGCACCCGGCTCGACGGGATTTACATGTCGGTCAACGTCTCGGCGCAGCAGTTTCACCATCCCTCGTTCCCGAGCCTGGTCTGGCAGGCGATTGCCGATTCGGGCGTGGAAGGCCACCGGCTGGTCCTCGAAATTACCGAGAGCGTGCTCATGCGCGATCCGGAGCAGGCCAATCTGGTGCTGCGCGAGTTGCAGACGCTTGGCGTGCGCTTTGCCGTCGACGATTTCGGCGCGGGCTATTCGAGTCTGGGATACCTCAAGCGCTTCCCGCTCTCGTCGCTCAAGATCGATCGCAGCTTCGTGAAAGACATGCCCACGTCACCGAACGACCGTACGATCGTGACCGCGGTCCTCGGACTGGCACGCGAGCTCGGACTGTCGGCGATCGCCGAGGGCGTCGAGACGGAAGAACAACGGCAGATGCTGATTGATCGCGGCTGCCATTCCATCCAGGGCTGGCTGGTGTCGAAAGCCCTGCCCGCGGGAGAACTCGAGGCGGCCTTTGCGAGCGGGCGCCTCCATGTGGATGCCGGCCACTGACCGGACAACCCCGCCACCATGAGTCTGACCAAAGAAAAAACGCTCGAACTGTTATGGCAGCGCATGGCCGAGCGCGGCGACTTCCCGTCGCTGCAGCGCTCGGTCACGGGCATTGTGTCCGCCATGCAAAGCGAGAACACGAGTACCGCCGATCTGGCGTCGTCGGTGCTCTCCGATTTCGCGCTCACGCAGAAAGTGATCCGCCTGGCCAACTCCGCCATGTATGCGCCGTTCGGCTGCAACGTGACGACGGTCTCGCGCGCGATCATGATTCTCGGCGTCGATACGATCGGCCACCTCGCCCTGAGTCTCAAGCTGCTCGAAGGCTTCGGCGAAGTCGCGGCGGGCCGCGACGACATGGCCCGCGAACTCGCGCGCGCCACGCTCGCGGGCGCGTTCGCGCGCGACATCACGTCCAAGAACGGCATTCGCGACGGCGAAGAGGCGGTCGTGTGCACGTTGCTGCATCACGTGGCGCGATTGCTGGTGACGTACTGCTTTCCCGACGAATGGGTGGAGATCCAGAGGCTCGCCGAGCAGCAAGGCATCAGCGACAGCGATGCCTGCGAACAGGTGCTGGCCATCTCGTTCCCGGAACTGTCCGAAGCGGCGGCCCGCAAGTGGGGGTTGCCCGAGTCGATCGCGACCAGCATGCGGCCGATCGACCTGGAAGGCGATGCGCCGCTCTCGCACGCCGACTGGCTGTGCGCGGTGGCCAACATGTCCAACGAAATGGTGACCGAGCTCACGCGCGGCGCCGACCCGGCGCGTCTGGCCGAGCTGGCGGAGCGTTACGCGGACCGTCTGGCGCTGGACGTCGGCGAAGTCGTCTCGGTGGGCGAAGAGATGGCGCGCGACACGAGCCATCAGGAATTCATCGCGATCAGCACCGGTGCGTCGAACTCGCGCCAGCCGCCGGCCGGCAAGCCGCTGGACGCGGCACGCCGCCTGGCCGACGGCCTCTCCGAAGTGCGTGCCGCCACCGGCGAGACGGATGCCGTGGGCCTGCTCAACCTGACGCTCGAGGCGATCCTGCAGTCGCTGGGCTTCGTGAATTGCGCCGCTTTCGTGCGTTCGCCGGCCAACAAGGTCTTCGAGATGCGATTCGGCATCGGGCGCGACGTGCAGCCGCTGCTCGGGCTGGCGTTCCCCGAAGCGTTCGAGCCCGACGTCTTCCACCTTGCGCTGACCAACGGACGCGCCATCCTGATCGACAATGCGCGCGAGCCTCGCATCGTGGCGCGTATCCCGCTCTGGCACCGGCAGCACTTCGCCAATGTGAAGTCTTTCTTCCTGTTGCCGATTCGCCAGCGTAACCAGACCGTGGCCCTGCTCTACGGCGACTGGGGCGGTGCGCTTTGCGCGGGCGGCATCGGTGCGAAGGAAATGGAGTTTCTGCACCACATGGGTGACGAAATCTCCAGCAAGCTCGACAGCGTCGCCCAACGCAATGCCACTACGGGAAGCCACACCGGCGACGCGCTCGTGCGCAAGCCCTCCGGTACGACCGGCACGCGCTAGGACTGCTGGCGCGGGGTCTGCGCGTCCGAGCGCCCAGGCGCTTGGGACGTCGGCGAACCCGCCGTTCGTGTCGCGCCGCCTCATACGCCAGACGCAATCTTTGGTATTTCAAAATCGATATATTGGGTCACTCGACAGTGCGCCCGGACGCTGTCGAATGGACCATTCCAACGCCGTCGGTCGCGTGCGCGATTGTGTCATCCGCACGCAGGCATAACGCCCCATGCCACGCCCGGCAAGGCGTTGCGCCCGACGCGCCATTGCCTCGCCGGCAGGCGTACCATGGCGACATACCGCAGTTTTTCGCCATGCCCGCACGTCGATTGCGGGCCTTGAAGGGATGATCGCCACGCGCGGCCTTTTTTTGACTGCACTCGCTGCCCCCCGGTAAAAAATTTACGCTCGGCTTCGCCTTGTAAATCTACGCATACCGTCGGATCAGGAGAAGACATGACGCAATCCGCTGCTGTGCCGGTGCACCCGGTCGATGAGCGCCTGCCGCTGCCCAAGTTGTTCACGCTGGGATTGCAACACGTGCTGGTGATGTATGCGGGCGCGGTCGCCGTGCCGCTGATCATTGGCGGAGCGCTGAAGATGTCGGTCGATCAGATTGCGTTCCTGATCAATGCCGATCTCTTCGCGTGCGGTATCGCCACGCTGATACAGACGCTCGGCCTCTGGATCTTCGGCCTTCGCCTGCCGATCATGATGGGCGTGACGTTTACGGCCGTCACCCCCATGATCGCGATCGGCACCAACCCCGAGCTCGGACTGCTCGACATTTACGGCGCGACCATCGCGGCAGGCGTGATCGGCATCTTCATTGCCCCCTTCATCGGCAAACTGCTGCGGCTCTTCCCGCCGGTCGTCACGGGCACGGTCATTACGGTGATCGGCATCTCGCTCATGGGTGTGGGCATCAACTGGGCGGCGGGCGGCTTCGGCAACCCCGACTATGGCAATCCGCTTTACCTCGGCGTGTCGTTCGCGGTGCTGCTGTGCATCCTGTTCATCACCAAATATGTTCGCGGCTTCTTCGCCAACATTGCCGTGTTGCTCGGCATTCTGTTCGGCACGATCGTGGCGGTCGTGCTCGGCAAGGTGTCGTTCGCCGGGGTGTCCGAGGCGCCGTGGTTCGGCTTCGTCATGCCCTTTCACTTCGGCATGCCGCGTTTCGATCCGATCGCCATCGCCACGATGACGCTGGTCATGCTCGTGACGTTCATCGAATCGACCGGCATGTTTCTCGCGGTAGGCGACATCGTCGGTCGCCCGGTCGATCAGAAGACGCTGGTGCGCGGGCTGCGCGTCGACGGACTGGGCACGGTCATCGGCGGGATCTTCAATACGTTTCCGTACACGTCGTTCTCGCAGAACGTCGGGCTCGTTGTCGTGACGGGAGTGAAAATCCGCTGGGTGTGCGCGACGGGCGGGCTGATCCTGATCGTGCTCGGACTGTTTCCGAAGGTGGCGCACGTGGTGGCATCGGTGCCGCAATTCGTGCTGGGCGGTGCGGGCATCGTGATGTTCGGCATGGTCACGGCCACAGGCATCAAGATCCTCTCGAAGGTGGATCTTTCGAAGAATCGCTACAACCTCTACATCATCGCCATCAGCATCGGCGTGGGGATGATTCCCGTGGCGTCGGACAAGTTCTTCATGAAGCTGCCGCACGCGTTCGCGCCGTTCTTTCACAGCGGCATTTTGCTCGCCTCGATCAGCGCCGTGCTGCTCAACGCTCACTTCAACGGCCTGCGCAGCGAGGAAGAGGCCAGTGCACTCGCTCAGGAGGCGGGCAAGCAAGCCGACGCCGCCCATTGAACCGACGTGCCGGAGGCGTGCATCACGCCTCGGTGAGCTGGCGAAATCGTGTCAGTGAAAGTTCCGACTCGAGATCGTGAGCTCGCCGAGCATCGACGAGAGATCGACCAGGCGATGCGCCACCAGATGGGTCACACGCTCCTCGCGCTGCCACACGCCTTCCACCCCCAGCAAGGACGACGCCAGCAGTTCCTTGCGCTGCGATTCGACCAGGTCCGGCCAGACAATCACATTGATCACGCCAGTCTCGTCTTCCAGCGAGACGAACACCGTGCCATTGGCCGTGCCGGGACGCTGGCGCCCCGTCACGATGCCTGCCGTTCGCACGCGTCGGCCGTTGACGCCCTCGGCCTGCAACTCCCTTGCCGTTCGCACGCGCATTCTCGCGAGTTTCTCGCGTAGCAACAGCAACGGGTGACGCCGCAGTGTCAACCCCGTGCTCGCATAATCGGCCACGATGTCCTGCCCCTCGGGCATCGCCGGCAACGCCACCTGCTCGTCGGCACTGCCCGGCAGCGCGTCGCGCAGGACCGTTGCGCCCAGCAGCGGCGTGGGCGGCTGCCACGCCGCCACCGCCCAGCGCGCCTGACGGCGCCCGCCCAACAAGGCCGACAATGCATCGGCCGCCGCCAGCGCATCGAGATCGCGTCGCGACAACGCCGCGCGAGCGGTCAGATCGTCGATGTCGGTAAACGGGCGCTGCCGCCGCGCCTGCTCGATCGCTTTCGCGCCCGCCTCCGACAGGCCCTTGACCAACGACAGCCCAAGCCGCACCGCCGGGCGCCGGGCATTGCCGTATCGCCCGACCCTCGCCTCGGGACGCGAATCGACATCGCTCACACAGACATCGACCGCCCGCACCTCGACACGATGCCGGCGCGCATCCTGCACCAGTTGCGACGCCGAATAGAACCCCATCGGCAAACTGTTGAGCAACCCGCACAGGAACATCTCCGGCGCATGGCACTTGAGCCACGCACTGGCATACGCGAGCAACGCGAAACTCGCCGCATGGCTTTCGGGGAACCCGTATTCGCCGAAGCCCTCGATCTGTCGGCAGATGGCTTCGGCGAATTCGAGCGGATAGCCGTTTTTCTGCATCCCGCCGATGATGCGTGTCTGGAATTTCTCGAGCCCGCCCTTGCGCTTCCATGCGGCCATCGAGCGGCGTAACTGATCGGCATCGCCGGGCGAGAAGTCGGCGGCGATCATCGCGATCTGCATGACCTGCTCCTGAAAGATCGGCACGCCCAACGTGCGCTCGAGCGCCGCCTTGATCTCCTCGCGCGGATAGATCACCTCCTCCTTGCCCTGCTTGCGGCGCAGATACGGATGCACCATGCCGCCCTGAATCGGCCCCGGCCGCACGATCGCCACTTCGATCACGAGATCGTAGAACTTGTCCGGCTTGAGCCTCGGCAGCATGCTCATCTGCGCCCGCGACTCGATCTGGAAAACGCCCACGGTATCGGCCCGGCGAATCATTCCGTACGTTGCCGGGTCGTCGCGCGGAATATCGGCCAGCTCCATCGGCTTGCCCCGCCATTCGCCCAGCAGGTCGAGCGTACGGCGCAACGCGCTCAGCATGCCAAGCGCCAGCACGTCGACCTTGAGCAGCTTGAGCGTCTCGATGTCGTCCTTGTCCCATTGGATGACGTAACGATTCTCCATCGCCGCCGGTGCGATCGGCACGAGCCGCGAGAGTCTGTCGCGCGAGATCACGAAACCACCGACGTGCTGTGACAGATGCCGCGGAAAGCCGATCAGCCGCGCCACCAGATCGGCCCACAGCCGCGTGGTCGGCGCATCGGGCGACAACCCCTGTGTCGCCATGCGCGCGAGCAGATTCTCGCGCCCGTCCCACCACTGCTGGCTCTGCGCCACCTGCTCGACGATCGACAGATCGATGCCGAGCGCCCGCCCGACATCGCGAACCGCGCTGCGCATGCGATAGGAAATCACCGTCGCGGCCAGCGCCGCCCGGTCGTTGCCGTACTTGTTGTAGATGTACTGGATGACGATCTCGCGCTTCTGATGCTCGAAGTCGACATCGATATCGGGAGGCTCGTTGCGCTCCTTCGACAGAAAGCGACCGAAGAGCAACTGCACTTCGTCGGGATTGACGGCCGTGATGTGCAGGCAATAGCACACCGCCGAGTTGGCCGCCGACCCACGCCCCTGGCACAGGATGTTCTGACTGCGGGCAAAGCGCACGATGTCGTACACCGTCAGAAAGTACGGCTCGTACTCGAGATCCCGAATGAGCGCCAGTTCGCTCTCTATCAGGTCGCGACCCTTTTGCGGCACGCCATGCGGATAGCGCCGCTTCGCGCCCGCCTCGACTTCCTGACGCAGGTAGGTCTGCGGGGTATGACCGGCGGGCACCAGCTCCTCGGGATACTCGTAACGCAGGCTGCGCAGATCGAAATGGCACCGGGAAGCGATGGCAATCGTCTCGGCCAGGGCCTCGGCCGGATAGCGCCATGCGAGCCGCAACCGTGTGCGCAGATGCTGCTCGGCGTTGGCCGCCAGTGCCAGCCCGCAGGCCTGCACCGGCTTGCCCAGTCCGATGGCCGTGAGCGTGTCCTGCAACGGCTTGCGCGAGCGCACATGCATGAGAACGTGGCCGGTGGCAACGAGCGGCACGCCGCATTCGGCGCCGATCGTGCGCAGCCGTGCCAGATGCGCGTCATCGTCGGCGCGGTGCCGCCGCTCGAGCGCGAGCCAGACACGCCCCTCGCCAAACGTCTGCCTTGCCCAACGCGTCTGGGCCAGCGTGCACTCGACACTCGCGTCGGGGTCGGGCACGAGAATGATCAGGCAGCCCGGCAGCCCCCGCAAATGGGCCTGCCCGGCGTGCGGCGCACTGAAGTCTCGCGGGTGCAGGCGATAACTGCGGTTCGGCCCGCGCATGCGCCCCAGCGTGATCATCTCGGAAAGGTTGCCGTAACCGTCGCGATGCTGCGCAAGTGCCACGAGATGAAGAGTTCCCAGGCGATCCGGATCCTGTCCCGAGGTGTCGATGCCGGCGGGCGCCAGCGGCGCGCGGGCCGGCACCGGCTCGGCCGCTTGCGGTGCCTGAGGCGTCAGGCGAAACTCGCTGCCCACGATCAGCGACATCGACGGATGTTTCACCACCTCGGCCAACGCGCGCACCACGCCGGCCAGCGAGCACTCGTCGGTGATCGCCAGCGCGGTGTAGCCCAGATGTGCAGCGCGCGCGATCAACTCCTCCGGATGCGACGCACCGCGCTGAAACGAGAAGTTCGACAGGCAATGCAGTTCGGCATAGGCGGGCAGACCGCCGTCGTCCGTCTCGCGCGAAGCGGCCGCAGCGGACGCAGCGGCACTGTCATCGGCACCGTCGTCATTGGCGGCCAGCCCCTCGGTAGGCCCTTGCCATGGCAGAAAATCGTCGACATTCATAGCAGAACGGTCTCGTCGAATTCAACCGAACAAGCCATGCAAATACCACGCGGCGTCCGCCCCCTTCACGGGACGCTCGCGAAACACCCACAGCAGCGCCCCTGTGGTGTCCGCGGCGATGAAGTAGTCGCGCGTGACCGTTCCCGGCGCCCACCAGCCGGCCTCGATGCGCTCCGGGCCGCTCACCAGTTGCAACACGCCCTGCCGCCACGGACGCTCCTCGTGCACGCGCAACCGCTGAGGCGTATCGAGCAGCCACACCGGACGCGGCGGGACCGGCACCTCCCGCGTCGGCAGATGGCGACTCGCATCGGGCGTCGCGCGTTTGCCGACGGATGCCTGACCGGATGCCGCGGGCGAGCCGTAGGGCTCACTGACGCAGGCCGCCTCCGGGCGGTGATCGCCGCGCACGTGCAAACGCCTCACGTGTTCATCGCCCAGCCGCGCCGTCACGCGTTCCATCAGTTGCACGAAGTCCTGCCGGGCGCGTCCCGGCTCGGGCAGCAACGATCCGCTTTGCGGTTCATGCCGGGCCGTTTGCGTGACGTCGAGCCGCAAGGTCAACACCGGCGCGACCAGCGGCGCACGGGCCAGTCGTTCCTTGCACAGCGACAGCAGGTGCGCGGGCGCGGCGCTCGGCTCGGCCAGGCGGATATCGAAACGTGTCGGCGCCAGAGTCTGCCGGCCAAGCGGCTCGTGCTCCAGCACCAGCGTGAGCGCGCGCGTGGCCAGTTGCCCGGACGCAAGCCACCCGGTGAGCTGGGCCAGCAGACGGCGCAGGCCGAAGAGCAGCACCTCGACGTCATGTGTGAGTGACGGCAGCGGCAGCACGGCCTCGAAATGGGGCGGCGCACGGTACCAGGCCGGTGCCTCCGGTGTCTCGCCATACGCGCGGGAAAGCGCCGCCAGCAGTTCGGCGCCGCAGCGCCGTCGCACGCCGGGCGCAGGCAATGCCCGCAATTCGCCCAACGTCGCACACCCGATCTGTGCGAGCCAGTCGAGCCACGGCTGCGCCTCGGGCACCCATGCCACCGACAGCGAGTCGAGCTGTTGCGGCAGCGCCCGCTCGTCTGGCGGCAACAATGGCTCGCCGCGCCATGCGGATGCCAGCGGCATCGCCGTCTCCGCAGAAGTTCTCGTGGCTACCGCCTGCCGGGCTTCCCCGGGCGCGATCGAGCGGCGCGACGCTCGCGTCTGCATGGCGGCCTGCATCTGCCGCGGTGTCGGCGCCTGCGAGTCCGCCTGCGAGTCGACAGGCAGCGGCACCGCCTCGCCGGCACGCGCCTCGCCGGCACGCGCGAGCAACGCCGCCGCACCGGCCGTCGCGGCAATGCCGAGCGACGCCCGGTGCCCGAGCGCCTCGGCGCTCTCGAATACCTGCGCGGCAAGCGAGGCCAGCCCGCCGAACAAGCGCAGGCTCGGGGCCACGTCGATCAGCACGCACTGTGGCGAGGCAATGGCAACGTCGGGGCCGAAACGCAGCAACGCGAGCGCCAGCGCCTCGAGTGCAACTCGCTCGGCCGCTTCGTCGCGATCATGGAATCGCGCCTGCGGCAACAGCGCCAACACCCCGCCGCGACGCATGCCGTTTTGCACGCCCGCCGCCCGTGCCGCCTCGCCGGCCTGCCAGACGCGCGACTGCGCGAGCACGACCGTCGTCTGCGCGTCAGCCGGCGTGAACGACGCGGCGATCTCGAGCGCCAGATACGGCAGATGCAGGGCGATCCAGCAAGCCATGCGAGACTCCGGAAGCAGAAACGAAAGGCACCGTGGACGGTGCGGGCGAAGGCGCGGGATCGGGCGCCGCGGACACCGCCATCCCGTCGTCGGCGACATCGGCGGCTCCCGTGCCCCCCTGAGCAACACCAGCGTACGGGGCGGGCAGGCTCAGCCAGAGAGGTTCGAGCCGTGGCGGACCTCGACGCTTGTGAAACCGCACGCCGAGACGGCTCCCCTCGCCGACGCTCAGCCCCAGTCGCAACGGCGCCGCCGAAGCCGTGGCCGCCGCGGCGCAAGGACGCATCACCCAGGCCAGCGTTTGCGCGCCCCCCGCCGCGACCTGCAACCGCCGAATCTGTTCGGGTGTGGCCGCCGGGAGCCAGGTCAGCACCGCGCCGCAACACGCGCTCTTGAGCGCCTGCTCGGCGCACCAGAGCATGTCCCGGTCCTGCGCGCCGGCGGCCCCCGCCCCACGCACGCCACGCACACCACGCCGGCGCGCCCCCGCGCCTGCCGTGTCATGCACGGGACGCAGCACGACACTGAGCCAGCGCAAATCGATTCCCCAGCCGGCCAGCGCTGGCGCATACGGCAGCATCGGCGGCGCAATCACCATCACCGGCTTGCCCGCCTGCGTGAGATCGCGCAACGCCGGGGCGAGCAGCCGCCATTCACCGATCCCGGGACGATCGCTCAGCAACTCCGTCACCGCGCCATATGGCCATCCGGCGCCGGGCAACTCGGCGTCGAGCGCGGCAAAGCCGGAGGCGTGCCCCGCACGGTGGCAATGCGCCAGTTCACTGGCACGCCACAGCCCGGCAGGCAGGGAGGAAAGCGACAGGGTCATCACGCGTCGAAATACTGTATGAATGTACAGTATAACAGTTCACCCGTCATTGACCAGAGATTCGTGATCGCATTTCCGGCGGCGCCCCTCACCGCTTACCCTTGTCCCCCGGTTCCTCGCCGCTCACCGCCCCCCTCCCGCCGCGATCCCGCTTGCGAGCCTGCGCACACCCGGCTAACGTTGCGGGATCGGACGAAACCCGTTGCCAACCGTTCTCATTTCCCGCTTCCCGCCTTTGCGCCTTCATGCCCCTGCCGACCACCGCCACCGCACCGTTCTGTCCCTCCGAAGTCAAAGGCAGCATCGTCATCGACGCACGCGACTCCCGCTGGCGCAAGCTCAAGCGCTTCGCCGGTCCCGGGCTGCTCATCGCCATCGGCTACATGGATCCCGGCAACTGGGCCACGGACATTCAGGCCGGCTCGCAATTCGGTTACTCCCTGCTCTGGGTCGTGGCAATGTCGAGTCTCGCCGCCATCTTTCTCCAGATGCTCGCGGCGCGGCTGGGACTCGTTGCCGGACGCGATCTCGCACAGGCCAGCTATGAACGGTACGGCCGCGCGGGACGTTTCGTGCAATGGATCACCGCCGAGATTTCGATCATCGCGTGCGATATCGCCGAAGTGCTCGGCTGCGCGCTGGCCTTCAAACTGCTGCTCGGCGTGCCGATCGCGTGGGGCATCGTGCTCACCACGCTCGACACCATGATCGTGCTGGGCCTGCAAGGCAAAGGCTTCCGGCAGATCGAGGCCATTGTCTTCGGACTGATCGGCACCATGGCATTCTGCTTCGTCGCGCAGGTCGCGATGGTGCCGCCCGACTGGCATGCGGTTGCCGCCGGACTCGTGCCCGGCGCCCCGAGCCACGACCGGCGCGATGCCATCGTGCTCGCGCTCGGCATTGTCGGCGCGACGATCATGCCGCACAACCTGTACCTGCATTCGTCGGTCGTGCAGACCCGGCGCGTGGTCGGCGGCAAGCGCGGCGACGTGCACGACACGCTCGCGCTGGTGCGCATCGATACGTGGGTCTCGCTCGTGATCGCCATGGGGGTGAATGCGGCGATCCTGATGCTTGCGGGTTCGGTGTTTCACGCCAGCGGCCAGACCAACGTCACCGATATCGAGCAGGCGTATCAACTCATCACGCCGATTGCCGGCAGTGCGGCCGCCTTCCTCTTCGGTATCGCCCTGCTCGCCTCGGGGCAAAGCTCGACGCTCACCGGCACCATCGCCGGTCAGGTCATCATGGACGGCTTCCTGCACCTGAAGATCCCGTGCTATCAGCGACGCCTGATCACGCGTGGGCTGGCGCTCGTGCCCGCGCTCGTCGGCGTGCTGTGGCTCGGCGACGGCGCCGTGGGCAAGCTGCTCGTCTGGAGTCAGGTGCTGCTCAGCCTGCAACTCCCGTTCGCCATGTGGCCGCTCATCCGCTCGGTGAGCGATCGCCGCGTGATGCGCGGCAACGCCATCGGACGCCCCACGCAAGTGGCGGCGTGGAGCCTGTTCGCCCTCATCACCGCCACCAACCTCCTGCTCGTCTTCGGTCTCGACTGAGGCGACCGAACGCGAGCATTTTTTGACATCCGGCAACGCCCTCACCGGCTCGCACGCGTGCTAACATCAGCACCCCTTACCAAATATCAGAACGAGAAGTCCGCAATTCCGGTAAGGCGATCAGATGCCCGCAGCAGGTCGATGCCACGAGACATCGACCGCCGGGTGATAACACTACAAGGGGTATCACCGTGCAAAACAGGAAGTCCAGCGTCGCGCTGTTCAGCGCCGCCGTGCTCGCCGTCGGCGTGCTCGGCGGTTGCGCCACCGAAAGCTCGCGTACCGTGGAAGTCGCCAGGGTCGAGAGTGCCAGCCGTCCATTCGTCGGCGTGCGCACGCCGATCGCCGTCGGCAAGTTCGACAATCGTTCGGCATACATGCGAGGGGTGTTTTCCGATAACGTCGACCGCCTCGGCAGTCAGGCCAAGACGATCCTGATCACGCATCTGCAGCAAACCAACCGCTTCAACGTGCTCGACCGCGACAACATGGCCGAGATTCGCCAGGAAGCCGACATCAAGAAGACGCGGCAGACGCTCAAGGGTGCCGACTACGTCATCACCGGCGATGTCGTCGAGTTCGGCCGCAAGGAAGTGGGCGACAAACAGCTCTTCGGCATTCTCGGCCGAGGCCGCGAGCAGATCGCCTACGCCAAGGTCAATCTGAACGTGGTCGACATCGCCACGTCGGAAGTCGTCTTCTCGAGCGGTGGCGCGGGCGAGTTCGCGCTGTCGAATCGCGAGGTGATCGGCTTCGGCGGCACCGCCGGCTACGACTCCACGCTCAATGGCAAGGTCCTTGATCTGGCCATGCGCGAAGCGGTCAACAACCTGGTCGCCGGCATCGAAAGCGGTGCCTGGAAGCCCGGCAAGTAAGCCCACTCACGCCCCAAGCCTCTATTGATGCCGCATGTCGCGGCGCGTCGGTCGTGACGCGCACGCCGCGCGCCCGCGTACTCACGTAATCGCGTGATCGCGCGCACTTCTCGTGTGCGCGAGCGCGATGCACGACCACGCCGCGCCATGCCTGACAGGATTACTACGCCATGAATCGCAAGTTCTCGTTCGGCCGTGCCGCGCTCGCGGCCGCCGTGGGTGGCGCCGTCGTCACGTTGGTGACCGGCTGTGCCACGCCGCCCAAGCCGCTGTACGACTGGGAAAGCTATCAGCCACAGGTCTACGAATACTTCAAGGGAGAATCGAAGGAAGCGCAGATCATCGTGCTCGAGCGCGATCTCGAAAAGATCAAGGCCGGCAACCACGCCGCGCCCCCGGGCTATCACGCGCACCTTGGACTGCTCTACGCATCGGTCGGCAAGCCCGACAAGATGGTCGAGGAATTCCAGACCGAAAAGCAGTTGTTCCCCGAATCGGCCGGCTACATCGACTTCCTCCTCAAGAACAAGACCTCGGAGGCCAAACAATGATCGTCCGACTTTGCAAATGGATGGCCGTTGCGGCGCTCGCCGCCGCGATGACCGGGTGCGCCGTGCATCAGGCCAAGCCCTACGACTACACCGCGTTCAAGGAAAGCAAGCCGAAGTCGATTCTGGTGCTGCCGCCGCTCAACGAATCACCCGACATCGATGCCACCTACAGCGTGCTGTCGCAGGTGACGGTGCCGCTGGGCGAAGCCGGCTATTACGTGATGCCTGTCGCGCTGGTCGACGAGTCGTTCCGTCAGAATGGCTTGACGGTAGCCGGCGACATCCACCAGGTAAGCCCGGCCAAGCTGCGTGAGATCTTCGGCGCCGACGCCGCCCTCTATATCAAGATCAAGCAATACGGCACGAAGTACATGGTGCTCGACAGCGCGACCGTCGTCACGGTGTCAGCCGATCTCATCGACCTGCGCAACGGTGCCAAGCTCTGGAGCGGCGCCGCAAGTGCATCGAACAACGAGGGAGGCAACAACAGCGGCGGCGGCCTGATCGGCATGCTGATCACGGCTGCGGTCAAGCAGATCGTCAACAGCGTGTCGAACGCCGGTTACACGGTGGCGGGCACGGCGAACGCGCGTCTGCTGTCCGCCGGGCACCCCAACGGCCTGCTGTACGGGCCGCGCTCGCCGAAGTACGGCACCGACTGACGCCGTACCTGAAGCGCATCCCGGGAGCCGCCTGCTCCCGGGCACCTCACCCGCATTGGGCGGGCATCGACACCCCCGAGCACATTGCCGATACGCCTGCCGACGGCGGGGACCTGAGCTGCGGCAATGGCGGGGGGCGGTGGAGGCAACGAAGCTGCCAGCGACGACGCTGCGACACAGCGACACGGCGACACAGCGACACGGCGACAAGGCGACACCGCGAGGTAAACGACAAAGCCCGCCAAGGTGGCGGGCTTTCGCGAACCAATTCCCGGAACAGCGAGATTTGGCATCCGGACTCACGGCGGGGCGCCGTCGCACGTCATCGCAACCGATGACGCGAATCGCCCGTTGGCCGATCGACTGATCTGATTGCGCCAGCGACGACCGTTCGTCCGAAAGGACTTCTTGCAGACTGGCTTAGTAACCGGCGGTTTCGATCGCGCGGATACGTTGTTCCAGCTCAATGATGTCCTTCGACTCAGCCAGGAACGCTTCACGACGACGACGCTCAGCAGTTTCAAACCAAGTGTTCACGACTTCAAACAGGGCGGCAAACATGACGTTTCTCCAGTTCATTTAGTGTGCTGCATCGCAGCAGTGCTTCGCATTATATAGGGTTTTCCCGGTAAGGGTTAGCCCCTATGTGCAAAAATCCCACAAAATCTGCTAGAGGCACGCTTCGAATCCAATTTATTCCATATAAATATTATAAAAATCAATTAGATAAAAAAATTCCACAGTCCCGACGACTGGCTTGCGGCACGGTGTCGCAGCGATCGATCAAAATTACGCAGACAAAAAAAAGCGCCGCTATTGCGGCGCGTCATGTTGCAACGGACGGTATGCGGCCCGAATTTTGGACCCGAGGGCGGTTCGCGGCCGATGTCCGGGTGATCCAATTACTTCTGCAGGCTGTGCAACGCCTTGCCATCCCCATCGCCTCCGGCCGCATTGGCGGGCGCCTTGGTGCCAGCGGTTCCCGTAGTATCTGCCGAGCCAGCGGTGCCGGCCGTGGCGGTTACGCCGGTAGCTGCGCCCTGCGCGAGCGCCGCTGGCTCATGAGCACAAGGTGACGCGCCTTCCGAGGAGCCGTCTGCCTTGGCATTCGGTGCCGACGACAACCCGGCCGCGGCAATACCTTCGAGAATCGGGCAGTCGGGACGATCGTCGCCGTGGCAGTGCTTCGCGAGATGCGAGAGCGTATCGCGCATCGCCACCAATTCCCCGATGCGCTGATTCAACTCGTCGACGTGGGATTGCGCCAACGCCTTGACCTGGGCGCTGGACCGGTCGCGATCCTGCCAAAGGGCGAGCAACTGGCGGATCTGATCGATGCCGAAGCCCAATCGTCGGGCCTGACGGATGAAACGCAGAAGGTGCAGATCCTGCTCGCCATAGCGCCGGTAACCTGCCTCGGAGCGCGGGCTCGGGGGCATCAGGCCGATACTCTCGTAGTACCGGATCATCTTGGCGGTCACGCCGCTGGCCTGTGCCGCTTGTCCGATGTTCATGGCTGCCTCACTGGGGGGAACGAGGGTTGAACGACGGGGTATTGGAGCCGTTCACCGCCTCGTCGCCACCCGACGGCACGAGTCGGGCGCTGATCGGCGCGTGATCGGAGATCCGTGACCAGGGGCGACCGTGTAAAACCTGCGCCCCTTCAATATGAAAGCCGCGTGCGTAAATGCGGTCAAGTCGCAAAAGCGGCATTCCGCTCGGAAAACTCCGGGCAGGACGCCCCGCACTGTTCTGGAAAACCTCGGTCAGCGCCAGTTTCTCGGCCAGCAACCGATCGGCCTGATTGCTCCAGTCGTTGAAATCGCCCGCAATGATCAGCGGTGCATCCGCCGGAATGGCATCGGCAACGCGCTCGGTAAGCATCTCGAACTGGCGCCGACGGCCAGGCCCAGCCAGCGACAGGTGCACACACAGACAATGCAGGGGCTGCGCCAATCCCGGCACGGCGATCTCGCAATGAAGCATGCCCCGCTTCTCAAAACTATAGGTCGTGATGTCGTGATTGTCCGATTTCACGATCGGATAGCGACTGAGAATCGCATTGCCGTGATGCCCGTGCTCATAAACGACGTTGCGACCATACGCGTGATCGCGCCACATCGCCCC
>OFTX01000188.1_pt1 | contig 39544 bp, 38 predicted proteins | sample 1775051 | NCBI WGS metagenome assembly OFTX01 (sample SAMN08195772, study PRJEB24354) | sludge metagenome | isolation source: sludge from phenol fed wastewater aerobic bioreactor A | place: India: Nagpur | collected 2016-09-15 | reverse complement strand
TGCTGCTTCATGGGTCGATTGTTGCAGTTGCGCGTGCATCAGACCATCAGGGAGAGCACGGGTTTTGAACATCTTCCATAAGCGGTCACGCCTTGCCAATGTCTGTTTGAAGAATGGAGAAGAGCATGTCCACCGCCACCATGGAACGCCGCAGTGAAGCCGCGGCTGCGCAGGAAATTTCGGAATTCCTGACCTTCCGCCTCGGCAAGGAGGAATATGGCATAGACATCCTTCAAGTGCAGGAAATCCGTTCCTACGAAGAGCCCACGCGCATGGTGGGAACGCCCGAGTTCATCAAAGGGGTGATCAACCTGCGCGGCACTATCGTGCCCATCATCGACCTGCGCATCAAGCTCGGCTGCGACAGGGTCGAGTACGACGATTTCACCGTGGTGATCTTCCTCGACATCGCCGATACCACGGTGGGCGTGGTGGTGGACGCGGTGGCCGACGTGGCGCAGCTTGCCCGGGAGCAGATCAAGCCGGCACCGCACTTCGAGGGGCAGCTCGACGCCGCCTTCGTGCGCGGCATCGCGAGCGTGGGGCAGAGGATGCTGATCTTGATCAACATGCAGGCACTGCTCAGTGCACCCGAGCTCAAGATGATCGAGGCGGTCGGGGCCACGGCTGCCTGAATGCAACCGACGCGGCCTGCGCGGTGCGCCCCTCGGCACGCGGGCCGCATTTGGCCCAATAATCGGTCAGGCCCTCGACCCTGGTTCGCCATGAAATTCAGCCCCAAACTTCTGCTCTGTACCGTCCTGCCGGCGGCACTGTTCATCCTGAGCCTGGCGGCCAGCATCGGCGGACTCGTCTACACCGAAAGCCGGTTCAACCATTACATCCGGGTCGAGCAGCGCATCAGCGCGGGCCTGTCCGAGATGTACGCGCAGGGCTTGCAGACAGGGCAGGCGCTGCGCAACATCGTGCTCGACCCGGCGAATCCGCAGGCGTACAAGAACCTGGATGCGGCGCAGGGGGCCTACGAGCAAGCCTACGCCGACACCGGTGCCGCGGGGCGCGGCACCCCCTTCGAGGCGGGGCTGGCCAAACTTGCGCCGCTGCGCACGGCCCACGCACAAGCGCAGGCCCAGGTGCTGGCACAAGTGAAGGCACAGGCGCAGTCCAGCGCAGTGGCCGCCTTGCTCAACAGCACCGAGACACCCGCCTGGCGTGCGCTGCGCGCGCAGCTGATCGAGCAGGGGCAATTCGCCCGCAAGGTCTCCGAGGCAGCGCAGGCGGATGTCGGGCGGCAGGTGCGGCGCATCATCGTGCTGTCCGCCGCACTCGCATTGATCGCGGTGGCTATGGCGGTGGGGTTCGCGCTGTATTTGCGCAAGACCGTCGATGGCGAACTCGGGGGCGACCCAGCCGATGCGCGGGACGCGTTGATGCAGATCGCCGAGGGCAACCTTGCCTTCGAGGTGCCTGTCACGCGCCATGGCCGCAGCCTGATGCAGGGGCTCAAGCAGATGCAGGATGCGCTGCGCCGCCTCGTGGGCGAGGTGCGCGAGGCCACCGACGGCATCACCACCGCGAGCAGCGAGATCGCCGTGGGCAGTCAGGACCTGAGCAGCCGCACGGAGAGCCAGGCCAGCGCGCTGGAGCAGACCGCGGCCTCGATGGAAGAGCTTTCCTCCACCGTGCAGCTCAATGCCGACCATGCCCGCGAGGCGGATCAGCTTGCCCAGGGCGCGAGTGCCATCGCGCAGCAGGGTGGCGAGGTGGTGGCGCGGGTGGTGCATACCATGCAGGGCATCGACGACAGCGCGCGCAAGATCGCCGACATCATCCAGGTGATCGACTCCATCGCGTTCCAGACCAACATCCTGGCGCTGAACGCGGCCGTCGAGGCGGCCCGCGCCGGCGAGCAGGGCCGGGGCTTTGCCGTGGTCGCCAGCGAGGTGCGGGCACTGGCGGGGCGCAGCGCCGAGTCGGCCAGGGAGATCAAGCGCCTCATCGACGAGAGCGTGGGCCGTGTGCAGGAGGGCAATGCGCTGGTCAGCCAGGCGGGCAGCACCATGAGCGAGGTGGTGGCGAGCATAGGCCGCGTGACGGGCATCGTGAGCGAGATCAGCGCCGCCAGCTCCGAGCAGAGCCAGGGCGTGGCCCAGATCGGCGAAGCCGTCACCCACATGGATCAGGCCACGCAGCAGAACGCCGCGCTGGTGGAGGAATCCACCGCGGCGGCGATGAACCTGAAGGAGCAGGCGCAGCATCTGAACCGTCTGATGGCGGCGTTCCGGCTGTGATGCGCGACCATTGCAACGGGCTTGTGCGCGGCGGCGCGCCGGTTTTCAATGCGCCCGTCGTGGGCGTGGTGCTCGTTCCATGACCGAACCATACGAGCGGGCGCCAGATCCCGAATCCCTTTCCTGGACGCAGGTCATGGAGCACGTGGGCGCCTGCGTCTACGTCAAGGACCGACAGGGCCGCCACGTGTACGCCAACCGAGCCATGTGCGAGCTGTACGGCGTGAGCTGGGAGCAGCTGCGCGGCAAGACCGATGCGCAGTTCGTGGATGCGCCGCAGGCTCTGCTGCTGCAGGAGGCTGACCGGGGCGTGATCGAAAGCGGCAAGACGGTGCACGAGCAGGAAGAGATCGCGCTGCTCGGCGGCGGCAGGCGCACGTTCTGGTCCGTGAAGGTGCCGTTGCGCGATGGCAAGGGCAGAGTCATCGGCGTGTGCGGCTTCTCCACCGAGATCGCGCCCGACATTCCCGTCAATGAACGCATCGCCGGGCACAGCCACCTGCTGGGCACGCTGCTGCAAAACGTCGATGCCAACATCTTCCTGAAGGACAGCGAGGGGCGCTACCTCTACATCAACGAGAAATCGCGCAAACTCCATGGACGCACGCTGGAGCAGGTGCTCGGAGCCACCGACGAGGAGCTGTTCGACGCCGAAACGGCGCGCACGCTGCGCCTTCTGGACGAGCAGGTGATCACCCGCATGCAGCGCCACGCCGGAGAAGAAACGCTCTTCGGCGCGGATGGCCGCTGGCACCATTTCTGGACAGTGAGGGTGCCCATGCAATACCCCGGCATGCCGCCGTGCCTTCTGGGTTTTGCCACCGAGATCACCGAGCTGCTGGACCTGCGGCGCAACCTGCAGGAGCAGCGCGTCACCGACCGGCTCACGGGCCTGCCCAACCATGAGCAGTTCGTGCATGCGCTGGCCGGGCAGATTCCCGCTCTCGTCGCACAGGGTCGGCACGCGGCGGTGGTACTGCTGGACCTGGATGAATTCAAGTACGTGAACGGCTACCTGGGCCAGGAGGCGGGCAACAGCCTGCTGCGTGAAGTGGGCCGGCGTCTGCGCCAGGCGCTGCCGGAGCCGGCACTGATCGGACGCATCGGAGGGGACGACTTCGCCGTGGTGATCGCGCCCGTGGCCGACCCGGACGAGGCCTCGGCGCAGGTGCAGCAATTGCGCCAGAGCCTGGCGCGGCCCTACGAAATCCGCGGGCGCAGCGTGCAGCTGACGACGAGCGCGGGCATCGCCATGCTGCCGCGCGATGGCCAGGATGCGCAAGTGCTGCTTGAGCGCGCCGAGGCCGCGATGTACGCGGCCAAGCAGCAGGGCAGGGACCGCAAGACGTTCTACACCCCGGGTTTTGCCGCGGCGGCGGCCCAGCGCGTCGACCTGGAAAACGCCCTGCGCAGCGCGCTGGCGGCAGGACAGTTCGAGCTGCATTACCAGCCCAAGGTGCTCCGTGACGGGACGGTTGCCGGATTCGAGGCGCTGCTGCGCTGGAACCGGCCGGGCCACGGGCAGGTGTCACCGCTCACCTTCATCCCGCTGGCCGAGCGCCTGGGGCTGCTCGTGGACATTGGCGCCTGGGTGATCGACGAGGCCTGCAAGGCCATGGCCGAATGGCGCCAGGCGGGTCTGGGCCGCATCCCGGTGGCGGTGAACCTGTCTCTGAGCCAATTGAACAGCGGCGAGTTGCTGTCGCGCGTGCAAGCGAGCTTGAGCGCGCGCGCCATCGGTCCGAACGAGCTGGGCCTGGAGGTCACCGAATCGGTGATGATGCGCAACCCCGATCAGGCCATTGCCGTGCTCAGGAGCCTGGTGGAGGCCGGGGTTGAACTCGCTATCGATGATTTCGGCACCGGTTATTCCTCGATGGCTTACCTGAAGCTGCTGCCGGTGCGCTGGCTCAAGCTCGACCGCCAGTTCGTCAAGGACATGCACACCGACGCGCGCGACGCCGCCCTGTGCGCGGGCATGATTGCGCTGGCGCACCGGCTGGGGCTGCGCGTCATCGCCGAGGGCGTGGAACTGGCCGAGCAGCGTGATGCGCTGCTGGCGCTCGGTTGCGACCAGTTCCAGGGTTTTCTCTACAGCATGCCGGTCCCGAAGCAGGCGGCAACAGAGTACCTGCGTAGCGCGCGGGCCGCGCAGGCGCGTTGAGGCGCGCTCCGATGCCATGGCGCCAACACCCCGCCACGACAGGTGCGGCGTTTGAACTTCACACATGGCCTGCCATCAGACATAACGAGAAACCGGTTTGCCTGCACTAGGAGGTATGCCATGGACTCGATCTCGCACACCGTCCGCGCAGCCACGCTGACCGGGCTGTTGTGCTGTTGCGTCGCCATGGCACAAGCACCACCGGCGGATCAGTACAGTGCCTCCGCACCATTGTCGGTGGAGCATGCCGAGCTTTCCATGGAGGCGCTGCCCGATGGAATGCGACCCGGCGCTTTGGGCAACCGCTTGGCGGTGACGCGTTGGGGTGATGCGGGCGTGGGTGTTTCGCTGGGGGTGCGGACCACGCGATGGCCGTCGCTGGCCAGTGGGGTCGGCGCGGTCATCGGGGGAGCTGACGCGGTACCTGCCTCCTGGGGGCCGCAGCTGGGTGTGCACTGGAGCAGCCATCTGTTCGGGCGTTGGCAGTTGAAGGTGTCGGGCTGGGCGGACCTGCCCTCGACGGGCGACGGAACATTCGGCGCGGGCCAGGGACTGGGAACGGACTTGGGCGGCTACACGGCGCAGGTGCAGGTGCAGTGGCAGTCGGCACGCTACGGCGACCTGATTCCGGAGTACGGCGCCATCGGTGTGCAGCTGCAGGGCGGCTCGCGGCTCATGCTGCGCGCGCGCCACGGCGGGCCGATGATCTACTACCGCGTGCGGTTTTGACTTGCCGAATGTCGTTCGTGTGCCGGAACATCCGGCTACATGGCCAGGTGCAGCGCAGAGGCGGGGCACGCACGCCGTGCAAGTACATCTTGAATCGCCCCGTATTTCGAGGAGGCCCCTTCGATTGGGAACGTCATGATTTCTTGTGCGAACCGGTCTGGGACAAGTGCCTGTCAGCGGCTCCCATAAAACTGCTCCACGAACGATTGGCGGAAGCTCTGGTGGCAGGCAAGGCAGCCTTGTTGCGTCCTGGAGAATGCGGCGATCACAGCCTGGCCGTCACCGCGCTTGGCGGCATCCTCCATGTCCGTTGCCGCGTTCTGGACCTGACCATCGAAACCCCGAAACTTTCCGGCGTCGGTGCCCAGCCAGGTGAGGATGCGCATCTTTTCCGACAAAGGTGGTTCGGCATGCTTGGCGAGCTTTGGCGCCAATTCGGCGACCAGTGCCCATTCCTCTTTGGAAATCGCACCAGTGACGGCTTGCATGTCACGGTCAAGCCTCTCCATGACAGCGCGAAGCGCCATCGGCTTTGCGCCTTCGACGGACTGTGCACCAAGCTTCACGGTAGCGGTTGCCAAGGCTATCGATAAGGCAATTGTGAAAAATGATCCGGGTTTCAAGGGCTGGCCCACGAATTTTTCCATTGATGTTGTTGACGAATGCTTTGGGTCTATTGATCCGATCTCCGGGAATCAAGCTGCATTCAAATACACAAGGGCCGAATCAATAAGGAACGGTTCGAAGCATCTTCAAAATTCCAGACTCAGCGCGATCGACCCGAATGTGTGTCGGCCAGCCTGCTGGTCGAACTCGCGGGTTCTCCAAACGCGCATGATGGCGAGGCGCACGCCACGCCCGGCGATGATCCATTGACTGCTGACGCCGAGAGCGGCCTGAGCGACAAAGGGCCGCCGGCTGACGTGATGGCTGCGTCGGAACAGGTTGCCATCGAGCGAGAAATCCCAGGCGACGGCTTTGGCATCCAGGTTCAGGAAGACATGCGCTCCGGGTTTCGGAGCTCGAAGCGATGGCGGTGTGGCCGTGCGCAGATCGGCCACTGCCGAGGGCGGGCGGTTTTCCGCACCGGGGCGGATGGGGTAACTGCCGAAGTCGTTCGGGATGTTCCAGCCGAAGCGAAACTCCACGCCGGTGCTGGCGGCGGTTTCGATGTTTCCGACCCGCAGGGCGTAGCCGCCGATCACGTCGCTGCCCCATCCCGATCGGACAGCGTCCGCCACGTAAGGCTTGAACTTGCGCTCCATGGCCATCTGAAATGCGGGTTCGTTGCGCAACTGATTGCCCCAGCCGCGAAAGCGTTCGATGCCGCGCACGCGATGCACCAGGTTCTGAGATTGCTCGGCCAGTGACCAGGGGCCGATCACGCCCAGCGTCAGCTCACGCACGTCCAGCATCTCGTAACGGGCGGCTTGTGGGTGCACGCGGCGATTCCACGCCAGGCCCAGGTAGAGCAGGCCCGCGTACGGCCGGTCGTCCGCAATCACGTCGGTGCGTGTTTTGTCCTCGGGTGTGTACATGGCCTGGCCAAAGCGCACGGCGATGTTTTGAGACACTGACGGGCCGTCGGAATCGCGCCAGAAGCCAGGGTTGGCCCAGCCGATGAAACGGGCGTACCAGCCGATCGGCGCGGGCAGGCACTCCGGACGAGGGCTTCCTTCCAAATCCCGTGAAACCAGGGTGAGCGCCACACCGTTGGTGTAGTTGCGATCGGTGCCGGCGAACAGGTCGTTTTCCAGGCGCAGGGTGCCACCGCGCCAGCGCAGGGTCTGCTCGGGCAGGCAGGACGAGGGATCGGCAGGGGGCGGGATGTCGGCGCCGAGCGCGGTCATGGGACCGAGCAACGCCCAGGCCAGCAGCAAGGGGGCGCGCTGCCTGGTCTGCCGCGCCCTGGTGCCGCGCTGCCCCGAGGGACGTCCTTCAAGGCGCACCATTTTTTGCAGCCTTGCCGTGGTAAAAGCGTTCGAGGGCAGCGCCGATTTCCTCGGCCTCGTCCACGCAGTCGAACAGGTCGAGATCGCCTGCGGCGACATAGCCTTCGTCGAGCAGCAGGTCGAAATCGACCACGCGGTGCCAGAAGGCGCGCCCGACCAGCACCACGGGAATCCGCCGCATCTTGCCGGTCTGGATCAGGGTCAGCACCTCGAACAGCTCGTCGAGCGTGCCATAGCCGCCGGGAAAAGCCACCAGCCCCTTGGCGTGCATCAGGAAATGCATCTTGCGCAGCGCGAAATAATGAAAGCGGAACGCCAGCTCCGGGCTCATATAGGGGTTGGGCGCCTGTTCGCGCGGCAGCGTGATGTTCAGGCCGACCGAGCGCGCGCCGGCCTCGAAGGCGCCGCGGTTGGCGGCCTCCATGATGCCGGGACCGCCGCCGGTGACGACGACGAAATCGGCGCGATCCTGCTGCTGAAAGCGTGTTGAAATCAGGCTCGCGAAGCGCCGTGCCTGCTCATAATGATGCGCCTGTTCGACCCGGCGACGGGCCCGGGCAAGCTCCTGCTTCAGCCCGGCATTCCCGGGAGCCGCGAGCGCCTGCCGCTCCAGTGCGCCGAGGCGAGCGGTCGCGGTGTCGGCATCGCTCACGCGCGCACTGCCGAAGACCACCACCGTCGATTGGATACCCTGCCCGTGCAGGATGCGCTCGGGCTTGAGCAGTTCGAGCTGCAGGCGCAGGGGCCGAAGTTCCTCTTCGCCCAGCAGTTCGAGGTCTTCGTAGGCAAGACGGTAGGTCGGCGACTCGAGGATGGCGCTCAGGCGCTCGTCGAGATCCTCGGGGCGGCTCATCGCTCGCCCACCAGAAAATCCGGCCAGCGCAGCGCATGGCCCTGTTCGGGGACCGCGACCTGCCAGCCGAGCTGCTGCTGAAGGAGCTCGGCAAAGGCCTGCGCGGCGGATAGCTCCCCATGCACCACGAAGGTTTGTGCCGGTGCTTGAATGAAACCACGTGCCCAATCCAGCAACGCCTTTTGGTCGGCATGCGCCGAGAGACCGCCCACGCTGTGGATCGCGGCCCGTACCGGGATGTCGTTGCCGAAGATGCGCACCCGCTCGGCACCCTCGATCAGGCGCCGGCCCAGCGTCCCCTGCGCCTGAAAACCCGGAAACAGGATGCTGCATTCGCGGCGCGGCAGGTTGTGGCGCAGATGGTGCCGGATGCGCCCCGCATCGCACATGCCGCTGGCGGAAATGATGATGGCCCCGGAGCGAATCCGGTTCAGTGCCATCGACTCCTCGGCACTTTCAGTGAAGTGCAGATACGGGAGATCCTCGCCGCGTCCATGCCAGTCGACCAGACGCCGCGCCTGCTCATCGAACAATTCGAAATGTTCGCGCGTAATGCGCGTGGCTTCCGTGGCCATCGGCGAGTCCACGAATACCTTGGGTTGGCGTAGCCTCCCCTCCTAGGCAAGGCGGTGTAGGTGGTAGAGCACCTCCTGCGTTCGACCGACCGCAAAGGCCGGCACGATCACGTTGCCGCCGCGCTCGAACAGGGTTTTCTCGACGATGTCGATCATGTCCGCCTCGGTGGCCGAAAAATCCTGGTGCAGGCGGTCGCCGTAGGTGGACTCGATGACGAGGATGTCGGTGTCTTCGATGGGTGTCGGGTCGCGCAGGATGGGGCGTCCCGGCTGGCCCAGATCGCCGCTGAACACGATCTTGGTGGTGTGACCGTACTCGGTGATCCAGACTTCGATGATGGCCGATCCGAGGATGTGTCCGGCATCACGAAAGCACACGCGCACCCCGGCACCGGGAGTGAACTCCCGGTCGTACCCGATGTCCCGCACCTGCCTCAGGCACTCGCGTGCGTCCTGCAGGGTATACAGGGGCGGCGGCACGGTCTTCTCTTTGTACCGCTTGGCCTCCCGCTTCGCCTCGCTTTCCTGGATGTGAGCGCTGTCGGGCAGCATCACCCCGAGCAGATCGACCGTCGCTGGTGTCGCGTAGATGGGCCCCTTGAATCCTGCGCGCGTGAGCTTGGGCAGCAGTCCGCTGTGGTCGATGTGGGCGTGGGTCAGCAGCACAAAATTGATGGATGCAGGATCGAACGGGAACGGCTCGCGGTTGCGCGCCGCTGCCGTGCGCCCACCCTGGACCATGCCGCAGTCGACCAGAAAGCGCAGGCCGGGTGCTTCCACCAGGAAGCACGATCCGGTGACTTCCCGTGCCGCGCCCAGGAAACTGAGTTTCATGGGATGTTCACTCCCATATCTTCTTCTGCGCTGGGCAGGGGCTCAGGCCGATGTGCATCGGTGGCCTCCTTGTCATGAGTCAGGGGTTGGACAATGCGACGGGGGCGGCGGCGCCCCGTAGCGGATGGGCGATGGGCGATGTCGCAGTGGACGCATCCCAGCCACCGCCAAGCGCCTTGTACAGCGCCACCAATTGCACGGCGGCGCTGGCATGCGCCCGCGCGGTTGCGGTTTCGGCCTCGTGCAGGCTGCGCTGGGCGGCCAGCAGTTCGACCAGTGCGATGTCGCCCGCCGCGTAGCGCGCCCTGGCGTGGCCGTAGCTGGCGCGCGCGGCATCCAGCGCCATGCCGCGGCGCTCCAGTGTGTCGAGCCCGCCGTGGTAGTCACCCAGCGCGCGCTCGGCGTCGCCCAGCGCCGCCAGCACGGCCTGCTCGTAGGCGAGAGCGGCCTGCCGCTGCCCCGCCTCGCGCGCCCGGATCTCGGCGCGAACGCGGCCGCCGTCGAACAAGCGCCAGGACACCAGTGGCAGGATGGAAAAGCGCGAGCTGGAGGCATCGAACCAGTCGCCGGTGCTCAGTGCCTGAAAGCCCCCGCCAACGCCGATGGAGAGCTTGGGAAACAGCTCGGCCGTGGCCACGCCGATGTCGGCGGAGCTCGCGGCCAGGCGCCGTTCGGCAGCCAGCACGTCAGGGCGCCGGCGCAGGATGTCGGCGCGCTCGCCCACCGGCAGCGCCTTCAAGGTGCAGGGCGCCAGGGGGCCGTCGAGCAAGGCCAGTTCCCGCTCCGGTGGTGCGCCCAGCAGCACGCCCAGGCCGAGCACTGCCGTGCGCTGGCGTGCCTCGATATCCGGCAAGAGGGCGTTGATGGCGGCCCATTGGGCGTACACGGTTTCCACGTCGGCGGCCGACGCGTCGCCCGCCGCATGCCGCAGGCGCACCAGTTCCAGGGTCTGCTGCAAGGTGTCCAGCGTGGCCTGTTGTGCGTGCAGCTCGTAGCGGGTGCCGACGGCGGTGAACCAGGTGCGCGCAACCTCGGCCACGATGCGCATGCGCACGCCCTGCGCCTCGGCCTCAGCCGCCTGCAGGCGGGCACTGGCGCCTTCCAGGGCGCGCTGCCTGGCGCCGAACAGATCGGCCTCCCAGGCCGCGTCGAAGCCTGCGTCGTAGATGGTCTGCGTGGCGTCCAGACCGGGGATCCTGCCGACGGGCAAGGGGCCGTTCTCGCTTTGGCTGCGCCGGTTGACGCTCGCGCCCACGCCCACGGTCGGCAACGCCTGACCGGCCACGCGATCGCGCAGGGCACGTGCCTCATCAATGCGCGCCGCGGCCTGGCGCAGGTCCAGGTTCTGCGCCAGCGCCGAGGTGATCAGGCGGTCGAGGATCGGGTCGTCCAGAGCAGACCACCAGTGGCTCAGGTCGGCGGACTGGGCTTCACTGGCCAAGGGCAAGGTCCAGCCGCTGCCGACATCGACCGGCGGCGGTTCGCGGTAGTCGGGGCCGACGGCGGCGCAGGCGGTCAGCAGCAAGCCGGACAGGGCCAGCGCGAGCGGGCGCACGCGCCCAGGGGCCAGTCCGGTGGCGGCTGCATGAAGGACGGGGGTGGGGGTCTTGGGTTTCATTGCAGGCGTCCTCGAACGAATACGGTGGCCATGGTCAGCGTGGTGAGTGCGATGACCGCCAGCGGCCACAGGCTGGCCAGGATCTCGCCGGGTGGCATGGCCTTCAAAAAGCTGCCCTCGACGATGATCAGGAAGTGGGTCAGCGGAATGGCCTGCGCCAGCCATTGGAAAACGATGGGCATGTTCTCCACCGGCGTGGCAAAGCCGGACATCAGCACCGCCGGCACGCCAATGGCAAACGCCCCCAGGATGGCCTGCTGCTGCGTCATGCTCACGGCGGAAATCATCAGGCCGATGCCGACCACCGACAGGATGAACAGCACGAGGCTCGCGAGCAGCAGGGCGAACGAGCCGGTGAACGGAATACCGAACAGGAACACGCCCGCGCTGATCATGAACAGCCCCAGCAGGGTGCCGATGGCCAGCGCCGGCAGTGATTTGGAAATGATGATTTCCGGCGTCGAGGTGGGCGAGACCAGCAACTGGTCGAAGGTGCCGAGCTCGCGTTCGCGCGCAATCGAGAGGGAGGTGATCAAGAGCGAGCTGAACAGCGCCAGGATGCCGGTCAGGCCGGGCACGATGTACCAGCGGTAGACCAGGTTCGGGTTGAACCAGTGGCGCACCAGCACGGGCGAGGGTGCTTGTGTCTCGGGCACCACCTCGGCGCCGACATCGGCGGCGATGGTCGACAGGTAGGACGCCGTGATCTGCCCCGAGTTGCTGCGCCGGCCATCGACCAGCAGCTGCGCGCGGCCGCTCTCGCCGGCGGCGATGGTGCGCGAGAAATCCACGGGAATGGCCAGCGCCGCGATCACCTCGCCGCGGTTGATCAGCTCGTGCAACTGCTGCCGGTTGTCGATGCGCCGCACATGGGTAATGAACTGGGCACTTTCCAGCCGCTGCACCAGTTCGTGCGACCAGCGGCCCGCGTCCTGGTTGTAGACGGCGATATCGACGTTGCGCACTTCCAGCGTCGCGGCAAAGGCGAACACCAGCAGCTGCAGGATGGGCGGCACGAACACCACCATGCGGCTGCGCGGGTCGCGCAGGACGCTGAGCACTTCCTTGATGAACTGGGCGCGCAGGCGGGTGAACGAGAAGGCGGTGGTCCACATGGGTTCACTCCAGATTTTTGCGCGTGGCGCGCTTGGCGATCACGAAGAACAGCGCGCCGATCGCCGCCATCGCCGCCAGGTTGGGCAGGAACACCGCCCAGACGTCGCCGGCCAGGAACACGGTCTTGAGCGAATCGACGAAGTAGCGCGCCGGAACCACCCGGGTGATGGTCCGGATCGGTGCGGGCATGGCGTCAATCTCGTACAGAAAGCCCGACAACATGAAGGCCGGCAGGAAGCCCGTGAACAGCGCGATCTGCGCCGCCAGGAACTGGTTGCGCGCCAGGGACGAGATCAGCAGGCCCTGGCCCAGCGCCGGCACCATGAACACGGCCGACAGCAGCAGCAGCGCCGCCAGCGAGCCACGCATCGGCACGCCGAACACGAACACGGCCAGCGCCGCAGCGACCAACGTGGACAGCATGCCGAGCGCGAAGTACGGCAGCAGCTTGCCGATCAGGATCTCGGCCACCGACGCGGGCGTCGACAGCACCGCCTCCATGGTGCCGCGCTCCCATTCGCGCGCCACCACCAGCGCGGTGAGCATGGTGCCGATGATGGTCATGACGATGGCAATGGCGCCGGGGATCAGCGCGCGCCGGCTTTCCAGCTCGGGGTTGAACCAGTAGCGCGGCTCCAGCACGACGGGCTGGGGCGCCGCCGCGACGTCCAGCCCGGCGCGCCAGGTCTGCACCACGCCGCGGGCGTAGTTTTCGACGTAGTTGGCGGTGTTGGGGTAGGAGCCGTCGGTGACGATCTGCACCAGTGGCTCGCTGCCACGCTGCGCTATGCGCCGCTCGAAATCCTGCGGAATCACCACGTAGCCGCGCAGCTCGCCAGACACCAGCTTGTCAGCCACCTCGCGCCGGTCGTGGGCGAATTGCGTCTTCAAGAAGCGGGTGCCCGAGAAGGCAGCGGCCAGCGACTGCGCCGATGCACCGGGCGACTCCAGCACGACGCCGACGCGGACCTCCTTGGCATCCAGCGACACCGCATAGGCGAACAGCAGCAGCAACACCACCGGCAGCACGAAGGCGATCAGCAGCGTAGAGGGGTCGCGCAGCGCCTGGTGGCTTTCCTTGGTGACCAGGGCCAGCAGGCGCTGCAGGTCGAAGCGCCGCGGGTCGGCCTGCATCGGGCTGCCCCCATCCTTGTGCTTTGCAGTGCTGTTCATGTGGCTGCCTCCATCTCGCGCTCGGCCGACTCGACCAGGTGGATGAAGGCGTCCTCCATGGTCGGATCGGGCTTGTGCGGGCTTACTGCCATGCGCTTGAGCGCGTCGGGCGTGTCCAGCGCGATCAGCCGTGCGCGCGACAGCATGGCGACGCGGTCGCAGTATTCGGCCTCGTCCATGAAGTGGGTGGTGACCATGATGGTCACGCCCTTGCGCGCCAGGCCGTTGATGTGGGTCCAGAACTCGCGCCGGGTGATCGGGTCCACGCCCGAAGTAGGCTCATCGAGGAACAGCACGGGTGGCCGATGCATGAGCGAGCAGGCCAGCGCCAGGCGCTGCTTGTGCCCCAGCGGCAGGGAATCGGGCGTGGCGGACAGCCACTCCCCCAGATCGAAGGTCTCGATCATCTCGGCAATGCGCTCGCGCCGGGTGTTGCCTTCCAGCCCGTAAACGCCGGCCGAAAATTCCAGGTTCTGCTGCACCGACAGCAGACCGTAGAGCGAGAATTTCTGCGCCATGTAGCCGAGCCGGCCCTTGGCTGCACCGGTGGCGCGGCGCAGATCATGGCCCACCACATGCGCTTCACCAGCAGTGGGTTTCAACAGGCCGCACAGCATCTTGAAGGTGGTGGACTTGCCGGCGCCATTGGGGCCGAGCAGACCGAAGATTTCGCCCTTTTGCACCTCGAAGCTGACCTGGTCGGTGGCGGTGAACTCACCGAAACGCTTGGTCAGATTGCGGCAGGAGACGGCTATTTCGGAGCCCAGTTCGACCGGTGACAGCCGTTCGGCCAAGGTTGAGGTGCCGCCGGGCCCGCCGCCGAGCAAATCGATGAAGGCATCTTCAAAGCGGGCGGGTACCGGCGCCAGCGCTACTCGCGCCCGATCAGCCAGCGACTGGATTTGGCTGACCTGCGCACCTTCGCGCAGCACCACCCGCACCCCGGCGCCCTGGATCACTCCGTCGCTCACGCTCTCCAGATCGAGTGCCTCGGTCAGAACCGCCCGGCGCTCGGCGCCGACGTTTTCCAGGCGAAAGCTGCGGCCCTCAAGTTGCGCGGTGAGTTGCTGCGGTGGACCATCGAACAGGAGCTGCCCCTGGTTCAACAGCAGCACGCTCTCGCAGCGCTCGGCCTCGTCGAGGTAGGCGGTGGACCAGACCACGGCCATGCCCTCATCGGTCAGTGCCTGCACCATGCGCCACAAATCCTGCCGGCTGACCGGATCGACGCCCACGCCGGGCTCGTCCAGCAGCAGCACCTTGGGCCGCGCCATCAGCGCACAGGCCAGCCCCAACTTTTGCTTCATGCCGCCGGAGAGCTTGCCGGCCAAGCGTTTGGTAAAGGGCCCAAGCCGCGTGAAGTCCAGCAACTCGGCAAACAGATCGGCATTGCGATCCGCGTCCATGCCGCGCAGCTGCGCATACAGGCGCATGTTCTCCATCACCGACAGGTCTTCGTACAGGCCGAAGCGCTGCGGCATATAACCGCTGGCGACATGGATGGCGTCGTTGTCCTTGACCACGTCAAAGCCAGCCAGGGTGACGCGACCGGCGTTGGGCACCAGCAGGCCGGTCAGAATGCGCATCAGCGTCGTCTTGCCGGCGCCGTCCGGGCCGACCAGGCCCGTCAGCCGTCCGTAGTGGATGTGCGCGCTCAAGCTGCGCAGGGCCTGCACCTTGCCGAAATGCTTGTCCACCCCTTCGATGACGACGGCGGCAGCGGCGACAGCGCTTGCCGGCGTGGCGGCCATGGCGGTGTCTGCCTGCATCTCAACGCTCCCCCGCGCGCGCGCCGGAGACCGGCTTGGCATCGACCGCGATCGTCACCGGCATGCCCTGGCGCAGGGCGGCATCGCTGTCGGCCTCGTCGATGACGATGCGCAGGCGGTACACCAGATCCGTGCGCAAGTCCGTTGTCTCCACCGTCTTTGGCGTGAACTCGGCGCGCGGCGAGATGAAGCCGACCTGGCCGCGATAGACCTTTTCCCCGGAATCGCTCCTGACGTGCACCACGGTGCCCGGTGCGATGCGGCCCAGATCCCGTTCGCCCACGTAGGCGCGCACGTACACGGGCTTGTCCAGACTCAGGCTGTAGACCGTGCTCTGGCTGGCCACCATGCTGCCGGGCTCGCGCACCCGCGCGATGATGGTGCCGTTGCTGGGTGCCGTCAGTTCGGTGTCCGCCAGGGAAGTGGTGGCTTGCGCCGCGGCTGCCTGCGCGGCTGCAAGGCGAGCCTGCGCTGCCTCAATGTCTTCCTTGCGAAAGCCTTCGGATGCCTGCGACAGGGCGGCCTTGGCGGATTCGACACCCGCGGCCGCCTGATCCCTGGCAGTGCGTGCGGCATCGACCGTGCGCTGGCTGCTGGCGCCCGACGCCAACAGGCTGCTCTGGCGCTGGAAGTTGCGCTCGGCGTCAAGCGCCTGCGCCTGCGCTTGTCTGAGCGCCTCGCGTGCCTGGGTGATTTCCTGCGGCCGCAGGCCGCGGCGCAGCTTGGCCAGCTCGGCCTGGGCCACCTGCACCTGGGCTTGCGCGGCTGCAAGGGCGTCTTGATATGGCTGCGCGTCGAGCGTGGCCAGGCGCGCGCCGGCGGTGACGACATCACCCTCATCGAAAGTCATTTGCGTGATGCGCCCGGGCTGGCGGAAAGCCAGTTGAACCTCGCGGATGTCGACGTTGCCATAGAGGCGCAATGCATCCTGGTTGTCATGGCCGCGCGTGAACCAGAACGCCAGTGCACCGCCAAGGGCGAGCAGGGCAACAATGATCACGGCCCAACGGGCTTTTCTTGTAGGGAGGTTCGGAGTTGTCATTGATGGGTTTCCACTGGAAAGAGATGCTCAGTGCTCGCGCGTGGTCGGTGCATGCGCTGTTGATCGACGCCAAGCCATGGCCGCAATGCCAACCCACACCAACGTACGCAGCGTCATGGCAATGAGCGTGCGCCGCTCCCAAGCGCCGTCCAGCGCCACATGCACTCCGAAGGCCAGGAATACGAGCGCCGTTGCCACCGCGATAGCCATCGACATCCATGTGGCCCAGCGCCGACGCATCCACAACCCGACGCCAGCGATGACGTAGGCGAACCCGGCCAGAAAGTTGAACCAAAGCACGAAGGGCACATAGCTTCCGGCCGCGTCACGCCCTGCACCGTCATAAAACAGAACGGCGCCGCCTTCCCTGATGGTCAGCAGACCAAATGCGATGGCAATCAGGGCGATCACACGCATCCAGATTCCGCGCCCGCTGTGTGCAGTCATGTTCATGGCTCCCGGTTCTTTGGAGGGTTTGCTGGATCGTCGTGCCGCTTGTGGACTGGACGGGCGCTTCATGTGCCGCTTTCGATGCCACGGCGATAGATGGCGAACACGGCGGGCGCATCGCGACGAATCCGGCTGACCTTGCCGGCCAGCAAGGACTGCATGACCAGTCCCTGGATCGTGCCGATGAACAGCACGGCGGCGGCGTCCACGTCCAGCTCCGCGCTCAGCTCGCCCTGCGCCTTGCCCGCTTCCATCAGGCGACGCAGGCGCTGCTCGTACTGGCGGATCAGGGTTTGCACCATGCGCTTGGCGAGCGTTTCGCCAGAGCGCTGCAACTCTCCGAACAACATGCGTGGCACGCCCGGGTGCTTGGACACGAAGTCGATGTGCGTGATGAACATCGCTTCGAGCGCTGCGGCGGGAGATGCGGCGCCCTCGGCCGCCTTGTCCACGCTGACCAGAAGACGTTCGCCGACCCACGACATCGTGGCTTCCACGATGGCTTCCTTGGTGGGGAAGTGGCGAAACAGCGCGCCCTGTGTCAGGCCCATTCGGTCGGCAATCGCCGTGGTCGTGATCTCGGCCGGGTTCTGCTCGGCTGCCAGATCAACCACGGCTTGCACTGTGGCCGTACGCCGATCTTCGGCGGACAGGTATTGGGGGCGTTGACTCACGATTCGGACTCCATGTAGTTAGTGATCTATTACTATCGTAACACGCAAAATGACCATGATGCAAGATCGGAAACTTGTCGGGTGAGGCAGGACTGTGGGCTCTTTCCTGGGGAGAGCGGATCGGTCAACTTGATGCAACTCAAGAAGCTGTATGGCCTTCCAGACAGATCGAAAAGTGCTTGATCGTCGGACTGCAGCATCAGCAGCGGTAGTGATTGAGCTTTGGGTGGCTGAAAAATTTGGCGCCCCTGCGGAAGGCTTGCAACTTTTCCTGTAAGCGATAAGATAGTAATATGTTACTCGCTAAATGAAGGGTTGGAGATGAGCAACGTCGCAACACACGGCAAGGCCGATCTGGCGCAGCCCGAAGCCTGTCGCCCTGACACCCTGGATACGCTTGCGAACGCCTGGCGGGCGCGCAGCACGGGTGGGCTGTCACCGGCGGCCGGCCTGCTGGCCTGGTACGACTGGGCGTTGCACCTGAGCCTTTCACCAGGCAAGCAACGCAGCTTGATCGAAAAGGGTTTGCACAAGCAGCAGCGCCTTGCGCGCTATGCCTTGCGCGTTGCCAGTGCGCACGACTGCCCGACCTGCATCGAACCGCTGGAGCAGGATCGGCGCTTTGCCGCCCCGGCTTGGCAGCAGTGGCCCTTCAACGTGATTCACCAGGGCTTTTTGCTGCAGCAGCAGTGGTGGCACAACGCCACCACGGGCGTGCGTGGCGTGTCGCGCCATCACGAGAACATGGTCACTTTCGCCGGGCGGCAGTGGCTGGACATGTGGTCGCCTTCGAATTTCATCTGGACCAACCCCGAGGTGCTGCACGCCATCACGCAAAGCGGGGGCGCAAACCTGTGGCGCGGCGCCATGAACTTTCTGGAAGATGCAAGGCGCCTCGCGCTCGACGATGCGCCTGCAGGGGTCGAAGGGTTCGAGGTCGGCAAGGACGTGGCGGTCACCCCAGGCAAGGTGGTGTTTCGAAACCACCTGATCGAGTTGATCCAGTACTCACCCACGACGCCGGATGTGCATGCGGAGCCGGTACTGATCGTGCCGTCCTGGATCATGAAGTACTACATCCTCGACCTGTCGCCGCACAACTCGATGGTGAAGTACCTGGTCGATCAGGGGCACACGGTGTTCATCCTTTCATGGAAGAACCCGACGGCGGCCGATCGTGACCTCGGCCTGGAGGACTACCGCTGGCTGGGGGTCATGGACGCATTGGATGCGGTCACGGCCATCGTGCCCGAACGCAAGGTGCAGGCGGTCGGCTATTGCCTGGGCGGCACCTTGCTCGCGATCGCCGCCGCCGCGATGGCGCGCGATGGCGACGAGCGTCTGCAAAGCCTGACGCTGCTGGCATCGGAGACTGATTTCCGCGAGTCGGGCGAGATCGCGCTTTTCATCGACGACAGTCAACTGGCATGGCTGGAAGCCGGCATGTGGGACAAGGGCTATCTCGACGGCAAGCAGATGGCTGGCGCGTTCCAGATGCTCAACTCACGCGACCTGATCTGGTCGCGACGGGTGCGCGAATACCTGTTGGGTGAGCGTCAGACCTTCAATGACCTGATGGCCTGGAATGCCGACGTGACCCGCATGCCGTACCGCATGCACAGCGAGTACCTGCGGCGCCTGTATCTGGACAACGACCTGGCCGAGGGGCGCTACCGCGTCGGCGGGAGACCCGTGGCGCTGGCCGACATCGAGGTGCCCATGTTCATCGTCGGCACGGTGCGCGATCACGTCGCCCCCTGGCCGTCCGTGTACAAGATGCACCTGCTCAGCGATGCGGAACTGACCTTTGTTCTCACCAGCGGGGGGCACAACGCCGGCGTCGTCAGCGAGCCGGGACACCCCCGGCGCAGCTTCCAGATTGCGACCCGTGCGGCCGGCGATCGCTATATCGATCCGCAACTGTGGCGTGCCGAGACCCCGATGAACGAAGGCTCCTGGTGGCCGGCATGGCAGCAATGGCTGGCCCAGCGCTCTGCCGGGCGCGTCGCGCCGCCTGCCATGGGCGGGACGCAAGCACCGCTTGGCGATGCGCCGGGAACCTATGTGGCCATGCGATGACAGGACAAAACACCGCCAAGAATACACCCTCAACTTTCATCGGGCCGTTGCGCAGCCATGGCCTACACCCGCCCCGGAGGGGCACATCATGACCGTGGAGCATTGACATGAACAGCGAACTGCCCATCCAACTCTACAAGGCCAATGCCGAGTTGCAGCTTCAGATCACCCGCTTGCTTCAAGAAAGCGGCCACCACTGGCTCGAAGCCATGCAGCAGCTCAGTGCCGGTGGCGTGCTGGAGACCACCTCGCGCATCCAGAACCTCCAACAGGCAGCGGACTGGCAGGCGCTTGCCACCTTGCCGTCCGAGGTGTTCTGGCGCCTGTGCCAAGGCCGTATGGGCGACACACAGGCGGTCGGCCGGGCTGCTGCCAAGAGCCAGGCGGCATTCGCCGATGGCCTGCGCGAAGCGCTGACCACCTGGCAGGCATCTGTCTCCGAGGTATTCGGCGCCAGCGGCGGCACAGCCTCTTTCGCGCAGTTTTTTCAGCAATGGACGCAGCCCTGGACTGCGCCAGGCGCCGCGCCTCAGGGCAAGGCCAAAAAGTGAGGAGGCGCATATGAGCAGTTCGGGACGAACCGCCCTGGTCACTGGCGGCAATCGCGGCCTTGGCGCGGCCATTGCCCGCGCGCTGGACGACGCGGGCCACCGCGTCATCATCACGCACACGCCCGGCAACGAGAAGGTCGCCGCCTGGCTTGACGCGCAGGACACCAAAGGCTACCGGTTCACGGCCTACGGCGTCGATGTCGGCGACTGGGAATCGACCCAGGCCTTGGCGCGTCAGATTCAGGCGGACGGCCACCACGTTGACATCCTGGTGAACAACGCCGGCATCACCCGCGACGCGACCCTGCGCAAGATGGACAAGGCCGGCTGGGACGCCGTGCTGCGCACCAACCTGGACTCCATGTTCAATGTCACCAAGCCATTCATCGATCCGATGGTGGAGCGTGGCTGGGGGCGCATCGTCAACGTCTCGTCCATCAACGGCAGCAAGGGTCAGTTCGGCCAGACCAATTACTCGGCGGCCAAGGCTGGCGTGCATGGCTTCACCAAGGCGCTGGCGCAGGAGGTGGCACGCAAGGGCGTGACGGTCAACACCGTCTCGCCGGGCTATCTGGCCACCGAAATGGTGATGGCGGTGCGCGAGGACGTGCGCCAGAAGGTCATCGAAGCGATTCCGGTGGGTCGCCTCGGCCAGCCGGATGAGATCGCGGCGCTGGTGGCCTTCATCGCCAGTGACGCTGCTGCTTTCATGACGGGCAGCAACGTGGCGATGAACGGTGGCCAGCACATGTCATGAGTCGGGAGAGCCCGCAGCCCTTGCGGGCGGTTTCCCGCGCGGCAGTCAGCGCCTCCCGGAGGAGTTCCATGTATTCCCGATTTCTGGTGCCGCTGGACGGCAGTCCCACATCCTTCCTGGCGCTCGATCATGCGGCAGAACTGGCACGCCTGAGCGGCGCCACCGTGATCTTGCTGCATATCGTCGAACCAACCCGCCACAGCACGGGTTTCGAACGTCCCGAGGTCTACATCAAGGATGTCCGCCCACGCTTCCTCAAAGCCGGCCAGACGTTGCTGGATGAGGCTGCGAGTCGGCTCCGCCGGGAAGGAATTGCCATAGAGACGGTGCTGCTTGAAAGCGGCACCGAACGCGTGTCGGAACAGATCGCGCATCAGACCGAGATCAACGATTGCGACCTGGTCATCCTGGGCACCCACGGACGTCGCGGCATGAACCGGCTGCTGCTGGGCAGCGATGCGGAGCAAGTAGCGCGCATCGCGCCAGTTCCGGTAATGCTGGTGCGCCAGTCGAGCCGAGATGGTGGCCCGCCATCTTCAGCCGCACGGGCGCCAGTGAAGGCCAGCGACAACATCGGTACGTCAGGCTGGCGTTCAACTGGCGCAAGCAAGGCAAAGAAATCACATGAATGAACAAGCCCCTGAGGGCGTTCGCGCCGATCCTCCAAGTGGTGTCGAGCGTCTTATCGCCCATGTCAAAACCATGGCCCCGGTTCGCACCGCGGTGGTGCACCCTTGCGACGCGCTCAGCTTGGGGGGTGCCTTGGACGCGCGCGATGCCGGCGTCATCTCGCCAGTATTGGTGGCGCCGCTCGCCAAGTTGCGTGCCGTTGCGGCCGACACGGGGTTGGAACTGGGAGACAGCGAGGTCGTCGATGTGCCGCACAGCCACGCCGCAGCGGCCACCGCCGCCCGGCTGGCTGGCAAGGGCGAGGTGCAGGCGCTGATGAAAGGCAGCTTGCACAGCGATGAGTACCTGGGTGCCATCCTGGCGCCCGAAGCCTGCCTGCGCACCGAGCGCCGATTGACGCACTGCTACATCATGCAGACGGCCAGCTACCCACGGCCCTTCATCATCACCGACGCCGCCATCAATATCGCTCCGACGCTCGAAATCAAGGCCGACATCGTGCGCAACGCCATCGACTTGGCGCGCGCCATCGGCATTGCCGAGCCCAAGGTGGCGATCCTGGCGGCGGTCGAAACCGTCAACCCGCGCATGCTTTCAACCCTGAATGCTGCGGCACTGTGCAAGATGGCCGATCGTGGCCAGATCACCGGAGGTGTGCTCGACGGGCCACTGGCCTTTGATAACGCCGTCTCTCCCGATGCCGCGCGCGTCAAGGGCATCAAGTCCGCCGTGGCCGGGCAAGCCGACATCCTGGTCGTTCCCGACCTGGAAAGCGGCAACATGCTGGCCAAGCAACTGGAATACATGGGCCAAGCCGATAGCGCGGGGATCGTGATGGGCGCGCGCGTGCCGATTGTGCTCACCAGTCGCTCGGACTCGCGCCGCACGCGAATAGCTTCATGCGCCATTGCACTGATCTTGGCGCATCGCCAGCGTGCTTTTGTTCAGGGCGAAGGGAGCCGCGTATGAAATGCAATTTCACGGGCAATGTTCCGTTCGTTTCAGGTAATGATTCTGCAGTGCCGGTACGCAGCTCTCGATCGTGAGGCATATGCTCCTTGCATCTCTCTGGCGTTGGTTGATCGTGATCACCGCCGCGTTTGCACTTGGTGGTTGCGCGGTCGTCAGTGAATTCAAACCTTCTGTCGCTGTACGCGCGATGACGCCGGATGAATACGTTGCCCTACGACGCGGCGATCTCCTCGGCAGAGGCAAACTCAGCGCACCGACCTTGCAGACAATCCGCGTGACCGGGCTCGATGAGGGGAGTATCCGAAGGACAAGATGCTGGCCTTGCAGCGCCAGGCGCAGGCGGCCAGCGCCGCCGCGCCGGTCGATGCCGGCCTGTCGCTGGAGAAGATCCGTTTCCGCTACGCGGTCAGCGGCAGCAATCCACCCTGGAAGCCGCTGCGCGCCTTCGACGACGGCGAGAAGGTCTACATCCAGTTTCCGCCGGGCATCGCCCAGGGCGAGCTGCCGCCGCTGTTCGTGATCGGTGTGCAGGGCGACGGGCAACTGGTGAACTACCGCTTCCGTGCGCCGTACTACATCGTCGATCGCCTGTTCGGCGCCGCCGAGTTGCGTCTGGGCGGGGACAAGGGCGACGTGGTGCGGATCGAGCGCACGGACGGCACGCGGAGGAACTGACCATGAGCCAGGACGACACTCCCCACCTTGCCACGCCACAGGCGGGCAAGGTGGCGCCCGAAGCGATGGCGCTGCGCGCCCAGCCGCGCCCGGTCACACGTTTGAACCGGCGCACGCTGGCCATCCTCGTCGGCGGCCTGTCGGTCGCCGTGCTCGGGGCCACGATCTGGTCGTTGCAGCCGCATCGGCGCGGTGCGGGCGAGCAGACCGAGCTTTACAACGTCGATCGCGTCTCGAAGTCCGAAGGGCTGGACGGCCTGCCTTCGGACTATTCCAAGCTGCCAGCGAAGGTGCCGGAGCTTGGGCCACCGCTTCCGGGTGATCTTGGCCCGGCCATCGTGAAGTCGCAGCAGCCGGTGACGCCGACGTATGCGCCGCCGGGCCACGACCCGGAGGATGCGCGGCGCAAGGAGGCTGATGCGGCGGCGGGTTCGTCGGTGTTCTTCCGCTCGGGCAACCAGGGCAAGGCCGCCGCACCGGGCACAGCGCAAGTCGCTGCGGCTGCGCCCGGTAGTGCCTTGGCGGGCTTCGACCCGCTGGCCGCTGGGCCGGCCTCGACGGCGGCCCAGCCATCCGACCCGACCGCCGTGCAGAACCGGCAAGACCAGAAAGAGGCGTTCCTGAAAGCCGGCTCTACGGAAACCCGTAATTCCGGCAATCTACAAATGCCGACTTCGCCGTATCAGGTCATGGCCGGGACGGTGATCGCTGGGGCGTTGGTCACGGGCATCAAGTCCGATTTGCCGGGCGACGTGATCGCCACGGTGACGGAGCCGGTCTATGACACGGCCACGGGCAAGTTCCTGCTGATCCCACAGGGATCGCGCATCCTGGGCAAGTACAACAGCCAAGTGAGCTACGGGCAGAGCCGCGTGCAGGTGGCATGGAACCGCGTCATCCTGCCGGACACGTCTTCGCTGAAGCTCGACAACCTTGTCGGCGCCGATCCGGCCGGCTACTCCGGCCTGGAGGATGGCGTCGATTGGCATTGGGATCGCGTCTTTGCCGGCGCGGCGCTGACCACGCTGCTGGGTGTGGGCGCCGAGCTGGCCGCGCCCGAGAACCGGCAGGACGGCAACCGCATCGTGATCGCCGGGCGCGACAGCGCGCAGGACAGCATCAACCAAGTGGGCCAGGAGATGACCCGGCGCAACATGAATATCCAGCCGACCTTGACCGAGCGGCCGGGCCTGCCGGTGCGGATCATCGTCAACCGTGACTTGGTACTACGTCCGTACCAGCCGTTGTTCTTCAACCGTGGAGTTGCGAAATGAACACCACCAAGACGCTGCGGCTGGGGCCGTTGCCCAAGACCGAGAGCACGAAAATCACGTTTTCTTGCCCGATCAGCTTGAAGGCTGAACTCGACCGCTACGCTGCGCTGCACGCGCAGGCGTATGGGGATGCGGTTGATGCCGTGACGCTGATCCCGTACATGCTGGATGCCTTCATGGCGGGGGATAGGGGGTTCAGGCGCAGGCAGGCCAAGAACGAAAAAGCCACCCCTGCGTGAACAGGGGTGGCTTCCGAATTGGTGCCCGAGGCCGGAATCGAACCGGCACGCCTTGCGGCGGGGGATTTTCTTCCCACTTCGGCTTTCGCCGCCGCCGTCTCCGAAGAAACGGCGTTCGTGGGCTGGAGCACGCCTTCACCATAGCCTTTCGGCCGTAGGTGCCCGCCGTCTGCTCTCTACACCTTCCGAGGAACCTTTCGGCTCCAGGGCTTGGCTCGGTATTAGCTCGGACTTGCGTCCAGGGCCTTCGCCGAGTTTGACGGGCTTCACCTCTGGGGTTTCCCCCGGAGGGCTCAAATTTGGTCTGAGTCCCCTGCGTCTACCAATTTCACCACTCGGGCATGACGCACGATGCTACTTCAACTACCTACTCCTCACTGGGAGCCAGCTTGCATCGTCCTGGCTCCTAGTTGGCTCCTGGCTCGAAATGCGGGCATCCCGATCAAGAAGCGATTTATCACTCAATCCCTTGTCCCATGCAGCTTGGCAGGCAGTGGCCTCAAACAAGACCTACGTAGAAGTCCCTATTTTTGAGTCCCCTGCGTCTACCAATTTCACCACCCGGGCGGGGTCGGCGCGAGAAAGACTCGCGCCGCGAAAGGACCGTCATTATACGGTGTTTTCCTGGGGGTCCCGGCGGCCCGGACCTTGCCCGCCCGGGCCCCGCGCACCCGGCCCGGCGCCCGGATCTTCCGGACCTTCGGGGCCCGCTCCGCCCCGCCCGCCCCTGCCCGCCCGGCGCCAGGCGCCGGGCGCCATGCCGTGCTCGGCGCGGAAGACCCGGCCCATGTGGGCCGCGTCGGAAAAGCCGCAGTCGGAGGCGATGGCGGCGATGCTCTTGCCGGTGTGGCGCAGCATCCAGGCCGCCTGGCGCAGGCGCACGCCGCGGGCATAGGCCTGGGGCGTGGTGTCCAGGTGCTGGCGGAACAGCCGCTGCAGCTGGCGCGGGGACAGGCCCAGGCGGTCGGCCAGCTCGCCCAGGCTGGGAATCTGGCCCGCGTACTGCTCAATGACCAGGGCGGCGCGGCGCAGGGCGGGCGGGCTGTCGGCCGGAACGCCCGGCGGCGGGGGCTGGATCTGCCCGCCCCGCCCTCCTTCCGCGTCGATCTGCAGGCCGCGCAGGGCGCGCCGGATGTCGGTCTGCGGCAGATGGCGGCGCAGGATGCGCACGGCGACGTCGGTGACGGCGGTGCCGCCGGCGCAGGTGATGCGGCGCCGGTCGAACACCGCGGGCCGGTCGGTGACGATCCGCTCGGGCGGGATGGCGGGGAAACGGTCGGCGAAGTCGCGGTACTGGTCGCCGCCGACGCACAGCCGATGGCCGGCGAGCACGCCGGCCCGGGCCAGGACATGGACGCCATTGCCCAAGCCGACCAGATGGCGCCCGCCGCGCGCCGCCTGGCGCAGCCAGGCAAGCAGCGCCGGGCCGGCCTCGGCCGCGGGCGGCAGCGGACCACCCACGACCACCACGTAGTCGAAGCGCAGGGGATCGTCCAGCAGGTCGGTGGGCACGACCTGGATGCCGCTGGCCGAGCGCACGGGAATCAGGGTGCCGGCCACGACTTCCCAGGCGCAGGGGCCCGCCGTGCCGGTCTGGGCGTCCAGCAGGCCCAGCAGATCGGCGAACGCGGCGAAGGTCCCCATGGCGAACTGCGGCAGCAGGACGAAGCCGATGCGCAGGCGGATGTCGTTTTTGTTCATGATCGAGGAATTTTATGACGCATACATTCTATTCTTGCTCATGTTGTCCAACCTGAACTCTACCCGAAACAGCACGGTAATGAGCCAATGGACATCCTATTCCTGATGGATGTCGTTTTCATTCAATCAAGAATCCGCCAAATCACTAGAATCCGAGGAAACGCTCCCCGGCCGCGCGCCGGGGACGCGAGGCAGCCACACGCACCATCACGCGCACAAGGAGGACGATCATGGCGCTGTCGGTCTTCGACATTTTCAAAATCGGCATCGGGCCTTCCAGCTCGCATACGGTGGGGCCGATGCGCGCCGCGCGCAATTTCGCCCGCAATCTCGACGCCCGCGGGCTGCTGCCCTGGGTGGCCAGCCTGAACATCCATCTCTACGGCTCCCTGGCCGAAACCGGCGCCGGCCACCGCACCGACATGGGCATCATGCTGGGCCTGATGGGCGAGGCGCCGGACACGGTCGATCCGGCCGCCATCGGCGCGCTGGTCGATGCCGTGGCGCGCGACCACCGCCTGACGCTGTGGCGCAGCCGCACGATCGACTTCGATCCCCGGCGCGCGTTCTCGGGGCGGGTCAAGCCGATGCCGGAACACCCCAACGGCATGCGCTTCGTCGCCCTGGACGCCGACGGCGACACGCTGCTCGACGAGCGCTACGTATCGATCGGCGGCGGCTTCATCCGCGCGCTCGACAGCATCGAGACGGACGAGACCGTGCCCGAGCACGCGCCCATGCCCTATCCCTTCTCCACCGGCGCCGAGCTCATGGCGGCCTGTCAGCGCCACGGCCTGACCATCGCCCAGCTGATGATGGCCAACGAATCCACCCTGCGCCCGCCCGCGGAGGTCCGCGCCGGCGTGCTGCGCATCGCCCAGGTCATGGACGAGGCCATCGACCGGGGCTGCGGCCTGCACGGCCCCGTCACCGACGAGATCCTGCCCGGCGGCCTGAAGGTCCGGCGGCGCGCGCCGGCGCTCTACGCGCAGCTGAAGGCGGGGCCGAAGAAAGAGGACGACGTGATGTTCGCCATGGACTGGGTGAACCTCTACGCCATGGCGGTGAACGAGGAAAACGCCGCCAGCGGCCGGGTGGTGACGGCGCCGACCAACGGCGCCTCGGGCCTGCTGCCCGCCGTGCTGCGCTATTACCGCACCTTCGTGCCCGGCTGGTCGGAGGACGGCGTGGTGGACTTCCTGCTGACGGCGGCGGCCATCGGCTTCCTGTACAAGGAAAACGCCTCGATCTCGGGCGCCGAGGTCGGCTGCCAGGGCGAGGTGGGCGTGGCCTGTTCGATGGCGGCGGCGGGGCTGACGGCGGTCCAGGGCGGCACGGTCGCCCAGGTCGAGAACGCGGCGGAAATCGGCATGGAGCACAATCTGGGCCTGACCTGCGATCCCGTGGGCGGGCTGGTGCAGATTCCCTGCATCGAGCGCAACGCGATGGGCGGCAACAAGGCCATCAACGCCTCGCGCCTGGCGCTGCACGGCAACGGCAAGCACCACGTCTCGCTCGACACGGTGATCGAGACCATGCGCCAGACCGGCGCCGACATGAAGTCGAAATACAAGGAGACTTCGCGCGGCGGCCTGGCCGTGAACGTGGTGGAATGCTGATCCACGGCGCGGCTCGCAGGCCGCGCCGATTCGTCAGGCACCGGGCAGTCCGCAGGGACTGCCCGGTGTCCTGACTCATCCCAGGGCGGCGACGGCGTCGGTGCGGGTCGCGCAGACCTTCAGGATGGCGAGAAAGCCGCTGATCTCGAAGACTTCGCGCACATTGGGCTGGATGTCGCACAGCACCAGCGCGCCGCCCGCCTGCTTGAGTTTTTTCGCCAGCAGCAGGACGACCCGCAGGCCGGCGCTGGAGATGTAGTCGAGGCGCGCCAGATCGAGCACGATGCGGTGTTCGCCCTTGTCGACCTGGGTCATGAGATCGGCCTCGAAGGCGGCGGCGTTGGCGCTGTTGACCTGGCCCTCGGGCTGGAAGATGAGCGCGGATCCGGACTTGTCGATGGCAAAAGGCATGGCAGGCTTGGAGGGAGATGGGAAACGGCGTACGATCGGACCTCATCATACGCGAAACGGCGGCCCCATGGCACAGGCAAGCAGACGCCGCCCGCGCACGCGGACGTCGGATCGGGCGGCGGATCAAAAGTCAATTCCGGCAAGATTCCGGATACACCGGGCCGGAACCTTTGCGCTACCCTGTGTTACTCAGCGTGCAAAGGCCTCTCTTCGCCCGGTGGCCCCGCCATCGCAGTTGCTCGAACCGACTTCCCTATGAATACCCTTCCGCCCGTCTCGTTTCCTTCGCACGAGCTGCCGAACCTGGACCGGTTCGCCGCCGCCACGCGCGGCGCCGAATCGGTCTACATCTCCGTGTCGGGCCAGTCGATGCAGGTGCTGGGCACCGGCACGACGCCGGGCGGGCGCAGCGTGGCCTGGGTCGCCCCCGACGTGGACACCACGCGCCTGTTCACCGCAGCCCTGGAACACAGCTACGGCGCCGGCATCGCCCGCAGCGTGGCGCGCGAACTGGGGCTGGAGCCCAGCCCGGGCAAGCCGCTGTCCTCGCGCACGGTCATGCAGGCACTGGACATGGCGCGGACGGCCAGCGAGGCGCTCTCGGGCGTGGACTTCGTCACGCGCCTGGATTGCTCGGCCAGCGCCCAGGGGACCGGCTTCAAGGCCGCCTGCCAGGCGCTGGGCCTGGATCCATCCGGCCTGGATCCGCAGCGGCGCCAGGACATCGACCGGGCCATGCAGCTCAGGTTCGAGCAGGCCGCCGCCCAGGGCCGCAGTCCCGTGGCGCCCGAAACCGCCCAGGCCTGGCTGCGCGAGCTGCTGCGCGCCTGATCCCCTGCCCATTCGCAGCGATCCGCCGGCCCGGCCGGGCCCCGGGAAGCAGGTTCTTATAAACCTAAGGTAATTTCTTGTAAGGCCTCGTGTCCTGGTCTAGAATCCCCTGGATCAGCGCCGCCTCTTGCTCTCCGTCCCGTCCCATGAACCTTCCCTCCGACCCTGACGGCATTGCGCCGGAAACCGCGCGGCAGACAATCCTCCCCGAATCTTCCGAATCTTCCGAATCTCCCAGTCCCGCCGACGAACGCCTGTTCCGCGACCTGGTCCAGGAACACAGCAGCCGCCTGCAGCGTTTCATCGTCCGGCACATCGGCAACATCAGCGAAGCCGAGGACATCGCCCAGCAGGCCTTCACCGAGGCTGCCCGCTCGTACCGGACCTTTCGCGGCGAGTCGCAGCTGTCCACCTGGCTGTACGGCATCGCGCTGAACCTGATCCGCAACCACCTGTCCCGGGCGCCCGAGCGCCGCTACGATTTCGTCGGCAACAGCGGCCTCGACGACCTGGCCGCCGAATCCGTCACCCCCGAGGAAGCCGCCGAGCAGACCCAGTCCATGCGCCTGCTGCAGGAATCCCTGGACGAACTCCCCGAAAGCATGCGCAGCATCCTGCTGCTGGTGGGGCTGGACAACCTGTCCTACGAAGAAGCGGCCGCCCTGCTGTCGGTGCCGATCGGCACGGTCCGCAGCCGCCTGTCGCGCGCGCGCGCCGCCCTGCGCGACCGGCTCGAGCAAAAAGGCCTGACGCTGAATTTCTAGCGCACGCCTGGACTCAACGGACACCTGGATCCAGCAGGCGCCGGCCAGGTCCCGGACCTGGCACGCGGCGCCCTCAGACGCTGTTTTCCGGCGCCAGGACGAAATGATGCCGGAACTGCGGCGGCTCGCTCATGCGGACCTGCAGGCCATCGGGGGACACGGTCAGCGTCACCTGCACCTGCGCCCAGCTGACCGAAGGCTTCATGGCTACCGGGAAATCGTGGCCGTGCCCGTCGGACCCGACGGCGTTCTTGATGGGGATGGACATGGTCCCGCCGACGCGGAAGCTGCCGTCCTCGTTCTTCTCGACGTCGAAATGGAGGCTCCCCGCGCCCACCGGCAGGATCACGGAGCCGTCGTCCAGCCTGAACGGCGAATCCTGGCCCATGGCCTGCAGGCCTTCCAGGATGCACCCGCCCAGCTGCTGGTTCATCAGGCGCGTCAGGGGTTCGGCGCCGGGGCCGGCAACCCTGAACAGGGCATCCAGCGCCTCGCCCATGGCCGGCCCCAGGTCCTCGCCCGACACGCCGTCGGGCCAGGTGGAGCGCACCGGGCTGCCGTCGATGCCCGCGCCCCGCACCGACAGCGAGAGGCTGGACCGCTCGATGCCGTCCACCAGGAAGGACGAGCCGATGGAGAATTCCGTATCCACGCCGCGCACCGGCAGGGTGACCGTGCGCGTGGGGTGGATCCCGGGATCGATGGGCGCTTCCAGGCTGGACGCCATCCGGGCCCGCATCGCGTCGTTCAGCGTCAGGGTCGAGACGCCGGTGTCCGGATCGTAGCGTACGCCGTACTGCTCGACCAGCGAGGTGTGGAACGGGCCGGGCGGCACCTCGGGCGGGATCTTCTCGCCCGGATCGAGCTGGCCGGCGATACGCTCATGCAGGACGTCGATGAGGCCGCCGAGGATGTGCTGGGTGGTGCCGATCCGCTTGAGGGTTTCCTGCCCGCCCTGCACGGAATCCCCCCCGCGCATCAGCACGGCCAGCCCGGAGGCCGCCCCGCGGAACTGCTTTTCCAGTCCCAGCAGGAGGCCCAGGAACTGGCGCGTCCGCTCGCCGGTCGGGCCGCCGCCGGACTCGTCCAGTGTGCCGAACGCCTGCCGGACGGCCTGCCGGACCAGCGCGTGCTGATCCTCCACGCCGGCCTGATCGCCGAAATGGCCCATCCGGTCCAGCTGCTGATTGCGCTGCAATTCCAGCTCGGTCAAATCCCGCAGCTGCCGCATCAGCGCCGGCATGTCGGGCTGATCCACCGACAAGGCCCGCAGCAGGCCGCTCATGCCTTCGGCCACCCGCTGGTCGAGCGCCTCGACACGCGACAGGCTTTCGGAGCGGGCACCGTCCAGGTCCAGCCGCAGGCCGAATTCCGCCAGCGCGCCGCTGCGGCGCAGCCGGCCCAGGGCATGGTCGTCCAGCCGCGCGAGCGAATCCCGCGTCAGCGGTCCTTCGGGATTGGTGTCCGGATCACGCAGCGCCTCCATGGCCCGGGTGACCTGTTCGCGCACGATGCGCGCGGTCCGCGCCGGCAGGGCGCCGTAGGTCCGGCCCAGTTCGCCGACGTGCCGGCTCAGATTGGACAGCGCCCTGGCGATGGCGGCGGTTTCGCCGCCCGCGAGGGCGGTCTCCAGTTCGCGGGTCGGATCCGGCAGCGCCCGATCGACCCGCGCCTGGATTTCCGCATCCAGCGCCTGGCTCAGGCGGTCCAGCATGGTTTCGCCCGGGGAATCCCGGCCGGGCCGGACGCGCTGCGGATCGGGCGTCTCGTGCTGCCGGCCGGGCGCGTCCTCGATGCGCGGGGATTCGTCATCCGGCTCACGGATCTGCGCCAGCGCCTGCCGGGCGCCGGCCAGCCGGTCCGGGTGCAATACCGGCTGCAAGGCTCCCAGTTCCTGGTCGGACAGGGCCTGCAGATGAATCCCGAGCTTGTCGCCGCCCAGCATGGCCAGACTGTCCGACAGACGGATGAGCGGGCCTTCCAGCGCCTGGCCGTCGACCGGCCGGCCGGCCAGCAGGGTGCGGATCTGCGCCAGGGGCTCCTGCACCGCCTGGCCGGCGACCGCCTGCTCCAGGGCGACGGCGATCTGGTCCAGCAGCAGGGCCGCCTGGGCGCGCAGGCGAGGCGGGTCCACCCGGTCGAGCACCGCCTGGCGGGCCTCGGGATCGCCCAGCACGCCGCTGCGCAGGGCGTTCAAGTCCATCACGCCCAGCTCGCCCAGGTAGGTCTCGAGGGATTCCTTGCCGCCCGGCAGCCTGGACAGGTCTCCGCCGGACAGGTCGCCCAGCCGGGCCAGGCCCTCGGCGATCCGCGAGCAGGACTTCGGATCGCCGGGCGCCCCGGTCAGGCTGCCCAGCAGGTTGCCGATGCGGCGGCTGTTGTCGCGCGCCTGGTCCAGCACGTGGCGCTGCGCCCGCTGCGCGGGGCCGGCGCCGACATAAAAGGCGACCTTGGACAGGAACCGGCCGAAGCGCTGCAGGGCATTGGGGCCGGATGCGCGCGGCGTGGCGCCGGGCCCGGCCTTGAAGCGCAGATTGCCGACCTGGCCCAGGGGACCGGCATCGAGATGCCGCCGCTGCAGGTTCTGGAGGGGGGACTGGACGGGATTGCGGACGCCATTCATGGAGGTCTCCCGGGGATCAGACGCGCAGGCCGAAATCCGGCGGCAGGTCGCCGGGGGCCGGGGCCGGCGCCACATCCCGTGCAGTCCCGTCCAGGCGCCGCAGCCAGTCCGCCGCCACCGCCGCCATGGATTCGACGGTCGCGCGCAGCCAGGCCGTATCGGTGCGCGGCAGTTCCAGGCGGCGCGACAGCAGGAACTCGCCCGTGATCTCGTCCAGGCCCAGGGTCGCGCCCTCGGTGTCGCGGCCGAAGGCGTTCGCGGCCAGCATCCGCCGGAACACGTCGTGGCGGCACATGGGATCGGCGGGCGCCTGGCCAAGCACCACGTAGCAATGCAGGAGATCGGCTTGCGGGTCATGTTCCAGGTGCAGCGCCAGCCCCGACTCGAAAGCGAGGGACGCCGTCCCCGCTTCGTTCAGCGTCAGGGCGACGCCGGTTTCCTGGCCGAAGAGCGCAATCAGGCTGGATGCGTCCATGGGTTTCCTCGCGGTTTGCGGGCGTGGCGGAATGGCCACGCCCTGCACCGGCTCAGTAACGCCGCGGCGCCCGGCGTTCCCTCACGCCGCCGCGTCAGGGCTCGACGGGACGCAGTTCCACGTGCACGGCCGGGCCCGCGGCCACGGCGGCATCCCCGCCGCGCGGCACGTCGGCCTCGCCCAGCGCCTTCGATTCGACGTAGGACGGCCCGACCCGCACCGGGCCAGTCACCGCGGCCTCGCGCACGGCGTCGAACCGCACCCGCGTCTGCTGCCCCTGGATCAGATCGAGGTATTCGCCCGCGCTCATGGGCTTGCCGTCGTCCGGCCAGGTGGCGCTCAGGGCCGGACCGGTGTCGCCCGACTGCAGGCGCGGCGGGGCCACGGGATTGCCCTGGATCGACACCACGCGCGGGCGCAACAGGAACAGGCGCTCGCGGCGCTGCATGGTCTTGCTCTTGTTCGAGAACAGCGCGCCCAGCAGGGGAATGTCGCCCAGGCCGGGCACCTTGTCGACCTGCTGGCTGTCCTGGCTGCTGTTGTAGCCGCCGACCAGCAGGGTCTGGCCGTCGCCGACGATGGCCAGGGTGCTGATGCTGCTCTTGCGCACCGTCGGCAGCGCGCCGATCTGGCGTTCGTCCTGGATGCGGCCGTCCTCGATGTCCACCGTGAGTTCGACCCGGCGCAGATCACCGCTGCCCTCGATGTAGCGCGGCGTGACGCGCAGCGAGGTGCCCACCGTGACCGGCGTGACGGTGGCCACGCGCTCACCCGTGGTCTGGATGTAGAACGTGTCCGACAGATCGATCAGGGCGCCCATGTTGTCGGCCGTCAGGATGGAGGGCTGCGACAGGATGTTGGCCGCCCCCTTGGTTTCCAGCGCGTGCAGACGGGCCGCCAGCACATTGCTGATGGACAGCCCCAGCGTCCCCGGCGACAGCGAGGCCGCGCTGTCCACCGGCAGGCCGTTGCTGGGGCTGAGGCCGAAATCGCTGTAGCCGAAGGTCGCGTTCCCGGCCTTCGCGCCCCAGGTCACGCCCAGTTCGCTGACGTTGTCGGAATTGACGTCGACGATCATCGCCTCGATCTCGATCAGGGTGCTGGGCACGTCGAGCTGTTCGATGAGCTGGCGGTAGATGGGAATGCGGTCGGGGATGTCCTGCACGATGATGGCGTTCAGGCGGGGATCGGCCTGCACCGTCGGCTCGCGGAACCGCAGTCCCTGGCCGGAAGCACGCCGCCTGGCGTCCGGCGCCGCCGCGCCGGCCGGACCGTTCGCCCCCGCGGCCGGCGCGCCGCCGGCATCCCCGGCCGGGCCTGCGAACACCGGCGGATTTTCGCGCAGCGGAGCGGCCACCGCGGACAGCGTTTCGTTGTTGGCGCCCGAGCCCGAGCCCAGGATGAGGCTGCGCAGCACCGTCGCCAGGCCGGGCGTGACCACGCTTTGCGTGCGGTAGCTGACGGTGCGGTCGTTGACCGAGGCGTGCTTGAGGCGGAACACCGCCACCTGCTGTCCGCCCGCCCCGAGGGGCAGGGCGGCCACCATCTTCTGCACCAGCCTGACGTAGGCGGGCGGCCCCGAGACCAGGGCGATCCCCTGGTCGGCCAGTTCGCCCCAGCCGAAACGCGGATCGAGCACGCCCAGTTCCAGCAGGGCGTCGCGCAGCGCCGTGATCGAGCTGCCCATGGCGCTGATCGAGCGCGTCACCATGGCGCTGGCGGGGCTGACGAACAGCGTGCCCGAATAGACGAACCAGTTGAAGCCGTAGACCCCGCCCAGGCGGTCCATGAATTCGGTGGGCGTGGCCGTGTTGAACCTGCCGTTGACCGTGCCGGTCACGCCGGGCGCCAGTTCCAGGGCCAGGCTGAAACCGCCCGCGAACTGCCGCAGGACGCTCTGCAGGCTTTCGTTCTCGGCGTAATAGCTGTAGGCCGCCAGAGGCCAGCCGGGCGCGGCCCGGGCGGCCGTCCCGGCCAGGCACAGGGCCAGCGCGCAGGCAGGAATCCAACGTTTCAACACAGCGTATCCTCCCCGTGTCGCATCCCGCGTCCTCTCCCTTTCACCGGGTCGCCCCATGCGCCCTCCCGGACGCCGCGCGCCAGCCCCCTCATGCCGCCCGCCGGGCCGTGCCGGTCCAGAACGACAGGGCGTTGGCGAAGCGGCCCACGGCCTCTTCCACGTCGCCCGTGTCCGCATCGGGCCGCACCATCTGCTGCAGCCACAGGGCATCCTCGTCCGGATCGACCACGCAGGCCGAAGCGTGGCGACTGAGCATGCCGGCGGCCTGCCGGCCGATCTCGGACAGGAACCGTTCGCGCGCCAGGCCGTCGGGCGGCAGGGTGCACAGCCGCGCGCTGATCGCCAGCCAGCCGTTGCGGGCGCCCTGCAGGTGCACGCGGTACTTGTCGTCGACCAGGACCGTGAGGCGGCCGTCGGCGCGCACGCCGTCGGAGACGCCCAGGCGGGCCGCATAGTCCGCGATCAATGGATGGGATGGGATGTTCATCGTTCTACTCCGGTGATTCCGCCGCCAGCTTGCGCACCAGGCGCAGCACTTCGGCGACGGGTTCGATGAGTTCGCTCGGGATGTACTGATCCGGCTGGGCATCGGCCATCAGCGCCCGCGCCAGGGGAATGTTCCGCATGACGGGCACGCCCGCCTCGCGCGCGGCGCGCATCATTTCTTCCGCCAGAGCGCCCTCGCCCTTGGCCAGCACGACGGGCAGGGGCGTCTCGTCCTGGTCGTAGTACAGCGCGATGGCCAGGTGCGTCGGGTTGGTCACGACCACCGAGGCCTTGCGCGCGCTCTGGACGGCCCCCTGCATCACCATTTCCTGGTGCAGGTGCTTGCGCTTGCCCTTGATGTGCGGATCGCCTTCCATTTCCTTGTATTCCTGCTTGACCTCTTCCTTGCTCATCATGAGCTGCTTGCGGTGCTGCATGCGCTGCCAGACGAAATCGGCCAGGGAAATGATGGTGTAGGCGACCGCCACGTTGACCAGCAGCGTGCGCAGCATGCCGCCCACCCCGGTCTGCAGGCCGGCCAGGCCGCTGTGCGGCACCGACATCAGCTGCGGCAGCGCGTCGCGCACCACCAGCGTGACCAGGACCGAGAGGAAGGCGATCTTGACCGCCGACTTGAGGAATTCGACCAGGTTCTTCTTGGAAAAGATGTTCTTGAGGTTGCTGGCGGGATTGAGTTTCTGCCCCGAGGGGATGAGTTTTTTGAAGGCCAGCACGATGCCGACCTGCAGGAACTCGCCGAACAGGCCAATGCCCAGCACGATCAGCACGAAGGGCAGCAGCAGCGCCAGGGCTTCGCGCAGGACGGCCTCCAGCGCGGTCTTGAGCGCGATCTCGAAGGGCATGCCCGTCAGGCCCGCCGGCACCAGCAGGATGCGTCCCAGAGACTCGATGAGGCTGGAGGCATTGCCCAGCATGTAGCCGAACAGGGCCAGGATCAGCAGGGTCTGGGTGAAGTCCTTGCTGTGCGCGACGTCACCTTTCTCGCGGGCCTCGCGCAGCCGCTTGGCGCTGGGCTGTTCGGTCTTTTCGCCGCTCATGGAAGCCTCCATTGCCCGTCGAGGAAAGGCAGGATGCCGGGGATGCCCCGGACCGTGTCCCCGGCATACTCGAACAGCGTGTTCATGTACAGCACCAGCACCAGCAGCGCCAGCGCGCTCTTGATGGGCATGGCCAGGAAGAACACCTGCAACTGCGGCGCGAAGCGGCTGACCAGGGCCAGGCCCAGCTCGGCCAGGAACATGGCCACGACGGCCGGCGCGGCGAACAGCAGCACCAGGCGCATGAAGCGGCTGAGCTGGTCGAGCATGAGCGGGATGCTGTCGGCCCGCAGAACCGGCGACCAGGACCACAGGTCCCACAGGCGGAAGCTGTCGTACAGCAGCGTCAGCATCAGCGTGAAACCGCCGCCGACCAGGAAGAACACCAGGAACGCCTGGTTGAAGAGGATGCCCAGCGGCGAGGAATCGTTGCCCGTGGCGGGGTTGATGACGGCGCCCAGGCTGGCCCCGCGCTGGTTGTCGACGACGAAGCCCACGGCCTCGAAGATCCAGAAGGGCAGCGCCACCATGAAGCCCAGCACCAGGCCGACGAAGACTTCCTTGGCCACCAGCAGCATCAGGCCCGCCGTCCCCAGGTCCAGTTCCGCATAGCGCGGCGTCACCATGGGGACCAGCACCAGGCCCAGGGCGGCGCAGATGCCGTAGCGCAGCAGGCCCGGCAGCAGCTGCCGGTTGAACAGGGGCAACATGCCGCACATGGCCAGCAGCCGGGGCTGCGTCAGCGCCCAGGATCCCAGGAACACATGGATTTCCGCCGTCAAGGTGCCATTGAACATGTCGTCCTCAGCGTATCTTGTAAAACAGGTCGAACACCGAGATGGCGTAGTTGTAGAGCTCGCCGCTGAGCCAGCGCGCCGTGAGCAGCAGGGTGGCGAACACGGCGATCAGCTTGATCGCGAAGGACAGGGTCTGCTCCTGGATCTGCGTCAGCGCCTGGAACAGCGAAAACAGCGTCCCCACGATGGCCGCCACGGCGATCGGCGGCAGCGACAGCCACAGGGTCAGGTAGAGCGCCTGGGTCATGTAGGAGACGATGTCGACGGTACCCATGCGCGCCTCAGGAATAGGACAGGACCAGGCCCTGGATCAGCCGCGTCCAGCCGTCGATCATGACGAACAGGAAGAGCTTGAGCGGCATGGAGATCGTCACCGGGGACACCATCATCATGCCCATCGCCAGCAGGATGTTGGACACGATCAGGTCGATGATGACGAACGGCAGGTAGAGCAGGAAGCCGATCTGGAACGCCGCCGTGAGTTCGGACACCAGGAAGGCGGGGATGAGCACGATCAGGTCGTCCTGGCGCAGGTCGCGCGCCTGGGCCTCGCCCCACAGGTGGCGGGCGGTGCGCACGAAGAAATCCCGCTGCTCGGGCCGGCTGTTCTTCAGCATGAAGGCGCGCAGGGGCTCGGTGCCGCGTCCCACGGCGTCCAGCATGGCCCCGACCGGATCGGCGCGCGGCGCGCCGGCCGACTGGCTGGCGGGCGCGCCCGCCGCGCGCAGTTCATGCCCGACCTGCAGCACGACGGGCCCCATGACGTAGGCCGACAGGATCACCGCCAGGCCATAGAGCGCCATGTTGGGCGGCACCTGCTGCACGCCCAGGGCGTTGCGCACCAGCGCGAACACCACGGCCAGTTTCAGGAAGGACGTGGTCATCACGGCGGCCAGCGGCAGCAGCGCCAGCAGCGCCAGCGCGATGGCCAGGCTGACGGGATCGAAATCGCCGCTCATGCCCCGCCCTTGCCCAGGGTGCCGACGCGCACCCCGATGCGGCCATCCACCTCGACCAGTTCGCCGGTGCCGACCAGCGCGCCGTTGGCGCGGATCATGACCGGGCCGTCCGACAGCGGCCGCTGCAGGTCGAACACCGCGCCCGGCTGCAACTGGCGCAGTTCGGCCAGCGGCAGGGTGCGGTCGCCCAGGTCGAAGGTCAGCCGCACCGGAATGGCGTCGAGATCCAGCGGCTCGGCGGCCGCGGCTGCGTCGTCGGGAGGAACGGTCTGAGTCATGAGGGAAGTCCAGCCTTGGGTCACGAGATAAGAGGAGTGTTCGGCGCGCACGCGCAGCCCCTGGCCCTGCGCGATCCCCAGCCACAGCTCGCCCTCGGGGCCGACCAGGTATTCGTCCAGCAGGACGACGTCGCCGCCGCCCAGGGTGCGCAGTTCGGCGGCTGGCAGGACGGCACGCCCGATCTCGGCGCGCAGGCGCACCGGCAGGGCCGATTCGTCGATCGCAGCGGCCGCGCCCGGCGGCACCCGGCCCAGCAGGCCGGCCAGCAGCATGAGCCCCAGGTCGTCGGCCTCCAGCACCGCCAGCGCGGTTTCGCCGCGTGCCTCGGCGCGGGCGGCCAGGGTCCAGGCATGGGGCAGCGCCGCGTCGCGGGGCTCGGCCAGGACATGCACCGGCCCGCTCGCGGAGACCGGCGCGAACGCGGTCACGGCCTCGGCCAGCAAGGTCTCCAGCGCGGCCGCCCGCAGCGCCTCGGGCAGGTCCCCCGCCCCCAGATCCGGCAGCCGGGCGTCGGTCCAGGCCGCCAGGGCGTCCGGCGGCAGGCTCAGCCGCAAGGCGGCGCCCGCCCATTCCAGGTCGGCCCGCTGGCTCGCCGCCTGGCGCAGGGCCTGGGGCACGCCCGGCGTCAGGCCCAGGCGCCAGGCGCCAGGCCCGGCCTGCGCGCCCTCGGGCGCCGGCAGTTCCACCCGCAGGTCGGCGCCGTGGATCGCGACCAGCGTCAGCGCCTGGGCCTGGCTGGCGCTCAGGCGCGGCAGGGCGGCGGTCCGGAAGGCCGGGGAATTCAACGCATCCATCGAACAGTCCAGATCATGCGGCTGCTTCCAGCAGGCAGGGGTCGTCGGGGTCGTCTGTGCTCACCCGCACCAGCACGGCGCGCGACAGCGACTGGGCAAGTTCGTCGGCCAGGGCCTGGGCGCAGCGGTTCAGGGTCTCGCGCGAGGTTTCGCTGGCACAGGCGAACGCGGCCACCAGGCGGCCCTCTTCCTCGTAGACGGACAGCGTCACGCCCGGCAGGACCTCTGCCTTCAGGTCCAGGCGCACCTCGCGCCGGCCGGCCCCGCCGTCGCCCACCAGCATGCGGTCGGCCGCCTCGCTCAGCGCCTGGGCCAGGCCGGCCGGCGCGGCGGCCGGGGTCGGGTCCCC
>OFTX01000187.1_pt1 | contig 39585 bp, 34 predicted proteins | sample 1775051 | NCBI WGS metagenome assembly OFTX01 (sample SAMN08195772, study PRJEB24354) | sludge metagenome | isolation source: sludge from phenol fed wastewater aerobic bioreactor A | place: India: Nagpur | collected 2016-09-15 | reverse complement strand
CGCGGGAGTGACCCGGCGGACGTGGCGGCGATGCTCACCGAGCGGCTGTATTTCCCGCGCCCGCGGGCGTGACCCAGCATCGACGGCCGCGACAATCGCGCCATGCCAGTATTTCCCGCGCCCGCGGGAGTGACCCCGTCGGGCCGGTCCCTGTGATCAGCACTGTCTGGTATTTCCCGCGCCCGCGGGAGTGACCCCTCAACGCATACCCGTATGAGGGGCCGGGTGGTGTATTTCCCGCGCCCGCGGGAGTGACCCCGCGCGCCGACGTGGACGGATGCACCGACCTGGGTATTTCCCGCGCCCGCGGGAGTGACCCCGATCATCGGCGCGCGGACGGCGCCGACCGCGTGTATTTCCCGCGCCCGCGGGAGTGACCCGCGTCCGGATAGGGCAGTAGGGCACGCGGATAGGTATTTCCCGCGCCCGCGGGAGTGACCCCGCGTCGCCGCCGAGGCCGAACGACCGGCCCTTGTATTTCCCGCGCCCGCGGGAGTGACCCGTGCTGCCGCTGGCGATGTACGGGGGGCGCTTCGTATTTCCCGCGCCCGCGGGAGTGACCCCTGCTCGTCCGTCATCGACGCACGCTCATCCCGGTATTTCCCGCGCCCGCGGGAGTGACCCTGTCCGTCCGTAAACGGCCGGACCGCCACGGAAGTATTTCCCGCGCCCGCGGGAGTGACCCCGGCTTTATCATCACATCCGGCCTTTTAGTCAAGTATTTCCCGCGCCCGCGGGAGTGGTCCCATGCGGAAGCGACGGCGATATTCGACGCAACGGTATTTCCCGCGCTCGCGGGAGTGATCCGCCGAAGACCTGGTTTCACGTCGACGAGCAGCGGCATTTCCCGCGCCCGCGGGAGTGGACCCATCTTGACGATGCCCGACGCCGGACCGACCGGGTATTCCCTGCGAGCATGGGAAGGAGCCTTGTGCAGCGCAGCTGATATGGCGCGAAATCGGGCATTCCGTGCGAGTACGGGGAATGATCCGCGCACTACTATGCACGTTACACTGGCTGATAGTCACTGTTGTCCGATGAGTCACGGTTCCGTTTGTGACAGGGCCGCTGCTGCCCCTTTTGCGCGCCGCAAAAACGAGCGCAGCTGGCGAGCCGCACAGCGATGACTTCATAACTACTGACCTACTTCGCGATGCCAAGCGCTCGACGAACCAAGGTCAGATTCATCAGCCCGTGGCGTCGGTCCGGCTCGTTCAAGTTCACCCACGACGCGTGCCGCTCGTCGGCGAGCAGGTCTGTCGTTGCCCTGACGCGCCTGCGGTCGTTCGCGCTTGCTGAGTCGTAGTCGAGAACGGATGCGTCCCTGACCCAGGCGAGCAATACGGCGGTGTCATCAAGGTGACGGTCGCGGTCACGGGTGTCGACGATGTACGCAGCGCCCTTCGCGACAAGAGCTCCGAACTCGTCCGGTACACCGACATCGACGGCCTTGCCGCCGTGGAACTCAAGCCGGTAGATATCGCGCCGTCGGATCGCCTGCTCGCCGAATGGGACCTCGAAAGCCGGCTTCCCAGCAAGCCGCGGCCGCAACCGCGAGGGAAGGTGGTCGGCGACCATGAGGTCAACCTTTCGGCCATCAGCGTGCACGAAGCGATAGACGTGGCGACTGTCCGCACACAGATCGAAGCCGAGCTTCGCCAGCGCGATCCGCTCATCGACGGGACTCGACCGGCTCGTCGCGTAAACCACCAGGGAGTCGACGTCGTCCGTCGGACGATGCATCGCCACCCCAGCCCGTCGGGCATGCGCGGTGACCATGAGGCCGCCGACGAGGGTCCACTCGGAGACTGCGCCGGATTCGACGAGCTCGATGACCGTCTGCCAGGCCGGGATGAGGTCATCGTCATCCATGACGACGGTCAGTGCACTGCCAGCCACGCCTGTCTCAGCCTCTCGATCATCGCGAGCCCGGCGCTGCGCTCGCGGGTGTCGATGCTCGTCGCCAGGTCCGCGGCAACAACCGCCTTCGGCATGACGTCGCCATGGCATTCGATCGGAAGCGTGTTCTCATACAGCACATCCTGACCAGCGCGATCAGCGAGCATAAACTGCCGCGTCGCGTAATCGTCAGCGGAACCTTCACGGACGTAGCCGGCGACCCGGCGACGGTCGTCGATCAGTTCGGTGCCGAGCATGCCGGCCGCGGCCCCCGTGGTGATCAGACCGGCCCGCGCCCGCTCGACGTTCGCCGCGATGTATCGGCGCGTGATGGTGCGCTTGGCCACCGCCCCCACTGTCTGCTCGGCGGATGACTCACGAATGCGGCGTCGTACCCGTACCCGGGTGCTCTGCGGGAACCGGTCCGCATAGCGGCCGGGCAGCTCCCACAGCAGCCCCCACGCGGAAGACATGTCGACCTGTCGGCCCCTACCCGCGCGAGCGGCTCCGGCCCCCGGTGCTGGCCAGCGCCGTCACCCCCGTCGCCGCCGCCGACGACATCCTCGCCGCCCTCGACGGCTGAGAACGGCTGAGATCAGCCGCTCTTGCGGCGGAAGACCCGGCGCCCACCGGCGGCGCCGTGGGTGGCATGCATCTTGGGGTCGTCCAGCGTGCCGCGGGCACCGGCGGCCGAGCGGCTGCGCTTGCGCTCCAACGCGGCGCGGAACCGCGCCTGCACGTCGGCACGGTCGGCGGCCTGGTCGTCGATACTGTCGGCGGCGTCCGACTCGCTCGTCGCCGAGTGATCGGGCTCCTGCGCGGAAGGCTGTGTGGCCATGCCCCCACCCTGTCACACAGCGCGTGCAGCGCCAAGACGAGCCGACCGGAAATCACAAAGCGGCCCGGCCGCGGGCGCGATCAGGCGTCCAGGGCCGCCCGGGCGGCGGCGAAGCGGGCGATCGGCACGCGGTAGGGCGAGCAGGAGACGTAGTCGAGCCCGATGCGGTGCCAGATCTTGATGGATGCCGGATCGCCACCGTGTTCGCCGCACACCCCCACCTTGAGCGACGGGCGCGCCGATCGGCCCTTGCGGACGCCGATCTCGACGAGTTGGCCGACACCGTCGACGTCCACCGTCGCGAACGGGTTCGCGGTGATCACGCCGTCCCGGCGGTATCGCGCGAGGAACGCTCCCTCGGCGTCGTCACGGGAGATGCCGAGCGTGGTCTGCGTCAGATCGTTGGTGCCGAACGAGAAGAACTCGGCGTGTTTCGCTATGGCGTCGGCCGTCAGCGCCGCGCGCGGCAGCTCGATCATCGTGCCGATCGCGTAGGGGATCCGACGCCCGGCGCCTGCCAGCTCCTCTTCCATGACGCGCTCAACGAGTTCTCGCATGCGCCGCAGTTCTTCGTCGAAGGCGACTAGCGGGATCATGATCTCGGGGCGCGGGTCGCCGCCGGCAGCCGAGACGGCCAGTGCCGCACGGGCAATGGCACGCACCTGCATCTCCGGGATCTGCGGGTAGACGAGGCACAGACGCACGCCGCGCAGGCCCAACATGGGGTTCTGCTCGGCCAGCGACCGGATACGTGCGAGCAGCGCGGTGGCCTCCGCGTGCTCGGCCGCGCTGCCGCCCACATGCTCCAGCCGCTGCACCTCCAACGCCTGATCCACCACAGACGGCAGGAACTCGTGCAGCGGCGGGTCGATGAGCCGGATCGTCACCGGCAGCCCGCTCATTGCCGTGAAGATCTCTTCGAAGTCGCCCTGCTGCATGGGAAGGATCTCGGCCAGCGCGGCAGCGCGAGTGTCGTCATCCGAGGCGAGGATCATGCGTCGGACCGCCGGCAACCTGGCCGAGTCCATGAACATGTGCTCGGTGCGGCACAGGCCGATGCCCTCCGCGCCGAAATCGCGCGCGCGGCGGGCATCCTCGCCGGTGTCGGCATTGGCCCGCACACCGAGGCGGCGGGCATCGTCCGCCCAACCGAGCACCCGCCGGAAGCCGTCCGTCATCTGCGGCGGGACTAACGGCAGCGCGCCGGCGAACACCTCACCGGTTGCCCCGTCGAGCGAGATCACGTCGCCTTCGGCGAAAACCTTTCCACCGATCGTCACGGTCCGCGCATCCATATCGATGGCGATTCCAGAGGCACCGGCGACGCACGGCTTCCCCATCCCGCGCGCCACCACAGCAGCGTGCGAGGTCATTCCGCCGTGGGCCGTGAGAATGCCTTGTGCTGCAACGACTCCGGCGATGTCATCGGGCGTGGTCTCCCAGCGCACAAGCACCACCGCCTCACCGGCGTGGGCGCGCACCTGTGCGGTCGCCTCATCGAGCACCACGCCTCCGACGGCCGCCCCCGGCGAGGCATTCAGCCCGACTGTCAACGGTTCGCCCTTGGCACCGGCATCGATCGTGGGGTGCAGCAGCTGGTCGAGTTGTACTGGTTCGATCCGCTGCAGCGCCTCGGCGCGGTCGATCACACCTTCGGTGACCAGGTCCGCGGCGATCTGCACCGCGGCCGCCGCCGTGCGTTTTCCGTTGCGGGTCTGCAGCAGGTAGAGCACGCCGTCCTCGACGGTGAACTCCATGTCCTGCATGTCGCGGTAGTGCACCTCGACCGCTGCCATGGTCTCGGTGAGTTGCCGGAAAGCCTGCGGCAGCACGGATTCCATCTCCGCGAGCGGCCGGGGCGTGCGGATCCCGGCGACCACGTCCTCGCCCTGCGCGTTCGTCAGGAACTCGCCGTACAGCTCCTTCGCCCCGGTGGACGGGTTGCGTGTGAAGCAGACGCCGGTCGCCGAGGTATTGCCCCGATTGCCGAACACCATCTGCATGACGTTGACGGCGGTGCCGAGATCGTCCGGGATGCCGTTGATCTCTCGGTAGACCTGCGCTCGCGGGTTCCGCCACGATGCGAAGACTGCGTCGATCGCGCGGCGCAGCTGGTCGGTGGGGTCGGTGGGGATGTCCCGGCCGATGTGGTCACGAGACAGGGCGAGGAACGTCGTCACCAGCTCGCGCAGGTCTTCCGTCGAAAGTTCGGTGTCCTGCGCAACTCCGCGCCGCTTCTTGAGAGCGTCCAGCGCATCGGAGTACACGTACGCCGGCACCCCCTCGACCACCTCGCCGTACATGGCGATGAACCGGCGGTAGGAGTCCCACGCGAACCGGGGATTGCCGAACTCAGCGCCGAGCGCGTCGACGGTCTCCCCCGACAGCCCCAGGTTCAGGATCGTGTCCATCATGCCCGGCATGGACACGACCGCGCCCGAACGCACGGCGACCAGAAGAGGTTTCGTCGTCGAGCCCAGGCCGCGCCCGGTTCGCTGTTCGAGCCGCCTAAGCGAGTCGAGCACCTGGTCCCACAGCTGGTCGGGCCACTGCCCACCGGCGGCGGTCACAGCGACACATGCCTGGGTGGTGACGATGAATCCGTCCGGGACCGGTACCCCGAGCCGCGTCATCTCCGCGACGCCGGCGCCCTTGCCGCCCAACAACGACTTCATGGACGCGCTGCCCTCGGCGATGTCGTAGACGAGCTTCGCGCCGACGGCGGTGTCAGCACCGGCGTCAGCGGCTGAGACTGGGGAAGCGTTCACGGTGAGCTCCTCGGAGAGATTAGGTCGGCTGCGCCTCCGCGCGTCGCTGCTCGACCACGTCGATGACCCGCCGCGCCGCCTCCTCCAGTGCCAGCGTGGTGGTGTCGATGACGGGGCATCGGAGCGTGCGCTGAACGGCCAACGCGTGGTCGACTTCCTTGAAAATAGCGGGCAATTCGGCATAATTGCCGACTTCCTCCGCCCGAGCGATGGATCTCACACGCAGTGACCGGATGGCGGCCAAGCGCTGCGGATCGATCGTGAGCGCAACCATACGAAAACGATCAACCTCGAACAGCGCCGCGGGTGGCGCGAGGCCGGTCACCAACGGCACGTTCGCCGTTCGGTAGCCGAGGTATCCGAGGTACATGGACAGCGGCGTTTTGCCGGTTCGGGATATCCCGACGAGCACGATGTCCGCATTCTTCAGACCCTCGGGATGCTGCCCGTCGTCGTGCTTGACCGCGAACTCCATCGCCGCGATCCGTTGGAAATAGTCGGAATCGATGCCCACTGGGCGCGCCACCACGCGCTCCGCGCGATCGCCGCTCGCCTGTTCGAGCGCATCCAACGCGGGCCCGAGCAGATCGAAGTGCGCGACCCCGAGATCGCCGCAGCGCTGCGCGACAAGATCGCGGAGCCCGTCGTCCACCAGGGTGGAGAAGACCGTGATCCGCTCGTGCCGGGACGTCGATATCCGCTCGAAAACGGAGGTCAGCCCCGCAGCCGTGACGATCCGCGGGTGTTTCACAATCCGCGTCGGATGCTCGGTGAACTGTGCTCCGGCGGCGCGTGCGACACGTGACGCCGTGTCCCCGGTGGAATCGGAGATGACGTGGATCGCGATCGGATCGGCACCCATCGCCCCAGGGTATGCACCGCACGGGCTCGGCGCACCGACCGGATCCATGATCCCCGCCTAGCATGGAATTCATCGGCCGCATGAACCGGCAGCCACGCACACAGGCAGCCACCTGGAGGTGCGGCCCGACGGAGATGCCATGGCGACGCTCTTGGACATCGAGGATCTGCACACGCAGATCACCCTTCGGCACGGTGTGGCGCGAGCCGTCGACGGCGTGAGCCTGCACGTCGACGAGCAGGAGATCCTCGGCATCGTCGGCGAATCGGGCTGCGGCAAGACGATGACGGCCCTATCGATCATCCAACTGTTGCCGAGCGGCGGCCACGTCACGTCCGGGCACGTATTTTTCGACGGCGTCGACCTGGTGCGACAGCCCGAATCCGCGATGCGACGCCTGCGCGGCAACGACATCGGCATGGTCTTCCAGGACCCGCTCACCTCGCTGAATCCCACGGTCCGCATCGGCGACCAGATCGCGGAGGCCGTGTTGCTGCACCGGAACGTGTCGCGGCAGCAGGCGCGCGACCGGGCGGCGGAGGTCCTCGGGCTGGTGGGCATGCCGCGGCCGGAGGAACGGCTCGACACCTATGCGCATCTGCTGTCGGGCGGCATGCGTCAGCGCGTGATGATCGCCATGGCGCTGGCCTGCGAGCCCAAACTGCTGATCGCCGACGAGCCGACGACCGCGCTGGACGTCACGATCCAGAAGCAGATCCTGGAACTCATCGACGACCTGCGCCGACGGCTCAGCATGGCCGTGATCCTGGTGACCCACGACCTCGGGGTGATCGCGGGCCGCGCCGACCGGGTCGCCGTGATGTACGCCGGGCGCGTGGTCGAAACCGCCGACACCAGAGCACTTTTCGACAATCCGCGGCATCCGTACACGGAGGCGCTGTTCGAGGCGCTGCCGGAACGGTCGGTCTCGAACCGCGATCCGCTGTACTCCATCCCGGGCATGCCACCCGACCTGAGCGTGCCGGTCGTCGGCTGCCCCTTCGCCCCGCGCTGCCGGTACGCGACCGAGATCTGCCGGCAGCAGGACCCGCCCCTGCACGGCGACACCCTGGCGCACCCGTACGCCTGCTTCCATCCGGTCGGCGACCCCATCGACACCATCGGCTGGACGGCACAGTCCGCGCACACTAGCCCCGTTCCGACCGCCGCCACCGCCCATGACGAGGTTCGCGGCGGCTCCGCCGCCGACATGGACGGCGCCCTGCGCGACGGCCAACCCCTGCTGTCCGTGCAGAACCTCGTCAAGGACTTCGCGGTGACCAGCGGGGCGATCCTGCAACGCCGCACGGGGTCGGTGAGCGCGGTCGCCAACGTGTCGTTCGATGTGCCGGCGGGCACCACGATGGGCCTGGTCGGCGAGTCCGGTTGCGGGAAGACCACTATCGGCCGGATGGTCGTCGGATTGGAGCGGCCGACCAGCGGCCGGATCGTCTTCTCCGGCGCCGATATCGCGCACATCTCCGGACGCGAACGGCGCGAGCGCAGCAGGGATATCCAGCTCATCTTCCAGGACCCGGCAGCCTCGATGGATCCGCGGATGCGCGTCGGCCCGATACTGTCGGAACCGCTCGCCATCCAGCACATGTACCAGCGCAAGGAGCGTCGCTCGGCGATCGACGCGATCCTCGACGAGGTCGGGCTGCCCGGGGCCGCGGTCGAGCGTTACCCGCATGAGTTCTCCGGGGGGCAGCGCCAACGGCTCGCGCTGGCCCGCGCCCTGCTGCTCGAACCACGACTCGTCGTGGCGGACGAACCGGTGTCCGCGCTGGATGTGTCCGTGCAGGCCCAGGTGCTCAACATGATGCGGGACCTGCAGGACCGTCGGGGACTCACGTACATCTTCATCTCGCACGACCTGTCCGTGGTGCGGTACGTCTCGGACTCGATCGCGGTCATGTACCTCGGGAAGCTGGTGGAGATCGGCCCCGGCGAAGACATCTACCGACACCCCGTGCACCCCTACACGAAAGGGCTGATCGACGCGGTGCCGACGGCCGATCCCACCGCCGAACGCTCGAAGGCGAAGCGAGGCGTGACCGGCGAGCTGCCGTCCGCGATCAATCCGCCGTCGGGGTGCCGGTTCCGGACCCGGTGCCCGCGCGCTCAGGAGATCTGCGCGCGGATCGAGCCGCCGCTGCGGCGTTTCGGCGCGCCCGGGCATCTCGCCGCGTGTCACTTCCCGCTGGAGCCGCCCGTCGATGACGTGGTTCCCGGCACGACCGACGGGCCCCTGCAGGTGCCTGCCACGCCCCCGCCAGGCCCGTCATCTCCGCAGTTACCGACGCTGTAACCGGACCTCAAAGGCATCCCGCATCGCGTCGCCGATGAAATTGAACGCGACGACCACCAGCACGATCGCGATGCCCGGCGGGTAGATCAACCACCAATAGCCCACGGCGGCGTACTGAAGGCCGGTCGACAACATGCCGCCCCAGTCGGTGGCGGGCGGCGGAATGGACAGCCCCAGGTATCCGAGCGCGGCCACGGTCAAGATGGCGTCGGCGACCTGGAAGGTGGCGTTGACCATGATGGTACCGACCGCGTTCGGCGCGATATGCCGCAGCACAGCGCGGGTTCCGCCGCCGCCCATCACCTTCACCGCCTGCACGTACTCCCGCACCCGCAGCGACAGTGATTCGCCGCGCACCAGCCGGGCCGTCCCGAGCCAGGAGACGAGCGCGATGACGACGATCAGGATGGTCTTGCTGGTGGTGACGATAGTGGCCAGGAACAGCAGCAGGAACAGCGCCGGGATCGCGAGCAGGCCGTCGACGATGCGCATCATGATGGCGTCGATCCAGCCGCCGAGGTAGCCGGAGATCGCGCCCCACAACGTGCCGAAGAATGTCGCGAGCACCGCGGCGGCGATCCCGACCTCCAACGACGTCTGCCCGCCGACCATCAGCCGGCCGAGTTGGTCGTACCCGCTGCCATCCGTGCCCAGCGGATGGGCGCCGCCCGGACGCATCGTGACGTTCAGCAGGTTCGTGTGGATCTGGTCGGTGTGGTAAAAAAGCGGCCCAATGAAGCAGAACAACAGAAAGACGACGATGACGGCGACCCCGGCCAACGCCAGCTTGTTCTCGGCGAACACCTCCACGCCGCGCCGGAGCAGGCCCACCGGCTTGCCGGACTCCAGGGTCAGGGGCACATTCGCCGGCTCGGTCTGCGCCGCCTCGTAGTTGCTGAGCGTCATGTCCGCACGTACCTCACTCTCGGATCGAGGACGGCATAAGCGATGTCGGCCAGCAGCGACCCGACGACGGTGGCGACGCCCACGATCAGGGTGAAGCCCAGTAGCACCGGATAGTCCTGATCCTGGGTCGAGTTCCAGAAGAGCAGCCCCATGCCGGGGTAGTTGAAGACGGACTCGGTGATGAGCGTTCCGGAGAAGATGCCCGGCAGGCTGAGCCCCAGCAAGGTGGCAATGGGGATCAACGCATTGCGCAGCACGTGCTTAAACATCACCCGCCCCTCGCCGGCGCCCTTGGCCCGGGCGGTGCGGACGTAATCCTCGACGAGGTTGTCCATGATCGAGGAGCGCGCGTAGCGGCTGAAGAGGGCGACCGTCACGAGGGTGAGCGTCGCGACGGGCAGCACGAGACCCTTGGGATCCTCGAGTATCTGCAGGAACGTCGACCCTTGCGGGGCCTCGGGCGGGAACCATCCCAGGCCGATGGCGAACCAGATGATGAGCAGCAGGCCGAGGAAGAACGTCGGCGTCGAGTAGAAGATGAACGACGCACCCGTCAGCACGTAATCCGACGGCTTGTTGCGCCGGGCCGCCTGCAGCACGCCGAGCGGTACGGCCACGATCACCGCGATCACGGTCGATAACACCGTGAGAACTAGCGTCTTCGGCAGCCTGTTGGCGATCAGCGACGCCACGGACTGGTTCAGCTTGATGGAGAAGCCGAAGTTCCCGCGGATCAGCTGGTTGATCCACACGCCGTACTGCGCGGGCCACGGCAGGTCGTATCCGTTCTGCTTGTTGAACAGCGCGATCTGCGCGGGTGTGGCGCGCGTCCCCAGGATGGCGCGGGCGGGTCCGCCGGGCAGCAGGTGCAGGAGGATGAAGACGATCACCGTGACCAGGAACAGCACGACGATCGACTGCAGGACGCGGCGGATGAGATAGCCGGTCATCGCGGACCTCTTGCGAGATCCGCGATGACCGGTCGCGATCCGGACATGATCGCGCGCTCCGTGCGCTGCCTACCGTGCCGTTACTTCACGTAGTACCAATCCTCCGGCGAGATGTTCAGGTACACGTTCTGCGGCACCACACCGCGCAGGTTGTTGGCGACCTCGGTGAGCTCGTAGTCCGCGTTCGGGGTCCAGAACACGGGCAGTTGCTTCGCGAGGTAATCGGCGTAGGTGTGCAGCACGCCGACACCGCTGGTGGTGTGCGTCGCCTTGATGTTAGCGTCGTTGGTGGCATCGGTGTAGGCGCCGGAGTTCGATCCTGCGCCGGTCGCGAAGATCTCACCGCCGGTCGGGTAGTAGTCCGGCGCGAAGACCCAGCCGCCGCCCCAGTTCTGCATGTCCCAGGTGTGGTCGGTCGGCACCGCCTTAGCGACCACCGTGTTGAAGGTGCCGGTCGAGAGGTCGACAACGATGCCGGCCTGCGAGGCGTTGGACTTCAACGACTCCATGAGGGTGGTGATCCATCCGGTGCCGCTCGCATATTGCAGTTTGAACTCAAGCTTCTGCCCGGCCTTGATGCCCGCACCGCATTCGCCGGCACCGGTGCCAGGCTTCGTGCAGGTCGCCGCGCCGCTGGACGGGATCGTCCAACCGTGGCTGGTGAGCAGTTGCTTCGCCGCGTTGATGTCCAGCGGGTACGGATCCTGCTGCAGGTCCGCCGGAACCAGGTCACTCTTCGGCAGGAGCGGGATCGGGCCGGTGGTCAGGTAGCCGTAGCCCTTCATGGCGCTCTTGATCACGTCCTTCTGGTCGATCAGGTGCTGGAACGCCTGCCGGAAGTAGAGCTGCTTGAAGATCGGGCCGGTGGTCGGGTTGGTGAAGTTCATCGGGAAGTAGTTGATGGAGAAGCCGATCCACGGAACCATGTAGAAGTTCGCGGACAGCGGGTTCGGTCCGGCGACCGTCGGGTCGGTGGTCGGCGCGACGATGTCCTGTTGCGGGATGAAGCCGACCTGCACCGTCTGGCTTCCGGAGCGGATCACGTTGTACTCGGCGGTATCCGTCGTGAACGGAACCTCTTGGAACTTGTCCAGTTTCGGCTTGTCCGGGCCCGAGTACGCGGTGTTCGGGACGAAGGTGATGTGTCCGTCTGCGTTGAACTCCGACAGCTTCCACGGCCCGTCGACCACGGACCAGAGCGGGCTCGTCGCGTAGCTGGTCAGTTTCTTCGACTGCGCCGTCAGGTACTTGTAGACGGCGTTGCAATCCGACTCGGTGGTGGCGCAGTTGCTCGGCCCGCTCGCCGTCCTGTCCCACGCGGGGGGCATCGGCGTGACCTGGCTCAGTTCGTTGAAGGTGTACCACTGCTGCGAGTAGGCCGCGTTGAGCGTCAGCTGGATGGTGGACGCGTTCACGATCTTCATCGCGGTGATGTTGTCCGGGATCGCACCGGGGACGTACGCCGCCCAGTTCGCCTTCTCGGCTTTCATCATGTTCAGCCAGAACATGACGTCCGTCGACGTGACGGCCGTTCCGTCGGACCACTTGTACGGCTTCAGCGTGATCGTCGCGGTCTTGCCACCGTCGGAGAAGACCGGCTGCTCCGCAAGGCTTTTCGTCGTGTTCAGCACCGGGTTCTCGCCCACCCCGAAGTAGTAGAGCGGCCGGTACATCAGGTACTGGAAGTCGGAGATGTTGATGACGGAGAAGTTCGTCAGGCTCATGAAGGGGAAGATCCAGTTCGGCACGGTCTGCGGCGGCTCCGCGAACACCGCCGTCCCGCCCTGGATCGGTGTGCCGCCGGTCGGCACCCCGGGCGGGGCGGAGGTCGACGAGCTGGGCGTGGACGAACCACTGCTCGGCGCGGTGGATCCGCTGCTCGACGGCGCCGACGACGACGAGCTCGAGGACGATGCACTGGTGGTGGCGGCAGGATTACTGCCGCATGCTGCGAGCGTCATTCCGGCGATGGCCAGGACGGCGACCATCCAGCGAGCGTGGTGCGCGGTACTGCGCATGGTGGTTCACCCCACATTGTTGTGGGCGGCACGGGCACCCGGTGCCCTGCAGACGGGATTCATTCCCCATGTCGCGTGACTGCTTCCATCATGTGACGTTTTTCGACAACATGTCGGCTCCCCTACGTTGCGATTTCATATCGCACGTCCCGCACCGGCAAGTTAAGGGACCGCTTAGGTCGCGGTTGACTTCCTGTCAGCAAACGCGCGCAATGGAGAGACACGGCGAGCCGCAGCGGCATCACGCAGGAGCTGACCTCGACACGGTGCCGCGGCCGGCGCAGCGAGAGGAGCGCGCCATGCAAGTGCCTGCACCGTTCGAGTACGAGCGAGCGACCAGCGTCGACGGGGCGATCGGTCTGTTGGAACGCCTGGGCGACACCGCGAAACTCGTCGCGGGCGGGCACAGCCTGCTGCCGATGATGAAGCTGCGGCTCGCGAACTTCGAATACCTCATCGATATCAACGACCTGCACGGCGAACTCGGCTACATCACGTTCACCGCCGACGAGGTGCGGATCGGTGCGATGACGCGACACCGCGAGATCGCCGAATCCGCCGAGCTGGCAACAGTTTTCCCGATCTTCGCGGATGCCGAGCAGGTGATCGCCGACCCGGTGGTGCGCAACCGCGGCACCATCGGTGGGTCGCTGTGCCAAGCCGATCCGGCGGAGGACCTCTCCGCCGTGTGCACGACGCTCGGCGCGAGTTGCGTCATCCGCGGATCCGGCGGCGAGCGGGTGGTGCCGATGGCCGAGTTCCACCGCGGACCGTACGAGACCGCCGTCGGCCCCACGGAGATGCTCACCGAAGTGCGCTTCCCCATCCGGCCCCATGCCGGCAGTGCCTACGAGAAGGTTGAGCGACGAGCCGGCGACTGGGCGGTCGCGGCGGCCGGCGCGGCGGTCTGGCTGGACAGTGAACCTCGCGGCTCACGCGGCGGTACCGACAGCGAATATGACGGGCAAGACGTGGTTCTCGCCGATGCCCGCGTCGGCCTGGCCGCGGTCGGTCCGAACACGGTGGAGATCCCGAGCATCTCGGCCGCGTTGCGCGGCCAGACTCCGTCCGAGGAGCTGTACGCGCGGGCCGGCGAACTGGCGGCGCAGAGCTGCAATCCGGTGACGGACCCGCGCGGGAGTGCCGACTACAAGCGGCATCTCGCCGACGAGCTCACTCGCCGCGCGCTGCGCCGCGCGGTGCAGCGCGCGACCGACCAGGTAAGGAGCTGATCCGCGATGCAGGTGACGATGACGGTGAACGGCGAGGCCGTCACCCGGGAGATCGAGGGCCGGCTGCTGCTGGTCCACTTCCTGCGAGACACGTTGGGGCTGACCGGAACTCACTGGGGTTGCGACACCAGTAACTGCGGCACCTGCGTCGTGCTCATGGACGGCGAACCGGTGAAGTCTTGCACGGTGCTGGCGGCAATGGCCGGCGGTCACGAGATCCGCACGGTGGAGGGCCTGGCCGCCGGCGGCGAGCTCGACCCGGTGCAGCGCGGCTTCATGAACTGCCACGGCCTGCAGTGCGGGTTCTGCACCCCGGGCATGATGATGACCGCCCGAGCCCTGCTGGACCGCAATCCGGATCCGACGGAACACGAGATCCGCGAAGCGATCTCGGGTCAGATCTGCCGGTGCACCGGGTACAAGAACATCGTCGAATCGATCCGCTGGGCGGCGACCGACGCGGCCGGCACTCGCACCACGCTGGAGCCGGTGGAAGCGCAGAGCGTAGGGAGCGCATCATGACGACCGTGGCGGAGCCGCAGACCGCGCGCGAGACCGCATTCGTGGACAACGACCGGCACCCCGTCGGACACGGGCGGATGCTCCGCAAGGAGGACCCCCGGTTCGTGCGAGGTAGGGGCCACTACCTCGACGACGTCCAACTGCCGGGCATGTTGCACCTGGCGATCCTGCGCTCGCCGCTCGCCCACGCGAAGATCACCGCGATCGACATCACCGCCGCGCAGGCGCACCCGAGGGTGAAGCTCGTGGTGACCGGGGCGATGCTCGCGGAGAAGAACCTCGCCTGGATGCCGACCCTGTCGAACGACGTGCAGGCGGTGCTGGCCACCGACAAGGTGCGGTTCCAGGGTCAGGAGGTCGCGTTCGTCGTCGCCGAGGATCGCTACGCCGCGCGGGACGCCCTGGAACTGATCGACGTCACGTACGAGGAACTCCGTCCCGTCATCGACGCGCGACACGCGCTCGACCCCGACGCCCCCGTGATCCGCGACGACCTCAAGGACAAAAAGGACAATCACATCTTCGACTGGGAGACCGGCGACAAGGACGCGACCGAGAAGGTATTCGCGGCAGCGGATGTCGTCGTGACCCAGGACATGGTCTATCCCCGCGTGCATCCGGCCCCGATGGAGACCTGCGGCGCGGTTGCGGACTACGACCCAATCGACGGCAAGTTAACGCTCTGGTCGACCACGCAGGCGCCGCACGCGCACCGCACGCTGTATGCCATCGTCGCTGGCCTGCCGGAGCACAAGATCCGCGTGATCTCGCCGGACATCGGCGGCGGATTCGGCAACAAGGTGCCGATCTACCCCGGGTACGTGTGCGCGATCGTCGGATCGCTGCTCACCGGTAAGCCGGTCAAGTGGATGGAAGATCGGTCCGAGAACCTCACCAGCACGAGCTTTGCCCGGGACTACGTCATGCACGGGGAAATCGCCGCGACGAAGGACGGCAAGATCCTCGCGATCCGGACCCATGTGTTGGCCGACCACGGTGCGTTCAACGGCCAAGCCGCGCCGGTCAAATACCCGGCCGGGTTCTTCGGCGTATTCTGCGGCAGCTACGACCTTGAGGCCGCGTACGCCCACCAGACGGCCGTGTATACGAACAAGGCGCCCGGCGGGGTGGCTTACGCCTGCTCGTTCCGCATCACCGAGGCCGTCTACCTCGTGGAGCGGATGGTCGACTGTCTCGCGTTCGAGCTGGGCATGGACCCGGTGGAACTGCGGCGCAAGAACCTGCTCCGCCCGGAACAGTTCCCGTACACCACCAAGACCGGTTGGGTCTTCGACTCGGGCAATTACCAGGCGACCCTGGACGAGGCGCTGCGGATCGCCGGATATGACGAGCTCCGGCGCGAGCAGGCGGCGAAGCGCGAGCGCGGCGAACTGATGGGCATCGGGGTCTCGACGTTCACCGAGGCCGTCGGCGCGGGGCCGCGCAAGGACATGGACATCCTCGGCCTCGGCATGAACGACGGTTGCGAGCTCCGCATCCACCCCACCGGCAAGGCGACCGTGCGGTTGTCGGTACAGACGCAGGGCCAGGGGCACGAGACCACGTTCGCGCAGATCGTCGGGGAGGAACTGGGGATCCCGCCGGCGGACATCGAGGTGGTGCACGGCGACACCGACCAGACCCCGTTCGGTCTGGGCACCTACGGCAGCCGGTCCACACCGGTGTCCGGCGCGGCGGCGGCGTTGGTCGCCCGCAAGATCCGCGACAAGGCGCGCATCATCGCCTCCGGCATGCTCGAGGTGAGCGTGGCAGACCTGGAGTGGGACAAGGGTTCCTTCCAGGTGGCCGGCGATCCGGGCAAGGCGGTGACGATCCAGCAGATCGCCATGCGGGCGCACGGCGCGGGCGACCTGCCGCAGGGTCTGGAGGGCGGGCTCGACGCCGAGGTCTGTTACAACCCTTCGAATCTCACCTACCCCAACGGCGCGTACATCTGTGTGGTGGACGTCGATCCGGGGACCGGGAAGGTGACGGTGCGGCGCTTCATCGCCGTCGACGACTGCGGCACCCGCATCAATCCGATGATCATCGAGGGCCAGGTGCACGGCGGGTTGGCGGACGGGATCGGTATGGCGCTCATGGAGATGATCTCCTTCGACGAGGACGGCAACTGCCTCTCCGGCTCGCTGATGGACTACCTGCTGCCGACGGCGCTGGAGGTGCCGGCGTTCGAGACGGGCTTTACGGTGACTCCTTCGCCGCATCACCCCATCGGCGCGAAGGGTGTCGGCGAGTCCGCGACGGTCGGGTCGCCGCCCGCGGTGGTGAATGCGGTGATCGACGCCCTTCGGCCGTTCGGGGTGCGGCACGTGGATATGCCGCTCACGCCGTCGCGGGTGTGGGAGGCCATGCAGGGCACGGTGCAGCCGCCGATATGAGGCGGATATGACGATGTTCTGACAGCGGCCTGTCGGCAAGCAGACCGAGGGGAATTCGACGGAAGGAGCGCCGATGAGCCAGGTGATCGCCGAACGGGTGAGCGCGCTTCGGCTCGCGCGCACGCCGTTCGTGCAGGCGACCGTGGTGCGGGCGCAGCCGCCGACCTCGGTGCGCCCGGGTGACGACGCGATCGTGCTCGCCGACGGGACGCTGGAAGGGTTCATCGGCGGGCAGTGCACCCAGAATTCGGTGCGCAACGCGGCCCTCGCCGCGCTCGCCGAGGGCAATGCGACCCTGCTGCGCGTCCTGCCGGACGGGGCGGTCGAGTTCCCGTCGACCCCCGGGGCGCAAGTCGTCGTGAACCCGTGCCTGTCCGGCGGCGCCGTCGAGATCTTCCTCGAACCGGTGCTCCCGCCCGCGGTCGTCGCGGTGACCGGGTCGACCCCCATTGCCGCGGCGGTGCGTGCGGCCGTCACGTTTCTGGGCTATGCGGCTGCTCCGGCCACCGGGGACGACGAGACCGTCCGGACCGCAAGCGATCTCGCCGGGTGTGCGGCCGTGGTCCTGGCCAGCCACGGGCCGGGCGAGGCGGAGACGCTGCGCGCCGCGTTGGATGCGGGCATTCCGTATATCGCGGTCGTGGCAAGCAAGCGGCGCGCCGCCGGACTGTTCGAGGACATCGGTTTGAGCGAGGCAGAGCGCGCACGAGTGCACTCGCCCGCGGGACTATGGATCGGCGCGCGCACCGCGCCGGAGATCGCGCTGTCCATCATGGCCGAGGTGGTGGCCTCGATCCGTGGCGTCGACGCCGTGCCCCGGGCGAGCACGTCCCTCGCTCCGGGACATGCGAAACGCCATCCGCGGTCGCACGACGTGCCCCCGGCGGGGAAGCAGGAGACGCTCACTCCGATGCAGGCGATCGACCCGGTGTGCGGGATGACGGTGACGGTGATGCCGGATACGCCCCACCTGGCGATCGACGGGGAGGACTTCTATTTCTGCAACCCGGGATGCCGCAAGCGTTTTGCGCGCGAGCGGTCGGTTGCGCTGTGAGATTCGTCGTGCGCCACGCAGCGTGCGTGACCCTGTGACCGTGACGGTGGCCGAATCCGAGATCGCCGCGCCGCTCTTCGCGGATGTGGATGACGTGCGCGCTCGACTCGACGCGCAGGACTATCTCGTCGATACCGGCATGGCCACGGCGATCCTCTTGGCGTCGACGCTGCACCGGCCGCTGCTGCTGGAGGGCGAACCGGGTGTGGGCAAGACGACAGCCGCGAAGGCAGTCGCCGCGGCCCTGCGCGCCCCACTGCTGCGGTTGCAGTGCTACGAGGGGTTGACTGCGGCAGAAGCGTTGTACGAGTGGAACTATCAGCGTCAGCTGCTCGCGATCCGGCTCGCTGAGGCTGCGTCCCAGGTAGCGGGCACAGGGAAGGGCACGGCGATCCGGCAGGCGGACCTGTTCACCGAGGAGTACCTGGCCGAGCGGCCGATCCTGGCGGCCGTGCGGCACATCGGGCCGGTGCCACCGGTGCTGCTGATCGACGAGATCGACCGGGCCGACGACGAATTCGAGGCGCTGCTGCTGGAGTTCCTCGGCGAGTGGTCGGTGACCGTCCCGGAGCTGGGCACGTTCACAGCGGACCGGCCGCCGCTCGTGGTGCTGACGAGCAACCGCAGCCGCGACCTGCACGACGCCCTGCGCCGCCGCTGCCTCTACCACTGGATCGACTACCCGACGCCGGAACGCGCGGCGACCATCGTGCGGCGGCGGGTGCCCGGAGCCACGGAGCAACTGGTGGCCTCAACGACCGAGTTCGTCGGCCGGGCGCGGACGCTGGACCTGGACAAGGCGCCTGGGCTGGCGGAGACCATCGACTGGGTTTCCGCGCTGGCCGTGCTCGGCGCCACCGACCTCGTCCGCGACGATATCGTGGCCTCCCTCGGCAGCATCGCCAAAACGCCCGACGACCGCGACACGATCGTCGCCGCACTGGACGATCTCCGCCATCCGGCACAGTGACACCGACCATGACGGCGCTCCGGGGCTCGGCTGATCCCGGACTGCTGCGCGGCGTGGACCGAGCGGCGTTCGCAGTCGCACTCGCCGACCGGCTGCGCCGAGCCGGTGTGCCGGTCGACCTGACGGCGGTCGCCGATCTGATAGGCGCGCTGCGAGCGCAGGCTCCGGCCGATCGGGATGAGCTGTACTGGGCGACGCGGATCACCCTGGTGCGCCGCCATGCAGACCTGCCCGCATTCGAGGCCGCCTTCGCGGCCGTCTTCGCCGACGCCGTGCTGCCGATGGACCCACACGCCCGCCGCCGACCGCTGCCCGCCGGTCGGTCGAACGACCGCTACGCCCCCGTGCCGCGGGCGGATGCGGATCCCGAGCAGGGCACCGGACTGCCGTGGACCACGCTGCCGGCGATCACTGAATCGGCGGATCCGGCCCCGGAAGCGCCCACCGTGCCGCTGCGGCTTCCGGCCGATGTCGCGGGGTTGACCGAGACGCCGTTCGAGGAACTGAGCGAGCGCCAGATGGACATACTGGGCCGCTGGCTGCTCGCCGCCGGCGCACGCCGGCCCGTCCGTCGCTCGCGACGCATGGCCGTCAGCGCTTCCGGAGATCGAATCGCATTGCGCCCCACGCTGTCTCGCGCGCGCCGGACCGGTTTCGAGGTGATCCGCCTGGTGCCGGTCGCGCCGCGGGAGCGTCCGCGGCGGATCGTCGTGGTGTGCGACGTGAGCCAGTCGATGCAGGCGCAGACGAGCGCCTACCTGCACCTCATGCGGGCACTCGTACAGCAGTGGGCCGCGGACGCGTTCGCGTTCGCCACCCTGCTCACCCGACTGACGCCCGCGTTGGCCCACCGCTCTCCAGCGGCGGCCATCGAGGCGGCGACCGCCGCCGTGGACGACCGGTTCGGCGGCACCCGCATTGCGACCAACCTGCACGCGCTGCTCGCCGGCCGGCACGGCGGACTACTGCGCGGCGCCATCGTGCTCATCGGGTCCGACGGTTGGGACGCGGATCCGCCCGAAGAGCTGACCCGGGTGATGCGCCGGGTAAGCCGGCGGGCACACCGCGTCATCTGGATGAACCCCCGCGCGGGGGCAGCGGGATTCGCGCCTCGCGTGGCGACAATGGCTGCGGCACTGCCGTTCTGTGACGCCTTCCTGCCCGCGCGCACGTTCGCGGAGTTGGCCCGCGTCATCGACGCGGTCCCGGGCCTGCCGGGCGATGCCCGATATGCGCGGCGGGAACGAACCGGCAGCGGCCGCGAACAGCGTCATACTCGACGGTTCAGCTCCACAGCGTGACGTGTATGGACGGACGGAACCGGCCCACCGCCGCACCGGAGCCGCGCAACATCGCCTGGATCGCGCGCGGGGTGGTAATGAACCGCACCAGCTCCGCGGCGGCCGACGGTGCGGCCTCCCCGGCCAGCGTGCCGATGCTCCACGAACCTTCGGCGCGGGTGTGCGGACCCGGGACACGCAGCAGGTCGCCGGCCGCTAGATCCGCGTTCACCGCCCAGGAGAGCGCCAGGCACACGCCGCGGCCGCGCTTGGCCTGTTCGACCGCGGCGGACTGGCTTTGGAAGATCTGCTGGTTCGTGTCCGGGATGGCGATGCGGTGCACGACTTGCGGGACGAGACCGACCGACCCCGCACCCGACGGACCGAGCAGCCACGTCTGCCGGCGCAACTCGGCGATGCCGGGGATGGTGTGTGCGAGCGGGTGCGTGGGACCGATGGCGGCGACGATCTCGTACTTGAGGAACGGGCGTACGGCGATGGCATCGGTACCCCCGGCGCTCGGCAGCTCGGGGCCGATGGCGACATCGACGGTGCGATTGCGCAACAGGGCCGCGAAATCCCTCGGATCGTGCAGGCTCATCTCGACATCGAGATCGGCGGCGCGGCCCGCGAACAGCTGGATGAGCCCGGGCGCGGCATATTCGGCGAACAGGCTCGAGGAAGCGATCCGCAGCAGCCGGCGGCCGTGGCCGGCCTGGCTGACCTCGAGGATGGTCCGATCCTGCAGACCGAGCAGCTCGGCCGCGCGACTGGCGAGCCGCAAGCCACCAGGAGTGAAGGCCAAGCCGGAACCGGTGCGGGTGTACAGCGCGTCGCCGAGTTCCTTGCGGAGCTGACCGATGTGCAGGGACACGGCAGCCTCGCTGACGGCGAGTTCGGCGGCGGCCTTTTTCACGGACCCGAGGCGGACGACCGCCGCGAACGCCCTGAGCTGTGTCGGGGTCACGGTCCGCCTCTTTTCGCCGCTACCGCCCTGCTGCGCTCATCATGCCGGATGTCGGCGTGTCACGAAGAACACGGCGGCAGCCCCGAAGTAGCCCCGGACAGCGGCACAGGGCAGCATAGAGACGGATATGTGTGCGTCCGAGTACCAGCTCCGACCCCGCCCCGAGGAGTTCCGCGGGGCGCGATGGCCGGGCCGCCGTACCGCGCACGTCGACGAGCCCGGCCGGGAGGCACCATGACTGACAGCGTCACCAACAACAGCGTCACCAACAACAGCTTCGACACTCGCGGGACGCTGACGGTCGACGGCCGCGATTACGAGATCTATCGGCTCGACCGGATCCCCGGAGCGGACAAACTGCCGTACAGCCTCAAGGTGCTGCTGGAGAACCTGCTGCGGAACGAGGACGGCGTCTCGGTGACGGCCGACCAGATCCGCGCCCTGGCAGGGTGGCAGGCGCACGACGTAGCCCACGCCGAGATCCAGTACAACCCGGCGCGGGTGCTGCTGCAGGACTTCACCGGCGTGCCGGCGGTGGTCGACCTGGTCGCGATGCGCGATGCGCTGCGCGATCTCGGCGGCGACCCCAAGCAGGTCAACCCGCTGATCCCGGTCGAGCTGGTGATCGACCACTCGGTGATCGCCGACGACTTCGGGCGCGCGGCATCGTTCAAGATCAACGCGGACCTCGAGTTCGAGCGCAACAAGGAGCGCTACCAGCTGCTGCGCTGGGCGCAGCAGGCGTTCGACAACTTCGTCGTGGTGCCGCCGGACACCGGCATCTGCCATCAGGTGAACCTGGAGTACCTGTCCCGCGTGGTGTTCGGCGCATCGTCGGGCACACGGATCTCTGAGCACACCGGCCTGCCGATGGCGTACCCGGACACGCTCGTCGGCACCGACTCGCACACGCCGATGGTCAACGGTCTCGGCGTACTGGGCTGGGGTGTCGGCGGCATCGAGGCGGAGGCGGCCATGCTCGGCCAGCCCGTGTCGATGCTGCTACCGCAGGTGGTCGGCCTGAAGCTGGTCGGCGAGCTCCGGGAGGGCACCACCGCCACGGACATGGTGCTGACCGTTGCCGAATTGCTGCGGAAGACGGGCGTCGTCGGCAAGTTCGTCGAGGTGTTCGGCCCGGGCATGGGCCAGGTCTCGCTCGCCACCCGGGCGACGATCGGCAACATGAGCCCGGAATACGGCTGCACCTGCACGATGTCGCCCATCGACGCCGAAACACTCGACTACCTGCGCTTCACCGGGCGGTCCGCCGAGCACGTCGCGCTGGTCGAGGCCTACGCGAAGGCGCAGGGACTGTGGCACGATTCGTCCACCCCGGACCCGGAATACTCGCAGGTCGTGGAGCTGGACCTGGGCACGATCGAACCGTCGATCGCCGGGCCGAAGCGTCCGCAGGACCGCATCTCGCTGGCTGCGGCGAAGCACACGGTGGAGGCACTGCTGGCGAACCCGGGGCTGGACGTCCGGCAGGTCGCCGGGCTGGACGAGGCCGCCGAGGAGTCGTTCCCGGCCAGCGACCCGATCGCCATGCACCGGGCGCACGCCGGCGACGAGCCCGCCGACCGGTCGGCCCTGAAGAACGGGACCAACTGGACGTCGAACCGCCAGCCGATGACGCTCAACGGGGTCGACACCTCGGTGGACAACGGCGATGTCGTGATCGCGGCGATCACCTCCTGCACCAACACCTCGAATCCGTCCGTGATGATCGGCGCCGCGTTACTGGCGCGCAACGCCGTAGAGAAGGGCCTGAAGTCAAAGCCGTGGGTCAAGACCTCGCTGGCCCCGGGTTCGCGCGTGGTCACCGACTACATCGAGCGGGCGGGGCTGACGCCGTACCTCGATGCGCTCGGTTTCAACCTGGTCGGGTACGGCTGCACCACCTGCATCGGGAACTCCGGGCCGCTGCCGAACGAGGTCGCAGAGGCGGTCGACGCCGGCGACCTGACCGTCGCATCGGTGCTCTCCGGCAACCGCAACTTCGAGGGCCGTATCCACCCGCAGAGCCGGATGAACTTCCTCGCCTCGCCGCCGCTGGTGGTGGCATACGCGCTGGCCGGCTCGATGCACGTGGACCTGACGAAGGACCCGCTCGGCACCGGCAACGACGGCCAGCCGGTGTATCTGAGGGACATCTGGCCGACCGCGGCCGAGATCAAGAAGGTGGTCGACGCGTCGATTGAGGCGCAGATGTTCACCGCCGGATATGCCGACGTGTACGCCGGGGACGAGAACTGGAACAGCCTCCCGGTCCCGGCGGGCGAGCAGTTCGACTGGGACGACGAGTCGACCTATGTGCGGCAGCCGCCGTACTTCGTCGGCATGGGCGTGCACGCGGACACGCTGACGGACATTACCGGGGCACGGGTACTCGCCAAGCTCGGTGAATCCGTGACCACGGACCACATCTCGCCCGCGGGCTCGATCAAGCGCGACTCCCCCGCCGGGCATTACCTGACCGAGCACGGTGTGCAGACTAGGGAGTTCAACTCATACGGCTCGCGCCGCGGCAACCACGAGGTGATGATCCGCGGCACCTTCGCCAACATCCGGTTGCGCAACCAGCTGGTGCCGGGCGTCGAGGGCGGCTTCACCCGCAACTTCCTGGCCGGGCCGGAGGATTCGCCGTACGTTCGCCAACATCCGGCTGCGCAACCAACTGGTGCCGGGCGGGGAGGGCGGATTCACTCGGCATCTGCCCGGCGAGGAGCAGACCACCATTTATGACGCCGCTCAGCAGTATGCGGCCGACGGGGTACCGCTGATCGTGCTGGCCGGGAAGGAATACGGCTCCGGCTCGTCCCGCGACTGGGCGGCCAAGGGCACGTTGCTGCTCGGCGCGAAGGCTGTGCTCGCCGAATCCTATGAGCGCATCCACCGGTCGAACCTGATCGGCATGGGCGTGCTCCCACTGCAGTTCAAGGACGGCGACACGGCGGAGTCGCTCGGCCTGGACGGCACCGAGACCTACTCGATCACCGGGTTGGCCGGGGCGGAGGAGGTCCCGAACGAGGTGACCGTGCGCGTGCAGCCGGACGGCGGGCAGTCGCGCGAGTTCACCGCGAGGGTGCGGATCGACACGCCGTCCGAGCAGGAGTACTACCGGCATGGCGGCATCCTGCAGTACGTGCTACGTCAGCGTCTGGAGGCGTAGCGGGAAGCACAGCCCACAGGCATCCTGGCAAGTGCCAACACCGCTCGGCCCCGGGGACAGGATCTCCGGGGGCCGAGCCGTTTTGGCACTGCGACGGGCCTATCTCGCGTCGAGTCGACCCAGGATCTCGGCCAGCTGGCCGGCTACCTCGTCGAACCTGCGATCCACGGCCTCAAACCGGGCGTCCATGTCGGCAAGTCGGCCATTGATTACTGCCAATTGCTCGCCTGTACTGCCGAATACTTCTTGCATCTCGACCAGTCGAACGTCGACGGAGTCGAACCTGTGGTCAATGGTGTGTAGGCGACCCTCGATCGTGTTCAGCCAGCCGTCGATCGTGTCCAGCCTCGCGCCGGACTCGTCGAGCCGTCGGTCCATACCGACCAGTCGACCTCCCATGACGTCGAGCCGTTCATCCATCGCGTCGAACCGCCGATCGACCGTGCCGAACCGGCGATCCATCTTCTCCGACAGGACGTCGACCTTCTGGTCCACATCAGCGACCAACTCGTAGAGAGCGTCGATATCGCCGCCGTGTCGACGCACCTGACGTTCAAGGTCGGGCTGGGTCATGGACCGACTATAGCGGCGGCAGTGTTCAGCTCACAGAGCTATCCACAATCGGCTACGCCCCGAGATGGGCGAGGATGACGCCCACCACCATGCTCACGGCGAGCAGCACGATCACGATCCGGAATGCCAGCAGCATGCGCGGGCGCAACCGGTGGGTGGTCACCCCGGCGGTGCGCAGCCCGCTGCCGACCCCGTGCCCGCTCGCCAGGACCAGCACCAGCGCCACCACGAGGAGCGCGGTCCCGACATCGGTCAACACGATCAGGGCGGTGAGCTGCCCCGCGAGCACACCCGCGTTCCCGATGTTCCAGCCCGCCCAGGCCAGCCACGCGTTCCGGGCCGGCGCCTTCGGGGTGAGCCAGCTGACCGCGGCTCCGAGGAACACCTGCGCCACACCGCCGACCAGCACCAGGTAGGCAGTCGCCCACGCCGTCTTCTCGGTCGAGACATACGCGGTCGCCGCGGCGAGCACGCCGCCACCGATGATGCACGCAACGCCCGCGACGAGGTACGGCATGAGCCAGACACGGTGACCAGCGGTCACGCCATCGCGACCAAAAAGCACTGCTGGCGCACCAGTTTCCGCACCCACCCGTATTCGTCCTCGCAGTGTCCGAGAGCTACACCAGGATGCGCAGCGGCTTTGCGAGCAGATCCGTCAGGTCGCGCAGGAACGCCGCGCCCATCGCGCCGTCGAGCACGCGATGGTCCACGGTCAACGTGAGCCGGGTCCGTGCGCGCACGACGACCTCGCCGCTCTCCACCACCGGCTCGTCCACCGTCGAACCCACGGCCAGGATCGCCGCCTCCGGCGGATTCAGTACCGCAGTGAACGAGTCGATACCGAACATGCCCAGGTTCGAGATGGTGAAGGTGCCGCCGGTGAACTCGTCGGGCATGAGCTTCCCAGTGCGGGCCCGTTTCGCGAGATCCTTTGCCTCGGCGCTGATCTCACTGACCGACTTCTGGTCAGCGTCCTTGATGACCGGCACGATCAACCCGTCGTCGAGAGCCACCGCGACACCGACATTGACATGGCCGCGACGGATGATGGCATCGCCGTCGAACGCGGCATTGGCCTCCGGATGGGCACGCAGGGTGATCGCCGCCGCGCGCACCAACAGGTCCGTCACAGAGATCTTCACGCCGGAATCGCCGAGGTGCGCGTTGATCTCGGCCCGCAGCTCGCCAAGTTTCGTCGCGTCGAGCACGGTCGTCAGTTGGAAGGCCGGCACCAGCGCGGCCTCCGACAGCCGTGCCGCGGTGATCTTGCGAATACGCGAGAGCGGGATGCGCACGTCTTCCGCCCCGGACGCGGGCGGCGCCGCGGACACTGACGGGGCGGCCACCGGTTTCGCCGGGGCCTGCTTGTCGGATTTCGCAGCTCGCGCCGGCTCGCCGGCGGCAGCCGGCCCCGCAGCGATCAGCCCCTCGACGTCGGCCCGGATGATGCGTCCGCCGGGACCTGTGCCGGTGACCGTGCCGAGGTCGATGTTGTGCTGCCGGGCCAACGACCGCACCACCGGCGAGGCCTTGAGCGGGTGATCCGACGCCGTCTCGGGCTCCGCCAGTGGCTGTCCCTGCGGAGACGGGGCGGCGGCCGAACCCTCGTCGGATTCGTCCCCGGCCTCTTCCTCGGCCTCGTGCCCGGTCTCCTGGTCAGCCTCGTCTGCGGCTTCCTGCGCGGTTTCTTCCTCGGCGGCCGGGCCGCGAACGTCGTCATCTCCGCCGGCATCAGCGGCGGGTGCGCTGCCATCGGCGCCTGCGCCCGACGATCCCGACCCGTCGCCGATAATCGCGATCTTCTCGCCGATCGGGACGGTCTCACCGACCTGGACCAGGATCTTCTCCAGCACACCGCCGTCGTAGGCCTCGAGATCCATGACGGCCTTGTCGGTCTCGATCTCGGCGATCACCGCGCCACGCTCGACCGTCGCCCCTTCGGCAACCAGCCACTGCGCGATGGTGCCCTCTTCCATCGTGTCCGACAGGCGAGGCATGAATACGTCAGGCATGGGGTCTTAACGCCTTCCTTATCGCGCGAACCGGGTCGCATCCAGCTGTTCGTTGATCACCCGGATCAGGGCGTCCGCATCGGGTAGCGCGATCCGCTCCAGTGATTTCGCGTACGGCAAGGGCACCTCGGCCGCGGCCACTCGGCGCACCGGAGCATCGAGGTAGTCGAACGCCCCCTCGGCGATGGTCGCGGCGATCTCCGCACCGATTCCGTAGGTGAGCCAGTCGTCTTCGAGGATGACGGCCTTGCCCGTCTTCTTCACGGACGCGCAGATGGTCTCGCGGTCGAGCGGGCGCAGGCTCGCCAGATCGACGACCTCGATGGACACGCCTTTGTCGGCGAACCGGTGCGCGACATCGCGTGCGATCGCCGCCGACCGGGAATAGCCCACCACGGTGAGATCCGTTCCGGGCACGGTGATCTGGGCTTTTCCGATCTCGGCGACGTGCTCCGCCGCAGGGACGGGCCCCTTGGTGTTGTAGAGGGAAAGGTTCTCCAGCAGGAGTACCGGGTCGTCGTCCCGGATCGCCGCGATGAGCATCGCCTTGGCATCGGCAGGCGTGGACGGCGCCAGCACCTTGAGCCCGGGCACGTGAGCGTACCAGACCTCGAGGTTCTGCGAGTGGGTGGCGGCCAGTTGCTGCCCCCCACCACCCGGGGTCCGGATCACCATCGGTACGGACGTCTGCCCGCCGAACATGCCGTAGATCTTCGCGGCGTGGTTCACGATCTGGTCGATCGCCAGCAGCGAGAAGTTGATCGTCATGATCTCGACGACGGGCCGCATACCGAGCATGGCGGCACCGATGGCCGCCCCGACGAAACCTTCCTCGGCGATCGGCGTATCGCGGACCCGCTCCGGGCCAAACTCGTCCAGCAGTCCGGCGGTGATCTTGTAGGACCCCTCGAAGATGCCGATCTCCTCGCCCAGCAGGATGACCGACTCGTCGCGTCGCATCTCGGCGCGCAGCGCATCGTGCAGCGCCTGCCGATAGGTGATCACCGGCGCGGCTCCGTCGGCGGGCCGCGTCTCCGCCTTCTTCGTCGGCGCGCTCATCAGCGAGATCCCTCCTGGTCCCAGCCGATCGGCAGGATCGGATCACCGGGCATCAGCGTGGACGTGTTCGCCACCGAACTGGCGTAGGTGAAGCGGAAGAGCTCCTCCGGCGACGGCTCCGGGCTGCCGTCCGCGAATTCGACGGCGCGATCGACCTCATGGATCGATTCCGATTCGATCCGAACCGCGTCGTGATCAGTCATGACGCCCTGCGCCACCAGCTTGGCGCGAAAGGCCGGTAGCGGATCGAGTGAGCGGAGCCGCTCCGTCTCCTCGCGACTGCGGTACCGCGCCGGGTCGACCACCGAGTGGCCGCGCAACCGATGCGACATCACTTCCAGCAGACCGGGTTTGCGTTCCTCCCGGGCGCGCCGCAGCATCTCGGCGGCCGCGTCGCGTACCAGGACCGGATCGTCCCCGTCGACGCGCTTGCCCTCGATCCGGTAGGAGCATCCACGCTTGTAGAGCTCGGGCTCGCCCGCGGCGTGGTCGACCGTGGTGGCCATACCGAGGCCGTTGTTGATGATCACGTAGACGATCGGCAGCTTCCAGATGGCCGCGATGTTGAGCGACTCGTGGAATGCGCCGATATTCGTTGTCCCGTCGCCCATCTGGCACATGACGGCCTCGGCGTCGGGGCCGGCTGTCCCGCGGTAGGTCAGCGCCAGCGCCGCCCCGGTGGCCGGCGGGATTTGCCCGCCGACGATGCCGTATCCGCCGAGGAACCTCTTCTCGGCGTCGAACAAGTGCATCGAGCCGCCCCGGCCGCCCGAGACGCCGTCGACCCGGCCGAAGAGTTCCGCCATCACTCGACCGGTGTCCATCCCGCGCGAGAGCGCGTACCCGTGCTCGCGGTAGTTGGTGAACAGGTAATCGGTAGGCCGCAGTGCGGCCATGAGCCCGACGACCGTCGGCTCCTCGCCGAGGTTGAGGTGGCAGTAGCCGCCGATCTTCGCCCGGGTGTACATCTCGCCGGCCTTGAGTTCGAACTCCCGGATCAGCGTCATCTCGCGGTAGTACTTGACGAGGATCGCGTCGTCCGAATCCGACGCGGCCGCGGCGGCGCGCACCGGCGACTTCGATCGACCGGCCGGCTTCTCGGCGGACCTGCCGGCAGCTGTACCGTTCGCGGCGACTGCCGGTCTGGGCCGGGACGAGGTGCGCTTCGCTACGCCGTCGGGCTCCCCTGCCGCCGCAGCGCCGCGCTTGGTGGGGTTCCCACTAGCGGAGCGGCTGCGCGCGGGACCTTGTGTTCGTCCGGCCATCTGGCTAGCTCCTCCATAGTGCTCGGCGGCCATGGTGTTGTGGCCATGGCCCACCGGGCGTCCGATCACGGTCCGGGCGGCTGTTCCTGTAGCACGAACCGGTCCGAACCTCCACCGCACTTCGGGCACACGATGGGCGGCTGCGCACCGCGCACGGTCTCGCCGCACACACCGCATGCCCATTCCACCATGCGGCCGACGAGGTCGTGGCGGGAGATGATTCCGACCAGGCGGCCCGCCTGCAACACCGGCAAGCGCCGGATGGGGGCGTCGACCAGCATGCGGCGGACCTGCGCGATATCGGTGTCGGTGGTCACGCTGATCACGGAGGTCGTCATGACCTCGCGCGCGGTGCGCCCGCTGCGGGCAAGGAGGTCGCGTTCGCTCACCAGGCCGAGCACCGCGCCCGCGGCGTCGACGACGGGTACTCCGGAAAAGCGTCGCGTGGTGAGGATCTCGGCGATCTGCGTCACCGACGTCTCGGGCCCGACCGTCACCACCGGGGAGGTCATCACCTGCCCAGCCGTGATGGCCGCCGCCGCTCGGGTTCCGGGATTCATCACACCACCTCTTACGCGGCAGGCTGGTCGGTGCCCGCCGACTATCGAGCTTACCGGTCCGAAAGATCACCGATCGCCGCCTTGATGTGACTTCGACCGGGCAGTAGAACCGAATATGACGGCGTCAGCACGCGACGGGCATCGCGATTCGCGCCTAAGGAACTGGGGTATCGACAGTGGGCATACAGCGCATGGTGTTGAAGGAGGCCTTCCCCGAGGGGTACCTGGCCGTGACCGGACTGGAGAGGGCGAACCGCACCGGGCCCATCGAGGCGTCGTTGTACGAACTCGTCAAGATCCGCGCTTCGCAGATCAACGGGTGCGCCTTCTGTCTGAACATGCACCACCGCGATGCCCGCAAGGGCGGGGAGTCGCAGCAGCGTCTCGACGTGCTGCCGGCCTGGCGCGAGGTCGAGCTGTTCAGCGACCGGGAACGGGCCGCCCTCGCGTTGACCGAAGCCGTCACGCTGATCTCGGAAGACGGTGTGCCCGACGAGGTGTGGGCGGAGGTGCGCCGCAATTTCGACGAGAGGGAAACGGCCGCACTGATTGTCGCGATCGCCACCATCAACGTGTGGAACCGGTTCGCAATCTCCACCCGGCAGCAGCCGGAACCCGCTGAGATTTCGGCGTAGGGGGGACGCGCACGATGCCGTACGCCGTTCCGCCCGACAACGCCGGCCGCAGTGACCCGGAACAGGTGATCTGCTCGGCGCAGAAATGCCGGCAGCTCGCGCACTGGGCCGTGGTGTGGAACAACCCGAAAATCCACACCCCCGACCGGGAGAAGATCTGGACGGCGTGCGACGACCATCGCGACACCCTGCGCGACTACCTGATGGCGCACCGGATGAACTTCATCCGCGTCGATCCGGTGCCCTGACCTGCCGGTGACGACGGGGTGGACCTGCCAGAATGGTGAATCATGACCGTGGTGCGCATGCTCGCCGGACGCTACCGGCTCGATTCCGAGATCGGGCACGGTGCCATGGGAACGGTCTGGAACGCCTATGACGAGGTTCTCCGCCGCAGGGTGGCGATCAAGGAAGTCAATCTCCCCGCCGGAATGCCGCCCAGTGAGGCCGAACAACTGGCCGACCGGACCTTGCGCGAGGCCAGGGCGATCGCGTCGCTGTCGCATCCCCATGTGGTGACGCTCTTCGACATCCTCACCCCCGACACCGGCCCGGTGATCGTGATGGAGTTGATCGTCGCTCGGTCGCTCGCCGAGATCCTGAAGGATTCCGGGCCACTCGGCGATACCAACGCGGCCGCAATCGGCGAGGCGGTCTCCGCCGGGCTGCTGGCCGCGCATTCGGCAGGCATCACGCACCGAGACGTCAAGCCTGCCAACGTTCTGGTTGCCGACGACGGCCGGATCAAACTCACCGATTTCGGCATCGCGCGCAGCGCCGGCGAGCAGACGCTGACCGCCACCGGAATGCTGCTGGGTTCGCCGGCCTACATCTCTCCGGAGGTCGCGTCGGGCGAACCGGCCTCACCCGCCGCCGATGCCTGGGGGCTCGGCGCGCTGCTCTACGCGATCGTCGAGGGTCATCCCCCTTTCGATCGGGGTGAGCCGATCGCCACCCTCACCGCGGTGGTGTCGGACCCCGTCCCACCGCACCCGCATGCGGGCCGCGTCGCCTCGGTGATCGAGGGCCTGCTGGTCAAGGACCCGAAGCATCGCATGACGATCCCGCACGCGCACGCGCTGCTGGTCCAGGTCGCGAACGGTGCCATCTTCCAGCCGGCGCCGCCGCGGGTCGCCGATGTGGTGCACTCCGCCGGCGAGGCTCCGGACGCCGGCGAGGCTCCCGAGGCCGACGAGGCTCGGGCAGCCGTGGGTGCCACGGGCGCCGGCTCACCGCCGCGGATCTCGTCCGGCAGTGCTTCCCTGCCAGCCTCCCTTCCGCCGCCGCCGTGGGCCGCTGACGCCGCCGCGAGCCTGAAACCGCTGCCGATCTCCGCCCCGCGGCGGCGGCGTGTGCTGCTGACTCTCGCGGCAGTGGCAATCTGTGTGCTTGCGATCGCAGTCGGCTATTTCGGCGTCATCGCGATGGCCCGCCTGGGGTAATCCCGAACGGTTGAGCCGGCGATTCGCCGCGAACAGCGTCATATTCGGTGGCACGTCATTCCCGTTGGCAATGGCCGGGAATCGGTTCAGCCGCCGAACGCGAGGCCCAACAGGTAGGTGACCGCAGCCGCACCGTATCCGATGGCGAGTTGCCGCAACGCGCGCCGCAGCGGTGGTCCGCCGGACAGCAGACCGACGACCGCGCCGGTCGCGAGCAGCGCCACCCCGACCAGCGCGGCCGCGATGATCTGGCCCCAGAACCCCACGGCGCCAAAGAGATACGGCAGTACCGGGACCACCGCGCCGGAGGCGAAGAAGCAGAAGCTGGACACGGCCGCGCGCCACGCCGTGCCGATCGTCTCGTGTCGATCGGGGGTCTCGGTCGAGTCGCTCGCATGCCCAGCCGCGCCGTCGGAGCGGCTCTCGCCGGAATCGGTGCCGCCGGAAGCGATGTCGTCAGCGGCGATGTCGTCGTGCCAGGGCCTGAGCCCCGCAAGCACCTGCCGTGCCCGTTCGTCCGCCGCGGCCGCGGACATGCCCCTTGCCCGGTAGACCAGCGCGAGTTCGTTGGCGTCGACGTCCAAGTGCGGCAACACATGTCGTGCGTGCGGATCGGGCTCGGAGGCTTGCAGCAGCTCCCGCTGAGATCGCACCGACACGTACTCGCCGGCGCCCATCGACAATGCGCCGGCCAGCAGCCCGGCCAGACCCGTGAGCAGCACCACCTTGGTGGGCGCGCCGGCGGCGCCCACCCCCAGGATCAGCGCTAGGTTCGACACCAGCCCGTCGTTGGCACCGAAGACCGCCGCCCGGAAGCTTCCGGACAGTCGGCTCCGACCGCGGGCGGCGAGACCCCGCACCACCTCGCCGTGGATCCGCTCGTCCGCGGCCATGGTGTCGGTGGCATGCTGGTCGGTCGCGTACGGGGATCGGGCCTCGGCGCGCTGCGCCAGCGCGAGCACGAAGACCGACCCGAAATGCCTTGCCAGGAACGCCAACCCGCGGGTGCGCAGGCCTCCCCGCGGCACTACCGCATCCGCCGCTCCGTGCGCGGCGAGCAGCTCCCGCCAGTGCGCGGCATGCCGGCCCTCGGCCTCGGCCAACGCGAGCAGGATCTCCCGCTCCTCGCCGCCGCGCCGGGCGGCAAGGTACCGGTAGACGTCTGCCTCGGCGTGCTCGTCGGCGAGGTATCGGCGCCAGCGGTCGATCGCTTCGGGGTCCGCCGCATCGGTCACCGCGCCCACCTCGTCGTCACGCTGCCATCACAACGACGCCGCAGCATCGCGGGCACGGGCACCGACGGCGCCACGGTTACGGGCGGTCTCGCGTGGCATGGCTGTCACGACCAGTTCGGCCATTTCACCGGCGGCCCGGTCGATACGGTCGGCGAGCCGATCCGCCGCGGCATCGACGCCGGTGTGCGGTGCGTCGCCCTGTTCCGCGACGCGAGTGCGTTCGGCGAGGTCACCGGGAGCGGCGAAGACACCGGTCGGCGCAATCACCGCGTAAAAATAACTCAGCAGCGGTCGCATCGCGTACTCGATCACCAGGGAATGCCGGACGCTGCCACCGGTCGCACCGAGCAGCACCGGCATGCCGATGAGCGCCCGCCGATCGAGCACGTCGAAGAACGACTTGAACAGTCCGGCATACGAGCCCGCGAACGTCGGCGTCACCGCGATCAGGCCGTCGGCGCCGGTCACCGAGTCGACGACGCGCGCAAGCTCGGGCGGCACCTGTCCGGTGACCATGGCGTCCGCGAGCGCGGTGGCGTACGGCCGCAGCTCGACCCCCACCAGACGGACCGTCATCCCGGAACGCCGCAGGGCACGCACGGTGGCATCGGCGAGCCGGTCCGCGAGCAGCGCGGTCGCCGACGGCTGACGTACGCCTGCCGTGAGCACCGCGAGAGTGCACCGCCCAAGACCGCCGTCGGCCCCGACGCGATCTCCACCAGTTGTGTCGCCCGGCGTCGCGCGAAGGCCCGCACGGCTACCGGTGGGCACGGCGGCGTCCGACACAGCGAGCCTCCCTTCGAGATACGGGCCGCGCCCGAACATAGGCGTCACACGCACAGCGCCCTGAGCACAGCGTTTGTGGGCACTGTGTTTGTGGGCACAGTGTTTGTGGGCACAGCGTCACGGGCACCGCACCGCCCGAACCGACTCTAGTGGCGCACTCCCCTTCCCCCGTCGAGCAGTGGGGGGTCGGAGCGACGCGCGGGCAGCGGGCGCGCCGTGCCCCACCGATTACGCTCGCACCATGTCGATCCACGATGACGCGCCCGAAGTCCCCGACCCCGCCGCCACAGCGCAGAAGGCTGCCACCGCGCTCGCCACCGCGACCGGTGTGCTCCGGCACGACGTCGCGATCGTGATGGGGTCCGGTTGGGCTCCGGCCGCCGCATTGCTGGGCACGCCCAGCGCCGAGGTCGCGATTGGGGAGCTGCCCGGCTTCACCGCACCGTCCGTCGCCGGGCATGCGGGCAAGGCGCTGTCCATACCCGTGGGCGGCAAACGGGTTCTGGCGATGCTCGGGCGCACCCACTACTACGAAGGCCTCGGCGTCGCGGCCGTGGTGCACGGCGTGCGGACCGCGGTCGCGGCGGGAGCGAAGCTGGTGATCCTGACGAACGCGGCCGGGGGTCTGCGACAGGAGTACGTGCCCGGGCAACCGGTGCTCATCTCGGATCATTTGAACCTGACGGCCACCTCCCCGATCGTCGGCGCGACGTTCGTCGACCTGACCGATCTGTACTCCCCGCGGCTACGCGCGCTGGCCCGCGAGATCGACTCGCAGTTGTCCGAGGGCGTCTACGCACAACTGCCCGGTCCGCATTACGAGACCCCTGCCGAGATCCGCATGTTGCGCACCATGGGCGCCGACTTGGTCGGCATGTCAACGGTTCTCGAAGCGATCGCGGCACGCGCGGCCGGAGCGGAGGTGTTCGGACTGTCGATGGTCACGAACCTGGCGGCCGGAATGACGGGCGAACCGCTGGACCACGCCGAGGTACTCGCGGCGGGCAAGGCGTCCGCGGAGAAGATGGGCACGCTGCTGGCCGAGCTGGTGAACCGTGCATGACGGGGCTCTCGACGGGGCTCCGTACCGCGGCCACACGGTGGATCGCCGACGATCCGTGCCAGGCGGATCGGGATGAGCTGCAGCACGTTCTGGTGGCGGCGATCGCGGGCGATGCCGAGGCGGCCGCCGACCTCGCCGAACGCATGGGCACCCCGCTCACCTTCGGCACTGCGGGTCTCCGCGGAGCGCTGCGGGCGGGTCCCGCGGGCATGAATCTGGCCGTGGTGCGCCGCGCGGCAGCCGGAATAGCGTCATACCTGGCGGCGCACGGCGGTACTGGCCGCACCGTGGTGGTCGGACACGACGCCCGGCACCGCTCCGCGGAGTTCGCGGCCGATGCCGCGAAAGTCCTTGCCGCGGCGGGGTTCACGGCGCTGCTCGCGCCGGGGCCGCTGCCGACGCCGATCACCGCGTTCGCCGTGCAGCAGCTCAACGCCGCGGCGGCGCTGCAGGTGACGGCGTCGCACAACCCCCCGAACGACAATGGGCTGAAGGTGTACCTGGCCGGCGGGGCGCAGATCGTCGCGCCCGTCGACGCCGACATCGAGGCAGCGATCGCTGCGGTGCCGGCGGCCGTGTCGATCGACGCATCAGGCACACCGGAGCCGTGGCCGGCGGACCTGGTCCAGCAGTACCTGGATCGCGTCGCCTCGCTCCCCCGCGGATCGGCGCGCGCACTGCGGATCGCCGCGACCCCTATGCACGGCGTCGGTGGCGAGACGCTGGTGAAAGCGCTGGCGCAGGCGGGGTTCTCGGATGTGCACGTGGTGCCGGAGCAGGCCGTTCCGGATCCGGACTTCTCGACGGTCGCCTTCCCGAACCCCGAGGAACCCGGGGCGACGGATCTGCTGCTGGCGCTCGCGGCGTCGATCGGCGCGGATATCGCGATCGCCAACGACCCGGACGCCGACCGCTGCGCGATCGGGGTGCCGCTGGACCCCGCGGACAAGGGCGGCGCGTGGCGGATGCTGCGCGGCGACGAGACCGGGGCGCTGCTGGGCGAGCATGTGCTGGCCACGCTGGACCGTGCTGCGCACCCGGACCCGCTGGTCGCCACGACGATCGTCTCGTCAGAGTTGTTGCGGCACATCGCGTCCGCGCATGGCGCACGGTACGACGAGACGCTCACCGGCTTCAAGTGGATCGTGCGGGCCGGGGACGGCGCCGGGACCGGCCTGGTCTACGGCTACGAGGAGGCCCTCGGGCACTGCGTGGATCCGGACGCGGTACGGGACAAGGACGGCATCTCCGCTGCCATGCTGATGTGCGACCTGGCAGCCGGTCTGAAGGCCGCCGGCCGCACCCTGCAGGGCGCGCTGGACGACCTGGCCCGGGCACACGGATTGCATGTCACCGACCAGCTCTCGGTCCGCGTCGAAGATCTGTCGTTGATCCGGGATGCCATGGCGCGCTTGCGATCCGCGCCACCGTCCGCGCTCGCCGGGGAGGACGTCACGGAGGTCGCGGACATCCTGCCGCGCACCGACGCAGTCGTCCTGCGCTCCGGCCACCGGCGCGTCGTGGTGCGCCCGTCCGGCACCGAGCCGAAGCTCAAGTGCTACCTGGAAGTGGTGGCGGCGGTCGATCCAGGCGCTGCGGATCTCACCGCTGCGCGGGTGCAGGCGGCTGCCGATCTCGCGCAGCTGCGCTCCGACATCGCCGCCGCGCTCGGGCTGTAGCGACCGCGGGGTGCGCTGGACTCAGCGCGGACGGTAAACACTGGAGCGCGGGCCGATGTCGAGCACGATGACTGCGTGCTTGTCGCCATCGATCTCGTACAGCACACGCCAGCTCCGGCCGAGCCGGGCGCTGTGGATGCCTGCAAGTTCGTCGACCAGGGGTTTGCCGACACGCTGTGGATTCTCCAGCAGCGGGCCAGTGACGAACTCAACCGCCGCTGCAGCGACCTGAGGTGGAAGCCGATCCGCGAGTGCGCGCCGCGCAGGCGCAGCGAGCCCCAGCTCGTAGGGCTCTGTCACAAAAGGCCCGTCACGAGGTGCCGCGGCCCCGGATCAGGGCACGAGCGGCTTCAGTGCCGAAAACGACGTCGCCGGAACGGACGGACTCACGTGCCTCGGCGAGTGCGCGCAGGGTTTCTGGATCGGCCTTGATCTCCTCGGTCTCGCGGCGGGCAAGGTAGGTCTCGACGGCGTGCGCAACTTCCTGTTGCACGCTGCGATGATCCTCCGCCGCGGCCGAGCGCAGCGCCTGATCCAAGTCGGCGGAGAGTCGCAATGTCATTGCCATAACACAACGGTATCAAATTTCATCATTCTGGTGCACTACCGCCCTCAGTGCAGACCTCTTTAACTATGGGACTGACAACACCGCGCGGAACGCGCACGCGCGCACATCCTGACGCGGCGCGCCCGCGCGCTCGTCTATTCCACGGGCTTGAAGTACCAGGCGACGAAGCCGGTGGAGAGCCACATCTCGCCGTCCGCGAAATGGAACATGAGTTGACCCGTCGGCACGCCCGGCGGGTCGGTACCGAGGTCGGGGATGCGGGGGCAGGTCGACCGCACGGGCGTCCCGAGGTCGACCGTGGGATTGCTCCGGTCGGATCCATATCGGACCTCGGGGTAGCGCAGGTCGCCGCAGTTCGACGTCGCGTCGGCGCTGTGCTCGTGGAACGTGATCGTGAACGTGGCGTCCGGATATTTCGTGTCGACTCCGCCCGCGTCGGTGAACAACCGGGTGAGCCGGAAGGTGTGCCCGATCAGTCCAGCACCGTCCGCCGATGACGGGGTCGTCTCCGGGGCATGCTCAGGGGAGGTCGGCGCGGTCGCCAGCCCTTGCGTGGGCCGCGACCGGTCGGGCCCCGGCCCGGTTGCGGGCGCATCGGTTGCGGGCGCGCCAGTTTCAGTCGCCTGCGCCGTCACGTCGTCCGGCGCCGGGTTGTCTGCCGCGTGGAACGTCAGGCCCCGTCCCGCGGTGGGCCCGAGGCCGGTGATGGTGAGCCTGCCCCCAGTGATCTCGTAGTGGAAATCGCTGCCCAGCACGGACATGTCGACGGAACATGGCGCGCCGCCACCACCGTCCGGGATCGCGCACCCTTTCGCGGTGCATGCCGGCGCGTCCGGCACGTGAACCGTGTTCCCGTCGATCTCGATTCGACTGCCCGGTTCTGGAGTGGTGCCGCAACCGTTCAGGCCGTCGAAGAAGCTCAGGCGCTCGGCGTCGATCCGTAGCGTCGCGTGGATACCACCCGGTATCGAGGACACCGATCCGGAATCGCCTGTGCCGCTGATGATCCCGTCCAGGACCCAATCGGTGCCGACCAACGGGCGATCCGGATCGGCCACCGTCCGGTCGAGAAGATCGAGTATGACGCCGTTCGCGGCCAGGGTCAGCTCGTTGCCGGTGAGCGCCACCGTGACCCCGGCCGTGAGCAGGTCCCCGAACCAGTGCTCCTGGTCCATGAGCGCTGTCTCGCAACCCATCTCGGTCATGGCCATGTTCGGAATCGTGAGCACGGCGCCGTCCCACCGCGCGGTGCCACCCATCTGGTTGCACCCGGCCGAAGCGGAGACCGACCCGTCCTTGCCGAACTCGATCCGGATGGTGCTGCCCGGGGCGAGATCATGCCCGTGGGCTCCGGTGGAGAGGAAGGTCCGCCCAGTCACCGCCTGCGCGACGCTCTTCCCCGGCGTATCGCCTGCAGACGTGGACGTGCCGGACGGGACGGGCGCCCCCGCCTGCGGCACGCCCGGCTGGGCGCAGCCGGCCAGCACGAGCGCGGCGGCGACAGCCGCGAACATCGTCATACGCGGTCGATGCTGTGCCATACTCGGCCCCCTCGATGTGCGAACGGACTCTGTCGATGAGACGTACGGAGGGCCGCCGCGGGTTGCACGGACCGAAAGGTCACCACGGAGCCGCCGGATCCGAGTGTGCATAGAACAGGGATCTTTTCGGGCATCCTGCTGCAGGATTCACGCGCTACCTGAGAGAGGGTGTGCATCCTGCAGCATTCTGTCCGAAATGGCCCGGTTTTACTCACACCTTCCTGCAGGACTCACACCCCAACAACGGACGGTGTGAATCCTGCGGCAATGTGTCGCATTTGTCCCAGTTCTACTCACACCCGCGCGCTGGAATTACACGGCGCCGAACTGGCGATCGCCCGCGTCGCCCAGGCCGGGCACGATGTAGCCGGAATCGTTGAGCCGCTCGTCGACCGCCGCCGTGACCACCCGGACCGGCAACCCGGACGCGGCCACGTGCTCGAGCCCCTCCGGCGCCGCGAGGGCGCAGATCGCCGTGACATCGGTCGCCCCGCGCTCCACGAGCAGCCGAATCGTGTGCACCATCGAGCCGCCCGTCGCGAGCATCGGGTCGAGCACCCAGGTCGGCCGTCCCGCAAGGGATTCCGGCAGCGACTCCATATATGGGGTCGGCAACAGCGTCTCCTCGTCGCGGGCCAGGCCGACGAAGCCCATCTGCGACTCCGGGATCAGGGCGTGCGCCTGGTCTGCCATGCCGAGGCCGGCCCGCAGCACGGGCACCAGCAGCGGCGGGTTGGTGAGCCGCACGCCGTTGGTCCGAGCGACCGGCGTGTGCAGCGGGAACACCTCTGTGGCCAGGTTCCGGCTCGCCTCGTACACCAGCATCCACGTGAGCTCGTGCACCGCGGCACGGAATGAGGCGTTGTCCGTGCGGGCGTCCCGCAGGGTCGTCAGCCGCGCCGGCATCCGGCAGCAACAAGCATGCATACCCCGGGTCAACCGCCGACCGCAGCGTCGAGGCCACGCAACACGGGGTAGTCACTCCCGTCGGCAGCGGGGTTCGATGCCGTGCATCT
>OFTX01000185.1_pt1 | contig 39672 bp, 25 predicted proteins | sample 1775051 | NCBI WGS metagenome assembly OFTX01 (sample SAMN08195772, study PRJEB24354) | sludge metagenome | isolation source: sludge from phenol fed wastewater aerobic bioreactor A | place: India: Nagpur | collected 2016-09-15 | reverse complement strand
GAACTGCACCGCCGCATGGCGGCGTCCCCCCACATCCCGCCCCGGATCTCACGCCGCCCGACCCATGTGTTCCGCGCGGATCATGTCGATCAGATGGCGTAATCCCGGCAATGTCTGCCGGCGACTCGGATAGTACATCGACAACGGCGGTCCATCCACCGCCCAATCCGTCAGGACCGCTTCGAGCTTGCCGCTCGCGAGCTCGGTCGACACGTTGCGCTCGAGCACGTACCCCAGCCCGAGTCCGCCCACCGCCGCCGCAATCACGCCGTCGCTCTCGTTGATGCTCAAGGCGCCAGGCACATCCAGTTCGATCGCCGTCGGCCCGTTGCCCAGTTCCCATTTGTACAGGGTGTTGTCTCCCAGTCGCATCCGGATGCAGTTGTGGGACATCAGGTCCTGCGGCGTCTTCGGGCGGCCGTATTTCGCCAGGTATTCAGGCGATCCCACGACAATCCACTTCAGGGTGGGGGTGAGCGGCGTCGCGATCATGTCCCCCGGTACGGTATCGCCATACCGCATGCCGGCATCGAACCCCTCTGCCACGATATCGAGCATTCGGTCATCCACGGTGACATCGAGTTCGATGTCCGGATACGACGCGACGAAACGCGGAAGAATCGGATCCAGCAATAAACGCGCCGCATCGCGCGGCACGTTCAGGCGCAGCCGTCCCGCCGGCGACGCACGGTAACGATCGAGGGCACCGATGGCCGATGCGATCTGCTCCAGCCCCTGCTCGAGCTCCTTGGCCAGCGCCGCGCCCGCCGCCGTCGGCGACACCGAGCGGCTCGTGCGATTCAACAGCTTCACGCCCAGGCGCGCTTCCAGATTGCGCATCGCGTGACTCAAGGCCGAAGTGGTCACGCCCAACTCGGTGGCGGCCTCCCGGAAACTCTGCCGACGGCAGATGGTGACGAAGACGTTCAGATCGGCAAGCTCGCCGCGAGTGAAAGCAGGCATGTATTTCCCAACAAGTAGCTAGCAACGAAAACAACTGACATCCAACGCGTGCCCGACGTGCGAAATACCCGTTGAGCAATATTCACGTTTTTATGAGGTAAATTCTACCGAGTTCTTTTTCGAATGCGGAGGTGTGAGCGTGCTTCGTGACGCAAACGCGACAATGAGGCGCGGGGACGTGGGTCACATGGCACGCCATGGCATCTTCGGGTGGACGATGCCGTGCGTGCCTTGCGCAACGCCTTTGCGCGGAGGAGAGTGGCTTTTCGGGAGGGAATGAAAAAAGCCGATGATCTTTCGATCATCGGCTTTTCGTATTTTGTTGGTGCCCAGAAGAGGACTCGAACCTCCACGGTGTTACCCGCTAGTACCTGAAACTAGTGCGTCTACCAATTCCGCCATCTGGGCCCCGTCAGCTCGCTTACTGCCTGCTTGCTGCGAAGAAGTGAGATTATGCGGTTGTGACGCGGGAGTGTCAACACTTTCGAGGAAAAAATTTTCGATTCCCTCGCCCATTCCCGCCCGCGCGCTCAAATTCCGCACAGGTGGCAGTTTTCGCGAGGTTTGCCGTATGATTGTCCCTGACCGTGCGCCGCCGCTATCCGCGCTACCGCACATCGACACGGACCGCAGGGCGCATGGTGCGCCACTCGGCCGGACTCAACCGGCACAGTAACGCTACCGACCTTTGAGCAAATATCCCTATCCGATCCCGAGCCGAGAAGAAATCCTCGGCGTCCTGCGTACCGCCGAATCCGCGATGTCCGCCAACGACATCGCCGAATCGCTGGCCATCAAGAAGCAGGAACGCGAAGGCTTCTTCAAGCGCCTCGCCGCCATGGAACGCGATGACCAAATTCGACTCGATCGTCGCGGTTACTATCAACTGACCCATCCTTCGAATTTCATCGCCGGGCGCGTCATCGGCCACCGCGACGGCTACGGCTTCGCCGTGCGCGATGACGACGGCGACGACCTCTTCCTCCCCAACGAGGAGATGAAGAAGGTCATGCACAACGACCGCGTGCTGCTTCGCATCGCCGGCTACGATCGCCGGGGCCGCCCGGAAGGTCACATCGTCGAGGTCGTGAGCCGGGCCAATACCCATGTCATTGGCCGACTGCTCAACGAAAACGGCGTGATGGTGGTCGCCCCGGAAGACAAGCGCATCAGCCACGACATCCTGATCCCGCCCCGCGCCCAGGGCAAGGCCAAGGTGGGGCAGGTCGTCTCGGTCGAACTCACGGATTACCCCAGCCGATACAGCCAGCCGATCGGGCGGGTGTCGGAGGTCCTCGGCGATATCGACGATCCGGGCATGGAGATCGAGATCGCCGTGCGCAAGTATGGCGTGCCGCATCAGTTCTCCGCCGAGGCGCTCGCCGCCGCCGGCGCGTTGCCCGATGAAGTCCGCGCGCCCGACCTGCGCCATCGCATCGACCTGCGCGACGTCCCGCTCGTCACGATCGACGGCGAAGACGCGCGCGATTTCGACGACGCCGTTTATTGCGAGCCCGCCAAGGTCGGTCGCGTCAACGGCTACCGTCTGATCGTCGCCATTGCGGACGTCTCGCATTACGTCTCGCCGGGCGGGCCGCTCGATGCCGATGCCCTGACCCGAAGCACGTCGGTCTATTTCCCGCGCCGCGTCATTCCGATGCTGCCGGAGAAGCTCTCGAACGGCCTGTGCTCGCTCAATCCCGACGTCGATCGCTGTGTGCTCGTATGCGATGCGCTCGTCGCACCGAACGGCGACGTGAAGGCCTATCAGTTCTACCCGGCCGTGATTCACTCGGCCGCGCGCCTGACCTATACGGAAGTGGCGGCGGTGCTCGGCAACACGAAGGGCGCCGAGGCCCAGCGCCGCGCCGCACTCCTGCCGCATCTCCAGAACCTCTACGAGCTCTACAAGGTGCTGGCCAAAGCCCGGAAGTCGCGCGGGGCCATCGAGTTCGATTCGACCGAGACGTACATCGTGTGCAATGCGCAGGGCAAGATCGAGCAGATCCTGCCCCGCACGCGCAACGACGCCCACCGGCTCATCGAGGAATGCATGCTCACGGCCAACGTGTGCGCGGCGGACTTCCTCAAACGCCACAAACAGCCGGGGCTGTATCGTATTCACGCCGGCCCGTCGGGCGAGCGACTTCAGGTGCTGCGTACGTTCCTCAAGACGCTCGGGTTGTCGCTGGGCGGTGGCGACGAGCCGGCAACGTCCGACTATTCGGAGCTGATGACGCAGATCGAATCGCGTCCCGACGCGCCCATGCTGCAGACGATGCTCCTGCGCTCGATGCAGCAGGCCGTCTACAGCCCGGACAACATCGGTCACTTCGGTCTCGCCTATCCGGCCTACACGCACTTCACCAGCCCGATTCGCCGCTACCCGGATTTGCTCACGCATCGCGCCATCAAGGCAATTCTGGCGGGCAAGAAGTACGAGCCGCAGATTCCCGAAGGCGTGGAACTCACGACGGGCCTTTCGCCGCACGCGCGCAAGCTTCAGAAGGACGATGACACCAAGAGCAAGAAGTCGCCTAGCGCGCGCAAGCGCGATGCGATCTGGGACGAACTCGGTCTGCACTGTTCGGCCAACGAACGCCGGGCCGACGAAGCGTCACGCGACGTCGAAGCCTGGCTCAAGTGCTACTTCATGCGCGACAAGCTCGGCGAGGAATATGGCGGCACGATCAGCGCCGTCACTTCGTTCGGCATCTTCGTGCAACTCGACGACCTCTTCATCGAGGGGCTGGTGCACGTCACGGAGCTGGGCAGCGATTATTTCCAGTTCGACGAAGTGCGCAACGAACTGCGCGGCGAGCGCACCGGCATCCGTTATCGCCTGACCGATCGCGTACGGGTGCAGGTCAGCCGGGTGGATCTCGATGCGCGCAAGATCGACTTCCGTCTCGTGCGCGAGCCCAATGCCCGCACGCTGGCGAAGACGTCGGGGCGCGCGGAACGTGGCGGCGCGCCGGTCCCCGCACCGGCGGCCGGCACGCCCGGGCTGGCCGGATCCGCGAGCGCGGGGCCGACCATTCGCCAGTTGCCCAAGGGCGGTGCGCTGCTCAACGGGGTGCAGCCTGCACCGACCGGCAAGCATCCCGCCAAGCCGAAGTCCGCAAAGGTGAAGGCCGCGCGCGCCGAGCGTGGCGCGGCCCCGGCCAAGCGTGGCGGTGGCAGTGGCGGCGGCGGTGGTGGCAAGGCGCCGGCGAAGCGTCCGGGAGGTCCGGCGAAGAAGCCGCGCCGCTGACCGGATGTCCGCTGCGTGCCGTCGGCGGTGCAAAACCGCGCTCGGCGCGCAGGGCGTCTGGCGGATTGCAGTAAGATGAGCGCCCTGTGCCGGCCGCGACCGGCGCCTGGCGCCCGCGTTGGATTGCGGCGGCGGTGGCCCATGCGGGCTCCGCCGCCGCCGTGCTTTGTGCGGCGAGGCGAGCGCGCCGCGACCCTCTGGCGCACCGGCACACGCAATTTTTGAGGATGTGAAATGAGTCAATTGAAACTGCTGTTCGGCTTCCACGCGGTGACGGCGCGTCTGCGTCACGATGCGAGCAGCATCGAAGAGATCTACTACGATCCGAGCCGCCGCGATCGCCGCATGACCGACTTCCTGAAGGCCGTAGAGTCGACCAAGGGCGCGCCTGGCGTGAAGATCAAGGTCATTCAGGCGGACGGCAAGCGTCTGGACGGCATGGCCGGTTCGTCGCGCCACCAGGGCGTGGTGGCGCGTGCCCAGGAAGTGTCGCTCGCGCTCAACCTCGATGAACTGCTGGACGGCATTTCCGGTCCGCCGCTGCTGCTCGTGCTCGACGGCGTGACCGATCCGCACAACCTCGGCGCGTGCCTGCGCGTGGCAGACGGCGCCGGCGCACATGCCGTCATCGCACCGAAGGACCGGGCGGTCGGCCTCAATGCGACGGCAGCCAAGGTCGCCAGCGGCGCGGCCGAGACCGTGCCGTACATCATGGTGACGAATCTCTCGCGCACGTTGCGCGAGCTCAAGGATCGTGGCATCTGGGTGGTCGGGACGTCCGACGATGCCCCGGCGGACATTTACGGCACGCAGCTCACCGGGCCCATGGCAATCGTCATGGGGGCGGAAGGCGAGGGCATGCGCCGTCTGGTGCGCGAAACCTGTGACTCGCTGATGAGCATCCCGATGGCCGGCGGCTGCGAAAGCCTGAATGTCTCCGTGGCGAGCGCGGTATGCCTGTACGAGGCCGTGCGTCAACGCGGCGCGGGGGCGCAATCGACGAAGGCTGGCAAATAACCGCTAACGGCGAGATCGCGCGCGAGCAGCGATCTTCGTCGGCCGTCGCAGCCGACGGCCGTGCCCATCGCTGGGCGATCGCGCGTGGCGCGATATTCGGCGGTCGGTGGGTGGCACGACATCGACGAGGTTACACCGCCGGCTCGCACTTCCTTTCCCGATTCGTGGATGCGGCGGCGTCGTGCAGGCGTATCTGGCGACGTTCCTGTTGCAGGTCATTCAGTCGGTGCTCGAGCGTCGCGATATCGCTCCCGCGCCGAGCGTCGGAACGGGCCGTCAACGCTGCCGTGGTCGCCTGGCTCGCGGCGGTCTCGCGCGCGCAATGGGCGCGTGCCGTCAGGGCTGCCTGAGCTGCCTGAGTCGCCAATTCTTTCGCACTTTTCGCGCGTTCCCTTACCTTTGCCTCGCTGGCCTCGAACGCGGCCAGCGCGATCTGGCGTGCCTCGTCCGCGCGCTGCGCCGCGGCTTTTCGCGCGGGCTCGGCGGCGACGCGTGTGGCCTGGGTCTTCGCCGCCGCGACGCTTGCCGCCGTTGTCGCAGCGCGACCGGCCTTCGCGGCTTCGGCGCTCGTCGATGCCTGGCTTGCCACGTGCTGAGCGGCATGCCGCGAGGCGGCGGGCGGCGGATCGTCTTCGACGATCTCGCGGTAGCGTGCCTTCGCCAGACCGTATTGCCGATCAAATTCGCGCTGCACGGCCTCGGGCGCGGCGTCGGGATTCTCGTCGAGAAATCGGACATAGGCCTGCGTGGTGTCGTCGATCAGCGTGCGGATTGCCTCGCCACGAAGGTCGACGAGGGCGGACCTGAACGCTGGCGCGGCGTCGTCGAGAAGCTCGCGCAGGAGCGTGGACGGCGGGTCCTCGCCGGGCAGAATGTCGCGCCAGGCCCGCTTGACCTCGTCGGCGAGCGACGCGCGGAACCGGCGTTGTTCGTCGACCGTCACGACGGGCATGATTTCGCGCAGCCCGGCGGCCAGACGCTCAGCCTGCAAGCGGTTCAGCGCGGTGTCGCGCAGGAGTTCGACGGCTTGCCGGAATGCCTGCGCCGGGAGCCGCTTGTCCAACGCCAGTGCGGCCGACGCCCTGGACGCCGCCATGCCGAGCCGGAGTCGCAGGCCGACGCCGCGAACGTGCCCCATCATTTCGACGATTTGAGCGTAGGCGGGCCTGAGGCCCTGCGCACTCAGTCGGGCGAGCAGGGCATTTCGGCAGTCAATGCCGCGAAGGTGCACGGCGTCGAGCAATTCGACGTAAAAGTTGCGGCACAGTCCGTCGGGCTTGGTGAGCAACAATCGTATCAATGCGTCGCGCGGCTGGCCGGCGTCGAGCAATGCCTGCGTCAGTCCAGCCCAACGTCGTCCTAGCGCAAATCCCTGGCCTACGCGCCGCCCGAGTTGGGACAGGTATCGCAATCCCGTCGGCGAAGCCAACATCTCGACGACCGATTGTGCCCGGAGCGCCCCGGTAGTGAGCAGGGCGCTCAGCACCTGCAGATAATGCGCATTGCACTGAATCTTGAGGGCTTCGCGCGCCTCGCTGTCCGTGTGCGATGCGAACAGCATGTGCGTGAGCATTTGCACGAGCGCGGGCTCGATGAGTTTGCGCGCGAGAGGCGTCATTGCCGGGATTTCGCCAAGTGCCCAATGCCATTGCAACTGCCGGGCCGTCACCGCCAGCGTCTGCATGGCGCGCACGATCCCTTCGGTGGCATTGGCGCGGTGCACGCCGTAGGGCTGGTGATAGACGAACGTGATGGGGCATCCCGTGAGCGTCTGAAGAATGGACAGCGAGCTGGCACAGGAGTCGCAGGTATCGAGAAGGCTATTGACGTGGATGTCGGTCACCATGGGCACCCGGCGCATGTCGTGTTCGACGATGGCCGCGACGAGCTGCTCGGCATCCGTGGTGCGCACGTGCCGGTGCAGTGGCGACGACGCGAGCTCCGGCAGGTCGACATGCGTCGCGCCGGCAGTGAGCCGGTCGCGCGTGACGCCGAGGCGCTCGAGACGGCGCTTCGCGCAGACGAACCGCACATTGCCCAGGGTGATCTCGTCGTCGTCGCCCATGAGGTCGTGAATGGCGAGTTTCATATCCTGCACGCGCCGGCCGCCGGACAACGAAAAGTACACCGTTTGCATGCACCGATGGTGGCCCAATCGCGCAAATGCCAGGTTCGACATCAACAGGTGCTTGCGCAAGTCCCTTATGCCGCTGGGCAGCTCGAGGTTCCAGCGATCGCCGATGCGAAACACGTGCGTGTTGCCGAGCAAGGTCTGGTAAATGCGCAGATCGAACTCGTGCTCGACCGGATCGAACGCGCAGCGCTTGAAAAGACTGGATCGGCAGGTGTCGATGTAGTCACGCTGGGCATGCCGCGAAGACACGATGTCGAATGGGTCGACATCGCCCATCGTTGCTGCGCTCGACGCCGGATCCGCACGCAGGCATCGATCGAGAATCTGCCGGTGATGGGTCGCGTTGCGATAGCTGTCGGCCGTGCCAATCGGGTAGGGGAAGGTGCCCGAACGGCGCCAGTGTTGCCAGTACAGGTCGATGCATCGATTGTCTTGCGCGATGGCCGGATCCAGACGGCGCAGGGCGATCGCGCCGGCCGTGCTGGGCAACGTGCTCGCAACATAGAACACGTCGTTGTCGGCCTCGACCACGATGTGCGGAGAGGTGCCGCCCGGTGCGGCTGTCGAGGGTGTTCCGATACGCACGCCTTGAACGATCTTCGCAAACGGCACGTTCGCGACGAGTCCCCTGAGTTCCATTTCCACGGTGGCGGCATTGTCTGCGTTGTGGGTGCTGTCAGTGCTGTCCGCCGTGTCGCTTGCGTCGACATCGGGACCGGGGGATGGCGTGCGAGAGGCGTTTCGCGGAACGCCGACAATGAGGGGTTCGTAGCGAGGCGCGTCGGGAAGGCCAAGTGTTGCCAGCCATCTCGACGGGACGGGGCAGATGTTGTGGCCGGGCACGGAGATGCTCACGTAGCGGCCTTGGTGGACGAACATGCCGAAGTCCTTATCGGGATGCGGTGCCGGATGCGTTGGCGGTGGCAGGATCGAGGGGCGATCGTTCGTGCCGCGTGCCGCACGGACCTGCGCGGGCAAGATTCGCATGCGGACATCACCGGTTCGCGACTGCGCCCGTGCATCCGGTGTTCGTTCCTGAGGGAAGGCGCAAGTGCCGACGGCGTCGCGAGCGGCGCATGTCGGCATCGTGTCGTGCCGGGGTGCCGCCGTGCCGAGGGCTACGAGATCGCTGAGCCGTGGACGCAATTCGCGCGCGCCGATCGATGGCCAATCCTGGTCCCGATCCGTGTCAAGCCGCTCGTGCGATGCACGCGCTGCGCTGAATCCGCTCGCGAAGCGGCGACGCGCCGCCGGTCGGTCCCGAGGCATGACCGACCGATCGGTCGCCACGTCGGGGATGGGGGAAGGCGTGTGGGCAGTGGATATCGCCTGCATGCTCGATACGGGTCATGGGGTGAGGCCGGAGCGGGCCGGGCGACAACCGCATTACAAGCGGGGCGTAATGATGGCACCGCGCGTGGCGCCGGCCACGTCCGGCGAACCTCCATGCCGAGGGCGTCAGATTGTCGCCGGGCGGCCGTCGGCGGTTGCGCAGTCGTGTCCGAAATTGCGAACTACGTTCCGTACGACGTGCCGACATGGCCCGATTCCTCGAATTGCCGCCCGGCGATGCGTCCGGTTGTCGCACGTTTTTGCCGGCGTGACGGTCCCGGCGATTCAGACGGGGGCGTGGGAAACGCGTTGGGTAGCAAGTCATTGCAGGCGGGCGGCGCAAATTCGAGCGGATAGAGCCATGCCGCCTGTTCGTCACGGGCTCGCCTTTCGCGTTCGGCCCGGTCGAAGGCTTCGCTGCGGGCTTTCTCCAGCGCATGTTGGGCGGCCTGCTTGCTCGCTTCGAGACTGGCCGCAAGGCTCGCTTGTCGCGCTTGTTCCAAAGCGACGCGTTTCGCCTCGCGCTGCGACGCCTCGCGAGCCTCGTGCGCCGCGCTCGCCATGGCCGACTCGCGCGCGGTCGATGCGGCGCGAGCGTCGGCGGCCAGTTGCGCCGTTCGTGCCGCGGCATTCGCCTGCTGCCGCGCCAACGCGCGACTCCGCGCTGCCGTCACCTTCGCGGCCTGCGCCTGGGCCGACGCCCTGGCGTGCTCGCCCCCCGGGATGTCCGCGTCCCGAGGCGAGTCACCCGAACCCAGCACGGCGTCGCGATAGGCCGCCCGGCCCGATCGAAACCGTGCGTCGAACTCGTCCTGCAACGCCGCCGGGCTCGCGGTAGGGTGATCGCGCTGGAACGCGGCGTAGGCTTGTACCTCGTCAACGATGACGGCGTCGACAAGACTGCGGCGGGCGCTGCCAAGTGCGCGACGATAGTCGGGACTGGTATCGGACATGATGCGCCGTGCAATGTCGGATGGGGGGGCGGTCCCCGGCAGCGTCTGCTTCCACGCCTGCGAGACCGCGTCGTGGATCATCTCGCGAAATTCGTACTGCTCGGCGATCGTGACGGTCGGCATGACTTCGCGCAGTTTCGTGGCTAGGCGCTCGCCCTCGGACTCGACGATGGTGCGTTCGGAGAGCAGGGTTCGCACGGTGTCGAGCGCGTCCTTCAGGGGAACATAGTGGAATGTCAGCGGCGCCTCTGCGGACCGCGTGCGCAGTGCCAGCCGAATCGACAGCGTGACGGCTCGGCGAAGGCTGACATACGCCGGGAGTTCCGCTGGCGTGGGGATCAGATTCGCGGACTTCAGCCATGCGACGAGAGCATTGCGCGCGTCCCCGGCCACGTGCGGCGCGCGCAGCAGTTCGACGTAGAAGCATCGGTGCAGCCCTTCGGGCTTGCTCAGCAATACGCGCAGCAGCGTGGCGCGGGGCGATCCGGCTTCGCGCAATTCGCCGAGCAGGCTGGCCCAGGCGCTCGCCAATTCGGGGTGCATCGCAACGCGTCGGCCCAGCAGCGCCACGTACGCCCGGCCTTGCGGCGACAAAAGCATGGCGGTCACGTCGTGCGGTGCCAATGCGGCGTTGCGGGTGAGCGATGCCAGCATTCGCAGATACTGGGCGTTGCTCCTGTGCGCGAGCCTGGCGGCATCGCTGAATTCGGTACGATCGACGATTAGCCAGTGCGAGAGCGCCTCGACCATGTCGGGCGTCGGCAGTCGGCGCGACACGGCGGCCAATGCGGGGAAATCGCCGGTCATGAGATGCTCGCGTATGGCATTGGCCGTCGCCGCCAGGCGCTGCATTGCCCGAATCTTGCGGTCCGCGCTGTTGGCCGTCTTCACGCCGTAGTCATGGTGGTAGATGAGGTTGACGGACTGACCCGTGGCCGTCTGCAACATCGAGAGCGTGCTCGCGCACGCGTCGCAGGTGTCGAGCAGACTGTTGACGTGAATGCGGTGCGTGACGGGATCGTCGCGCGTATCGTGAAGGAGCACCGACGCGATAATCTGCTCGGCATCGTTGACGCGGTCGATGAACGTCTTGCAGGTCGGGTCGAGCGACGGAAGGTTGACCTGGATATCCTCGCCCACCCGGGCTCCCGGGTCGGCGCGTAACCGGGCGCGCCTGCGTCTGGCGTCGACGAACCTGACGCGTCCGATGCGCACTTCGTCGTTCTCGCCCATCGCGTCGTGAATGCGCAACTGCAACGTGTCCTTGTGGTTGCCGCCGGACAATGCGAAGTAGACCGCGCTGCCGCCCTTGGCCGTGTCCACGCCTGCGAAGGCCAGATTGCCGTCGCGCAGATGGGTACGCAGATCGGCAATGCCGGCGGCGGTGCCGATATTCCACTGGCCGTCCGCTTCGAAGACCAGCTCCGGTCCCAGAATCGCGCGGTAGACCGAAATATCGAACTCGTGTTTGCCGGCGTCGAACCGCTCGCGGCGGCGCAGGCTCGCCTTGATGTCGTCGACGAAGCGCCGCTGCGCGGGGGCGGACGTAAAGACTTCGTAAGCCGCATCGCGCGCGTCTTGCGGCGGAGTGGCGTTGGCGTTCCATGGCGCGGTCGGCTGCGCGATACGCTGTTCGATATGGCGAACGATATTGCGGAAGCTGCCGTCGTTCCCGAGCGACGAGGGCGTGGCCTTGAGCTGTTGCCGGCATTCATGGAAGGCGTCGATGAACTGCTGGTCGTCCGGGACTTCCGGGTCGAGTTCGCGAAAGGCGCCAGTGCCGCAGCGTTGGTGCGCCGACGCGCAGGCATACAACCGGCCGGAATCGGCCTGGACCACGACCGTTGCCTGACGATCGGCAAATTGCAGGCCATGGACCTCGCGCTCGTACGGGACCTCCTGGACGAGGTCGCGCAGCGTCACCGGAACGAGGCGGCTGCCGTCCTTGGCGAGCGGCAGGGGCGTGGGACTGACGGCGTCGATGGTGCCGTGAATCGTCCCGCTCAGCGCGGGCGCCGGCGGCAAACCGAGTCGTTCCGCCTCCTTTCGGGACAGCGGCGACACTTGCTTTCCGGTTGCATTCGCCTTGAGGTATCTGCCGTCCTGCACGAAGACATAGAAGGGGGGCGCAGTCGATCTCGCACCCGCCGCATCGTCCTTGTCCCCGTGCGCGGACGCCACGGTCCTTGCGAATGCTGGACGAACGGTGACACGCGACAATGAGGCCGCTGAGGATTCGGTACTCGGCGGGGCGTCGAAGCCAAGACGCCGGATGGCTGGGGACGAGCCCACCGGCGGTGTCCCCGCGGCCGAGACGACGAAGTCGGACGGCTTTCGCGGCGATACGAACGCGACGAGCGAGGGCGCGCCACAGGGCGTGGATCGCGACGTACCGACGGTAGCCAGGTCGTCGTCGAAAGCCGGATGCGGGACGTTTGAGCGGGTCTCCGGCGGCGTCGGCATCTGCGCGGACGTCGGCGATGTGGGCGATTGCCCGTGACGGCTTGCTGAAATCAAGGGGCGAAGCGCGAACAGACGTCACGCCGCCGGGTAACCGACTCGGCGGGCCCTCGGCCTGTCATGCGGCAAGAAGTGATTGACGCTTCCAGTGTCGCCGGTGCAACGTCGAGTCACTTCTATTATTCGCCCGCTCCCGACGCTTCAGGCAAATCTGGCGCCGCCTGCGCGATCGACGGCGTTCGCACGAGACGCGCCGTGGTGTCGCAACGCCGGACCGGCTTCAGCGAGCGGCGTCGATCAGGCCTTCGAGCTTGACGGCGTCGGCGGCGAACGCACGAATGCCCTCGGCGAGCTTCTCCGTGGCCATGGCGTCGTCGTTCAGGGCGAAGCGGAACGACGGCTCGTCGGTCTTCACGCGGTCGATGGCGGCCGAGCGCGCCTCCTTCGGATCGAGCGCCCGGCGCACTTCCCCTTCGGTCGTGCGCAACTGTTCGAGCAGGGCGGGGCTGATGGTGAGGAGATCGCACCCGGCAAGTGCAAGGATCTGGCCGGTCGAGCGGAAGCTGGCGCCCATGACTTCGGTGTCGTAGCCGAAGTGCTTGTAGTAGCGATAGATCGACGCGACCGAACGCACACCGGGGTCATTCACCCCCGCATTGGCCGCTTCGTCCCAGTTGGCGCCCGCCGACTTCTTGTACCAGTCGTAGATGCGGCCCACGAACGGCGAGATCAGCCGGGCGCCAGCCTCGGCGCAGGCGGTGGCCTGCACCAGCGAAAAGAGCAGCGTCATGTTGCAGCGGATCCCGTCGCGCTCCAGGATCTCGGCCGCGCGAATCCCTTCCCATGTCGACGCGATCTTGATGAGCACGCGATCGCGCTCGATGCCTTCGGCTTGGTACATCGCGATGAGCTTGCGCGCGCGTGCGACCGTGCCGGCCGTATCGAACGACAGGCGGGCATCGACTTCCGTCGATACCCGGCCCGGCACGATGTCGAGAATTTCACGCCCGAAGGCGATCAGCAGGCGGTCGATGAGCTCGTCGGTCGATTCGGCACGGTGCTCGGCGACGACGCGCGTGAGCATCGGGCGGTAGGCGTCCTTCTGCACCGCGCCGAGGATCAGCGACGGGTTGGTGGTGGCGTCTTGCGGCTTGTAGGCATCCATCGCCTGGAAGTCGCCGGTGTCGGCCACGACGATGGTGTGGCGCTTGAGGGTATCGAGCTGATTCATGAGGACGGCCTTGCGAGAAATGCACTGCGTGACATGAAGTCCGGCGAGGGGCCGGATGGCGTTCGGGCGACGCCCCGAAGGCGCCCTCGAGACGTTCAGGGGACGCTCAAAGGACGCAAAAGACGGCGCGTCGGGCCCGACTCCGGTAAACTTCCGACTTTACCAAACTTTGCCGGAATTCCCCATGACCCAGGACGAACTCAAACGCCTGGTCGGCCAGGCCGCTGCCGACTATGTGAACCAGCACGTGCCCGAGGGCAGCGTGATCGGCGTGGGCACCGGGTCCACCGCCAATTGCTTCATCGACGCACTTGCCGCGCACAAGGGTCGCTATCGCGGCGCCGTGTCGAGCTCCGAGGCCAGCACGGAGCGCCTGCGCAAGCATGGCATCGAAGTGTTCGACCTCAACCAGATCGAAAGCCTGCCCGTCTATGTCGACGGCGCCGACGAGATCAACGCCCTGGGGCACATGATCAAGGGCGGTGGCGGCGCGCTCACGCGCGAGAAGATCGTGGCCTCGGTGGCCAGGCAGTTCGTGTGCGTCGTCGACGCCTCCAAGGAAGTGGCCGTGCTCGGCGTTTTCCCATTGCCGGTGGAAGTCATTCCGATGGCCCAGGCCAGCGTGGCGCGTGAACTCGTCGCCCTCGGCGGCAAGCCGCAGGCGCGCGTGCGCGCGGACGGCAGTCCGTACGTGACCGACAACGGCTGCGCCATTCTCGACGTGCACGGTCTGCAGATTCTCGATCCCGTGGCCTTCGAGACGCAGGTCAATCAGATCGCCGGCGTGGTCACGGTCGGCCTGTTCGCAAAGCGCGGCGCGGACATCACGCTGATGGGCACACCGCAAGGGGTGCGCACCATCGACTACAAAAACTGATACCGGGAGGGCAGGATGGCTGGATCACGTCGTCTTCCCGAAACCTGGTTCCGCCGCGGACTATGGTTGATCGCCGTACTGTTCGCGGTATTTCTGATCGGTCTGGGCGGTCTTGTCGTCGACAAATTGCCGGGCGTCGCGCCAGCGCCCACGCTCGACTCGTTCGTCGATCGCGCGCAGGCCGATCGCGCCGATGCGGCGATCAAACAGGCGGAAACCCAGCTTGAAGACGTGCAGAGCCAGCTGGAGACGGCGCGGCTGCAGCTCAAGGCGCGCAGCACGGCCTATCGCAGTGCACGTGAATCGTTCAACGACTGGGTAGCCACGCGCACGGCCACGGCGCAGGCCAGTCAGGATGCCGAACTGGTCGCCCGCACGCGGGCGCTCGATTCGCTCAAGGCCGCGCAGCGCGACGCGCAAACGCAGGTCGATGCGCTCGAAGCGAAGCAGCTCGACGCGCAGCGTGGCGTGCAGTCCGCGCGCGCGACGCGCTATGCCCTCAATGCCGACGCGGGTGAGCGGCTCGCGGCGATCCAGCGTTCGCAGGCACTGAAGGTGTTCGGCATCCGGCTGGCGTTGACCTTGCCGCTGCTTGCCGTGGCGGGCTGGCTATTCGTGCGCCAGCGCAAGAGCACCTGGTGGCCGTTCGTCTGGGGCTTCATCTTCTTTGCGCTCTTCGCGTTCTTCGTGGAGCTGGTCCCCTATCTGCCGGACTACGGCGGCTACGTGCGCTACCTCGTGGGTATCGTGCTCACGATTCTGGTCGGACGCTACGCCATCGTGTCGCTGCAGCGCTATCTGGCGAAGCAGAAGGCGGAAGAACAATTGCCGGACGAAGAGCGGCGCAAGACGCTGTCTTACGATCTGGCACAGGCACGACTGGCCAAGTCCGTATGTCCGGGGTGCGAGCGGCCGGTGAAGCTTGACGACCCCGACCGGGACTTCTGCGTGCATTGCGGCATTTGCCTGTTCGACCGTTGCGGCGCGTGCCGTACGCGCAAGAACGCGTTCGCCCACTTTTGCCACCATTGCGGTGCCCGATCCGCAGGCATCCAGACCGAGGGCGGTCCTGCCCGGGCCGGCTGACAGGCGGCCGGCTCCGGCGCTTCCATTCAATCGGCTCCAATGCCCGGTGCGCCGCTTCGCGCGGCGCACGTGCAATCTCCTGGCGAGGGCCCGGAGCCGTGCGCGGGACGGTGTCGGGCCGCGGGAGAGGGTGCCTTATTCCGTAGTCGGAGGAACGTAGCCTTGCGCCACATCGGCGCCGTCGCCGAAGAAGTACTTCTCGGTTTGCTTCACGAGGTACTGGCGCGCGCGCGGGTCAGCCATGTTCAGGCGGTTTTCGTTGATGAGCATGGTCTGTTGCTTGAGCCAGCCGGCCCAGGCTTCCTTGGAGACACTTTCCCAGAGGCGTTTGCCGAGTTCACCGGGCATCGGGGGGAAATCGAGACCTTCGGCTTCTTTGCCGAGCTTGATGCATTGAACCATGCGGGCCATGGGAGGACTCCTTCGTAGTCTTTGTTGAGGCTTGAGTGGAAGCCGGGCTTGTCACGTGGGCCGCGTCATGTCGACGGACGGCTCGGGCGAAGCGGCGGCCGATATCCGGAAATGGGGGCAGGGCCGCAATATGCAAGGGCACCGACGGATGCCGATGATTGCGCGCCCGGCCGTCCTGAATTACAGCTTCTTGATGAGCACCAGCGAGCGGCGCTGCCAGTTGTACAGGCGGCGGCGGTCGGCCGGGAGGTCGTCCACACCGGCCTTGACGAAGCCTCTCTTGAGGAACCAGTGCTCGGTGCGGGTCGTGAGCACGAACAGTCGTTCCAGCCCGCGTGCACGGGCGCGTTGCTCGATGTGCTTGAGCAGGCGTTCGCCGTCGCCCGAGCCCTGCGCTTCCGGATCGACGGTCAGGCAGGCCATCTCGCCGATGCGCTCGCTCGGGTAGGGGTAGAGCGCGGCGCAGCCGAACAGGCGTCCGTCGTGCTCGATGACCGAGAAGTGATCGATGTCGCGTTCGAGCTGGTGGCGGCCGCGGCGCACCAGGGTGCCGTCGGCTTCGAGCGGTTCGATCAGTTGCAGGATGCCCCCGACGTCGTCGATCGTGGCTTCGCGCAGGCTTTCCAGATTCTCGTACGAGATCATCGTGCCCACGCCGTCGTGCGAGAACAGCTCGAGCAGCATGCTGCCGTCGAGCGAGAACGGCACGATGTGCGCACGACCCACACCGGCGCGACACGCGCGCGTGGCGTACTTCAGATAGAACGCCGAATCGCGGTCGAGCGTGCCCTGCGACTGCAGGCGCTGGGCGTCCTCGAGCGTGAGTTCGCGCTGCAACTCGTTGTATTCGTTGAGAACGCCGGGCGTCTCGGTAATGAAGATCAGCTTGTCGGCGCGCAACGCAATGGCGGCCGACGACGCCACGTCTTCCATCGTCAGATTGAACGACTGGCCCGTGGGCGAAAAGCCCAGCGGCGAGAGCAGCACGATCTTGCCGTTGGCCAGCGAGAGGCGGATCGATTCCGCGTCGACCTTGCGGACCACGCCCGTGTGCTGGAAGTCGACCCCGTCGACGATGCCGACGGGGCGGCCCGTGACGAAGTTGCCGGAGACCACGCTGATGCGCGCGTTGCCCATCGGCGTATTCGGCAGCCCCTGGCTGATCGACGCTTCGATGTCCAGACGCAATTCGCCGGCCGCTTCCTTGACCGCTTCGAGCGCGGCGGCATCGGTGATGCGCAACTGCTGCGAAAAGTGCGACTCGATGTGTCGCAGGCGCATCTGCTCCTCGACCTGCGGTCGCGAACCGTGCACCAGCACGATGTGCATGCCCATGGCGCACAGCAGGGCGACGTCCTGAATCAGGGAGTCGAGCCCGCCCGCCGCGACGAGCTCGCCGCCGAAGGCGACCACGAACGTCTTGTCGCGAAACGCATGGATGTAGGGGGCGACCGATCGCAGCCAGTCCACGAACTGGGCTTGGTGGGCGGTCTCTTCGTCTTGTACGGCGGGGTCGGGTTCGGTCAGCATGGGTGTACGTGCGCAAACATGCGCAGATTATATAATGCGCGCCCATGGCAAGTGACGAACGAAATCGACAATCTCAGCCCCCGAAGCCGAAAGTGACGGCGCCGGGGCAAACGCGCGCCCAACCCAGGGACCCGGCGCAATCGCAAACGACGTCCGATCCGGGCGGCGCGCCTGCGAACGCGGGCCATCGCCCCGGACGCTCCCGCCAACCGGATCGCGGCGGCGAGGCGGGCGCCGCCGCGGGCAACCGCGCGACCAAAGCCGCAACGGCCGCACGTCGGCCGTCGCCGGCCGAGCGTGCCGCGCGCGACGCCGAGCGACTCGCCGCACGGCAGGCCGCCGCCAACCGCGTGCCCGAAATCGCATTCCCCGAGGCACTGCCGGTGTCCGCACGCCGCGAGGAGATCGCACGCGCCGTCGCCGACCACCAGGTGGTGATCGTGAGCGGCGAGACCGGCTCGGGCAAGACCACGCAACTGCCGAAGATTTGCCTCGCGCTTGGGCGTGGCCTCGGCGCCGGCGGCACCGGCCTGATCGGGCATACGCAGCCGCGGCGCATCGCCGCGTCGGCCACCGCGCGCCGCATCGCGGACGAACTCGGCACCCCGCTCGGCGAAATCGTCGGCTTCAAGGTGCGTTTCAACGACACGCTGTCCAATGGGGCATCGGTCAAGTTGATGACCGACGGCATCCTGCTCGCCGAGACGCAGACCGACCCGCTGTTGCGTGCTTACGACACCATCATCATCGACGAGGCGCACGAACGCAGCCTCAACATCGACTTCCTGCTGGGCTATCTGAAGCAGTTGCTGCCCAGGCGTCCGGACCTGAAGGTCATCATCACGTCGGCCACCATCGATGCGGATCGCTTCGCGCGCCACTTCGGCACCGGCGAAGGCGAGACCCTGCGTCCGGCCCCCGTCATCGAAGTGAGCGGCCGGCTGTACCCGGTGGAAGTGCGCTATCGGCCGATTCAGGACGACGCGCGCATCGCCAACGCGGAAGGCCGCGAGAACAGTCGCGCCAGCGCCCGCGATCGTGAGCGCGATCTCATGGACGGTATCGTCGATGCCGCGGACGAACTCTGCCGCGAGGGGGCGGGCGACGTGCTCGTGTTCCTGCCCGGCGAGCGCGAAATTCGCGAAGCGGCGGAGGCGCTGCGCAAACATCATCCGCCGCACACCGAGATCCTGCCGCTCTTCGCGCGCCTGTCCGCCGCCGAGCAGGAGCGCGTGTTCAGGCCGTCGAACGCCCGTCGCATCGTGCTCGCGACCAACGTGGCCGAGACCTCGCTGACCGTACCGGGCATCCGTTACGTGGTCGATGCCGGCACCGCGCGGGTGAAGCGCTACTCCTACCGCAACAAGGTCGAGCAGCTTCAGATCGAATCGATCTCGCAGGCGGCGGCCAATCAGCGCGCGGGTCGCTGCGGTCGCGTGGCCGACGGCGTGTGCATTCGTCTGTACGACGAAGCGGACTTCCAGTCGCGCGCGCGATTCACCGACCCCGAGATTCTGCGCTCGTCGCTCGCCGCGGTAATTCTGCGCATGCAGTCGCTGCGCCTGTCGAAAGTCGAGGAATTCCCCTTCCTCGAACCACCGCCGCGCCGCGCGATTGCCGACGGCTACCAGTTGCTGGGCGAATTGGGTGCGGTCGACGACGCCAACCAGCTCACGCCGCTTGGTCGTGAGCTGGCGCGTTTGCCGCTCGATCCGCGCGTCGGGCGCATGATCCTGGCCGCGCGCGACCAGCAGTCGCTGCGCGAAGTCCTCATCATCGCGAGCGGACTGGCCGTGCAGGACCCGCGCGACCGGCCCATCGAAGCCCAGGATGCCGCCGACAACGCCCACCGCAAATTCGCGGACGAGAAGTCAGAATTCCTCTCCTGGCTCAAGATATGGAAGTGGTTCGAGGAGGCGATCGCTCACAAGAAGTCGAACCGCCTGCTGACACAGGCCTGCCGCGAGAATTTCCTCTCGCAACTGCGTCTGCGCGAATGGCGCGACGTTCACAGTCAGTTGCTGACCGTGGTGCGCGAGCAGGGTTGGCGCATCAACGAGTCCGAAGCCACATACGAGCAGGTGCACCTCGCGCTGCTCGCCGGCTTGCTCGGCAACATCGGCTGCAAGGCCGACGACGATCCGCACTTCCTTGGCGCGCACGGCATCAAGTTCTACATCTGGCCGGGCTCCTCGCTCGTGAAAAAGGCCGGGCGCTGGGTCATGGCCGGTGAACTCGTCGAGACGAGCCGGTTGTACGCGCGCTGCATCGCGCGCATCGAGCCGGAATGGATCGAGCGTGTGGGCAAGCACCTCGTGAAGACCTCGCTGTCCGACGCCCACTGGGAAAAGAAGGCCGCGCAAGTCACGGCGTACGAGCGCGGCACGCTCTACGGGCTGACGATCTACGCCCGCCGTCGCATGAACTTCGGCCCGCGCGATCCGCGTCGCGCCCGCGAGATCTTCCTTCGCAGTGCGCTCGTCGAGGGCGACTGGGAAACGAAGCTGCCGTTCTACGCGCACAATCGCAAGCTGATCGCGGACATCGAACAGCTCGAACACAAGTCGCGGCGCCAGGACGTGCTCGTCGACGACGAGTTGATCTACGCCTACTACGACGCACACGTGCCCGCCGGCCTTTACGACGGCGCCAGCTTCGAGCACTGGTATCGCGAGACGTCCAAGGGCACGCCCAGACTGCTCTACCTCGTGCGCGACGACCTGATGCGCCACGAGGCCGCGGGTGTCACGACCGACCTGTTCCCGAAGAAGACGGCGATCGCGGGCGTCGAAATGGCGCTCACGTACCACTTCGAACCGGGGTCGCCGCGCGACGGGGTCACGCTGGCCGTACCGCTCTACGCGCTCAATCAGGTCGACGCGCGCCGATGCGAATGGCTCGTGCCGGGCATGCTCAAGGAGAAGGCGCACCTGCTGATGAAGTCGCTGCCGCAGAAGCTGCGCCGTCACTTCGTGCCATTGCCCGAATACGCGGCCGGGTTTGTCGATCGCGCCACGTTCGGCCAGGGCGCACTGCTCGACGCGCTGATAGCCGATGCGCGCGAGCAGACCGGTGTCATGCTCAAGGCGAGCGATTTCAAACTGGAAATGCTCCCGGCGCACCTGTCGATGAACTTCAAGGTGATCGACGAGCACGGGCGTCAGCTCGGCATGGGACGCAATCTCTCGCAGTTGCGCGCCGAACTCGGGCAGCAGGCGCAACGCACGTTCCAGGCGCTGGCCGCCCGAAGCGGTGCCACGCCCACCGGCGGCACCGCGACGGAATCTTCGTCACGCGGCGGCCCCGCGCCGCGCGGCGATGGCAAGGCAGGCGGCAAGAGCGGCGCGCAGGCCGTATCGGGGGCGTCCGCGGCATCGGGCACGGGCGCCGCGGCGGTCGAGCCCGGTCGCTACGACAACCTGACGACCTGGAGCTTCGGTGAGTTGCCGGAGATGCTCGAGATTCGCCGCGGCGGCCAGACGCTGTTCGGCTATCCCGCGCTGGTCGATCGCGGCGATCACTGCGACCTCGAAGTATTCGACGATCCGGACGAAGCGCAACGTCAGCATCGGGCAGGACTGCGGCGACTGTTCGCGATTCAGTTGCGCGAGCAGGTGAAGTACCTGGAGAAAAACATCCCCGGACTGCAGCAGATGGCCATGCAGTACCTGCACCTCGGGACACAGGAGGCACTGCGCGATCAGATCGTGGATCTGGCGCTGGAGCGCGCCTGTCTTCAGTTGCCATGGCCGAGCGACAACGCCTCGTTCGTCGCGCGCAAGGACGAGGGGCGTGGACGTCTCACGCTGCTCGCGCAGGAAATCGCGCGCCTGGCCGGGCAGATTCTGGCCGAGTACGCGGCGTTGCAGAAGAAGCTCGCGCAGGCCAAGCCGTTCGCGCAGGCGCATGCGGATCTTACGGCGCAGTTGCAACGTCTGGTCGGCAAGCGCTTCCTGATCGACACGCCCTATGCCCAGCTGGCGCACTTTCCGCGTTACCTCAAGGCGATGGCCGCGCGCATCGACAAGCTCAAGGCCGATCCGTCGCGCGACGCGCGTGCCATGAGCGAGCTCGGCCCGTTGTTGCAGAACTGGCAGCGGGCCACGTCGCAACGCCGGGATCAGGGCGATGCGCGACTCGACGAATTTCGCTGGCTGCTCGAGGAATTGCGCGTCTCGCTTTTCGCACAGGAGCTGCGCACACCGATGCCGGTGTCGGTCAAGCGGCTCCACAAGGTCTGGGAGGCGCTGCAGCGCTGAGCGGTGGCCGTCGGTGACATGCCATCCGTTGGCGTTCGACGCGTATGCCCGGACGCCAATTTTGCATGCAATGCCCGCGCCGGTTTGCGCTGGGTCAGAAAGTGTTGGAATGTTGTTTCGCCTGATCAAAAAAGGTGCGCCGCCGACGCGTTGCGGGGGCTTTCCGGCCCTACAATAGCGGCACCGTTTTGCGACGGTTCCAGGCGCCACTCGTCGCTCGTCGCTCGTCGCTCGTCGTTTTCACCCGAGCGCTTTCCCGCCCGGCACCCGCGGCTTCCCTGGCCTCGTTTTTTCGACATTCTCCGCACCTTTTTCTCCCGAGAGATCCTGCAATGCGCAAACTTCTGATCGCCGCCGGTCTGGCCGCTTCCCTGGGCCTGGCGGCGCTGGCCGGCCCGGCGCGGGCGGCGGCCCCGGCACCCGACAGCGTGGTGGTCGTGCTCAATTCGGCCGACGCCAGCGTGAGCCTTATCGACAAGGCCACGCAGAAGGTCGTCCAGACGTTTCCCGTGGGCAAGGAGCCGCATCACCTGATGGCCACGCCCGATAACCAGTCGCTCATCGTGGCGAACTCGGTGGGCAACAATCTCGTGTTCCTCGATCCGAAGACGGGACAGATCCAGCGCAAGATCGAAAACATCGAAGATCCGTACCAGATCGGCTTCTCGCCGGACAAGAAGTGGTTCGTGGCCAACGCGCTGCGCCTGGACCGCGTGGACGTCTACCGCTTCGACGGCAAGAACCTGAGCGTGGCGCAGCGCATCCCGCTCAAGAAGATGCCAAGCCACCTGGTCTTCACTCAGGACAGCAAGCTCGTGTTCATCTCGTTGCAGGAGTCGAACGAGATCGCCGCCATCGATCTGGCCAGCCAGAAGGTGCTGTGGACGCTGAAAGTGGGCGACAGCCCCGCCGGCGTGTGGCTCACGCCCAACGACAAGTACCTGCTCGTGGGCATGACCGGCGCCGACTACGCGGCCGTGATCGACTGGCGCGCGCGGAAGGTGATCAAGACGATCCCGACCGGAAGGGGGGCGCACAACTTCCGTTCGCTCGCCGACGGCAAGCACGTGCTGATCTCCAATCGCGTGTCGAGCACGATCAGCATCATCGATCAGGACGCGCTCACGAATGTCGGCAACATTACCGGTCTGCTGCCCGGCCCCGACGACATGGAGCTCTCGGCCGACAAGAAGACGCTGTGGGTCACGTTCCGGTGGGCGCGCAAGGTCGGCATCATCGACCTGGCCTCGCGCAAGCTGATCAATACGATTGCCGTCGGACGCTCGCCGCACGGGATCTATTTCTACGACCGTGCGCCGGTGCTGTAACATCGGGGCATTGCCGTAAGGGCTTCACTCGCCGGGCGTCGTCGACGCCCGGTCCTGTTTCTGCATGAACGATATTCTTCGCGCGCTAGGGCGCGCGCTCGTGAGCCTGCTGCATCCGCGCATGCTCTGGCTCACCGCCATGCCCTTCGTCGTCTCCGGACTGATCTGGGGCGCCGTGATCTGGTTCGGCTGGGAACCATTCACCGACTTCCTGCGCGTGTGGCTCGAACAGTGGGAATTCACCCAGTGGATCTACCGCTTCTTCGGCTTCTTCGGCGTGGACAGCGTGCGCATGGCGCTCGCGCCGTTCATTCTGGTGGCGCTGCTCGTGCCGCTGATCGTCGTCACGTCGCTGCTGCTCATTGCGGGATGGTCGATGCCGGCGGTGTTGCGCCATCTCTCGCGCCGGCACTTCATTCATCTCGAGGCGCGTCAGGGCGGCTCGTTCTGGGGCAGCCTGGGCCAGTCGCTCGGGGCCACGCTCATCTTCCTCGTCGCCGCGCTCGTCACACTGCCGTTATGGCTGGTGCCACCATTCTTCGCCATCGTGCCGCCGCTGCTGTGGGGCTGGCTCACTTACCGCGTGATGACGTACGACGCGCTCGCTTACCACGCCACGGCCGAGGAGCGGCGCCGGATCGTCCGGGAGAAGCGTCTGCCGCTGCTCGTGATCGGTGTGGCAACCGGTTTGCTCGGCTCGCTGCCCACATTGCTGTGGGTCTCGTCGGTCATCATGATCGTGCTGTTCCCGGTCATCGCGCTGCTCGCGATCTGGCTCTATGTGGTGATCTTCGTCTTTTCGGCGTTGTGGTTCGCCCATTACTGCCTGCGCGCACTCTCGCGCCTTCGCGCGGAGGATGCCCGGCATGAGCCGACGCTCGCCGGTACGGTCCTGCCGGTGGTCGACGATGCCCGGCCGGAGACCGAAGACCTGCCGCCGGCACTGCCCCCTCCGGGCAGCCCCAACGGTTCGCCCTGAAAGTGGCACAATCGTCACACCGCGCGCTGCCGGATTGGACCTTCGTCGTCTGAATCCCGGCGGCGCCGCGCTTTTCTCCCCCCAAGGCCCTGACGACAAGAAAAGGAAGCATCATGGCGGTCGGCATCATCATCATCGGCGACGAGATTCTCTCGGGACGCCGCCAGGACAAGCATCTGCCCAAGCTCATCGAACTGCTTACGGAGCGTGGCATGCAGCTCGGCTGGGCCGAGTACGTGGGGGATGATCCCGCGCGCATCACGGCCACCCTGCAACGCACGTTCGCAAGCGACGACATCGTTTTCGTGACCGGCGGCATCGGCGCCACGCCGGACGATCATACGCGTCAATGCGCCGCCGCCGCGCTCAACGTGCCGCTGGTACTCACGCCCGAAGCCGAGGCGCTCATCATGGAGCGCATCGCCGACACCAGTCCGGACGGCCGTGCCGACATGACGCAGCCCGATAACCGGCACCGTCTCAAGATGGGCGAATTTCCGGTCGGCGCACGCGTGCTGCCCAACCCTTACAACAAGATCCCCGGGTTCTCCATCGACCGCCATCATTTCATGCCGGGTTTCCCCGTGATGGCCTGGCCGATGATGGCCTGGGTGCTCGACACCTGTTACGCGGATCTGCACCACCTCACCAGGCACGCCGAACGATCGGTGCTGGTCTTCGGGCTGGCCGAATCGACGCTCACGCCGCTCATGGAGGCCATCGAGGCCGAATATCCGGGGGTGAAGGTGTTCAGCCTGCCGAGCGTGGGCGACGCACAACGCGGCCCGGTCTACGCGCGCCGCCATATCGACCTGGGTGTGAAGGGCGAGCCTGCTCTCGTCGGGGCCGCATTCGAGCGCTTGTTGGCCGGCGTGAGCGCGCTCAATGGGGAGATCGTCCATCCGGCGGACGCCGCCGCCTTGCCCGAGGGGACGGCGCCTTCGGCCCAGTGACGTCTCATTGACGCAATGACGGCCCGACCGCCCGGCCACCAGGGACCGCCCGGTCGAGCCGCCCAGAGGGGACTCAGAAGCCGCTCAGGACGAGCTTGCCGATGGTGCGTCCGCCTTCGAGCTGGGCGTGGGCGCGCCGCAGGTTGACGGCGTTGATCGGACCGATCACCTCGCCGAGCGTGGTACGAAGGGTGCCGGCGTCGACCAGGCGCGCGACTTCAGTGAGCAGCTTGTGCTGCGCGATCATGTCGGGCGTCTCGTACATGGCGCGCGTGAACATGAACTCCCACACGAATGTCGCGCTCTTGTTCTTGAGCAGGCCGACGTCCAGCGGCCGGGCGTTCTCCACGATCGAGCAGATCTTGCCCTGCGGTGCGACGGCCTGCGCCAACGCCGGGAAGTGCTCGTCGGTGTCGTTCAGGCACAGGACAAAGTCCACCTGCGGCACGCCAGCGGCCAGCAACTGCGCCGGAATGTCCTGATAGTGGTCGATCACGTGTTGCGCGCCGAGTTGCCGGCACCAGTCGGCCGACGCCGGCCGCGACGCCGTCGCCACCACCGTCAGTCGCGCCACGCGCCGGGCGAGCTGAATGGCGATCGAACCGACGCCGCCCGCGCCGCCGACGACCAACACCGACTTTCCTTCATCGCTGCCGTCGGGCGCCACGCCCAGGCGGTCGAACAGTGCTTCCCAGGCCGTGATCGTCGTGAGCGGCAGGGCGGCCGCACTCACGAAGTCGAGCGACGCCGGCATATGGCCGACGATGCGCTCATCCACCAGATGGAATTCGCTGTTCGCGCCCGCGCGCGTGATGCTCCCCGCGTAATAGACCGGGTCGCCGACCCGGAAGAGCGTGGCGTCCGGGCCCACCGCGGCGACCGTGCCCGCGGCGTCCCATCCGAGCACGCGCGGCGTGGCTTCGACCTTGGCTTTCGGCGCGCGCACCTTGGTGTCGACCGGATTGACCGAGATGGCCTCGACTTTGACCAGGATGTCGCGCCCCGCAGGGGTGGGCGTCGGCAATTCGATGTCAACGAGGGATTCGGGATCGTCGATCGGCAGATAACGGGTCAATCCAACAGCTTTCATGAGTACTCTCCATTACGTTGATGGTGGTCGGCCGGATGTCGTCGGCGGACCGCGCGAAGCAATAGCGAAAGACTACCGCTAGTGGATTGCGTTGAAAATTCGCATAATGGTGAAAAGATTTTTCGGAGAATCCGTTAAATGGCGTTGGACCTCGATACCGTGGCGTTGTTCGTTCGGGTGGCGGCGCTGGGCAACGTCTCGGCGGCCGGGCGCGAACGCGGGCTATCGCCTGCCACGGCCAGCACCCGATTGGCGCAACTCGAGGCCAGGCTTGGGGCGCGTCTGCTGCATCGCACGACCCGACGCGTGGCGCTCACGCAGGAAGGCGAAATGTTTCTCGCGCAGGCCCAGACGTTGCTGGCTGCCGAGGCGCAGGCACTCGCGAGTGTTGGGCAGGGGCGCGCGGCGCCGCAGGGACGCTTGCGGGTGTCATGCTCCTCGTCGTTCGGACGTCAGCATGTCTCGCCCGCCTTGCCGGCATTTCTCGATCGCTACCCGGGGATTTCGCTGGACTTCCGGTTGACCGATCGCGTGGTCGATCTGCTGGAAGAGGGCGTTGACCTGGCGATTCGCGTGGGGGCGCTGCGCGACTCGACGCTCGTTGCCCGCAAACTCGCGAGTAATCGCCGCACGCTGTGCGCGTCCCCTGCGTATCTGGCGGCCCACGGCACGCCGAAGCATCCGGGCGATCTCGCCTCGCACGAATGTCTGATTCTGGCGGAACAGCGCGACTGGCGGTTCGTCACGCCGGGCGGCGAGTTGAATGTGCGTGTGGGCGGGCGGCTGGTTTCCGATAACGGCGAGGTGCTGCGCGACGCAGTGCTCGCAGGGATGGGAATTGCGCTGAAATCGACTTGGGACGTCGGCGTGCACCTGCAGCGCGGGGACCTGGTGGCGGTACTGCCTGCCTATCCCCTGGCCGAGGAGGTCGCCATCTGGGGCGTGTACCCCAGCCGGGCGTTCGTGCCCCCCAAGACGCACGCGCTGATCGAGTTTCTGCAAGCCCGCTTCGGTCCCGGGCCGGTGCCGTACTGGGATGCGCGGCCAGACGCCTCGTAGCGGGGCGCCGGGGCAAGGGGCCCGAGCGGGGCGGGGCGTGTGCCTCAGTGAAGATGATGGGTGCGAGCGAGCGGCGCGGCGCTATCCTCGTGCCCGATCGCGGGGCTGGCGTGATGCAGCACGAGTCGCCAGCCGTCCGCTTCCTTCAGATAGACGTTGGTGGCGAGTACGAAGGCGTAGCGCGCTTCGGGATGTGATTCCACCTGGATCTGCTCGAGCACGTTGTGAACGGCGCACAGCGGGTTGTTGGCCACCTGCAGGTGACTGACCGACACCTGTAGCCCACCGTTGGCCAGGATCTGTCGCCAACTGCTACGCACGGCCGCGGGGCCGACATGGCGGGGGCCGGACGGGTGAATGCAAACGACTTCCTCATCCTCCGACCAGACGTCCATCAGCGCATCGGCGTCGCCCGTGCGCAGCGCCTCGTAATAGGCGTGCTCGGCGTCTTCCGGACTCAGAAAAATGGCAGCGGGCATATCGGCGGCCTCCGTCGGAATGTGGCGTCGGGCGGCGAATGCGCCGTCCGGCGATCGCGCCGATTATGGAGGGTTTGCCCGGGCTTGTCGAACGGCCGGCGGCAAGAGTGCGGGCGTTCATGCGCGTCTCTTGATCTGGCGCAAGGCGGTGGGTGTCGTTGGCCGGTAGCGTATGGGGGTAACGCGGGGAAGCGTAACCGGTGAAGGGGGCGTGCGAGGCAAACCAAGGGCGGGGACGCCTGCGCGCCCCCGGTGACCGGTCTCAGCAGTGAATGCCGGTCACGCCGGCGAGTTCGCGCAGGGCGGCAGCGTCGATGATCTTGACGTGCCGCTGGCGGATTTCGATCATGCCGTTTTGCGCGAAGCGCGAAAACAGGCGGCTGACCGTCTCCAGCTTGAGGCCGAGGAAGCTGCCGATTTCTTCGCGGCTCATGCGCAGCACAAATTCGTTGGCGGCGTAGCCCCGCGCCGAAAGACGCTCGGACAGGTTGTGCAGGAAGACCGCCAGCCGCTCTTCGGCGCGCATGGTGCCCAGGGCGAGCAGTTGCTGATGCTCGTTGCGGATTTCCTGGCTCATCAGACGATGCAGCTGGCGTTGCAGCGACGGTACCTGACGCGAAAGCGTCTCCAGTTCGCCGAAACGCGCAATGCACAGCTCGCTGTCCTCGAGCGCAATGGCAGTGCTGGGGTGATGACTGTCGGCCACCGCGTCCAGGCCGATCAGCTCGCCCTGAAGGTGGAAACCGACGACCTGCTCACGGCCGTCGGGCGCCGTGACACAGCTTTTGAGCGACCCGAAGCGGATGCCGTAGACGGCGCTCAGGTCATCGTTGGCGTGATAGAGCACCTCGCCTTTCTTGAGGCGACGGCGCTCGCTCACGAGTGCATCCAGTCGCTCCAGTTCCGCTTCCGGAATGCCGACGGGCAGGCAGAACTGGCCCAGCGAGCAAGTGGAACAGCGGGGCTGGACGACGGGAATGCGACCGATTTCTGTGGTCATGGAGGCCCCTGAAGTTATTTTGAGAGTTTACCATGGGGCGTCGACCTGTCGATTCCGCGCCAGGAATGGCGAGGGTTTGCACGACGCTTTACGGGCGACAGTGTTTCAGTAATAATTGCGCACATACCGGACGTCCGTCTCGCCGCACTATCGGCCTGGGCGTTTTCCCGGCAGGTCGTTTCGAAGCATCCAGGTTGCGCCGCCGTCACTACGACCGAACACAAACGGGCGCGCGCTTATGCGAAGCGGTTGTTTTTTCGATCTACGACCGTTTCTCGTGTTCCAAGCATCCATTTATTCCTGATTCCGGGTTGCCAAGCCCCCGGTTTGCTTAGTCGCACATGAATACCCAAGAGGCGAAACTCGTCCTCGAGACCGCGTTGATTTGCGCGCAGGAGCCGCTCAAGGTCGGCGATCTGCGCAAGCTCTTCAATGACGCCGTGTCCGGCGACACGGTGCGCGCGCTGCTCGAGGAAATCCGCATGCAATGGGACGGCCGAGGTGTGGAATTGGTGGCGTTGGCCACCGGCTGGCGTTTCCAGAGCCGTCCGCGCATGCGCGAATACCTTGACCGTCTCAATCCGGAGAAGCCGCCGAAGTATTCGCGCGCCGTGATGGAGACGCTCGCGATCATTGCCTATCGCCAGCCGGTCACGCGTGGCGATATCGAAGAGATTCGCGGCGTGACGGTCAATACCCAGATCATCAAGCAGCTCGAAGACCGCGGCTGGATCGAGGTGATCGGCCATCGCGACGTGCCGGGGCGCCCCGGCCTGTACGCCACGACGAAGGACTTCCTCGACGATCTCGGGCTGCGCGCGCTCGACGCGCTGCCGCCGCTCGAAGATCCGGCGGCGCAGGCGCAGATCGACCTGCTCGCGCAGCAGAACATCGAATTCGGCGAGCGGGCCGAAGGCGAAGCGGGAGAAGACGTGGCGTCGGACGACGCGCCGATGGCCGACGCCGAAGCGCTGGCGCGCCTGGCGCAGGATCGCGCCGACAATCTGCCGCTCGCGCAGGGCCTGCCGGAAGGACAACGGCCGACGTCCGGCGACGATGCGGTGACGGAAGAGGCGCTGCTCGACGCGGTCATGGCTGAAGGCGACGCTCCCGCGGATGCGGCGTATTCCGGCGAATCCGAGGCGGCGCTTGCCAATGCCGATGGTGACGTCGGGGCAATTCCGCCGGATGCCGAGGAACTCGTGCCGGCGGGACGCGTCAGTGAGCAGGTCGCGGCGCCGCAGGATGACGCGTCGGTCGGCGAGGGCGGCCAGGAGGTGCGGGGCCGTCAGAGCGTCGAGGAATTTTCCGAAGATTTGGGGAGTGCGGCTGCGGAAGGCGACGATCGGCCGCAAGATGCGCAGTACCTGGCAAGTGAGGCAAACGATGCACCGACGCAGGCGGACGATCCCGCAGCGCCGGTCACGCAGGAGGTTTCCCCGCGCGCTGTCGACCCGGCAGCGAACGAAGCCGCCACCGGTCAGCCCATGTCCGGTGGGATGGATGACGACGAGAACGACGGGGACGACAAGACTCTCGTCACGGGCACCTGAGGCACCGGCGCATTGCGTCGCGCGCAACAGCAGGGCCGTTAGCGATTAAGAACGAAGTCGCGGCAAGGATTTGCCGCGCATTCATGGTGCGAACACGGATCAGGGCGGCTCAACATGCCGGCCCGCAACGATCCCGTTTTCCAATGAGGTTGTGTTGAAACAGAACGAAGAATCCCAGGACCTGCACGCACGCGATGCCGGTGCCGAAGCACGTGCGCCGGAAGGCGAGGGTGGTGACGACAAGGCGTCGCGCCGCGGCTTGCGCCGCGGACCGCGCAGTCTGATCGCGCGTCGTCGCGCGGCGCAGCAAGCCAAGCGAGAGGGCGACGACAGCGGCACGGGCGAATTTGCCGCGTCCGACGCTTCGCAGGGCGTACCGTCCGGCGAAACGTCGCACAGCCCGGCGCCCGACGCCGACGGGGCGCCCGCCGCGGCGCAAGCGCGTGGCCGCCAGGGCGCCCGCAAGCCGCGCGGCGGCAAGCAGCGCGATGGCGCCTCGCCAGCGGCGAAGCCCGCGCAGGCCTCAGGCGCCGCGACCGGTGGCGAACCGGCGGGCAAGGCGCAACCGGGTGACGGCAAGGGCCGCGGCCGTAAGGGTGCCGCCGCCGTCGGTGGCCGAAGCGCCGGGGCCGGCAAGGTGGGCCGGGGCGGCAAGGGCGGCAAGAATGGCGATGACGACCTCTTCGCGTTCGTGACGTCGGGCGGGTTCGATAGCGACGACGCCGACGGCGACGCCAAGGCAGCTGCCAAGCGCGGCCGTCGACCGGCCGATCGTCGTGTCCTGTCGCCGGACGACGAAGCGCCGAAGCTGCACAAGGTGCTCGCCGAGGCCGGCATGGGCTCGCGTCGCGAGATGGAGGAGCTGATCCTTGCCGGGCGAGTGTCCGTCAACGCCGAGCCGGCGCATATCGGCCAGCGTATTCTCCCGACCGATCAGGTGCGTATCAACGGCAAGCTCGTCAAGCGCCGCATCACCAGCAAGCCGCCGCGCGTGCTCCTGTATCACAAGCCGGCGGGCGAGATCGTCAGCCACGCCGATCCGGAAGGTCGCGCCTCGGTATTCGACCGCCTGCCGCCGATGAAGACGGCCAAGTGGCTCGCCGTCGGACGACTGGACTTCAATACGGAAGGTCTGCTGATCCTGACGACGTCCGGCGACCTGGCGAATCGGTTCATGCATCCGCGTTACGGCATCGAGCGCGAGTACGCCGTGCGCACTGTCGGTCAACTGAGCGAATCGTCGCGCCAGCAGCTGCTGCGCGGCATCGAGCTCGACGACGGTCAGGCCAATTTCCTGCGCTTGCAGGACGGCGGTGGCGAGGGCTCGAATCATTGGTATCACGTGGCACTGACGGAAGGTCGCAACCGCGAAGTGCGTCGCATGTTCGATGCCGCGGGATTGATGGTCAGTCGTCTGATTCGTACGCGTTATGGCCCGCTCACGCTGCCGCGCGGCTTGAAGCGAGGACGTTACGAGGAACTTGACGACGCTCAGGTGCGTTCGCTGTTCGCCGCCGTCGGCATGAAAATGCCGGGAGCGAGCGCGGACGACAAGGGCGGCAAGCCGGGCCGTGGCGGCAAGGCCGGCGCCGTCAAGGAGCCGCGCCGACAGCCGGATCCGATGCAGACCGCGCTGGGAGTGTTCAGCCGCGAGCCGGGGCAGTCGCGTCGTCCGCGTGCCAATCCGCTTACGGCGTTCGTCGGCCCGAGCGGCGGCTACCCGGGGCAGACGTCTTCGCCTCGCGGAGAAGGCCGGCGTTTCGGCGGCGGCAACGCAGCGGGCGGTGGCGGCTACAGTGGTCAGCCGCGAGGCAACGGCAATGGAAACGTCAATGGCAATCGCAGCCGTGGCGGCAACCGCGCCGGTGGTGGCAACTACGGCGGCGGCAATTCCGGTAACCGTGGCAACCGCGGCGGCAACCGTTCTCGTTGATGGGATCGGCGCGCCGCAGGCGTCGGCCGGATCGGGCGCCGAAGGCGCCCCGACCGAATGGCGCGGGGCGGGCTTTGCCGGCTCGCATGTTGCACTGCGGCAACACCGCTCCGGCGCCCGTCCTTCGGGCATTTGCGGGCGCAAGCGTTGCAAATCGGCCCAAAACCATATAAAATCAAATAATAAGCTGTATTGCGTGTCGCACGTTCTGTTGCGGCGCGCACCTCATGCGCAATGAGGCTGCAAGAAATGGGCGTTTCGCCCATTTTTTTTTGCCGCGAGCGTTTCGCGGCCGATGCCGCCGCGTCGGGGAGTGGGTGTGTCGACTCAGGCATGCCGGCCCGGACGGTCGAGGCAGGTATCGTGCGCCGTCCCATGCGGGGCGCGCAGACATGTCGGGCGCTGTTGATGCGCGCGAGTTTTTCTAGGGTGAGCAAAGTTGCAATTGCCAGAACTGATCGAGACCACGGTCGAAGGCCTGGGTTACGAGCTGGTCGATCTTGAACGCGCCGGTGGCGGTCTGCTGCGGGTGTACATCGACAAGCCGGAGGGCATCACGATCGATGACTGCGAGACGGTGAGCCGTCAGCTCTCGCATGTGCTGATGGTCGAGAACGTCAATTACGACCGACTCGAAGTGTCGTCGCCGGGGCTGGATCGTCCGTTGCGCAAGCTGCGTGACTTCGAGCGCTTCGCCGGCACGGAAGTGAGTCTCACGTTGCGTGTGCCGCTCGAAGGCCGCAAGCAGTTCCGCGGCATTCTGCAGGCGCCGCAAGGCGAAAACTTGAGCCTTGAGTTCGAAGGCAAGGGCGGCCCGGCGCTGCTCGAATTCACCCTCGCGGATATAGACCGTGCGCGCCTTGTGCCGCAGATTGATTTTAGGAGTCGCAAACGATGAGTCGCGAAGTATTGCTGTTGGTCGATGCGCTCGCGCGCGAAAAGAACGTCGACAAGGATGTCGTGTTCGGCGCGCTGGAAGCGGCATTGGCTTCGGCCACCAAGAAGCGCTACACCGAAGACGTCGACATTCGCGTGCACATCGACCGTGAGTCGGGCGAGCACGAGAGCTTCCGTCGCTGGCTGGTAGTGCCGGACGAGGCGGGTCTGCAGGAGCCGGACAAGCAGATCCTGTCGTTCGAAGCCAAGGAAGAGAACCCCTCCGTCGAGATCGGCGAGTTCATCGAGGAGCCGGTGGAGTCGGTCGAGTTCGGCCGCATTGGCGCGCAGGCGGCCAAGCAGGTGATTTTGCAGCGTATTCGCGACGCCGAGCGCGAGCAGATCCTGTCGGACTTCCTCGAGCGCGGCGAAAAGATCATGACCGGTACGGTCAAGCGTCTCGACAAGGGCAACCTGATCGTCGAGTCGGGCCGTGTCGAGGCGCTGCTGCGCCGCGATCAGCTGATTCCGAAAGAGAACCTGCGCATCGGCGATCGCGTGCGTGCCTTCATCGTGAAGGTCGATCGCACGGCGCGTGGCCCGCAGATCGAGCTGTCGCGGACGGCGCCGGAATTCCTGATCGAGCTTTTCGGCATGGAAGTGCCGGAAATCGAGCAAGGCCTGCTGGAGATCAAATCGGCAGCCCGCGATCCGGGCGTGCGCGCGAAGATCGCCGTGGTCGCGTATGACAAGCGTATCGATCCGATCGGCACGTGCGTGGGTATTCGCGGCACGCGTGTCCAGGCGGTGCGCAACGAGCTGGGCGGCGAGAATGTCGACATCGTGTTGTGGTCGGAAGACCCGGCGCAATTCGTGATCGGCGCCCTGGCGCCGGCGGCGGTGCAGTCGATCGTCGTGGACGAAGAAAAGCACAGCATGGATGTCGTGGTCGACGAGAACGAACTCGCGGTGGCGATCGGCCGCAGCGGTCAGAACGTGCGCCTCGCGTCGGAGCTGACCGGTTGGCAGATCAACATCATGACGCCGGACGAGTCGGCCGAAAAGCAGAACGAAGAGCGCGGCACGCTGCGCACCTTGTTCATGCAGCGTCTCGATGTGGACGAGGAAGTGGCGGACATCCTGATCGAGGAAGGTTTCTCGAGCCTGGAAGAAATCGCCTACGTGCCTCTGAACGAAATGCTCGAAATCGAAGCGTTCGACGAGGACACGGTGCACGAGCTGCGCAATCGTGCGCGCGACGCACTGCTCACGCAGGCGATTGCCACCGAGGAGAAGGTCGAGGGCGTTGCGCTCGATCTGAAGAGCCTCGACGGCATGACGTCCGAGCTGTTGGCCAAGCTGGCCGAGCATGAAATTCAGACGCGCGATGATCTGGCCGAGCTGGCCGTCGACGAACTGACCGAGATGACCGGCGTCGACGAGGAAGCCGCAAAGGCCCTGATCATGAAAGCGCGAGAGCACTGGTTCCAATGATGACCTGCCCCGGCACGCATATGGAACAGTGAACTTTGAAGTTAACCGCAAGGCGTCTGGCCTTGCTTGAAGAGGTTTGAATGGCGAGCATCAACGTAGCCCAATTTGCTGCAGAACTGAAAATGCCGGCCGGCGTGTTGCTGGAGCAACTCAAGGCCGCCGGCGTGGACAAACTCAGCGCCGACGATTCACTGACGGAAGCCGACAAGGCCCGTTTGCTGGAACACCTGCGCCGCGCCCACGGCGCGGGCGACGGCGACAAAAAGAAGATTACTCTGACGCGTCGCCAGACTTCGGAAATCAAGCAAGCCGACGCAACCGGCAAGGCACGCACGATTCAGGTGGAAGTGCGCAAGAAACGCACTTTCGTCAAGCGTGACGACGTGGCCGAAGGCGTGGACAGCGCAGCCGCCGCGGCGGAAGACGAAGCGCTGCGTCAGCGCGAGGAAGACGCACGCCGCGAGGCGGAGCGCCTGGCGGCCGAGGCTGCCGAGCTCAAGCGTCGCCAGGAGCAACTGGAGCGCGAGGAAGCCGAGCGCCGCGAGCGCGAAGAGAAGGAAGCTGCCGAGCGCCGTGCGCGCGAGGAAGCGGACCGCGCAGCCGCGGCCAAGGCGGCCGAAGAGCAAAAGGCGAAGGCGGCGGAAGCCAAGGCCGACGCCGAAGCCGAGAAGGCGGCCACCGTGGATGCCGAAAAGGCTGCCAAGGCCGAAGCCGAGAAGGCCGATGCCGACAAGGCTGCCGCCGCCAAGGCCGAGGCCGAGCGCGAGCAGGCACGCAAGGCCAGCGAAGAAGCGCGCGCGGCCGCCGAGAAGGCCAGTGCGGCTGCCGACAAGGCGCGTGCTGAAGAAGAAGCCATTCGCAAGCGTCGTGCCGCGGCGGAAGCCGAAGCGCGTGCGATTCGCGAAATGATGAATGCCCCGCGCCGTGTGCTCAAGGCGCCGGAGCCGGCCCCCGCGGCTGCCGCGGCGGCCAAGCCCGAGGCGAAGGGTACGCTGCACAAGCCGGCCAGGCCGGAAGGTGCCGCGGCCGCCAAGCCGGCGGACAAGAAGCCGGCAGCTGCTGCGCCGGCAACGACGACGGCCGGTGCGGCCGACAAGAAGGACAAGAAGGGCGGTGCCTGGCAGAAGGACGCCGATAACCGCAACAAGCGCGGCGGCATGAAGACGCGTGGCGACACCAGCGGTGGTTCGGACGGCTGGCGCGGCGGTGGCCGTGGCGGGCGTCGCGGCGATCGTCATGCGCAGGACGACCGTCAGGCGTTCCAGGCGCCGACCGAGCCGGTGGTGCGCGATGTGCACGTGCCGGAGACGATCAGCGTTGCCGATCTCGCGCACAAGATGTCGGTCAAGGCCGCGGAAGTCATCAAGCTGATGATGAAGATGGGCCAGATGGTGACCATCAACCAGGTGCTGGACCAGGAAACGGCCATGATCGTGGTCGAGGAGCTGGGCCACCGCGCCATCGCCGCGAAGCTCGACGATCCGGAAACGCTGCTGGATCTGGGCAACGAGGCGACCGAAGCGGAAGCGCTGCCGCGTCCGCCGGTGGTCACCGTGATGGGTCACGTCGACCACGGCAAGACCTCGCTGCTGGACTACATCCGTCGCGCCAAGGTGGCGGCGGGCGAAGCCGGCGGGATCACGCAGCACATCGGTGCGTACCACGTCGATACGCCGCGCGGCACGGTGACGTTCCTCGACACCCCGGGTCACGAGGCCTTTACGGCCATGCGTGCGCGCGGTGCCCAGGCAACGGACATCGTGATTCTCGTGGTGGCGGCCGACGACGGTGTGATGCCGCAGACGAAGGAAGCGATTGCCCACGCGAAGTCGGCCGGTGTGCCGATCGTGGTGGCGATCAACAAGATCGACAAGCCGGAAGCCAACCCGGACCGCGTGAAGCAGGAACTCGTGGCCGAAGGTGTGGTGCCGGAAGAGTACGGTGGCGATTCGCCGTTCGTGCCGGTGTCGGCCAAGACGGGCACGGGGATCGACGATTTGCTCGAGAACGTGTTGCTGCAAGCCGAGGTGCTGGAGTTGAAGGCACCGGTGGACGCGCCGGCCAAGGGCATCGTGATCGAAGCGAAGCTCGACAAGGGCAAGGGTCCGGTCGCTACGATTCTGGTGCAGTCGGGCACGCTCAACCGCGGTGACATGGTACTGGCGGGTCAGGCCTACGGCCGCGTGCGCGCCATGCTCGACGAGACCGGCAAGAACGCGAAGGAAGCGGGCCCGTCGATCCCGGTGGAAATCCAGGGTCTGTCGGAAGTGCCGGGTGCGGGTGAAGAAGTGCTGGTGGTGCAGGACGAGCGCAAGGCGCGCGAAATCGCGCTGTTCCGTCAGGGCAAATTCCGCGACGTGAAGCTGGCCAAGCAACAGGCCGCCAAGCTCGAGAACATGTTCGAGCAGATGGCCGAAGGCGAAGTCAAGACGCTGCCGCTCATCATCAAGGCAGACGTTCAGGGTTCGCAGGAAGCGCTCGCGCAGTCGCTCAACAAGCTCTCGACGCCGGAAGTGCGCGTGCAGATCGTTCACGCGGCGGTGGGTGGCATCAGCGAAAGCGACGTCAACCTGGCCACCGCTTCGAAGGCGGTCATCATCGGCTTCAATACGCGTGCCGATGCGCTGGCGCGCAAGCTGGCCGAGTCGAACGGTATCGACATCCGCTACTACAACATCATCTACGACGCCGTGGATGAGGTGAAGGCGGCAATGTCGGGCATGCTGGCGCCCGAGAAGAAGGAAGAGATCACGGGTCTCATCGAAGTGCGTCAGACGTTCCGTGTGCCGAAGGTCGGTACGGTGGCCGGCTGTATGGTGCTCGACGGCTTCGTCAAGCGTTCGTCGCACGTGCGTGTGCTGCGCGACAACGTGGTCATCTTCACGGGCGAGCTCGATTCGCTCAAGCGCTTCAAGGATGACGTGAAGGAAGTCAAGTCCGGCTTCGAGTGTGGTCTGTCGGTGAAGAACTTCAACGACATCACGGAAGGCGACCAACTGGAAGCGTTTGAAATCACGGAAGTTGCGCGCTCGCTGTAACGCGGTCGACACAATGGATGTGGAATGGCCCACCGAGCCGGGAAACCGGCGGCGTGGGCCATTGCATTATTAGCGAGTTTGTTATGGCAAAGAAACGTGGCGTTCCGGGTCGCAATCTTCGTATCAACGACCAGATCCAACGCGATCTGTCGGAGTTGATTCAGCGCGAAGTGAAAGACCCGCGCATTGGTCTGGTCACGCTGCAAAGCGTGGAAGTCACGCCTGACTATGCGCATGCGAAAGTGTTTTATACGACGCTGACCGGCGATCCCAAGGCCACCGGTGAGGCGCTCAACGAGGCGGCAGGCTACCTGCGCAATCTGCTGTTCAAGCGTTTGCACATTCATACCGTGCCGACGTTGCATTTCCACTTCGACCAGTCGATCGAACGCGCGATCGAGATGTCGCGCCTGATCGATACGGCCAACGCGACGCGCGCGAGGGACGAGGCGGGCGAAGGCAGTGACGAAGGCAGTGACGAAGGCAGCAAGGACGGCGACGAGAAGTAAGCCGTCGATCGATAAGCGCAACCTGCCGGGCGGCCCATGGCAAGCCCGGCGGCGTTGCGATGCCCGTGCGCCGCGCTGCTGACGGCGTGACGGGGCAGGCATTGACTCCCACCAGAATATCTCAGGCAATCTCCGCACCATGACGGACCCGCGTTCGCAGGCACCCCGCCAAAAGCTCCCCCGTTTCGCACTCGATGGCGTGTTGTTGCTGGACAAGCCGCTCGGCCTGTCATCCAACGATGCCCTGATCAAGGCCAAGCGTTTGCTTCAGGCGCTCAAGGCAGGCCACACGGGCACGCTCGATCCCTTGGCGACCGGGTTGCTGCCGCTGTGTTTCGGCGAGGCGACGAAGTTCTCGCAGGACTTGCTCGAGGCCGACAAGACCTACGAAGCGCACGTGCGCCTGGGGGAGACGACCACGACGGGCGACGCCGAAGGCGAGGTGTTGCAAACGCGGCCGGTGACGGTGGACGATGCGGCGATCCGTGCCATATTGCCTCGTTTCATGGGGAGGATTTCGCAAATCCCGCCGATGTACTCGGCGCTCAAGCGCGACGGCAAACCGTTGTACGAATATGCGCGCGCGGGCCAAACGCTCGAACGTGAGGCGCGCGAGGTCACCGTCCATGCACTGGCGCTGACGCAAAGCGCACTGCCGCACACGAACGAATTCACGTTCCGTGTGACGTGCAGTAAAGGCACATACGTGCGCACGCTTGCGGAAGACATCGGGGAAGCGTTGGGGTGCGGTGCTCACCTGCGCGGTTTGCGCCGCACGGCGGTGGGACCGCTGACACTCGACGGCGCCGTCACGCTCGAAGACCTGAGCGCGCTGGATCATGCGCAACGCGTGGCGAAGCTCGCACCGGTCGATGCATTGCTCAAGACGCTGCCCGCGATCATGCTCGACGAAACGCTGGCGCGACGCTTCAGTCACGGTCAGCGTCTGCGACTCGACGAGATCCGCTGTCCGACGCCATTGCGTGCTTACGCAGCCGCGCACGGCGAGATCGAAGTCAAGGTCTACACGGAGGCCACGAGCGAAGCCACTTCGCGCTTGCTGGGGGTCGCGCGACTCGATGGCGAAGCGTTGCTCACACCGCAGCGACTGCTCAAGACACAGTCATCGTGAGCGCGCCGGGTGGCGTGCCGATGACGCCCGTCACCCGTCACCAATGCCGCGGGGCCATGCCGGGCCATTGGCGTTCGGGCCATGCATCGAGGCCCGCATCAGCGCGCAGCGGACACGCGCGCGGACGTCAGCGGCCCATGACGATCCCCGTCAGCCTGCAACATTCTCCGGCTTGAGCTCGACGATGGCGTCGAGTGCTGCCTTCACATCCATGGCGTACTTCGCCAATGCCTTCTGTTCCTCGGTCTTCGGCTCGAACGACGGCACGCTTACCGGGTGATTGCTCTCGTCTACCGCGACGAACACCATCAGGCAATCGGTCGTCTGGCGCAGTTCTCCCCACTTCGGATCGCCGGCGTGGACCGACACGTGGATATGCATGCTGGTGCGGCCCGTGGCAACGATGCGCGCGCGCAGCTCCACCAGATTGCCCACCAGAATCGGACGGCGAAAACGAATGTTGCCCACGCTCACCGTGACGCAATAACGTCCCGACCACGTTGCGGCGCAGGCGTAGGCCACCTCGTCGATCCATTTCATGAGGGAGCCGCCGTGCACCTTGCCGCCGAAGTTGACGGCGGCCGGTTCGGCCAGAAAACGGAAGGTGATCTCGGAGCGGTCGTTCGGGTTCTGCGGGACGGTCATGGTGCGTGTTATCGGGGGCGGATGGATCGTGTCCGGGCGCGGCAAAATGTCGCGTCGGCGGGGATGTGCAATGATACTGCGATTGGAACCGTCCTGCC
>OFTX01000178.1_pt1 | contig 40925 bp, 34 predicted proteins | sample 1775051 | NCBI WGS metagenome assembly OFTX01 (sample SAMN08195772, study PRJEB24354) | sludge metagenome | isolation source: sludge from phenol fed wastewater aerobic bioreactor A | place: India: Nagpur | collected 2016-09-15 | reverse complement strand
CGTTTCTCTTTGGTGACTTTCTCTTTGGACAAGCAAAGAGAAAGTCACTCGGGCCGCGGCAGCGGCACGAAACCGCTTTGAATCTTGCGATGAGGCAGAAGTCCCCCTCACCCCAACCCTCTCCCCCAACGGCAAAGCTGTTGGGGGAGAGGGGCGATGGGAGGTCAGGCGGCCGAAACCGCCTCATCCCCACGCGTGGGACGCCAACCACGCCACCCCCATTTGCTAGCATTCCCCGAATGCCCCCCACGCCCCTCGATATCCTCCACAGCGTTTTCGGTTACCCCGCGTTCCGCGGCCAGCAGCAGGCCATCGTCGAGCATGTGGCCGAGGGGGGCGATGCGCTGGTGCTGATGCCTACCGGCGGCGGCAAGTCGCTGTGTTACCAGGTTCCCGCGCTGCTGCGGCAGGGCACCGCGGTCGTGGTGTCGCCGCTGATCGCGCTGATGCAGGATCAGGTGGAGGCGCTGCGCGCGGCGGGCGTGGCGGCGGCGTATCTCAATTCCAGCCTCGCGGCGGGCGAGCAGCGCGAGGTGGAGCGCCAGTTGATGGCGGGCGAGTTGAACCTGCTCTACGTGGCGCCGGAGCGCTTGCTCACCGGGCGTTTCCTCGGCCTGCTGGAGCAGACCGAGGTGGCGCTGTTCGCGATCGACGAGGCGCACTGCGTGTCGCAGTGGGGGCACGATTTCCGCCCCGAGTATCGCGAACTCACCGTGCTGCACGAGCGCTTCCCGCAGGTGCCGCGCATCGCGCTCACCGCCACCGCCGACCCGCGCACGCGCGAGGAGATCGTGGAGCGGCTGGCGCTGGGCAACGCGCGCCAGTTCGTCTCCAGCTTCGACCGGCCGAACATTCGCTATCGGGTGATGCTGAAGCACAACCCGCGCACGCAGTTGATGCAGTTCCTCGACGGCCATCGCGGCGAGGCCGGCATCGTGTATGCGCTCAGCCGCAAGAAGGTGGACGACACCGCCGCGTGGCTGGCCGAGGCGGGCATCGAGGCGCTGCCGTACCACGCCGGCCTCGACGCGGCCACGCGCGCGAAGAACCAGCAGCGTTTCCTGCGCGAGGACGGCGTGGTGATGGTGGCCACGGTCGCGTTCGGCATGGGCATCGACAAGCCCGACGTGCGCTTCGTGGCGCACCTGGACCTGCCGCGCTCGATGGAAGGCTATTACCAGGAAACCGGCCGCGCCGGCCGCGACGGCCTGCCCGCCGAGGCGTGGATGATCTACGGCCTCGCCGACGTGGTGACGATGAGCCAGATGATCGCGCAGTCCGAGTCGGCGGACGAGCGCAAGCGCATCGAGCGGCAGAAGCTGGAATCGCTGCTCGCCTACGCCGAGGCCACGCGCTGCCGGCGCGAGCTGCTCTTGGGCGCGTTCGGCGAGGACTACCACGGCCCCTGCGGACGCTGCGACAACTGCGTGGAGCCGCCGAAGACCTGGGACGCCACCGTGCCCGCGCAGAAGGCGCTGTCGGCGGTGTACCGCAGCGGTCAGCGCTTCGGCGCGGGGCATGTGATCGACATCCTGCGCGGCGTGGACAACGAGCGCATGGCTCAGCTCGGCCACGACAAGCTCAGCACCTTCGGCATCGGCGCGGAACTGGACGAGAAGGGCTGGCGCTCGGTGTTCCGCCAGCTGCTCGCCGCCGGCCTGCTCGCCACCGACGCGGAGGGTTACGGCACGCTGCGGCTCACCGCTTCCAGCCGCGCCGTGCTCAGCGGCGGCCAGCGCGTGCTGCTGCGCGAGGACGCGAAACCCGTTCGTTCCACGCGTCGCCGCCGCGACAGCCAGCTCGTCACCGGCGCCAACCTCGGCATCGAGGCCTACGAGCAGCCGCTGTGGGATGCGCTGCGCGCGCTGCGCACCCAGCTCGCGCGCCAGCAGGGCGTGCCGCCCTACGTGGTGTTCCACGACGCCACGCTGCTGGCGATGCTGCGTGCGATGCCGGCGAACGAGGACGAGCTGGCCCAGGTCAGCGGCGTGGGCGAGGCCAAGCTCAAGCGTTACGGACGCGATTTCCTCGCGGTGATCAACACGGCCGAGTGAGGCGCTGCCACGGCGCGCTTGTGCCGGTCACCGGATGTCCTTACAACGGGAGCCGTTGCGCCCACCAAGGACTCGCCATGCATGGAGCGCCGCTCATCGCCACCCTCGTCAGTGGCATCGTGCTGGCCTTCGCGTTCGCTGCGCTGGCGCACCGGCTGAAACTGCCCGTGCTGGCCGGTTACCTCCTGGCCGGCGTGGTGGTGGGGCCGTTCACGCCGGGCTACGTGGCGGATGGCCACATCGCGCACGAGCTGGCCGAGGTCGGCGTGGTGCTCTTGATGTTCGGCGTGGGCCTGCACTTCTCGCTGAAGGACCTGCTCGCGGTGAAGTCCATTGCGATCCCCGGCGCGCTGGGGCAGATGGCGGTGGCCACGATGCTGGGCCTGCTGCTGGGCCGGGCGCTGGGCTGGCCGTTCGCGCAGGGTTTCGTGTTCGGCCTCGCGCTGTCGGCGGCCAGCACCGTGGTGCTGCTGCGCGCGATGGAGGAGCGCCGGCTGATGGAAACCGAGCGCGGCCGCATCGCGGTGGGCTGGCTGATCGTTGAGGACCTGGCGATGGTGCTGGCGCTGGTGCTGCTGCCCGCGGTGGGTGGCGCGCTGGCCGTGGGGCAGGGCGTCTCGTTCGTCGCGCTGGCCGGCACGGTGGGGCTGGCGATCGGCAAGGTGACGCTGTTCGTGGCGCTGATGCTGGTGGTGGGCAAGCGGCTGATCCCGTGGATCCTCGCGCGGGTGGCGATCAGCGGCTCGCGCGAGCTGTTCCGCCTCGCGGTGCTGGCGATCGCGCTGGGCGTGGCGTTCGGCGTGGCCGGGGCGTTCGGCGTGTCGTTCGAGCTGGGCGCGTTCTTCGCCGGCATGATGATGGGCGAGTCGAAGCTGGCGCACGACGCGGCGGAGGAAACGCTGCCGCTGCGCGACGCGTTCGCGGTGCTGTTCTTCGTCTCGATCGGCATGCTGTTCAACTACCGCGTGGTGTTCGCCGAGCCGCTGGTGGTGCTGGCGGCGCTGGCGATCATCGTGCTGGGCAAGTCGCTGGCGGCGTTCGCCATCGTGCTGGCGTCGCGGCGGCCGCTGCGCACCGCGCTCACCATCGCGGTGAGCCTGGCGCAGATCGGCGAGTTCTCCTTCATCCTGATCGGCGTGGGCGTAACCCAGCAGATGGTGTCGAAGGAGGCGCAGGACGTGCTGCTGGCCGCGGCGATCATGTCGATCCTGCTCAACCCGCTGCTGTTCAAGCTGTTCGACCGTGCCAAGCCGTGGCTGGATGCGCGCGAGGCGGCGCAGGCGGCGATGGAAGCCGCGCCCGTCGCCAGCGACGAGCCGGTGCCGGAGCAGGCCGGCGACCTTGCCGGCCACGTGGTGGTGGTGGGCTATGGCCGGGTGGGGCGGCTGATCTGCGACGAGCTGCGCCGCCGCGGCTGGCCGCTGCTGGTGATGGAAATGGAGCCCGAACGGATCGAGGCGCTGCGCGCGCAGGGCATCCGCACGATCTCCGGCCACGCCGCGCGCGACGAGGCGCTGGCCGCGGCCAACCTCGGCGCCGCCAAGGCGCTGCTGGTGACCGCGCCGGATGCGTTCGAGGCCGGCGAGATCGTGCGCGTGGCGCGCCGGATCAACCCGCGCCTGCCGATCCATGCCTGCGCCGGCTCCGGCGCCGCCGTGGCGCATTTGCGCGAGCAGGGCATCGACCTGGTGGTGTCGGGCGAGCGCGAAATGGCGCGCGGCATGCTCGAACAGCTCGCCGCGGATGGCGCCGCGCCGGCCACGGCCGCCTGATTGATGGTGGCTCAACCGGCCAGCAGCCAGTCCCCGTCGTTGACGCTGGCCTGCGCCAGCCGCGCCGGCGGTTCGGCGAGGTAGCGCCAATCCGCCAGCGTCGTCGGCAGCCGCGCACGCGGGCAGCTCGCCTGCAGGTAGGCCAGCGCCGCGCTCGCGTCGTCGTGCCGCGCCAGTTCGCAGCCTTCCAGCAGGCTGCGCCAGCGTCGCCCGTGCCGCACGATGCGGAACAGGCCGAATTTCGAGGGAGCGACGTACTGCGCCGGCATGACCACGATCCTTGCGAGGCGATGCGGGCAGTCTGGTCTGCGCGCATGGCTCGTTGATGATCTGCCGGTGGCGGCGCGGTGACAGGGCGGACGCCGTGAAGCCCCGTCGTGCGGCCCGGCTGGCCCTGGGGGTGGCATGTCCATTGCTTGCCATATGGCTGGTCATAGGCGTGAACAGGCGCGGCGTTGCGCGCTCGAACAGCCTTTTCCCGGGGGAGGGGCGCGACGCCTGGTTCGGTGCCATGCCCGGGGCGTTCCGGGACTGGCGAGGTCCGCGATCCGGCTCTATGCTTCGCGCGGTACGGATGCCTGACAGTCGGTTTGTGCGGCTTTTCAGTGGGGTGGGTGATCCAGTCTTGGGTCTGCGGTCAGGGATTGAATCTAGGGGGAGCGCGATGCGCGTTCGATCATGGGTAGGGTCCGCGTTGCGGCAGGTCTTGGTGGCCGGTGTCTATCTGGCCGTGCTGTTCCTGTTTCGCGCGGTGTCCATCCGGCACTGGTTCATCCTGACCGGGCTCCACGTTGTGGTGCTGATGCTTGCGCCGTACCGCTACTGGCCGGCGCTCTTCATCGGTGATACGGCTCTGTTGGCCTACATCAGCTTCAGTCGTGTCGATCAGTACGGCCTGCTTTGGGCCACCGTCAACACGATCCCTTCGATCGCCTATGAGGCCCCCATAGTGTGGTGGTTCCGGGAGCGCTTGCGGCTGTTTCCGACCCGGCAGACGATCAACATGCCGATCTTTGTGCTGTGCGCCTTGGTCATCGCCATCATCTCGACGGCCCAGACGATTGGGCAAGTGCAGTTGGCGACGCTCCCACCCGGCTATGTCATCCATTACGGTGAGGTGACGGCGCGCATGGTGCTGGGCAATTTCATGGGCGTGCTTACGGTGGCGCCGGTCACGTTGGTGGTCTACCAGAGTTTCGCGGCTGCGGATTTCCAGTGGCGCCGCTGGTTGCGGGTGCTGCCGGAAAGCCGCTTCCTGGTCGAAGGTGCGCTGGGGGTGTTCCCGGTGATTGCGTTCCTGGTCTGGCTGGGTAGTCGCACCCCCGAGATGCGTGCCATGGTGCAGATGGCGATGTTCCTGCCGGTCATCCTCATGGCTTTCCGGTACGGTTGGCAGGGCGCAGCGGTGGCCGGCACCCTGGCCAGCTTCGGCATCGTGACGCTGATGCCCGTTATCAACGACCCCGCCACCATGCAAGCCGAAACCCTGGTGGCCATGGCCATTTCCACCATGTTGCTGGTGGGCGCCCGCATGACGGCGCTGACGCAGCGGGTGGAGCAGGAGCGTGTCGATTCGCGCCTGGCGATGGCCTTGGCGCATCGCAATGCGGCCTTGGGCGAAGCCCAGTTGCGGGTCACGGCGCAGGCGCTGGATCAGCTCGGCCAGTCGGTCCAGGGCGCCTTCAAGCTGATGCTCGGGCGCTTGCATCACCTGCAGCCGGCGACGGACGACGCCGGTTATCGCCGGCATGTCGAGCGCGCCCAGGAACAGCTGTTCCTGTTGACCGACAGCCTGAATCCAGCCGTGCTGCGCGAGCATGGCCTGTCCGGAGCCCTGAACCAGGGGGCTTTGGCCCGTGCCCTGCACGAGGCCGGGATCAGATATTGGTGCGACCTGCGCGGACCGGTGGCTGCCTTCCCGCGTGACATGAGCCTGGCCGTCTACCGCGTGGTGTGCGAGGCCATCGCGGAGGCCTGCCTGACGCACGAGCCCGCGGAGGTGCTGGTGAAGGTCCGCTGCGGTGTCGAGGGGCGGGCATGGGCGGTCGTGATGATCGACATCCGCTGGAATCCGGAGCGATCGCCGCACGTGGACTGGGTGACCTTGCGGCAGCGCCTGCGCGTCAGCGCCACCGGCCTGGGACGCGAGGCCATCGAGGACCGGGCCGCCACCTATGGCGGCCGGTTGCGTGAACGCGCCCTGCCCGATGGCAGGCGGGTGATGGTTTCGTTCCTGGAGCCGAACCACCCCCGTACCTGACGTGGGGTGGCTGCAAGCGTCAGTGGATGCCCTTCATGCTGCAGTCGACCGGGTCGTTGCAGATACCTGTGGCCGCTGCAGCATTGAGGCGCATGGTGCCATCGCTCAATGGAGTGGCCGTCACCGCCGTGGTGCCGTCGTTGTAGACCATGGTGGACGATGCGACCGGCGTGGCAGTCGTGGACGCGCTGGCCGGCTGGTCGGGCGTGGCGACCTGCTGGGCGAACCGGCCGATCGGCAGCGTGATGAACTGGCCGCCCGCGGTGCCGATGCTGCCGAGTACGTTGCCGTTGTAATCGTTGACCTGGATGTAATTGACGCCGCCCAGGGCGAACACGTACACATGGAAGTTCGGGTTCGTGCTCACGTCCCGGGCATTCGGCCAGGACTGGCCAAGGCCGGTGGCAGGCGTGGCCGCAAAGGCGGCCCCGGTGGCGATGGCGAGCGACGCCGCAAAGATTGCACGAGTCAACATGCGCATGGTGGTCCCCTTGTCTGGTGTGGAGGGCGGCTGCCCGTGCCGGAAGCTACCACCGACCAACAAGGCAAAACCGGCTCCAGTTGGCAGTCTGCGTGCGCCGCGACCGCATTGCCCGAAGTGCTCCTGATCGTCTTTCTGCGCGGAGCATCGCAATGCAAGATGCGGGTGAACTGAAGACGCCGCACCACCCGCTGACCGCCAAGCCGTGCACCGTGACCATGCTCAAGCGCCAGCGTGCAAAGTGATGGTGCGTGTTCATCCTCAAGTGTAGTTTTTAAGCTACTATGCCGAACATAGAGGTTCAGCAGTACCAGACCGCAGACGGACACGTTCCGTTTGCCGAGTGGCTGGCCGCATTGCGCGACCGCCGCGCCATTCAGGCCATCGCGGCGCGCGTGCTGCGGATGTAGGCAGGCAACCGGGGCGACTGGAGGCCGGTAGGTGCCGGCGTATTCGAGTTGCGGATAGATGCCGGCCCTGGAACCGCGTGTACTGCGGGCAGGATGGCGCAACGCTGGTGTTGCTGTTGTGCGCAGGCGACAAGCGCACCCAAGCAAAGGACATTGAACGTGCCCACGACTACTGGAAAGACTATCAAGCACGCCGCTAGCGTCGCTTTCGACGCGGCAAGCCTGCTGGCGCCGGATGACCTGCCCGGTTTTCTCGCCGAGGTCATGCGCGACGGCGACACGCGTGCATTGCCGCTGGCGCTGCGCACCGCCGCCGATGTGCTGGGCATGACCGAGCTGGCACGGCGCACCGGCCTGAGCCGCGAATCGCTGTACCGCACGCTTTCGGACAAGGGCAATCCGCGCCTGGACACGCTGGCGGCGATCTTGTCCGCCTTCGACCTGCGCCTGACCGTGGCACCGGCAACGGCGAAACCGAAACCGAAACCGAAACCGCGTCGCGCTTCACATGCGGCGCACGCGGCATGAAGGCCGGGCGCTGTAGCCCGGTTCCCTTCAACGTGGACGCCGCGCATAAACGCTGGATGAAGCGGCCTGGCTTTGCCGAGGCGTACAACGTGCTGGCGGATGAATTCGCGGTGCTGGGCGAACTGCTGCGCGCGCGGCAAGCCGCGGGCATGACGCAAGCTGACGTGGCCGACAGCATGGGCGTGGCGCAGGCCACCGTCGCGCGGCTGGAGTCGAGCGCCGGCAGCCACAAACATGTGCCGCCCGTCGCCACGCTGCGCCGCTACGCCGACGCGGTGGGCTGCGATCTGCATATCACGCTGACCGCCAAGCCCAAGCCAAGGCACGCCACGGCCTGATCGGCTCGCTGCGCCTGGCCCGACGGGGCGAATCGATCAGGGAAATGAAGCGCAGGCGAAAAGCATGGCTGGCTCCGTGAATTCGTTGGCTTTGGGGAAAGCCGATCCCGGTGGTCAGCTCCGTGATCAGCTGAAGCGACTGCTACAACCGGATACGGGTGCGAAGCTTGAGTGCGCGAAGCCAACGCCTGGAGGCTTCCATGATGCTTGATGGTTGCGAGGTCATGATGACATGGCGCTTTTGCGCTACATGCGTGTGCGGTTTTCGCCAAGAATCAGGAATGGCGAGCAGTGCCAGAGCGATGACACAAAAACAAAGCCCGCTCGGGTGAGCGGGTTTTGTGCGTGAAAATGGTGGTGGATTTTAACAGCAAATGGAACCGGATATCTCCACCCATGCCGAGACGTCCCCATAGCGGCGGGTATTGGCGGAATGGGCAGGGACATATGTAAAACCCGCTCACGCTCTCGTTGCGCTGAAACTGCATGAGGCCATACCGAGGACTTGGCTTCGCGGCCGATGCCACGCCTGAATGCGTTGCCTTCAACCACTGACGGAGTCAACCATGCAGAAGATGATGATGAACGAAAACGAGCTGGCCACGCGCTGGAACATCAGTCCCAAGACCCTTCAACGCTGGCGCAGCGAGGGACGCGGGCCTCGGTTCATGAAGATGTCCAAGCGCGTCGTGTACCCCATCGACGAAGTCTTCGACTTCGAATCCAAGGCCCTCCGGGCATCGACTTGGGAGCAAGCATCCGACGTCGTTCTTCCGAGCGGCTCGACGTTGATGGACCCACGCGAGATTTCGTATGTGACCGGGCTGCCCCTCTACATCTTCACGCAGAAGCAGATGCGCGAGGCGTTGGGCATCCCGCATCGTCGAGTCCAGAAACTCGTCCGGTTCGACCGCGACGAGGTCATGGCGTGGGCCAAGCGATGGGTGCAAGACGCCCAAGATCAGGGCATCGATGTGAAAGCCGCCCCCGCGAGCCAGAGCAGATCGCTGCTGCACGCCTTGGCATCGTTGCCCGCCTGACCGCAGCATCCGCGCCGATCTACTCCGGGCCGGATGGGTGGTCGCCGACGCACCGCTGGGTGCAGCCCGACACCGGGGAATGGGTGTAAGTGGGTGTTGAAATGGCGCAGGCCAGCCGCCACGTAGCCGGCCAGCCATGTTCCGTTTCATCGGCGAATCATAGCGTTGGACGAAGAAACGGAACAGCCGCCTCGCCCTTCGATGGTCTGCGGTTCGATTCCCAAACGGAATCGAACTGGCGCGCTGGTCTGACGTCAGGTCGCATCCCATCCCGCGCCTGCCCGCCACTGCTGGTCGAAGCCGCTGCCCGCCGAGAGCGCCGTCAGCACCGGCAGCAGGATTTCGAGCAACGTCTCGATCACCGTGATCAGCGGCATCGGCTCCAAGGTGTTCTTGCGCAGGAACGCCTGCCACTGCTTGGTCTTTTGCTCGTCCAGACCGAACTCGTCGGTCAGGCCCAACGGCGCGCCGGACGGGATACCCGTGCCCCGGCGCTCGAAGGTGGCACGAATCGCCTGCGCCAGCACCGCGCCATCGAAATCGGAATGCCGGGCCAGAACCCACAGGTCGAAGTAGTCCTTCATCCGGCTGTTGAGGATGCCGAGCTTGACCATCGCTTCGAGCTTTTCGGCGACGACCGTGTAGCGGGGATATATCCGCAGTTGCGGCTGCGGCATGCCGTCAAGGATGACCGGGTATTGCACGTTTTCCGGCGCGGGCGTGACGGCGTCGCCGAAGCCGATGTCGATCTGCACCGGACAGCGCGCGTTGTCCAGCAGCCCCAGCAGCGTGACGCGGACGCCCGCGTAGTTGGCCTCCTTACGGATTTCAGCGGCCTTCACGCTGTCAGCCTGAAACACGATGCCGTCGTCGCTGGTGATCTGACTGATTTCGCGGAACAGGTTCTCCAGATGCGGCAGCTCGGCAGAGCCGAAGCCCAGCAGGTCGGCATCGTGCGTCGGGCGATGCGGCACGTCGAACCAGAGATCGAACAGCAGTGCGCCTTTCAACAGGAACTGCCCGCGCTGCTCCGAGACACTCAGGCGGTACAGCATCCGCTCCAGCGCATAGCGGGTCAGCAGCAAATTGAAGTCGAGCTTTTCGGCACGAGCCTTGTTGAGCAGCCGGGCACGAACCGATGCGGCGATGTTGCGCTGGTTCATGCCAGGCTCTCCAGATAGGGGCGCATCACGTTGGCCACGCGGTCGATCTTGGCGTAGTGCCAGATCTCGTCGCTGGTCATGCGGCGGGCAGCCCATGCCTCGCGCAGCGCCTCCAGCGCCACGTCGAGACCGATCTTGTTGCGGTACTTGAAGCAGTCGGCGACCGTCTTGGCAACGCTGGTGACACGGACGGTGACGCCATCGACGACGTGCTCCTCGACGCCTTCGGTCAGCGCCGCGCCGGAGAAGCGCACGAGGCGCAGCGGTGGGTAGTCCAGCTTCGGCGTCGCCGCCTTGTTGTCGATGGCCAGCCACACCTCGAACGGGGCCTGCGTGGTCAGGTCGTGGAAACGCAGCGCCGACAGCAGGCATACCACGCCCTTAGGTACGCGCCGCGCGACCTCGGCCAGCGTGCCGTGGGCCGACACCGGACGCGCCATGAGGCCGTACAGGCCGCGCCCGACGCGTTCCAGTTGCCCGCGCCGCACCGCCCGCGTCAGGGCCACCCGTGGGATGCCCAGCGGGGCCAGATCGTGTGGGCGCAGCAGTCCCTGCGTGCGCACCAGCTCCAGCAGCTTGTCAGCGGTCGTGTCCATGATCCGGCATATTGTTCCATAACATCGGTAGATGTCAATAACAACCGATGAATAGGAACCGCGCCACTGGACGCACATCCCAGACGATGAGAACGCCCCACTGAGGGATTGAGGCCCAGCGTACCCCCACCCGTGAGGGCGGCAGCAGTGCCGTCGCGGTTTCCAGCGGCTTTTTTGCATGGAGACACCGACGATGACCCAACGCTGCGCCTGCTGCGACAAGCCCTTCGACCCGCGCCCACAAGTTCCCGATCAAGCCTTCTGTTCCGCGCCCGATTGCCAGCGCGCCCGCAAGCGACAGTGGCAGCGGGCCAAGCTCCAGTCCGATCCCGACTACCGGATCAACCAGCGTGCCGCCCAGCAGGCGTGGTCGCAGCGCAACCAGGACTACTGGCGCAACTACCGCGACGCCCGGTCAGAGTACGTGCAGCGCAACCGCGAGCAGCAGCGGTCGCGGGATCTGGGCCGAAACGTCGAACTTGCAAAGATGGACGTGTGCGACCTGCCGAGCGGCCTGTACCGCATCACGCGGCATCCGGCATTGCCGAGGGAAAACGGCGACTCGTGGGTCGTCGAGATCACGCCGGTCTGCGTGACGTGTCCGTGCAAGATGGACGTGTCAAGAGAGGACGTGATCGACGCCTCGTCGATTCGCCCGTAACTTTGCTTCCAAAACGGGTTCTCTCGAACATCCTGCATGGCAACGATTCCAACCGTGTGCGTTGCCGCCGTGCGGCGGCGGCGCGTCCATTGAAGGGGCGGCAGACCCGAGATCGCCAATCACGGAGTGACCGGGTCTATGCAATCGAACGAATCGCCTATAAGCCCGCCGGGGCCGGTGTTCCGCGCCGCGCAGTACGTGCGCATGTCCACCGAGCACCAGCAATACTCGACGGAGAACCAGGCCGACAAAATCCGCGAGTACGCCACCCGGCGCAACATCGACATCGTCCGCACCTACGCCGACGAGGGCAAGAGCGGTCTGCGCATCGACGGTCGGCAGGCGCTCCAGCAACTGATCGGCGACGTTCAGGCGGGCAAGGCCGACTTCCAGATCATCCTCGTCTACGACGTGAGCCGCTGGGGCCGGTTCCAGGACGCCGACGAAAGCGCCTACTACGAATACATCTGCCGCCGCGCCGGCATCCAGGTCGCCTACTGCGCCGAGCAGTTCGAGAACGACGGCTCGCCGGTGTCCACCATCGTCAAGGGCGTCAAGCGCGCGATGGCAGGCGAATACAGCCGCGAGCTGTCGGCGAAGGTGTTCGCCGGGCAGTGCCGCCTGATCGAACTCGGATTCCGCCAAGGCGGGCCAGCGGGCTACGGTCTGCGACGCGTGCTGATCGACCAGTCCGGCTCGGTGAAGGGGCAGCTTTCCCGTGGTGAGCACAAGAGCCTGCAAACCGACCGCGTGATCCTGCAGCCTGGCCCGGACGAGGAAGTGGCGGTCGTGAACCAGATCTACCGCTGGTTCGTCGAGGACGGCCTGTTCGAATCCGAAATCGCCGACCGGCTCAACACCCGTGGCATCCAGACCGACCTCGGGCGCGACTGGACGCGGGCCACGGTGCGCGAGGTGTTGTCCAATGAGAAATACATCGGCAACAACGTCTACAACCGGCGCTCCTTCAAGCTCAAGAAGGTGCGCGTGGTGAACCGCCCGGAGATGTGGATCAAGAAGGAAGGCGCGTTCGAGGGCATCGTGCCACCCAACCTGTTCTACACGGCGCAAGGCATCCTGCGCGAACGCGCCCACCGCTTCAGCGACGAGGAACTGATCGAGAAGCTGCGGCGGCTCTTCCAGCAGCACGGCTACCTCTCCGGCCTGATCATCGACGAGACCGAGGGGATGCCCTCGGCGGCAGCCTACGCGCACCGCTTCGGCAGCCTGATCCGCGCCTACCAGACGGTAGGCTTCACGCCGGATCGGGACTACCAGTATCTGGAGGTCAACCAGTTCCTGCGCCGCCTCCACCCGGAGATCGTCGGCCAAACCGAGCGGATGATCGCGGAGGTCGGCGGCGCGGTCGTGCGCGATCCGGCGACCGACCTGCTCACGGTCAACCGCGAGTTCACCGTCTCGCTGGTGCTGTCACGCTGCCAACTGCTCGACAACGGTCGCCGCCGCTGGAAGGTGCGCTTCGACACCAGCCTCACACCGGACATCACGGTCGCCGTGCGTCTGGATGACAGCAATCAGGCGGCATTGGATTACTACCTGCTGCCGCGTCTGGACTTCGGCCAGCCGCGCATCCACCTGGCCGATCACAACGGCCTCGAATTCGAGAGCTACCGCTTCGACAGCCTGGACTACCTCTACGGCATGGCCGAGCGCAGCCGCCTGAGGAGAGTCGCATGAGCAAAATGCACCACGCTTCCGAGCTGCAAATGATCCCGGTCGATCAGATCGCGGTACTCAACCCGCGTGACCGCAATGGCCGCGTGTTCGAGGAGATCGTCGGCAACATCAAGAGCCTCGGCCTGAAGAAGCCGGTCACGGTCACGCCGCGCGACGACCTGGAGGACGGCAAACGCTACCTGCTGATCTGCGGCGAAGGCAGGCTCAAGGCGTTCAAGTCGCTCGGCGAGAAAGAGATTCCGGCACTGGTGGTGCGGGTCAACGACGAAGACGCCTTCATCATGAGCCTGACCGAGAACATCGCCCGCAGGAAATACAGTGCGCTGGAACTGCTGATGAGCATCGAGCAGTTGAGCCAGCAGGGCTACGACAAGCGCGTCATCGCCCAGAAAACCGGCCTGAGCCTCGACTACATCAAAGGCATCCTGCTCCTCTTCGAAAAGAGCGAGGAACGTCTGCTGGCCGCCGTCGAGGCCGGAAGGGTTCCACTCAACGTCGCCATCACCATCGCGGGCTCGAGTGACGAAGAAGCGGTGCAGGCCGCGTTGCAAGACGCCTACGAAAGCGGCCAACTGCGCGGCGGGCAACTGATGCAGGCGCGGCGCGTGCTCCAGCGGCGCAGCACCTTGGGCAAGACCCTGGCCCACCGGCCCGCGCGCAAGGGAGCGTCCGTCACCACCTCCAGCCTGGTGCGCAACTACCAGCACGAGGTTGAGCGGCAGAAGCTGATGGTCAAGAAGGCCGAATTCACCCAGCAGCGCCTGCTGTTCGTGATCGAGGCGCTGCGTCAGTTGCTGGCCGACGAGCACTTCTCCAACCTACTTCGCGCCGAAGGCCTGGACACCTTGCCCAAGCAACTGGCCGAGCGCGTCTGGGCTGGAGGCCACGTTGCATGAGCCGCCCGCCGCTTGGGTTCATCCCAGAGCCGATCACGCTTGCGCTGGATCGGATTCTGCCGTCGCGCAAGACGCCGGAGGGCTTGAATACTTCGCGAAAGTTCAAGCAGATCATGGCCTCGATGGAAGCAATCGGACTGATCGAACCCTTGAGCGTGGGCAAGGCCGATAAGGCCACCGGCCAGCACATCCTGCTCGACGGGCACATGCGCCTGCTGGCGCTGCGACAGCTCGGCTACGTCGACGCACCTTGCCTGATCGCTACCGACGACGAAAGCTACACCTACAACAACCGGATCAACCGCATCTCGTCCATTCAGGAGCACCACATGCTTCGGCGAGCGGTCGAGCGTGGCGTTTCGCCCGAGCGGCTGGCCAAGGCGCTGAACGTGGACATCAGCCAGATCCACAAGAAGGTGAGCCTGCTCGAAGGCATCTGCCCGGAGGCGGTCGAGATGCTGAAGGATCAGCACTTCTCTGCCAACCTCGGTTCGGTGCTGCGCAAACTCAAACCGACCCGGCAGGTCGAGTGCGTGGAATTGATGCTCACTGCCAACAACATGACGGTCGCCTACGCCGAAGCCCTTCTCGCAGCCACGCCGCCGCACCTGCTGGTCAGCGAGAAGCGGCCCCGGAAGATATCCGGCGTCACGGCGGAACAGATGGTGAAGATGGAGCGCGAGATGGGAAACATCCAAGGGCAACTGAAGCTGGTCGAAAAATCCTACGGTCAGGACGTGCTGCTGCTCGTGCTGGCGCGCGGTTATCTCGGCAAGCTGATCGACAACAAGGCGGTGTTCCGCTTCCTGTCGCAGCGCCAGCCCGACGTGCTGGCCGAGTTCGAAAACATCATCCAGACCGTGGCGCTGGACGGAAAGTGAATGCGACGGATCGGCGATGCCATTCACCGACCGCACGCCACATCACCGCCGGACGATGCCGATGACGGCGGAGAGGCGGCGATGGTCGCGCATCGCAACGCGCCCGTGGCCGATCCGGCGTGCATGCATGGCCTGACCGGCGACGTGGCCCATGCCGGCAGCGAAGGCACGGAAACCAACGCAGTCGCCATCGCCGCCAACTTCATGGCCTATCTGTCCTGCGCGGTCGGGCGCGGCGTGTACCTGCCTGTCGGCAACACCCGCCACCACGCGCGGCTGTTCTGCTTGCATGTCGGGCGCTCGGGCCGTGGCCGCAAGGGCGACGCGGTGTCGCTGGTGCTGCGCATCGATCAGGCGCTGCGCGCGATGGACGAGGCCTTCGCGCCGCAGATTCATCGCGGCGGCCTGTCCAGCCGCGAAGGACTGGTGGCGCTGATGCACGACGGCTACCGGCAAGGCCGACAGGAGGTTCCCGCCATCGAGGACAAGCGGCTGTGGGTGATCGAATCCGAGTTCGCCAACGTGCTGCATCAGGGACGGCGCGACGGCAACACGCTGTCGGCGGCGCTGCGCGACTGTTGGGATGGCGTCGATCTCAAACCCGCCACCAAGTCGAACCGGCTCTACGCCAGCCAGCCGCACCTCTGCCTGAGCGGTGCGATCTCGCCCGGCGAACTGACCGGCCTGATGAGCGCCCGCGAACTCACCAACGGTTTCGCCAATCGCTTCCTGATGATCTGGGCCGAACGCACGCGGATGCTGCCGTTCCCGAAGGAGACGCCGCAGGCGGTGGTGGAGCATCTGGCGCGCAGGACGCTCGAGGTGTTGGCCTTCGTTCGTGCCAATCGGCACGACCAGCGCGACCACCTGCGGATGGAGCTCTCGCCGCAGGCGCAATGGCGCTACGCCCAGCTCTACCGGGGCGAACTGAACGACGATTTCGGCGACGGAGCAGTCGGAGCGTTGCTGGAGCGCCGCGCCCCGATGCTGCTACGGCTGGCGATGCTGATGGCGCTGACCGATCTGCAAACCCGCATCGATGCCGAACACATTGACGCGGCGACGGCATGGATTCGCCACGCCACGGCATCCGTGCGCTTCGTGTTCGTCAGCGCCGCCGAGGAGGCGAAGCTGGCGCAGGTGCTGGAGCTGTCGAACCGCGTGCTGGCGTTCCTGCGCGAGCGCGGTCAGGCCACGCGAAGCCAGATCAGCGCGGAGTGCTTCCGGGGCAAGGTGTCCAAGGCGCGGATCGACGCCAGCCTGGAGCACCTGTTGGGCAGCACGCCGCCCAAAATCAGCGTGCAGTGGGTCGAGCGGCCAGCCGACGCGCCGGGCACGCCAACGCGGGTGTACCGGCCCGCGTAGCGGTGAAGCTCATTTCGCTCGTTTCGCCGCATCGAATCGCCCGCAAGTGCTTGTCGGGCTTCTCATTTCTCTGATTTCGCTCTTTTCGCCCAGCGGTTCGACCCATTACTTGGCTCTTCGACGGAATAGCGCGTTCATACGCGCACCTGCCAACGACCAGCCACCATGATGCTTCCCGCCTCCGACGACTCCCGCCAAGTGCCCCGCGCGCCGCTCCGGCCCGGACTGGTCACCCTGGCGGATGGGCGCGCAGGCCGGAGCCACTCCGCATTGCGGGAAACGCTGCGATACTGTAAAGTGCAGTACATTTGCAGTGGTTTCTGGAGAGGCTATGGCCAACATCAAGACTGCCACGCTGACTTTTCGCATCGACCCCGGGTTGAAGGAGGCCCTTCGCATCGCAGCGGATCAGGAACACCGATCCATAGCGAACATGGTCGAGGTTCTGATTCGGGACTACTGCGAGCAGCGCGGCATTGCAATTCCGTCCTCCGAGGAAACCAAGAACAACCACGGAGTGCGCTCATGATCAAGACGGTCAAGCAAGCCTGCCGGTTCAATCCCATCATCCGCGACTACCGGATGAGCCAGGGGATCGAGAACCTCGCAGAGCTCATCAATGACGCGGGGGACGGCCGCGAGTTCTTCTCGCGCAACTATGTCACCCACGGCATGGATCAGCTTTTCCGTGAGGGTCTGCTGCGCCTGTCCGGCAAGTCCGACCAAGCCGTCTTCGAACTGACGCAGGCAATGGGCGGCGGTAAGACGCACATGATGATCGCGCTTGGCCTGCTCGCGCGGCATCCACATCTGCGCAAGGACGTCTTGCCCGCTGACTTGGCTTCGCGCATCGAATTCGGCAATGCGCGCATTGCCGCGTTCAACGGCCGCAACAGTCCTGACAACTACATCTGGGGCGAAATCGCCACCCAACTCGGCGCCGCCGAAGCCATCAAGCCGTACTGGGCCAACGGGCCGAAGGCGGTCGATCAGCGCGTTTGGAAGGAAATCATCGGCGACAAGCCGACGCTGATCCTTTTGGACGAGCTTCCGCCTTACCTCGACAACGCCAGCACGCAAGTGTTCGGTCAGGGCACGCTGGCCAACATGGTGGTCTACAGCCTCTCCAGCCTGATGAGCGCCGCGCTGGAGCTGCCGAATTGCGCCATCGTGGTCGCCAACCTCTCGGGCAGTTACAAGGCCCAGACCAAGGCGCTCGCCGATGCCATTTCCAACTTGCAGCAGGAAACCCGCCGTCAGGCGATGACCATCACGCCGGTGCAACTGGCGGGCAACGAAATCTACGAAATCCTCAAGAAGCGCCTTATCGACGAACTGCCGGACGAGCGCGTCGTCTCCGACATCGCGGAGGAATACGCGCAGCAAGTCAAGAAGGCCGAGGACGGCGGTTACATCGTGGCCAGCAGCATCGAGCAGATCGCCGAGCAGGTCAGGGAAACCTACCCCTTCCATCCGTCCTTCAAGCACCTCGTCGCGCTGTTCAAGGAGAACGAAGGTTTCCGCCAGACCCGTGGCCTGATGCAGTTCACCGCACGCCTGCTCAAGAGCGTGGACGAGCGCGAAGCCGACGATGTCTTTCTGGTCGGCACACAGCACCTCAACCTCAACGACGAACAGGTCAAAGACGAGATCGAGCGTATCGCGCCGAAGCTGATGCCTGCGGTGACGCGGGACATCGCCGACAAGAGCAACGCCATCGCCGAACACATCGATGTCGAGCTGGCTGGCGATTCCGCGCAGCAGGTCATGACCTTGCTGCTGGCTTCCAGCTTGTCGCGCGCCGTCGGCGGGCGCATCGGCCTGTCCGAAAGCGAGCTGATCGAGTTCCTTGCCGCACCGCAGCGGAAGCCAGACGAGTTCCTTCAGGCATTGCAGCGGCTGCGTGAATCGGCGTGGTATCTCCACCGCGAAGAGCAACGCTTCTTCATCAAGGAAACCGAGAACCTGTCGCGCCAGATCGAGCGCAACGCCAAGGAGGTTCCGCAGCCCAAGGTCGATCAGGCGCTCATCAACCGCCTCGCGGGCATCCTCGATCCAGTCCGCAAGATCGCCTATCAGGACGTGCAGGTGCTGCCCAAGCTGGACGAACTCAAGCTCGGCGGCCCGCGCACGCTGATCGTCATTAAGCCTGATGGCAAGGTGCCGCCCAGCGAATTGCAGAACTTCTTCGACTATCAGCAGGAGAAGAACAACCTTCTGGTGCTGACGGGCCAGGACAGCCTGCTGGCCGACGCGGTGGAGGAACGGTTGCGCGAGCTGTACGCCATCGAGCAGATTCACAAGCGGCTCAAGCCCGGCGATACCTTGTTCGAGGAGGCCCGCGACCGCCTCGAGGAGGCCGAGGATCGGTTCGGCAAGGCGCTGTCGGCGGCCTACAACTGCCTTTACATCCCCACGAATGACGCCTCCGACGGGCGTGATGTCCTCGGCAAGGTAAGCATTGACCAGGGGTTAAAGCTCGGCCAAGGCGACCAGTCCGCTGAGACGCAGATCGAGAAACTGCTGTCCAGTCCGCGCGCCGACTACAAGCTCGTGGCCGAACTCGGCAAGGACAACCTCGACGAATACTTCGCGCAGGCCGAGGAATATCTGTGGCCGTCTGGCAAGGACAACCGCCGCACACCGTGGAAGGACGTAGCCACCCGGGCCAAGTGCTCGCCCATCTGGCCGTGGATGCCGGGCTCGAGCGGACTGGACGCCCTCAAGACCGAAGCCCTGAAGCAAGGCCGCTGGCGCTTGGGCGAGGACGGCTACATCGAGAAGGGGCCGTTCCCCAAAGACAAGGCCACCGTCAACGTCTCCGTCGTCAACGTCAAGCCGGACACGGGCGAAACGGTTCTCAGCCTCACGCCGCGCCACGCGGGCGAAAGCCCCGTCGTTTATTGGTCGACCAAGCCCGACGTGTCGGACAAGGATCACAAGATCGAGGATCTAGAGAACTTTGCCACAGGCGAGGGCACGGTCTACTTCATGGTGAAGGAGCCGACAGGTCGCTACGAGAGCGGCCCTGCCACGCGCTGGCTCGCCGACTTAAAGATTCGCCATCAGGTCGAGCCTGCCGCCGACAAGCGCCGTGTCGTCCTAGCCGCTACGCCGCGCGCCGACCTCTTCTACACCCTGGACGGTTCCAATCCCAAGGACGGAACCCGCTACGAGGGGCCGTTCGAGATCGGTGCCGCGAGCTACCGACTGCTGGTGTTCGCTCGTGCGGGCGAAGCCAACAAGACGGCGGACTTTCAGATTCCCGCTAGTGGGGACAAGACGGTTCAGATCGTCGACAGCAAGCCCGCGCGTCTGCAAAGCAAGCGCGTCGCTCTCGACACGACCGACCGCGTCTTCGGCGTCATCAACCGTTTCCGCGATCAACCGGGCACGCGCTTCAAGGGCGTGCGCGTCGAAATCGGCGAAGGCGAGAACACCGTGACCGTTCGCTTTCAGGAGCGCGAGGTCACGGCGGCCATCATCGAAGGGGTCGTCAACAGCCTGCGCGAGGTGCTCAAAGAGCCCGACGCACCGCTCAACATTGCCATTGCCGACGGCGTTCACTTCGATACCGGCTTCGCGCTGAAGGAGTTTGCCAAGCTCGCCGGGATTGAGTTGAAACCAGGCGAAGTGAGTCAGGAGGATTGACGATGGCCAAGGCCGCAGCAAACACCGAATCACCCAAGGCGCGCGCGCAAGTGCCGCACACGCTGGGCTTCGGTGTGCCTGCGACCTCCGACCCGCATCACTTCAAGGTCGTCATCCCCAAGAGCAGCACCGGCAAGGTCCAGATCAGCGAACACCTCGGCTTGCAGGCCGCCAGCGCCGACAGCGCGGTCATCGACCGCGTCCTGCTGGATCGCCCGCGCTGGACGGCGATCCGCGCCGAGGTGCAACGAGCCTTCAACGCGCGCTTGTCCGCGCACGGCTTGAGGCCCGGTGCGTGGAAGGTCGGCGACAACCCGGTGGACCGCCTGCTCGGCAAGGAACTGTGCGTGCTGGCGTGGGCCGTCGAGCAGATGGATACGGAGAAGATTCCGGTCGCCGTCCGCAACTGGCTGGCGCTGCGCCCGGAAGAACGTTGGTGGCTCTTCGGTATGACCGCGATGAGCACGGGCGGCCTTATGGACGCGGGCAAGGGCTGGCGCGCCGCCCTGAAACATGCCTTGGGCGACGTGGCGCAAAGCGACTTGCTCGCCCCGCGCGCACGCCGCAGCAGCCGTGGCAAGGACGACATCCGCCCCTCGCTTGACCTGTTCGGGGACGAGACGTCATGAACGCCGTGCTCGTGCCGCCGCAGCCAAAGATCTACCACATCGCCCATGTAGATCGTCTGCCCTCCATCGTGGCTGACGGTTTCCTGTGGTGCGATGCGGAGGTCATCAGGCGCGGGCCTGCGGGCACGACCATCGGCATGAGCAGCATCAAGCAGCGGCGGCTGACGCTGCCCTTGGGCAGCTACGCCGACCTGCACGTCGGCGACTGTGTGCCGTTCTATTTCTGCCCGCGCTCCGTGATGCTCTACCTGATTTACCAGGGTAACCATCAGGAGTTGGCCTATCGTGGCGGGCAAGGGCCGATCCTGCACTTCGAGGCCGACCTGCACGCCGTCGTTGCATGGGCCAACGCGCAGCCCGCGCGCTGGGCTTTCACGCTCTCGAATGCAGGCTCATATTTTTTCGAGGACCGCAGCGATCTTGCGCATCTGGGCGAGATCAATTGGACTGCCGTGCAGGCCCGTGACTGGCGGGCGCACAAGGAAGGCAAGCAAGCGGAGTTTCTGCTGGAGCACCGCTTCCCTTGGCACCTGATCGAACGTATCGGTGTTCACTCGGCCGCCGTCTACGGCCAAGTGGTCAACGCCCTTCCCGCGCACGGGCATCGGCCCACGGTCGAAGTCCGCGCGGACTGGTATTACTGAAATGAGAGGAGCACAGCCATGATCGAGTACACCTCGGGCGACATCCTCAAATGTGAGGCCGACGCGCTGGTCAACACCGTCAACTGCGTTGGTGTGATGGGGCGCGGCATCGCCTTGCAGTTCAAGAACGTCTACCCCGAAAACTTCAAGGCTTACGAGGCTGCCTGCAAGCGCGAAGCCGTACAGCCGGGCCGCATGTTCGTCTACGAGACGGGCCAGCTCACGCCGCCGCGCTTCATCATCAACTTTCCCACTAAGCGCCACTGGCGCGGCAAGAGCCGCATCGAGGACATCGAGTCGGGCCTTGCCGATCTCGTCAAGGTCATCCGCGACAAAGGCATTCGCTCCATTGCCATCCCCCCGCTGGGCAGTGGCCTGGGTGGGCTGGACTGGAACGAGGTGCGCCCCCGCATCGAGCGGGCCCTGACGGACCTTGCCGATGTGCAGGTGCTCGTGTTCGAACCTAACGGCGCCCCTGCCAGCGACAAAATGTCCCACGTTCGGGAAGTGCCCAAGATGACGGCGGGCCGGGCTGCTTTGGTTGAGCTCATTCAACGTTACCTCGGCGGCTTGCTCGACCCCTTTGTCACCCTGCTGGAAGTCCACAAGCTCATGTACTTTATGCAGGAGGCCGGTGAGCCGTTGCGGCTCAACTACGTAAAGCATCATTACGGCCCCTACGCGGAAAACCTGCGCCATGTGCTGCGCGCGGTCGAAGGTCACCTGATCGCGGGTTACGCCGACGGCGGCGACGCGCCCGATAAGCCCTTGAGTCTCGTGCCGGGCGCAGCGGAGGAAGCCAAGGACTACCTCGACCAGCACGAAAGCAGCCGTGCCCGCTTCGAGCGCGTCACGCGCCTGGTCGAAGGTTTCGAATCGCCCTACGGCCTGGAGTTGCTGGCCACCGTCCATTGGGTGATGAGCCGCGAAGGCGCGACCCAACACGACAGCGTGGCGCGTCGGGTCTACGACTGGAACGCCCGCAAGCAGCAGTTCACGCCCCGCCAGCTCGCCATCGCGGAAGAACGACTGAAATCGCAGGGCTGGCTGTCGCCCGAAGCCGTGGCGACCCATTGAAGAAGAACACGCGATGCATGCAAAGACAATAACGACAACGCTCACGCCCCTGGCCCTGAAAGATGCGCCCGCGCTGATTCAATCGGTTTTTCCCGCACAGAAGGTTTCGTTCGAGGCGCAAAGTGAACGCAAGGCGGTCGCGGCGCAGACCTTGACCGGCTTGGGCTCGTACTGGAAAGGCCGCAAGCCGCTGATTCTCGTGCGGGCCATCGTGCTGGGCAGCTTGTTACCCCCCACCGACGACGCGGAAGCAGACCTCGCCATTTTCGAGAAGCTGATGGCCTTCGACGATGAAGGTCTGGCGCGCCGCGCGCTGGCTGCCAATGCCTACTCGGCCACGACACTGCACGAGATCATCCCGATTTCCGACCCGGAACGCTACTTCAGCGGACGTGGTTGGCGGCGCGAAATCACCGACGACGAAAAGCTCGTCCTGTACCGGCGCGCGCTGGCCACGCTGTCGAGCTACGAAGAAAGGGCCAGTCTGGGCAAACGCCCGGAAGAAGTGGATCAGGATTGGCTCTACGCCCCGGTGTGGGCTGAGGTCAATCGCCACTACGCGCACTTGGGCGTGAACGTGCGGTCGCTGCCGGAACTGGTTGAGCAATTCGGCATCCTGCGCTATGGCCACCGCCCGCGCGTGGGCGACACCTTCAGCGGTGGCGGATCCATCCCGTTCGAAGCAGCACGCATCGGGTGCGATGCCTATGCCTCTGATCTCAACCCCATCGCCTGCATGCTCACCTGGGGCGCGCTCAATGTCATCGGTGCCCCGGCCGACCGGCGCGCCGCCCTGAAGTCCGCGCAGCAGCGGGTGTTTGCCGAGGTGGATGCCGAGATCACGCGGTTAGGCGTCGAGCACGACGAACACGGCAACCGCGCCAAGGCCTACCTCTACTGCCTGGAGGCGCGCTGCCCGGAAACCGGCTGGAGGGTGCCGCTCGCCCCCAGTTGGGTGATCTCGCCCAAGCAAGGCGCCATTGCCAAGCTGGTGCCGAACCCTGCCCTGAAGCGCTTTGACATCGAGGTCGTCACCGGTGCCTCGGCGAAGGCGATTGCAGCAGCCGAGACCGGCACGGTGCAAGACGGCGACATGGTCTATCAGCTCGATGGCAAGACCTACCGCACCCCGATCAAGACCTTGCGTGGCGACTATCGGCTACCCGACGGCACGACGGGCAACCGTTTGCGCCGGTGGGACAAGGACGAGTTCCGGCCGAGACCCGATGACATCTTCCAGGAGCGGCTGTACTGCGTCCAATGGATCAAGAAGGAAACGATCGAGGCCGGCCGCCAAGAGACCTGGTTTGCTGCGCCCACCGAAGCGGACCTGGAACGCGAGCGCCAGGTGGAAGCGATCGTCGCCGCCAACCTTGCCCGCTGGCAGGACGAAGGCCTGGTGCCGGACATGGCCATCGAGCCGGGGGACGAGACCACGCGCTTATTCCGCGAGCGCGGCTGGACGCATTGGCATCATTTGTTCAATGCGCGGCAGTTGCTGAACATGGCTTTGACAATTGGCGCTTGGAAAAAGACGCCTGAAGCGCCAATGGGTTGGTTGAACATCGCAAAGATGCTCAACTTTTACGCAAAGTTATGTCAATGGCTGCCTACACAGGGTGAAGGAGGTCCGAAGCATGTTTTTTATAACCAAGCGCTGAATGTTTTTTACAACTATGCGTGTCGCGGATATATCAGGTTTAGCCCGGACTTTTTTGAATTGAGCAGGGCAGCGATGCCTGATGTCGATCGCATTATTGTGTCTTCATCGGCCGACCAACCCCGGCAGCGCTGCGAGTTCTGGATCACCGACCCCCCCTACGCCGACGCGGTCAACTACCACGAGATCACCGAGTTCTTCATCGCCTGGCTGCGCAAGAATCCGCCCAAGCCGTTCGACGAATGGGTCTGGGACTCGCGGCGGGCACTCGCGATCAAAGGCGCGGGTGAAGACTTCCGGCGCGGCATGGTGGCCGCCTACCAGGCCATGGCCGAGCACATGCCCGACAACGGCCTGCAATGCGTGATGTTCACCCACCAGGACACCGGCGTCTGGAGCGACCTCATCGGCATCTTCTGGGCGGCGGGCCTACAAGTCGTGGCCGCCTGGTACATCGCCACCGAGACGACCTCCGAGCTCAAGAAGGGGGGCTACGTCCAGGGCACGGTGATCCTGATGCTCAAGAAGCGCGCCGCTGGCGAGCGCACCGGCTTCAAGCAGCGCCTGCTGCCCGCCGTGCGGCAGGAGGTGGCCCGTCAGATCGAAAGCATGATGCACCTGAACGACACAGTGAAGGCGCATCACGGCGAGCCGGTGTTCAACGACTCTGACTTGCAGATGGCAGGATACGCGGCGGCGCTGAAGGTGCTGACCGCCTACACCCACATCGGCGGCGAGGATGTCACCAGCTTCGCGCTGCGCCCGCGCGCGCGGGGGGAAGTCACCGTGGTGGATGAGATCGTGCAGCAGGCGGCGGAAACCGCGTCCAGTCTGCTGGTGCCCGAAGGATTGACGGCGGATGCGTGGGCCAAGCTCACGGGCATCGAGCGCTTCGTGCTGCGGATGCTGGACATGGAGACCACCGGCTCGGCCAAGCTGGACAACTACCAGAACTTCGCCAAAGCCTTCCACGTCGAGGACTACGCCCGCGTGATGGGCGACATGCGGCCCAACCACGCGCGCCTGAAGCGCATGAGCGAGTACGCCTCGCGCGAGCTGACCGACGCCACCGAGATCGGTGCCACCCGGCTGGGGCGGCTGATCATCGCCTTGCAGCAACTGCTGAAGGACGCCGAGCCGCAGGTCATCGTCGATCAGATTCGCAGCGAGATGGCGGACTTCCTCGAAATCCGGCCCTTGCTGGTGGATGTGCTGACCTTCATCGAGCGCAAATCGTCGGAGCCGGAGGTTCGCAACGCCGCCGAGGTGCTGGGCGCGCGCTTGAAGAACCTGCGCTTCGGCGACTGAGGGCCTGAAGCATGAGCATCCGGCGCTTTTCTTCGCGTACTCACCGGCTGGATGCGAGCTTCCTGATGCAGCATCTGATTGGCGCGAAGAGCTACAAGCGCATTGCGGGCTACTTCACCAGTTCTCTGTTCGAGGTAGCAGGCGAAGCCTTGGAGCACATTCCGGAGGTCAAGATCGTCTGCAATGTGGACATCCACCCAGAAGACTTGAAGGTGGCGCAACTGCGCGAGAGCAAGATGCTGGGCCGTTGGAACGAGCGCGGCCTGGAAGCTGAGGCGCTGCTGAACCGCGAACGCTACCGGTGTCTGGATTCCTTCCTCCAGAAGCACGGGCCAGCGGTGCGCGTCGCGCCCGACGACATCTGCGGCTTCGTGCATGGCAAGGCAGGCGTGATCACGCTGGCCGATGGCCGCAGGCTGGGTTTTATCGGCTCGATGAACGAGACACGCAGCGGCTGGCAGCGCCACTACGAAATCCTGTGGGAAGACGAGTCGCAGGAAGGCGTAGCGTGGATCGAGGAGGAATTCGACTTCCTCTGGAACGCCGCCAAGCCACTGCCGCAGGCCGTCATCCGCGAGGTGCATCGGCGCGGCTATCGGCGCGAAATTGAGTTCACCGAGATTGAGGACGATGAGAACCTTGCGCCTGCGGCACTGATCGAGTCGCCGCTGTACCGCGAGGGGCAGCAGCTCCAGCCGTGGCAGCAGGGCTTCCTGACCGAGTGCCTGCGGCACCAACGCCTATACGGCACGGTACGCCTGCTGCTGGCCGACGAGGTGGGCTTAGGCAAGACGCTCTCTCTGGCCACCGCCGCGCTGACGCTGTGCCTGCTGTCTGACAAGGAAAATGGCCCGCGCCGTCCGGTGGTGATCCTCGCCCCTGCCACGCTGACCGAGCAATGGCAGACCGAGATGCTGGACAAGCTCGGTATCCCGACCGCACGTTGGGATACCGTGGGCAAGGTCTGGCTGGACGCGGAGGAGCGAGTTATTTCCCCTGCGGGGCGCGAGCAGATCGCCCATTGCCCGCTGCGGATCGGCATCGTCTCCACCGGGCTGATGATGCGTGATTCGCTGGAAAAGCAGCACCTGCTGGGTATGCACTTCGGCGTCGTCATTCTGGATGAAGCGCACAAAGCCAGAACGCGCCAGGGCTTCGGCAAGGAGGCCGGCACGCCGAACGAGCTGCTGGCTTTCATGCGCGAGATCGCTGCGCGCGCAGACCATGTGCTGTTGGGAACGGCCACGCCGATTCAGACCAATCCCGCCGATCTGTGGGATTTGCTGGGCATCTTGCATCAAGGCCCGGGACGCTTCGTGCTGGGTCATGACCTCGCCGCCTGGCATCGTCCCGACGACGTGCTTGACGTTCTCGCGGGCCGCGTGGAGGTGGAGACTCTCGCCCATGCTTGGGAGCTGCTGCGCTCGCCGCTGCCGCGCACGGAGTCGACCACTGAACCTCGCGCCCGGCGCTTGTTCTCCGCCATCCGGCAAGACTTGGGCTTGCAGAACGGCGAGTGGCAGACCAACCGTTCGCTCGCCGACTTGACGGAGGAAACGCGGGAGATTCTGGAAGAGGAGCTGGAACGCCGCATCGCCGGAGCCACCCTTTTCCAGCGTGAGAACCCTCTGGTGCGCCATGTCGTGCTGCGCAAGCGCCAGCAGCTCGAGGAAACGAAAGACAAGGACGGCAAGCCTCTGTTGACCCCCGTGGGTGTGGATGTTCATCCCGAACGCGAGCAGGTCACGGAGCAGCGCGCCTTCGACGTGTTGTTCGAAGGCAAGGCGTTGCGCACGTCGGAGGACTTCCGCCAGGCTTATGGCGAGGCCCGCGCTTTCGGCAAGGCGCTGGCCAAGCGCGGCAAGGGCAGCGGCTTCATGAAGAACCTGATGGAGCAGCGCATCTGCTCCAGCATCCATGCGGGCTTGGCAACCGCACGGCGCTTGCTGCAAGGCGAGGCAGTGCATGAAGAGGACGAAGAGCAAGAAGCCGACCTCAAGGTCGAGACGGGCGAGGAGCGCGAGGTGCTGCAACGCCTGATCGCCCGGTTGGAGCGGCTGGATGCCGACCCGAAGATGGAGGCTGTCGTTCACTTCCTCGACAGGGAGAAGTGGCTGGGCTTGGGCGTCATCATCTTCAGCCAGTACTACGACACGGCGAAGTGGCTGGCCGATTCGCTGGCGGCCCGCTATCCGGAAGAGGCCGTCGGCTTATACGCAGGCGCGGGCCGCAGCCGCCTGTATCAGCGCAGCGACAGCGTGACCGTCGAACGCGAGACGCTCAAGCGCATGGTGGCCGAGCACCAGATTCGCGTTATGGTGGCCACAGATGCCGCGTGCGAGGGCTTGAACCTGCAATCCCTCGGCACACTGATCAACGTTGATCTGCCGTGGAACCCTACGCGACTTGAACAACGCATCGGCCGCATCAAGCGCTTTGGGCAGCGTCGTGAAACCGTGGACATGCTGAACCTCGTGTTCGAGCAGACCGTGGACGAGAAAATCTACGAGCGCCTGTCCGAGCGCATGAAGAACCGCTACGACCTCTTCGGCTCGCTGCCGGACACCATCAAGGACGAGTGGATCGATGACATCGAGACGCTCGGCGAGAGATTGGATGAGTACATCAACGCGCAGAAGACCGCCACGGGCTTCGACCTGCGATACACCGGCACGATGATGCCGCCGGAGAAGGACTGGCGCGAATTTACAGAAGTGCTCTCGCGACGGGATCTCGCCACGCTGATGAGCGCGGCGTGGGGTTAACGGGCCCCACCAGCTGCTGTTGGTGAACCTGTACAGCCACGCTACCTTGGCATTCGCTTCTACACGCGAACCGGCAACGTGATCTTCGGTTGGATCGGCACCAGCGTCTTCGCGTAAGCACGCAGGATCTCGTTGTAGAGATCCACGTGCTTGGGCGCTTCAACCGTAATGATCAGGGCATAGCGAATCTTCTCGGCATTGGTCGTCGGCCCGCCGGCCTCTCGGGCGTTGTAGTGGATGTCGAACACAGGGTTGTCGAGGCTACTGCCCCGCATGGACTTGTTGCCGTGCAGAACCGTCTCCCACTTGCCCAGATCGGAACGACGTTCTTCCTCCGTAGCGTACTTCTTCATGCTGAAGAAGCCCTTTGTGTCAGCGTTGGTCTTGCCTTCCTTGACCTTCTTGTCGCTGGGTCGGAATACGACTTCCAGGCCAGCGCGCGTGTAGGCGACAGCATCTTGCGGGTCTGTCGGCGAGGCATAGCAGAAGGTTGCCTTCAAACGAATGTTGCCTTGCAGGCCACCAGCAGGCAGGGGGAGCGTTGCACGCAGGAACTTGCCCGGCTTCAACTCGCCCTGATAGACCACCCTTGCCACGCCGGTCGGGCAAGTGATGACATCCATTAAATCTTCCGGCACTTTGCCCCAACCCACTTCGAGCTTGTCGTGGGTGGACGGGTCAGCGGCATGAACGAGCAAGGCCTTGATGGCCAGTGGAGTCAAATCCGCGCCGAGGATCGCCCGGACGCCGACCGCATTGCGCAACAGATATGGCGACGCAAAGCTGGTGCCCAACTGCGGCACCAGCGTCGGCTTCGCGCCTGCTGCCAGCACATGGAAATACTTGGAGCTGGCGGCGTCCCCACCGAAGGCCATGAGGTCCGGCTTCACCACGCCGGGACTGCGCCCAGGCCCAATGGCACTGTAGGCGGCGCGTGACCACGTCCCATCGATGTTGTTGGCAGCGCCCACGGATAGCGCATTGACGCAGTCCGCAGGTACCTGCACACGGGCATTGCCCGCCGACCGATCCATTTCGCCGTTGTTGCCAACGGCCACGGTCATCAACGTATCGCCATCGCTGAGCAGATCGTCGACCACAGAAGTCCAGGCATGCACGTCCGTGTCCTCAATCGGAAGGTCCGGCCCCAGACTGAGATTGATGAATTGGTACTGGCGTGAGAGCAGAACTTCTTCGATAAGTCCCAGTGTGCGGTACAGCTCCAGGGGATCTTCCGATTCGGTCTCGCGATCCAGAACACGCAAGTGATCGACATAGGAGTAAGGGCGTGCCGCCGTGCCATTTGGAGCGATGGGGCCGAATAGGAATGCCGAAGTTACGCCGAGGCCGTGCTCCAAGCCGCCCGGATCATCCGCCGCCTTTTCATCCAGCACCCGATAGGTCCGCACCCACGGTGCGATGCTGTGCTGCTTGGGCAGGCCGCCGTCAAGGATGGCCACCTTGGGTTCGGACGACAGTGGTTGTTCCGTCGGCAGGCTGCATGCCACCGTCACGCCCGCCGAGCGTTGCACGGGGCGCATGCCACGCAGTTTCGGCATGGGACGAATCACGCGCACAAAGGAGAACTCGGCCAAGCGCTTGACGTTGTCGTGCTTGCCTTCGGCCGGGAGAAACCACAGGTTGCCTGCATTGAAGGCCAGGTCGGCATGGATCGTCACGCCGACATGGGCCGCATACTTGGCGAACGCGCGTTGCACGAACTGGTCGTTGTCACCGGGAAGCAGATGGATGCCGACTTCGAAGAAGCGATCCTTATCCTTGCCCAGGGAGACGATGCGGTCCTTCGGTTCGAAGGCGGAAAACCGCTCGATATGCGACAGGTCCTTCGCTTCGTTCGATCCCTCTTCCAGTCGTCCCGCCCAGTCCTTCAACTGGCGGAATGCTTGGCGCCTACCGACCACGAAAAGCTCCGTGGTGGCCGACTCGCGTGGTGGTCCCTTCTTGGACCAGGCATCCGGAGTGAGTTTGACGGCCCTGCTGCCGACCGATTCAAGGCCCGCGCTGCGCAGCATGGCCACCGGGAAGAAGGAGCGCGCGATGTAGCTGGGATTGAGTGTAAGGCGCGCTACGCCCAAATCCCCCGGACAGGCGTTGTCGGGCAAGTTATCGAGGCTCGTCGCCACTTCGACGAACTGCGGCGTCAACCGACTCCTCGCCTGCTGCAGCGTGTAAACCTCGGCCTTGTCCATGCCGCGCTTGGGACCCTTGATTTCGTGGGTCAGCAGCTCGCCACGTCCGATCAGAAAGTTGGTCTGGCTCATGCCTCACGCCTCCGCTTTTTGGGAACGACGGTCGATCCGTCGGTTGTGTATTTGCGAATGGTGTCCCGGCTCACTCCGGTGATGTCCGAGATGCTGTGCTGGGACAGGCGCGTCTGCTTTGCCAGCAACACTGCCATGTCGATGCGGCCCTGCCGATCCAACGACAGGGCACGTGCCTTGATGAATTCCTCGATCAAGTCGGCATCTGGCGTCGTTCCCAACGCCACGGCACGCCGAAAGCGCTGTATCTCACGCTCGATGTCGCTGAAGGATTGGCCGTGAAATGCGAAGGTCAGAATCTCGATCCAGCGACCGAACAGCGCGAAATCCGGTCCCAGGAACCGCTTGACGGCTTCCTTGACCGACGCTGCCTCTGGCACCTTGAATTCCGCGACCAGATCGAATCGTCGCCACAGTGCCGGGTCGATCAGCTCGGGGTGATTGGTGGCAGCCAGTAGCAATCCCGTCGCAGGCCATTCATCGACCTCCTGCAAGATCACTGTCACCAGTCGTTTAAGTTCGCCTACGTCACTGTCATCGCTGCGGCGCTTAGCGATTGCATCGATCTCATCGAGCAGCAAGACGCAGGGGCTGCGTTTGGCGAAATCCAACGCTGCACGGAGATTGCTGCCGCTGCGTCCCAGCAGACTACTCATCACGGCTGTCAGATCAAGCACGTACAACGGCGCACCAAGCTGGGCGGCCAACCAGCGCGCCGTCAGCGTTTTGCCCACGCCCGGTTGACCGACAAAGATGGCCGAGCGCGTCGGGGTCAAGCCCAGTGCGGCAAGACGTGCCGTCTGCTTGCGTTCATGGATCAATTGTCCGAGGGACTCTCCCAACTCGGCAGACAACAACGGTGCCTCCCGATCTGGAGAATCCTTGAAAACCTTCAGTAACGACAGACGCGATTCGTCATCCACGGGCAGCACCTGCTCCGGCAGTGACGGCGCGGCCGCCTTGCGCAGCGGCGCGCCTGCCCGATGCGGCTTGGCACGAAGAAACAGATCTACCTGTTCTGCCAAATCAGGTTCGCTGCCCCGGTACTTCCTGACCAGCCTCGCGGCGAACAGGCGCACGTCCTCTGTCTGCTCGGCCAGCGCCAACCGAACAACCTGGGCTAAATCTGCCTTTAAACCGCTCAACTCGCCCATAACGAACCTAACACCGTGATTTATATAGATTTTTAAAACGCATAAAGCGGACTATCAGTATTTTCTCACACTTTCCGCGGGCTGTGAAGGCGTGGTGACGGGCGCATCACTCCAGTCCGCGTCTCTTGCTGGCGCGGGAAGCGGTTCTTGATTTGATGAGGTCAGGCGTTGCGAAGCAGCCAAGACGCTTCGGCTTCTCGCCGTGTGACAAGTCCGGGAAGCACCTTGCCGCCGCCATAGACCCATCGCCGCAGCTCCATCGCGGCGGCGGCCCAGTCGCGCTGGTTTACTCGCCGCCGCAGCGTCGACGTCTGCAAGCGCCCGCCGCCAAGGTTGAACGTGAAGTCCACGATGGCCGCCAGCCGCCCCTCGGGTTCGGCAATCAACACCGGGCAGTGGCGCAGCGTGGCGGCCAGCGCCGCGTTCAGGTCACGGGCCAAATAGGCTTCCGCTTCCCCCTCGGTGATCGGCGGATGCTTCGGATCACAGAGATGGCCGTAGCCAATCGTCCAGAACCCTGCGGGGCAGATGTACGGGTGCGCACGGCTCGGATCGGTTTTCGGCACGCGGTGGAAGCCCTCAAAGCGCTTGGCCAGGTCGATGGCCGTGTGCGGCATCTCGATCACGGCCGCACCCGGTCGAACACGCGGCCGAGGAACCAGAAGTTCAGCACCCCGGCCCACAGCGCCTGATCGGCCTCCGTCCAGGCGTGCAGGACGGCCACGCCCCAGCTCGCGCCGGCCGTCACGGCGGCCGCGAACGCCGCCGTCTTGGCCGCGCAGTACAACGCCATGAACCAGTAGGTGATGACGGGCCGCACGCTGCTGGACAGCGCATCGGCCCAACGCACGCCGGTCTTCTCGCCTTGCGTGCGGACGGCTTCGCGCAGCGTCTCGATGGCACCGACGTTCCACGCCGCATCCGCGCTCGCGCCGATCTCGGCCATCCGCTGCGCGCCGCGCAGCTTCTCGAACTCCAGCGCCTTGTCCTGCATCGCCAGCTCGTGGCCGCGCTCGCCCTTGCGGTCGAGCCATTTCAGGATTTCCGGCGCGAGACGGAAGGCCCCGCCGAGGAGGCCACCGAGCAAGGTCTCGATCATTGCGAGCCTCCCATCAGCTTGAGCTTGATGGCAGCACCCACCAGCAGCGCGGCCAGGATGCCGGTCGTGACGACCTTGATGGTGGTCTGCCACGCGGTGCGCCGCGCGTCGCGCCACGCATCCAGCAGATCACGCAGTTCGCGGATGTCGCGGGCGGCACTGCCGTTCTCCAAGCCGAGATGGGCGAGGCAACGCTCGGCTCCGCGTTGGGCGGCGCGGTCGAGCAGCTCGTCGAAGTCGTCGCGGCGCAAGAGCAGCATGTTCTCGACGAGCGCGGGCTGTTGTTGTTCGGGTTCGGTCATTTGCTTTCTCCAGAAATGCGAAACCCGCCTGATGCGTCGGCATCGAGGCGGGTCTCAGGGGTGATCGGTGAAACGGCGGTGCTTTAGATTTCGATGATCTCCAGGGTCAGACTCGGCGCGATGCCTTCGACGACGTCATCGCGGACGAACACCTTCTGGCCGACGGCCGTATTGCCACGGGCCCGGATCAGGCCGCCACCGGGCAATGCGACGGTGACCACGCCGGAGCCGACGTCGATCACGGTGCCCGCCTGCAGCGGCGGGTCGGGGATCAGCTGGCGGAACTGCTCGTAGAGGTTATGCATAGCCCTGCACCCCCAGCGTCTGCCAGACCTCGGGCATTCCCGCCTCGATCTGCGTCGAGCGCACCAGTCCCAGGCGGGTGAAGCTGCCGTCCTGGTACTCGACGAATGCACCCGGCTCGATGATCCCGGTCTCGGCGAGCACCGGCAGGCGCAGGCTCACTTCGATCTGTTGCCCGGTATCGGCCAGTACGGCGACGCCTCGCTGGCGCGCCGCAGTGGCCTCGGTGATCAGCGCGTCGACCACCATCGGGGCCAGCACATCGCCCGCCGTGCCTGCGCGAGTGACCTGACCCAGAACACCGATATCCTGGCCGGACACGAACACACGGTTGTAGCCGGGCTTCTCCACCCAGCGCAACGACTCGCGGGCCACCGCATCGACGGGCAGCACGAAGTCCGGCGTGACGGTGTTCCACTCCCAAGGCGCGACCGGATACCGGTGGTGCACGCGGATGCTCTGGTCGGATGGGTGCGGGATCAGGTAACCCCCGGCCGCGCTGGCAATGGCAACCAGTGCTTCCATCCACGTGCCCTGCCGGGTGAACACCCCGGCCGGAACGTTCCAGTCCGTCAGGCCCCAATCGATGTTCCAACCCAACGGAATGCCATTGAGCGTGAGCACGTCGTCCATCAACTGCTGCGCCGTGCGCGCCTGCGGCTGCTGGAAGTTCATCACCGGCGCATAGGGCGCGGCCAGCACGGCGTTGCGCCCTCGTCCCGAGATGCGGATGCTCGCGTCTCCAAACACCCGCTCGCGGCTGATGCTCTCTGCCAGCACGCGAAACGGCGTCCCATTGACGCTGGCCACCAGTTCGACCGGGCCGCCGTTGCTGCCGGGGGCGACAAGGGCTTCTGCGGCGGCAGGAAGCAGCGCATCGAAACCCCACGTCCAGGAGGCGGCATCGAGCGACAGTGAGAGGTTGAACACCGGCACCGGTAGGCCATCGGGCAGCCGGTGCAGCGTCACGTTGTTGATCACGAAATACACCCTCCGAACGGGGACGACCACCGGCTCCCCATCGGGAGGCGGCGGGTCGATGTGGTTTTCACAAACGAACAGCAAGTGGCCGTCCGCCGGTGCCAGCGCAGCGAACAGCAGGTGGGCGCTCGGCGTGTAGCAAGGCTGCGGCGCGGGCGGCACGGGAACCACCCAAACGCTGATCCCCGGCGGTGGCGGCACGGCATCCTGATACCGGCCACGCCATCCCTTGATTGACGGGCTCGCACGCTGAAAATCACTCGCTTGACGCTGGGTGAGCTGCCGCGCCGTTTGCCAAAAGCTCACCCGCCCCGCGCCCTTGGTGCGGTCGCCGTCCTGATGACGAAACCGCGTCGCATCCCGCAGGCGGACCGCGTTCTGGAACAGACCCAGGCGAGCCAGTTCGAGATACGTGCCATCCTGATGCCCGAACCACGTCAGGTCGTGGAAGCGCCGGGCCTGTTGCTGGCCCGTGCGACGCTGCGCAGGCAGCGAGGCCAAGACCGGGGGTAGCCGATGCGCAATGCCTTGTGGCGAGGCAATCGTTCGCCGCCAGAACGTCTCCCAGCCTGCGGGCGTCGCGGCCGCATCCTGCTGGCCCTGATTCGCGCCTTCCTCCGTCTGCTGCGCCACCTGCCAGTGGTGCGAAGTCCGACCCACCGTGGGGCGCTGCGTGTGCGACGCGTACCTGACCTCGCCAGTGAACACAACGCCGGGCAGGCTTGCGCCAGCGCCTGCCCCCACGTTCAAGGGCACGCTCGGGCGCAAGACCAGCGACTGCACCGTCAGGCCCGGCAGCTCGGCCAACAACTCTGCCCGTGCCGGTGGGATGAACTTGATCGTGACAACCGGCAACGGCAGCGTGGCCCGCACCGTCACATCGTCGCGCGGCGCGATGTAGTTGGCCCCGAACACCAAGTGGGCGTCGGTGGCAGCCGGTTGGTCGAACAGCAGATCGACCAGCGGTGGCCCGACCGCCACGCTGGCGGTGGGCGCTGGCAACGCGGCGACCAGGGTCACCTCGTTGAGAACGGCAGGCACGGCCTACCCCAGGATCGCAGACACCATCCGGGCATCGCCACCCAGATAGAGATTGGTGCTGGCCAGCTTCACGTCACCGCTGCCGTCGGTGCCGCTGCAGTCCAGATCCAGGGCCGTGACTTCGTTGCCGTTGACAAGCCGCGCCCACGTGGCGACGCCGGTGGCCGTGATCAGCCCGTCCTCCTGTTGCGTCAGGGTGAGGAGCCCGCCTGCAATCGTGCCTGCAGGCTTGGTGAGTCTGATCTCCACCAACATCGCGCTTGCAGGCGTTGTCGCCGGGGTGGCGGGTCGCGTACCTCCGTAAATGCGCAGGCGCGACGGGTTTGTCCCTGCATCGAGGAAGGCCAAAGTACCTGCCAGCCGCGCCTCGTTGTGTTCGACAGTGATGGCAACGGTCACGGCATCATCTCCGCGCGTAGGTTGTCCGCGATCACGGCGCGGTACATCTGCTTGTGGTCGTAGCTGACCACGGTGTATCGCTGCGCCGGGTCCAGCAGTTCGAATCGATAGTTGCCGCCGCTGTCAGACCAGGTCTCGGCGACCAGGACACGGGTGTTCTCGCTGATGAGCTGCACCCGCCGCACCAGCGGTTGGTCGGGCTGCCCTTTCTCCTTGACGGTTCCGGCGATGAAGCCGTGGCCGCTGAAGTGGATGTCCTTGCGAGCGTTCGGAAGCGGGCGGAAGTGCCAGTCGTAGCCACCTCCTCGGTTCCACAGATTGCTCGACGGGCTGTTGAGACGCGACAGGTCGACCTGGGCATTGACGCCGATGTTCGCGGCGGGATCGGGCGGCACCGAGGTCGAGCCACCGGCCAGTGGCAGCAGATCGTCGTCGGCGTTGACGCCCACCGTCGTCGGAAAGTCGGGCAAACCAGACGGGGTGTCGCCTGCGATGGCGTGGACGCGTGCCGTGGCGCCGTACAGAAACACGCCCGGGATCAGCTTGCCCCGATAGGCAGCATCCCCGACCTGGAACAGCAGAACGCCGCCGGCCTTGAACTGGATCAGCCGCGCCCAGGGCACGCCGTTGGCGTCGAAGGCTCCGGTGATCACCTCGCAGCGCAAGATCAATCGCTGGCCGACATTGAACGTCGGGGCCACGTCGGGCAGCCCGGCGATGGGCTTCGCGCCGTCGTTGATACCGCCCGTCACGCCCGCCCCATCGCCAAAGCCGCTGTTCCAGCGCGACACGCTCCACGCGCCATCGAGATGGGCGAACCGGTAGCCTTCGGCTCCGTTGCCGGTCGTCATCCACAGCCCGATGTGCTTACGGGCGCTCGGGTCGGTCAGCAACTCGACGTCGGCCTCGAACCAGAAATCGCCGTGGGCGGCTTCGTTGAAGCGCAGGATGGACTGGCTGTTGGGGGCCGAGATGTCGATGGACTGCTGCGCGCTGTTGTGCGTCGCGGACATTCCGCCCAGGACTGCGGTGTAGCCGGTGGAAGGCTCGACAGCGAAGGACTCGCTCAGCGGGTAGCTCATGGCTTACCTCCACGGGCCGGTGATGTCGAACGCAATCTGAGCGCCTTCGGTTTCCGAGCTGTACTGCGTCCTGACCAGCAGGAAGCGCTTGCCCGCCTGACCGACCACGTTGTCGACGATGGTCTGGTCGCTGTACGGGCGATCCTGCGGCATCCATAGCATCCCGGGCATCAGGCCGCGCATGTGGCCGTCCTCCTGCCGCACGTAGGTCGGCAGCAGCCACAGGCTGTAGTCGGCTCCATTCGGGAACGGCGTCGGGCCCCGGCCGCAGATCTGCTGGCCGTTGTTCGTGTTAAGGGATGTGAGCCCGAAACGAACGGGGTTGCCGAGCTGGGTGTGATTGCGCAGCAGTACCTTGCCCGTGAAGTCCAGGGACGACACCAGCCCGTACCCGCTGAACTGCCCCGGATAGCTCCAGTAGTTGCTCATCCCCGAGTAGTTGTCGTCGGCAGCCAGCACCGTGGCGTAGTTGTCACCCGGCTTGAAGCTGATGAGGTCGCCGAAGCAATAGCAGTTGCGGCCGTACCAGCCGTAGCCCGCTGCATTGGTGCAGAAGAGGAAGAACAGCCGGTCATCCCCAATGAGCACCCAGTTGCGCCCACCGCCGCCGCTGTCGCCATTGCTTTCGTACTGATTGCTTCGGGCGTGGAACCACTTGTACCAACCCCACTGGCTGGCGGTGACCTGCTTCCAGTTCTGGGTCGGATTGTTCGGGTCATAGGGGGCCTGCGCGCCGACGATGGTGTCGATGTCCGACAGGTCTTCGACGATCCCGACGTTGGCCCATTTGGCCCAGCCTGTCGTGTAGTTGGGTGTCTTGAGGCTGTTGTCGATCAGCAGCAGGTTTTGCGGTGACTGCGGGTTCGTGCTGCGGTAGGCGGCCTTGTGAGTCGACGAGAACGGCTTCTCCCATCCCAGCGGGGCGACCTTGGCCGAGAGACTCGTCGCAGTCGTGGCGGGCGATACGGGCGTGCCGGTCACCGCGTAGGTGAACGTGGTCATCGTCGCCGTCAGCACGCGGAACTGCCCGTTGTACTCGGGCTGCTCAGCGCCAGCGATTTCGATCACCTGAAAAGGCCGATAGGCATGCCCCGAGGAAATGGTGGCCGTGGCCACGCCATCGGCGAAGGTCAGCGTATCGATGGCTTTCAGCGCGAAGCCGTTGACGAGACAGGCATCGAGCATCGTCACCAGATCGCCCCAGTTGTTGGCGATCTGCGGTGCACCCGTCATGCCGCTGCTGAAGTATTTGACGGTCAGGTCGGTCATAGGAATTCCTGCGAGAAAGGTTTCAGAGATCAAGCGGTGTCCACCCACGCCGTCAGGGCGTGTCGACATCCCCGCGAATCAGCAGCGTGAAGTGGTCGTCGGGCACGGACTCCGGCCCCTGCTGGACGGTGCGCACCACCCAGACCGGGAACTGACTGCCGATGGTGTTGAAGCGCAGCACGTTGCCGGTGGCCCAGCCGTTGCCCCAGCCGAGCGCGGGCAGACGGAAGTACGGCACGCCGGTCGCGGGGTTGTTGGGGGCGCAGTCGGCGCTGGTGTTGCCGGTGGCGATCACGCCGACGTTCTCGCCGATGACCTCGAACGAGGTGCTGTTGGTCATGCGCACCACCCAGCGCTCGGTGAGCGCCCCGCGATTGGTGACCGTGATCGGGTATTGCGTGTGGTTGAAGGTGGCGGTCGCGGCGCTGCCGATGATTTCATCCGACCAGCTGCCATTCCAGGTGCTCTGATCGAACACGAGGTTCACTCGGGCGAACAGATCACCGGCCACCAGCGCGCTGGAGACGAAACTGCCGGAGACGGGATCGCCGGGACTGGCCAGCGGATAGACGTGGGTCAGCGGGCGCGTGAAGCTGATCTCGCCGTTGATCTGCACGTCGCGCACCACGGCCATGTCCTCGATGCGGTGCTCGATGGTCACGGGCTGGCTGTAGCCGGTCACGTTCGTGAAGGTGACGGTGCCTGCTTCCAGATCGGTGATGTAGCCGGTGTGGATCACCACGCCGTCGTGGCCGACCACGCGCACGCGCGACAGACGCACGCGGCCTGCATCGATGGTCTGGCCGTTGCTGACCGACGCGGTGATGCGACCGGTGTGGCCAACGACGGCGAAGCCTCCCGGACGGAAGATCGGCACACGCCCGTCGCTGGGCAGGCGCACCGGATCGATGCCCAGCAGCGCCGCATCCAGGGGCAGATAGCTGTAGGCCACGGCGCTGTAGCGCAGGCTGGATGCCGCCACCGGCTCCGGCCGGAAGATCGTGCCATCGCCGCGCACGTTCTCGGCGTCGAACCACGGTTCGCTCTCATTGCCCGCCGCCGTGACCACGGTGCCAAACCGCACCCGCACGAGGCCGGTGTCGTAGTCGACATTGCCGCTGACGCCAGACGCGGTGATCGTGCCGTCGATGCCTGCCGTCACGGTTTGGGTTCCACCCACCGCACGGGCGAATTGGATGGAGAGCGATCCCGGGCGCAGCGGCGCGGCACCGGTGCGAAACACGTACTCGCTGGAGATGTTCTCGCCCACTGTCGTCACGCAACTGGCGCGTGTGATGCTGTTGGCCGCGCCCGCCGACCACGAGGTGAGCGTCACTGCGCCCGAGAGGTAGTTGATGCTGCCGCGCGTGACCCAGCCGCTGGGCGTGAATTCGCGCAGCGTGCCCTGACCGTTGTCGCCCCAGGGCTGGCTGCCTGCGATGGCCAGCAGCACCGTGCCGGTCACCACCTGCGCGTTGACGCCGGGCACGAGCCGGAACGATGGGCTGAACGCGAACGTCTCGCTGTGGTTGCTGGTCGAGCCCGCGCTGTTGTAGCGCAGCTTGACGTAGCCGGACTCGTCGTTGGGATACATCGACGGCGCGTCCACGTAACTGATGCCGCCGTAGTTGAGGCGGAACATCTGACCCACGCCCGAGGCCCAGCCGAGGCGCTGCGCGCCATAGACGGGGCGCGGAATCTTGAGGGTGACGTCGGGCTGAAACTGCACCGCGCCCGTGGCGTAGTTGACGCTGCCGATGACTTGGCCTGCGCGCAGCACGTTGCCCGCACCATCGTCGCGGGCGTACTGCGTGGGATCGACGAGATTCCACAGCCCCAGCCCCATCGCCTGGATCTGCTGCTGCGTGTAGACACCCAGTACAGCCGTGTCGGTCAGGGTGTTCCACTCGATCTCCAGCGAACCCGGTTCGATGGAGCCCAGTGTCGCAGTCACCGGCACTTTGCCCTGACCATCGCGCGAGGGGTGCGCGAAGCTGTCTTCTTGCTTGGGGCCCGCAACGTAGTCCACCGTCAGCAGCGCGCCGACTGGCGGCAGGACATTCGGTGCGAAGCTCACGAGGTTTTGCGCGACGTTCAGATTGCCGGTGGCGGCTCCACTGAGCTCGCCAGACGTGGCGGCGGACGCCGTGCGCGTGCCCGTGCCACTCTCGTGTGGCCAGGTGATGGTGAGCGTGCCCGGCTGCACGCTCTTGCCTTCGGGCGGGGCGAGCTGCAAGGCCTGCGATGCCTTCAGGGTGGCTGTCGGCTGCTGCGTTTCCTGGGTCGGCACATTCCACGTCAGGATCAGTGACGAACCCACGTCGGGCAGCGCCCCCAAGGTCACGACGAAGGCCCCGGTGTTTTTGTTGAAGGTGCCCGCGCCGTAGCTGGCGTCCAGCCCTTTGAGGGAGCCATTGCCGCCATCCGACAGCACGTACCAGCGGCCCTGCGCCATGTAGCTGATGGCAAGCGTGCCGGGTTGCGGCACCGGGTTCACGGTGCCGACGTAGGACTGGCTGCGCGATTCCGGCGTGACCGCGATCTCCGCGCTTTGCGGCGCGCGCTGCAGTTGCGCAGCAGGCGTGTAGGTGATGGCCTTGCTGTTGGACATCGAGCCGGAATTCAGGCTCAGGATGCCGTTGGCGTAGTCGATGGTGCCCAGCGTGCCGCTGGCGGTCTTGAGCAGGCCCGCATCGTCGAAGATCGTGATGCCATCGGTGACGATGGACAGCGACCCAGGCAGGCAGCCACCCGGCAGGTTGAACTTGAGGGTCGTGTTCCAGGCGTGGCTGGCCGTGTAACTCACGGGTGCTGCGCCCGGCACCGGCAACCCCGCTGCGGCATAGGGTGGCACGAAGGAGATCGGCGTCTCGGTCTGGGCGCTGGGCACGAGCTGCGTGTAGATGGACGCGCCCTTGATGGTGAAGTCGCCCACATTGGCAGCCTGCGTCAGCGGCACAACGCCGACGTAGGTGCCCGCGTCGGCCACCACCGTGTCGCGTACCTTGGTGCTGTTGTTGGCGCGCGTGAAGGTGCGCGTCGCAGGTGAGCCGGTGAAGTCAAAGCGCAGCGCGTCGCTGATGGCGACGGTGACGACCGCCGCCTTGTAGTCCTGGTCGGTGTTGTAGGTGAAGCT
>OFTX01000177.1_pt1 | contig 40933 bp, 32 predicted proteins | sample 1775051 | NCBI WGS metagenome assembly OFTX01 (sample SAMN08195772, study PRJEB24354) | sludge metagenome | isolation source: sludge from phenol fed wastewater aerobic bioreactor A | place: India: Nagpur | collected 2016-09-15 | reverse complement strand
AAAAATCAGTCGAATTCTTCAACATGTGGGAAACGACAACTCAAATTTTGTTCGAGAGTCTGTTTTGGACATGATCCTTAAGCGTTCACTGTCTGTCGGATTCGCCGTGCTGGACACACGCCGCCGAGATCGCTCCCCGACTCGAAGCGGGCGCTGATACGGCCTTCCATGACGGCGTCAAGAAGTTTGACGGTTCTCGACTGCGTCAATACCATGGCATCAACCCTGCCGACGTTTCGGGCGTTGGCTGAAGGCTCCGCAAGGAGCATGCAGCAGGCAGGTATCTCGTTTGGCTCATGCTTGTACTTTCTGCACGGGCCACAGAGCAACGGCACGGCCGAGAGCTCTGACGACACGTTCAGGAGTGGCTCATTCTGCTGATGAATCGCTATACAGCGCATCAACAGCAGGAGCCCACATGCCCGCATCGACGCCCATCTCTCGCTCCAAAACCGCTGCGCTGATGCGCATCCTGGACGCTGCTGGACGTGGTTATCACCGCTTCACCAGCGGTCAGGCGTCTGCCGACAAAGCCATCGCGCTCATCCATAAACTGCACCAACGCCACAGCATCGGGGCAACCCCTGCCGAGCGCCTCACGCGTAAAAATGGCAAAGCAAATGCCATCCTGGGCTTCTATTTGCCCGAAGACGCGCAAGTCGCACAATGGCTCATGCTGTTTACCGATGGCGAACTCGACTCGCCCGAGAAGCTTGGGGAGACCGCGTCAAAGCCTCGCCTCCAATGGCTCGATTACGAGCTCATCAGGCGCACCAACCGAGACACCACGAGCTGGACTTGGCGGCGCCCCAAGTCAGAGATGGCAGAGCACTACCTGATGCTGGGTGACATGCTTGCGCGACGCCGACAAGACCAGGTTTGCGACGCGCTGGCGCGCATCGCGAACCAGCCCGGCTTCCACGGTGTGCGCGAGCAATCCTGGTCCCTATGCCAGTACGCGCGGCAACACGGCTACACGGGTGATCTGCCCTTCCTGCACTTCCTGAGGAAGGTGGGGCATGGCGAACGCGTGATGCTGTGAGCTACTCGCTCTACGCGTTCGGGCTGTTCGGCCTTGGTGTCGACCGGAGCCACCCCCCGCTCCAAAGGCTTGATAACTCCTTGCTGGAAATGCAACCAGAACGCACCAGACCGCGCGGCACGGAGGCAAAACGATAAAAGTGGGGCACAGGATAGCGCCGCAGGGATAAAGCGCTCCTGGCGCGGTTTGTGGCCTTCACGAGCAGGGCGTTGCAACACCAACCCCAACATGGGCTCGACGAAGGGGCCACCACGCAACCAGCGCGCCAGCCACTTCGTCCCTGGCAAGCCGCTGGGTGTGGACGCTTCAGCTCGGCTCTTCGAGCCTGAGAGGGTGGTGCAGCAAAATTGTTTGTCCTCCGCGCTGATGCGGCGGGATGAAAATTGCCGCGCCTACACTTTTTGGAAGTGCGTACAGGCGCGTCTTTGACGCACCGCGCCTCGGCTACCCACCGGGGCGCTTTTTTGTGCAATTGGCTCGTGTGGCTCCGTGCTGCAAGCCAGTGGGGCCTTCTGCGACCAGCCGCTCGATGTCCGAGCGCCGCCATGCAACAGCGCGCGCACCAATTTTCACCGGCGCTGGGTAGTGCCCCGCCTGAACACCCGCATACCAGCCGGAACGGCTGACGGGGAACACCCGTAGCACAGCGGGCAGACGCATGAGTGCGTCCGTAGTTGTCACAGTCATCACATCATCCCCACCCCCTTGGTGGCCCGGCGTGATGTGTCCTCAATCCTGGTTCATTGCCCTTGAACCACAGCAGGGGTTAGTGCTGCGATCGCCGGTGACGTCCTCGCAAGTCGACAGGCGTCCTATGAGTGTAGGAAATATGGGCGAAAAATGACGAACGATGGATTGCAGTAACTTTTTAGGCCGAGAAGCGCTCTTGGCCGTGTTCCTGCAAAAGTTACTGCACAATGAGGCGGTTGTCCTCGGACTTCGGTGGGACCCCTTGGACAATAAGAAAGCCCTAAGTTATTGTCACTTAGGGCTTTCTTTGAGAATCAGCACCTGCATACGCAAGCACGAGACAGCTGTTTGGTGGCGGAACACGGAACCGAACCCGCGTCCGCAATCCGAGCCAGATAGTAACGCCTTGGCCTTGAGGGCGTGGATTCAACGATTTGGCCGCTGGCGCTAGAAATAGTAAGCAATCCATTCCCCAATGTATCGAGGCAGCCAGGGCCCGCTAAGCCTCAAGGGGGAGCACCCCAGGCGCAAGGCCCTCGACGTACATCAAACGCTTTAATTCGCTGGCGCGTTCGGCTGGAACGGTCAACGTGAGCATTCCGCCTGCGACTGCCTCCCACCCACCGCCCAGTGAGTGCAGATGCCGCGCAAGCTGATGCTCATTATTGAAGCCGCCCGAGGTAAGAAAGCGGAAATGTGCATATGGACGGGGCACGCATACCGAGGTCAGTCGGAGCGTGCCGTCTTCACCCTTGTCGGCGTTGAACTCGTCGCCCCAGTACAGCCTGAGCCCGGAAAACGGTCCCAGCTGTCGTTCGGCAAGGCGATAACGATTCCCGCCAAGAGGGACCACGCTAACCTCTTCCTGGTCCCATTCTTTGCAGCGCACGAGATCGAGTTGCCCGTCGTCACTCCAGAAGGGACCGCCGGAATCGTCGTCAGCCGGAAACGCCAGCACGACGTCCACCGCGTTTTCGACCAGCAGGTAGAAGCCGCTGAGGAATGAATGAGGTTCAGTGGGCATGGCGTCCATTTGATTCAAACTTCATCACAAGACGCCGCGACCTATCGCGGATTTCAGAATCGCCGCAAGTTGGGCCGAGGCGCTGCAGATCAGTGGCGACAATGGACATCACTTCACCTTTGGTTCGGCACAAAAACATGACTTTCACTGAGTGAACCTTTGACGCGCCACCCCACGGGCGTCTGAATATCAAACCGCATTGAAGGCAACCTCGTTCCTGAGGCAGGCGGAGTCTCATCAGCGAGCCAGCAGATACGAGCCCGGCATTTATTTTCGCCATCGTCAATTTCCAGGATGCTATGGGCGATCCAGGTACATGGCAGGGTTGGTCCCTGTCGCTGATCAAGAACAACAATATCCGCCGCCTCGCCACGCGGGGCAAAAGTCAAACCCATGGTCTCACACCACCCAATGAAGCCTGCAACCTCGTCGGGTGAGCGGAGGTGAATGCAAGTCAGATCGTTATCAAAACAAATGGATTCATCTTGCAACCCTTCTTGAAAACGACGTGGTCCGCCATGGAACTTTCGCAAGAGCGCATCATTTCGGACAACAACCGACAACCCCTCGACAAGTACCGCCATCATTTTCCCTTTCGAGTCATAAAACGCCGCGACCGGTCTCGGACTTCAGAAGCGCCGCAAGCTGGGAGCCCGACTTCAACTTCTCAATGAATGTGCAGCCTGCGTTGTTGGGCTGCCAGTAAGGGCAGGCGAGAAAGTACGCGTCCAGAAGCCCAGTCGCGTTCTGCTTTCGTCGCAACACCATGTTTTCTCCGTGAACCGGACACGTCGCCAGTTCGACCCCACGATGGCCTGAATTCAAATCCGACTTGAGGTCATTGAGTCGGGTATCGATGATCTTTTCTGTGCCCTTATCGGTGAGGATGATGCCAAACTCCTCAGCCGTCATCGAAAACTCCGGTGCGGTGGTATCCGTCATCAATCCGTAGTCGTTTCTCTGCAGTTTCTCGGTATGCGTACAAGCCCGACGATCGCCCTGCACCACGTACCATCCCGTGCAACCCCAGTAGAAGTCCTTGGGCTCCGCCACAGAAAGGTCACGCTTCCACTGCAATTTCATGGGCCGACCACAAACGCGACATTGCTTACCTAGGGTATCAGCGAACGCGTTGTACTGCAGTACGTGCGTCGTCTCAAGGTCGATCTCGACCTTGTCGATGACGCTCTCCGTCTCGAAGATCTTTTCGGCGGCACGCACCTCCTTGCCCAGATTGAGCTCAGAGAGAAGTTGGTCGCGCTCGGCCCGCAGGTCTTCCCAACGCTTACGAGCGCGGTCACTGAGACTGCCGCTCGACATGCGTTGGTTCCGCAGATGCATGATCTCGTCGTTGACCGAACGCAGGCGGTCCTTCTTGCGCGTTATTTCATCGACGACCTCCGCGCCGGTGGCGCCGCCCTGGCGCTTGTATGCTTCGTAGCCTCGTTTGATCCCTGAAATCACCTGAACGGTGGTGTCGACGAGCACTCCGAGCAATGTCCCGAGGCCATTGGCAAGGCGGTCAAAGAAGCTCATAACGCTTCCCCTGAGAGCAGCCGGGTTTGCTGAGCCAGGCGCATCGATAGCATTCGGTTGGTATCGGCACGATACGAGGTGAGGATCGCCTCCTGATTCCAGTACCGGTCGAACAGGAGACCTCCGGCAAATGCCGCTGGTATGGCCAGCAATCCGCCGCCAACGGCATAGACAGCTGCTCCAGCCAACTTCGCGGCGACGATACGCTGCCCTCGTCGGGCGATTGCAAGTTTGAATTTGTCGAGTGATTGCTGCCCGACAGAAACCTTGTATCCCTCCCAGGTCGCGATAGCCACCAGTGGGAAGAGAGGACTGAAGTAGTCTAGGAAGCGCTCGGTCACCGAGTCATCCATGACATAGAGAGCCGACGAGACTTGATCGTGCAAGTCGTTCTCAGTGATTCCGCTATCCAACACAAGGCCGGAGTGGGCGACCTCATGGGTGGCCAGGATTTCAATGTCAGGGTAGCGATGCAGCGCTTCTTGAATGTAACCCGCACTGTCCGTGGCCTTTAGCTGCAAATAATCTGCTGTTGCCCCGTCGGGACCGACGATCCGCATATCCCAGCCAGGTTGATTCAGGGAGTCTGCCAAAACGGCTTGATAACCGTCTGGAAGCAGAACGGGGCCCACCTGCTCACCAGCGTTCAAGCGATCGGCGACCAGATACTCGAAGTACTTGCCCTTGGCAGTATTGACAGCCCCTTGCAACTCCTCGCCACTCAGCCCGAACAAATGCTCGTCGGACAGCGAGGGATTCGTGACGCGAATCGCATCAACGAGACGAGGATCAATATCGTCGATGCCGCGATCAAGAAATACTTCTGCAGACGCAGCGGCCAGTGTCAGGTCAAAGAGCGATTCCCGATTGGCCTTCAGATACCGCTTAAAGGCATCGTAGAACCGCTCACCGGCGGGAAGACCACCAACGTCTCCGTAGTGATTACTCAGCCGACCAAGCCTGGTGGAGGTTATGGCGTTCATGATCATTTAACCGCATTGCGAATAGCGGACAACTCCGATTTGACCCGCTGCAAATCAGCGACCCAACCCGATGCGGAAATACCTTCCGGCTCGAGCCCCAATCCTTCTTCGATTCTTGAAACGCGCTTTTCAAGCCGCTGAATGAAGGTATCCATGCCGCCCAGCACCTCCTCAACCATCAGGAGATGTTGCTCAATCTGAGAGCGCAATTGGCTCATCGTGAGTTCTTCAAACATATTCTCTGCCTCCCTTCACAGTATCTCGCAGCCGAACCTCAGTCGGCCTGCCGCCGAAGCCAACCCGGTATGTCGTCGGCCCCAGCACGCTTGGCCTTGTCGTCCGGCTTTACATCGTCCGGGAGATCTCTCCAAACTGTCAGGAAATGGGCACCCGGCGATCCGTTTTGGACCAGGACGTAACCGGACCGCAGCTCCTTCCGCCCCCAGGTTGTCTGCCACCGTGCTGAGAACGACCACAATTCGCCACCATCAGCGTGACCCTTGAGGAACTCCTTCCACGCTGCGTTGAGGTGACCGAAAGGCAGTTCAGGCGCTGCCCTGAGAGGATCCGTGACGACCTCGCGCTTCTCAACTTCCTGCACCGTCAGTCGCTCCAGCAGGTGTTGCCGCTCGACGGCGAACTCCCGTTCCCCCTCAACCTCCGCATCATCCTTTTTCTTGAACATCTCCTTGGCCTTCATGTAAACCGCAACAGGCCATACCGCGACTACCAGAATGGCAGCCAGGATCGGCGCGACGACGTTGTTGAGGATTCGGTAGGAAAGCTTCTTGCGATCCGGGTTGACCGCCTCGAGCAGCTCACGAAGGGACTCGGATTCCTTCTCCTTCGTCAGCCGATGGGCACCGTACACAACGGCGAGGACCGCGATGCCGACGCCCAGGTACCAATAGAGGTAGATCACGACGCGCCCCCGTCGCCTTTGCCGGCTCGCGGGAAAACTGTCATGGCGCCAACTTCATAGCCCTCAGGGGCGCCATCAGACTCGGCGACCCCGTTGTGCTGCACGCGGGTGGCAACGACGACCCCTCGCTCCACATCCAAGAACAGGTCGCGCTCGAAGGTGCTGCCGTAGCCCATGTGGACGTACTCGAGCTGCTTACCCTGTGGAAGACGGATCGTGCCGGAGTACCAATGGGCGAACACCCTGTCCGGAAACCCGGGGAAAATGGTTGCCAGCGACGCCTCGGTCCCGTCTTCGAGCGTGCCGTTCAGGCCGATCAGGTACAGGCGGTCGTCAACAATCTCCCAACTGCCGACGTAGCCGCGCCAAAGCGCCGTGCAGTTCGACTCGAAGCGCGGGTTGGTGCCCCCCATAGCGAAGTAATCGCTGAGGGGGTTTGTACACATGGCCACATCCTCGCCCTGGTAGCGCAGCTTTTCAGCAATCTGTGCAGTCATGTTGCCTCTCTAGAATCTGATATTTTTCAAAATAAGGCCCGGGAGTACGGAATACCGTTCTCACAAAGAGACTTCAAAATCCAACCACTCGCGACCAGACCAATTAAACCCATCGGCTAACGGTAAATTCGTCGCCCCCCTTGGACGCAATGTAAAGACTCTCTTGTCACTCAAGGTCTTGAGTGACCAAGTGGTCTCGCAGGTTCGACATCGGCAATAAAACTCCCGGTTCGGGCTAGCACTGAATTGAGCATCATGACTGCAGAGACGCGACAGAGTCGTCAATTGATCTACAGCAGTCAACACCTGATTTTTGATTTGCTCGCTTGCAGACTCTTGCAGTTTTAACTTGATCTGGGACGCCTGCCTGGAGTCCAGTGGCGCGACAAGTCGAACGTGCGTCGATGATATGCTCTCAAAATTATTGGGCCATCCGTCAGCCATCTGCTTTACAAGTGTCGGCAAAGGGCCAAGTTTTTTTCCGTAGCCTTCGATCAACCCTGAAATCATCCACTCATCAATTAATCTCCCCATCTTTTCGACAACGTAAAGATCTAAAGGAGATATAGCCAAACGCTGCCGATAAGAAATACTGTCTGAGCAGCCTGGCCAGCAAACGACATGACTTGAATTTAGGTTTTCACCTTCTTCGACATCTTTTCCAAACCAGGCGATAGGAATCAACCGAAGAGCTTCACCGTGCGAGTTGAGAATTAGCCAATCGTGTCCATCCTGTCTCACTGAAAACGTAATTCCAGCCCAGCCGAACTCCAAGCGATCACCCTGTCCACCTTGCAGTCCATATCTTTCCAGGGCTCGTCGAAGAACCAGGCCAACGTAATCTCTGTAGGCAAGGTGCAACTGCTGATGCTTCGCCAGTCGCTCTTCTGGCATCATTTGCCGCTCCTCTCGTTCGTCTTTCAAACTTTCCCAAAGAGGAGGCAAATGCCTATAGTGAGGATCATGATTCAGAATGTTGGTGCGATGAACCTGCGCGGGTACTACAGACGCTGCGGGGACCAGTGGATAAAGACCACGTTGCTTCAATCCTCTAATTGAACGCAACTGAGCCTCAATCTCCGATAGAGCACGCTTTCCGGCTTCCAATTGCATCCCTGTCTTGTCATCAAGATATGACTCCCCCCAAAGACGGCAAATATCTTGACGAAGTCGAAAGTGCGTCTGCTCAGAGTCTTGAAACTCCAAAGCTCGCGCTAGCCGTGCATTAACACCACGGATGCGAGCTAGTCTCTTGGCAAGATGTCGATCAAGCCGATCCAGCAATCGCTTGTAGAGTCTGTTCTCATAGATGGCGTAGTCATCCTCGCTGAAACGCGCCAGAACCTTGCGAGGTTGCACACCGCTAAGCGTTCGCTGCTGCCAGCAATCCGAGTGCGATGCCAGATGACTTAGCGCCGACGTTGCCAGACGTCGAGCTCGCGCTACGGGTGCAACCAGATCGTCGTACCGAAGGTCTCTGCGCGGCCGATCAGATATCGAGTGCAAATGACCATCTCTGAGTACTGTGGCCAAATTCCGTTCGAGTTCCTCAAGGGCACACTGCGCGGCCATCTCAGCGGGCAGCATCGGGGACACACTCAAACCATTTGCTTGGGAAAGCTTTCCAGCGATTGAAATAATCGCCTCTGCAGAAAGATCGGAGTCCGCTTGATCGTCGTCAGTTTGATCGATGGAGAGCACTTGTGATTCAGTGTCTTGAATCCGGATGAAACCCGACCCATCGTCCGAGAGAAGATCACCGGCCTGCAAATGGCTGTGTCCATTGACCACAAGTGGCTCAAGCAAACAATACCGACCAGGCAGAAACGCGTCGGGTAGGTGACTGAGTTTTCCACCCGTAAGGCGGTCAAGAAATCTCATGCCCCGCGTTCCTTGCGGCGGCGATCTTCAGCCAACAGGGCCATGGAACGGCGAGGCTCCGATTTCCACCCCTTCCAAACTGTGGTCAGGGCTTGTTCGATGGCGTTTAGATCATCGATGGTCGCATCGTATCTGCCAGTAACCTTGCCACGCCGAAATACTCTGCTGGCAAGCAAATGGTCCAGAGCATCTTCTTTGCGACCGCCTGCAGCCATGTAAACGGGGACAAATCGCATGGCCTGACGTTCGAGTCGATTACCCCAACCCAAGTCAAAGCGATCCTGCAAGATGCTCGTGAGCGGGCCTGTCGTCAACTCCGCCAACAACTCTGAAACCTCATCAGCGTTTTGTGTCACAGCGGCATCGAAACGCTCGATCAATGATCCATAGCTAAAGCTGGCCTTTGGCTTTGGCTCTACCTTGAATCCCGCTTCGTGGCGGGGAAGCGTCATGACATGAGCACGGTCGTAGGTTTTGTCGGCGAACTCGTTCGTTGTTTCATCGTGGTTAGCAGTGCCTACAAACCAGACGTTGTGGGGAACCCGAATCCTTCGCCCCTCCACCAGTAGCGCAGGGGCGTTCGGCAACTGGCTTTCCGACAAACTTATGAGTCGATCTCTTGGGTCATTCTTTTCGAGCGCCGAGAGGAATTCAGCAAAATACTGCTCCGGGCGAGACAGGTTCATCTCGTCCAGCAAGATGATGTTGCACCGGTCCTTGTAAGCGGCAGTTTGCGCACGGTAGAGACCTTGCAGGCAGTCGCGCTCATAGAAGCGCTTTTCGAAAGCGTTGTAGTGTCCCAGTAGATCATCACGGTCTCGCCAGCCAGCCTGGACGGCGATGTCGGTGCAATGCCCCCCGACAGCCTTTGCAAATGCCTTCGCCAAGCTTGTTTTGCCTGTGCCGCTGATTCCCTGAAAGATGTGAAGCTGGCTCATGGCCAACCCAGCAATAAGCAACTGAATATCTTCGAGGCGGAAATGCAGTGTTGCACCTTCTTCCGCTTGAGCGATCCGGTGCTGCAATTCAACAGAGAATTTTTTCAGATCAGGAACGTCTTGCTCCGGCAGGCTCAACTCCTTGGCCTTGCGATCCTTGATCCAATCGGCAGTGGACGCGGAGTCCATCCATGCCATTTGAGGGAACGGCTTCTCAGATTGCTGTGACTGGGTTAGGTCATCTACCGTTTTGCCCAAGTCATTGAGCCTTGCACTCAAGATCTGATTGTTCTTTTCCAGGGCGCGCTTTTCTCTTTCCAGGTTCTCTTTGTCACTCACGCCGAGGCGGAGGCGATGAAGCTGAGCTTTTGCATCAGCCAAATCTAAATGTACCTCGTCGAGTTGAGCCTTTTGCTCATCACGGAGTTTTCGCAGCGCCTCATTCTCTGCTCGCAACTGATCATCTTCACTGCTTGCGAGTTGGTTCTCTAGTTGAGTCACTCGACGCTTGTGGGCAGCCAACTCGTCAAGGATCTCGCGTGCAGACCGCCCTGCCAATACTTCGGATAACTCGCGGAATTGTTCAATTTCCTGCCTGGTTGACTCTAGCTCGTCATAAACCTTTTGACGGCTATCCCTGGCTCTTTGATGAGCGGTCTTCCAACCAGCAATTTCCTGCTCCGCTTCCCGTAGCGCATCTTCTCGGATCTGTGCTCGTTCGCGTTCTAGCTCTTTCCACTCCGCATCTAGTCGCCGTTGTTGCTGCTGTAGACCTCTCTCCTTGTTTGCAATCTCCGCTTCACGCTCCATCAGCGCTAATGCGCGCGCGGACTCGTCGTCAAGCGCCTTCTGCTCCGCTTGGAGGATGCCAAGTTGAATCTCAGTCTTCTTAGACTCAAGTTCCACGATTTCTTTCTTGAGTTCACTGAGTGCGGCCACGTTTTGGGCGGCAAAACCGGAACGCGCATCCAGTTCTCGCTTCTCAAGTTCACGCTCCTTATCAGCCAAACTTGATTCGGACTTTTTTATCTCAACTTGTCTTTGCTTCAACTCTTCGTCGAGTTTGTGGATCTCTTCGGTTCGCTTCTTGTTCTCATCACTTCGGCGGGAGAATGCCTCCTCCTTGCGAGCCAGGTCCTCTGTGCGCTTCTGCGCGTCTTCATGTAGATCACGAACTCTCTTTGCGACATCAGAGATATCCGCAAGCAACCTCTCGAGCTCAAGTTTTTTCTCGGGCTCTACCTTATCCAACTCGCTGACCTGATCTTTCTCCAAGTCAGGGAGTGCCACAGCGGAAGCATCGCCTTGCACCAACGATGCAAGGGAGCCAATTCCAGCAGTTGCTTTCTGCCATGCCGATGCGACCGCACTTTGTGCAGTATTTGCGTTTTGCGCGACTGGGGCTTTGTTCCCCTTATTGTGTTTTGCCATTTCAATACCAGCCCTTAAAAATTTGAACCCATTCGATGACAAAGTCAGCGTGTTCCATGGCTTCTTCTCTATCGATTCTTTCGCTACCTGAATGCCCAGCTTTTTTGTTGCGAGCATCGGCCATATCAAGCAGACGAGTCAGTTGAAGCTCATCGGCGGATAATTTGAGGAAGGGGTGTGATGCTTGATCCACTGTCCCTAACAGCGCCGCAAACAACAACGCCTTGAGCGAACTGCTACCGCGCTTCACCGCTGTGCGCACCTGATCCAAGCGCTGCTCAGACAAGCGCTTAATTACGTCATCGGTAAGGCAAGGAAGGTTGAAGAACTGGAGGTAATATTGCGCTTCCCCATCTTTCCAATCTCTCTGGTCTTTCCAGTGCGGCAATCTACGAATGTCCGATGGGAATGCTTTCAACAGCCACTGCAGCACGCTTTCTGCCAAGTTGTGAGTCTCAATGAGAAGGCTCGTCACATCCTCCTGCCAAGACCGCTCCTGACTGGCCAGCACGGATCTTCGTCTCAGAACGCTGGCGAGGTATCCCTCAACAATCGGTACCTTCCGCGACCAGTTGTAATCTGCAAGCAGCGTCAAGTCGATCTGGTTCTCTAGGGATCGGAGCCATTCCTCTGCCGACAAATCGTTAGATCTTGTCTCGCCTACCGCGTCAGCGATGTATCTTGCGAGTCGATCGTTTCGCGGCAAGACTTCCTGCAGGGGTTTGCGCAACCAAGACGCAGCCTGCTGCAACCCGAATGGGTCGGCAACCAACCAGGGTTGTGGCCCAGCCTCGTCGGGAAAAATCCATGTCCACAACCACATCGACTGCGCCGAATCTTCGACGAAGCTCAAACTCTCAATACGGACACGTGCCGAAAGCTCGTCATCACGCTGTTTGGCGTGGTCGTGATCCGTCCGATAGCGCTGAAACGCATCAAAGAGGGCTGCTGTGTCCAGTGTGCCCTCTCGGAAGTGATTGAGGCGGAAGGGGCGATCTTCCTTTCCGGAATCTAGGTCTCGGTAACCACGTTCATCGACTCGCTTCGCTTCGATCTCTGGAAGTTCTTCAGTGAATCGCGGCAGCCAGTTCCCCGAGATCGCGTCCTGATATGCGTACCCCATGCGGACTTCTTCGCTGGCATCCTGAGCCTCTTCGAGGACACGTTCACCTTGAGAGGTGACTGATCCCAAGGTGGTCATCCAGCCGTTCGGGATCAGTTGGGTTGCAATGATGAACGCCACCAGTTCTCGATCCAGCCCCAACAACTCAGCCATTTCCGAACTGTCCTGGCATCTGGCCCTTGCAAGTCCAAGGATCGCCTGCTGGAACAGGTTTAACTTGAGGACACGATTTGTTGGATAAAGGACCTTCCAAACGCGGACAGGCCACAAAAGCGGACGCCCACCCGGGGGGCGACGGACATCGAAGCGAAGATAGCGGTCAGCGGCCATGCGCCATCTCCTCTCTACAAAGCTTGAGGAATGCAGCTAGAGCCGGGACCCCTTCCTCAGCCTCGGGCCCTTCGGCCATATGTTTGGCACCGACGGCGACTAAGAGCTTCCTCTGGCGACTCATCGCAACGTTCATGCGATTTGCCAACCGCAAGTGCCCATACTTGCCGTTGAGCAATCGTTCGCGCTCTTCCCCCTCCTTCTGATCGGGAACCACCACGTCGTTAGCTCGCACTACGGACAGGAAGACGACGTCAAACTCTTTGCCTTGAAACGCGTCAACCGTGCCGACGCGCAGTCGCTCATCACCTGATTCAGTCTGCCGGTAGGAGCGCGCGATCCGGACTTCCCCATCCTCTTCCTCGGCCAAGCCCTCGTCAGCCAGTGCATCAAGTATCAGGTCACACTGGGCGCGGTAGAAACTGATGACCCCAATGCTCAGCGACGGCCCACAAGAATCTGCAATCCGCTTAACCTCTTTTGCAATAGAAATTGCCTCCGCCCGTCTTTCATAACCGGGTTTTAGGAATTTTTCTTTCCCGTCCTGCAGAGGCACATCCAACCAAGCTGCACATTTGCCTTGGTAGCCAGGAATCGTGTGAACGAAATCCTGCGCAGGCCGACCTGAGTGCAAGACGTCCAATCCCTCAGATTCATAAAACTGCTTGCTGATGAAGTCACCCAGTCTCGGATGCATTCTGTACTGCGTATCGAGCATCACGACGCGCTTGATGTTGTCGACTTTCTCTTGCTCCCTAAGCTGCTTCACCAGCCGCTCAAAAAGACTCTGCTCATACGCCTTCGCTTGAGCCTCAGTCAGGCTTTGCCTGGAAATGAGTTCATCTTCCAACTCTCGCTGAACAAGGTGAGGTAGTTGCCGATGATCGCCAACCAGGATGATGCGACGCCGCGCCATCGCCATTGGAACGAAAAGATCGAGAGGATTTGCTCTTGCGGCTTCGTCAATGACAACCGTGTCGAATTCAATTCCTTCTGATGCATCCAGGTCGCTCAACTCCTTCAAGCTGCTCATCGCCTTACCAGCTGACTGCTGGCATGTCGCACCGACAATGCTGGCGTACTCGCGGACCGCTCTAGCTGCCTCATTGGGGGCTTGGGAAAGTGCCGCCTGGTAGGAGGCCACTACCGCAGAGATGCCACGGCGAGATTGGCGTAAAGGCGCATCTATTGCGTGCTCGATCTCGGCCAAGAGCCCGAGCACTTCTCCGCTCAACGCCTGCTTAAGCTGCGGGGGCCTGTAATCGGGGATCAGCCGATCCAGCATGGACCGCTTAAACGCAGCCAATTCAGCAAGGTCTGCTTCTGTTGCATCGGCAACCGTTGAAAGACGCTGGAGCAAGCTCCATTCCGAATCTTGAAGGTTGACCTTGTTACGTCGCAGCGTACGCTCAAGCTGGTGAACTCTGTCCGGACCGTCGTCGGCGAACCCGATAGAACTGGTGCGCAGGGCCCTCACCAAGCGCACAAGCCCAGCAGGCTCATTGGCCTGACGCTGGGTTTCGACTCTTTTCTGCTGAGCAAGAAACTCATCCCATCGGTCTTTAATATGGGCCGGAAGACGAACATCTAGATCGAACAGCTGACGCAAAAGGACATCAATTTGCTCGAACTGTGTTTGGCGTTCCTGTGCCGACATGCTCGCGAGTCTCAATGCTGTGATACGTCGATCTAGCTCTTCCAATGGTTGAGTCAGCGGCTCATTCAGCCGAATCGCGTCGAGTCGAACAGAGATTTCTTTCCGTTTGCGTCCACACCAAACACCAACGGGGTCGACACCGCCTTCGTCACGGCGCCCTCGGCCGCCAATTCGAACGGCAGGCAAGCCAAAGACTTCGGCACGATTCAGGGCGTTATCGACTGCATCGTGCTGGTAACTGCTGATCAGCACCTGATGCTGCAATGAATTCTCGCCCAGAGTTTCTGCTAGGCGACGCTGTAGCGCAGCTATGACTTGGGTTTTACCAGTACCTGGAGGGCCGACGATCAGTGCAATGTCCGGGGTATTGATGGCCACATCCAGGGCTAGTTTCTGGCGCTCGGTTGGAAGCCCCTTGAAACAAGCTCTGGCATAGCTAGATAGGCCAACGAGTTGACGTCGCCGGGCGCTTGGTGGAGCCACCCCTTCCAGCAAGTAGCTCAGCTGCGGCAGTCGCCGCCCTTCATTAATAGATTGCCTTGCGCGCGCACGACGGGTCTGTACGGCTTCATCACCTGATAGTGAGTAGTAGATGAACCCCTTGGTTGGGGGGCGTTCTGAGCGCCGGTCCTGGCTGGGAACCAAGACCACGCCCTCTCGCTCGAATCGCAATACACCACGAACGGGGCGACGGCGTGCTCGGTCAGCTCTGCTCGGCGCGTCTTCAACCTCGGAATCAAGATCAAGCTCCCGATCCCCAAGCTCGACTTGCGTCGTGTTCGCCAGCCCCAAAGCTTTCCATCGCTTCCGGAAATCCTTCAGGTGATCCGCATCAACTTTTAGAAACCAGGCCCACAGTTCACCTTCGACGAGTTCCGCACTCTTGAAACGAAGAGAACCCAGTTCCCTCGCGCAATCTCGAGCCTGCTCCCATTCGAGCGCACCATACTCTTGCCATAAACGTAGGTAGCTGCCGTTGTCGCGCAGCGCGGCATCCAGAAGTGCGCGTTGTTCTGTACTCTGGAGACGCACGGCGACACTGGCATCTTGGAAAGAGATCGTGCCAACGGCCATGGCTACACGTGCTGTAGCCCCCTTGAGACGAGTGACGCTCATCAGTTTGAGCACGCCAGCATCTCGTTTGACGTTGCCGCGCCAGCCTGCACCAAACAGAACGAAACTCTCATCGGAAGGGTTGTCGAAGCGGCCAAGAAAAACACGATCCATTTCTGAATTCGGTGCTTTTTCGGCTGAGATGAATTGCTCATTCAACCAACCAACTGCAGTGGGTACGTCGGGAGCAGAAATCTCACCCCTGCTGGCCAATTGCTCCGCAATGGCCTCATCAACAGAAATCGCCATATCCAACTGGATCTGCTCGACCAAATCCAAGGATTGAAGGTGGAAAACCTCCCCATGCCGATGCCTTAACACCCACAACGTCAGACCTCGTTGGACCTGAAGCGCAATTCGATCTTGGCGTCCTTCTACTTTGCCGACGCAAACGGCGTCGCCCTGTCGGAGAAGATAGTCATTACCGTGTGCCTGTACTGACACGGCCTCACCGATCTGCCAATCGGCTCCCAGGTCGTCACATGTGAACTGGGCAAGTTCACCCGACAGAAGAGGAAAGTCGCGGAGTTTCATCGTTGCCTCACCAGTTGAAACGCCAAACGACGTGCTCTTCTTCTACTGCACCTAGGTGGAGCCAAAAAGACACTCCTGAACGGCTGTCTGACTTGAGCCGCTGCCGACGCACAACCGGGACGACTTTGTCGTCAGATGCTCTTTGCAAGGAAACTTGCGTACCGGCTGATGGCTCTATCCACAAGCCATCCTTTGCAAGCTCGACAGTGCATAGCGGACGTGCGTCCGCGTACAGAGACGTTCCTAAAGGCAAAGTTTTTAACTCGGCAGGGCTCATAGTCAAAACCATCGCCTTGCCTGTGCGAGTCCAGCACTCTTTTCGAATCAACGACTCTGGAACGTCTTCCGGTAAGCCCTCCCGGAGCAGGTCCGGTGGCATATAGCGATACTCCTGCAAGAGGATCGTGCGATTCGTGCCCTGGGTGTGATCGCAAAATGGACAGATGTGCTTAGATGTGTAAAAAAAAGTGCTGCCACAAGACTCGCATTGATCGCAATGGCCTGTGGCAGCCTCGAAGGCATCTGCCCACTCATTGAGACTTGGTCGCTCACCCGGATTGTTCAGCCCGGCATTGAAGCATCGTTCAAACAGCGCACGCAGTGGCGCATTGAGCGTGATTTCGCGAGGCAGACCTATCGACAAGACATTGCTGCGATCAACCGGGTGATCTACCCAAGGGAGTTCGCCGCGGAGGGCTGCCTCTTCACGCTCGGGTTCACCCTCAAGCACAACGTCCCCCTTGAGGGGGTGAACCAGCGTGAGGATGCGATACGCCATGACCGCAAAACTCCAGCTGTCGGTCAGTGTATTGATGCCGGACTCTCCCCTCAGAATCTCTGGAGCCCCGTAATCGGGGGTGAATACACCTTGCTGACCGTCATGCGACTGACTCGCAACGTTGTCGGCGTCGATTAACCAGACTTCGGCGTACTCTAGTGACTGCGATACGAAGACATTTGCAGGAGAAAGATCGCCATAAGCGAGTCCTCGGCCATGCAACTCAGCCAGGACCCGAGCCAGTCGCGCGAGCATCTTCAACCGGCGCAACAGACCGCCTGTCTTCACATAGCCCGAGAGGCCTTCATCTGACATCAAGGCGTCCGTCGCGACCTGCATCAGTTCAGTCATTGAGACCAGACCATCCATCAGTTCCATGACGTAGCCGGGCTGCGGCTGCGTGATGAGGGCTTGCGGATGTGCGATGGGAAGGCCCTCAAGTGGCTGACGCATAAGTGCGCGAATCTTGCTCGTCCAACTGTTTCGCTTTTCTTCTGTGGTTGCGCGAGAGACTTTGACGAGTACATTGGGGTAGTTGGTCGTGCAAACGATCCCCTGACCACCTTCGCCGATACGCCCTGTCAGTTCATAGGACTGACCGTGTTGGTCTAGCACCGTCCTGTTTTTCTTTGGTGCCTCTGGTGTTGCTGCGCTCATTCAGAAGTCCTAAAAATGGCCACGAGTGTTTTGTCGTCGCTGTGTAAGGGTGTCGCCCAGTCATTCAGTTCAGACTGCAACCAGCGTCTGCCTCTGCGCCGATTTCGAGCACTTAAGTCTTGGTAAAGCGCATCAAAGAAGTCGGCAAGATGTGCAGGTTCGAGGTCATCGGCCACGCCATCTGTCATCAAGACAACACCATCACCAGGCTCGGTGAATCGGCCTTTCGTACAGCTCCATTTGTCCTGCAGGTGCGTGGACTCAAGTGCCCAGGTCTGATTGCCATAGGCTGTGCGCTCTGGCGTGACGCGACGGAACTCGCCAGCGCATTTCACCAGCAGAAGACCATCACCCAATTGGGCTGCATGGACCTCGCCTTGATCTGTCACGCGGCCGAACAGCAGCGTGGTCGCGGCGTCTCGAGGAGTTGTCGGATCGATCGCTCCAAGCCATTGCTGGTGAATCAAGGGCAGCGTTGCCGGTAGATCGAAACTGCTCGATGTGGCACGCAAAATCTGCCGGGTAACTTGGCAGGCACTACGTGCCCCCAGATCACTACGTGCTCTCGATCCCAATCCGTCTGCCACAGCCGCAATCCAGCCACCTCGGCAACCCGCCAGAACCATCGCGTCCTGATTAGGCTCGCCCAGATCCCGGTGTCGGGGGCCAATGACGCTCGCGCCGCAGGCAATAAACCTCATTGGAAGTCGAGGTCCAGTGCGTCGTCATCCGGCGGCGGGACAACGAATGCGGTTGAGATGTCTGGATTTTGGCTTGACGTGCGAGTGGTCACACTCATGGTCACTGCACGGAAGAAGCGGTGGATGTCCCGGGCGTTGTGGGCTTTAAAAATGGGAGCCTCTGCGTCGTTTGCAAAATCCTTCAGCATTGCTTCATCGGCATCCGGCCCAATCGCCATAGCTAGCCGGGTCGCCTTCTGTGCCCGCTCGGAGTCGCAAAGAGCCTTGAAAGGAGCCTCCCAGTCGTCGGTCGGTTGTCCATCAGACAACAGAATCAAGACGGGGCGATAGGCTCTGGAGGGGATGCGATCCTTGTCCTCCAGCAACTGACGCGCGAGATCAAATGCCGCACCCATCGGCGTGACACCGTCAGCCTTAAATTCCGAGAACCCTGCGACGCCATGTGCCGCAACCAATGGCAAGTGCATCTGCGCCTTGCCACCAAAGGTGATCAGGCCCACCTGGATCTCGGCGCGCAAACGACTTTCCTTGGCGAAAGTCGAGACCATGTCCTTCATCGCAGCATTTAGCGCTTCGATCTTGCCGTTCTCCCCCATGCTGCCACTTGTGTCTGCCAAGACGATCACGGGGAGAGGCCGGGGCGTGGCGACAGCGAATTTTTTGAGACTGCTCATCTTCTTTGTCCTTTGATCAGGTTGATTTTTGGCATTCGAGCTTGGGGGCTTGGGTGGTGAAACCGGCACCTTGGTGGAACGCATCGCGAGATCGCCGACGTATCGACTCACGATGTCTTCTTGGTATTTGGCAAACCCCATGACCCAGCCTCCGATTCATAAAAGTTCTTATGCTTATGCACCATCCGTGCCAGCTTTTGTGGACTGGTACTTGAGCAACCAATTCGTCAAAGTTTGGTAACTGCCAAGACCCAACAGCTTCGCTGCCTCAGTCTTGTTGCCACGACTCTGCTCCATGGCCCTATCCAGGTAGTGCCGGGCCACATCTGCCATCAGATCAGGTAGCGAAAACCCATCGCCAAGCGCGGCCCCAAGAATGGCGTCGTCTGTGCCGGTGGTTGTGAGCGAGAGAACCTCATCGATATCCTCGGCGGCTATCTCCTCTCCTGGCGCCCAGATGGACGCCCTCAAAAGCGCGTTGTGCAGCTCCCTCACATTGCCCGGCCAGACGTGGCGAAGAAGAAGATTTCTTGCGCCAACAGATAATTTTTTATGCTTAAAGCCCGGCTGGGAAGTTGCTTCGCGATTGATCTGCGCCAGCAAAGCGTCGATCAATAGATTGAGGTCCCCTTCGCGAGCGCGCAGGGGAGGCAACGCCAAGATGCCAACCGCGATTCGATGAAACACATCCTCTCTGAATCGCCCCGCCCGAACTTCTTCCGGCAGAACCCGGTTGGTAGCGGCGACGATGCGCACATCGATTTTTCGGGACTTACTGGCCCCCAGGCGGGTCACTTCATGCTCCTGGAGTACGCGCAGCAGGCGAACCTGTGACTGCAGCGGCAGTTCACCGATTTCGTCCAAAAAAAGCGTCCCGCCATCAGCCGCCTCAAAGTAGCCGGCACGGGTTGTATGGGCCCCGGTGAACGCGCCCTTTTCATGACCAAAAAGCTCCGAGTCGATCAGTTCAAGAGGGATGGCTCCACAGTTGACCGCGACAAAGGGGGCGTCTTTTCGCTTGCTGGAGGCGTGGATCGCACGTGCGAAGAGTTCTTTGCCGGTTCCGGACTCGCCTTGGATCAGTACCGGCAGATCCCGTTGAGCCAGTCTCTGCGCCATCGCGACTACGCGCTTCATTGCACCGCAGCGATAGATGATGCTGCCGAACTCCGGCGCAGCCGGGGGCAATCCCTGCACAAGGTGCGCAAGCGCCTCATCTGCCTCCTTGCTTGCAACAGGAAGAAACTCAGCGGCCAGATCGAATGGAACGACGACCGGACGCACACCGTGCTCACGAGATGACTCTATGAGGTCGGCGCCGTACTTGGCTTTGGCCAGTAGCACCCACACAGCAGCCATGGCTGGGGTGCCCGGGCTCACATGGAAAGTAACTTTCAGACCCGGCGAAGAAGAGCGCGCAGCAGATACCGCCCCGTTCGCCGCTTTATAGATGTCTTCGAAATCGGTGGGGCTTCGCAGTGTTGCGTGACGCACATCTACAACACCTGCAAATTTCTGGCCCAGCCACGCCAAGAAGTTCTGCGTTTTCTGCCGCCCGTGATCTGATAGGAGCACCAGGCGGTCATACACCCCAGTCTCCAATGCCATCAGGATGGGACCTAAGTCTGCGCCCGACGCTTCTTCAGAGGCACGGAGGTCTGAGTTACCAAGCCAAGCAAAAAGGGTAGGCATCGAGCATAAGAAATTGTGTGACTACATAAGTTTCATTCTATCTTGGGCGGTATGCCGATGGAAAGCGTCGTAGGTGCAGGCTGGTGGCAAGCCCAACGCTGGACCCCGAAGATGCTCACACTGTTCAACCGTAGGGTGCCACGGCAATCAGTCGTCACGCCTCATTGCCCGCCCCTGCGCTGCAGAGTATTATGTCATCAATTTGATGATGTAAACTGCTTGCCAATGAGCAATAGAACAACCAATTTTGGCCTTACCGCCGTCTTCCGTGGGTGAGGAGCACTTGAGCATGCATCCCCAGCGCGTCGAGAGCTTGAGCCACGCCCAGCGCGAGCGGCTGGCCTACATCGACTTCCGGCTCTACTTCTTTGGTGAGATCGGTCGCCCGGACCTGATTGATCGCTTCGGCGTGGCCCCGGCAGGCGCGACACGCGACTTGGCGCTGTACCGGGAAATCGCGCCGCAGAACATCACCTTTGACGGTAGCAACAAGATCTACCGGATCGGGCAGGCGTTCTCCCCGCTGTTCGACCACGCATCGCAGCGCGTGCTGTCGGCGCTGGCTCTGGGCTTCGGCGATGGTGTGAACGGCGCAACGCAGCCGCTGCTGCCGTGCGAGTCGCCCACCGCCCTGAGCAACCCCAGGATGGATGTGCTGGCCCCGGTCTGCCGAGCGATCCACGCCAAGCGACCCGTCGCCATCCGCTATCACTCGATGAGCAGCGGCGAGTCCGAGCGAGTCATCGTGCCCTTCGCGCTGGTGGACACCGGTCTGCGTTGGCACGTCCGGGCCTTTGATCGCAAGAGCGGGGAGTTTCGGGACTTTGTCGTCACGCGCATCGAAGCGCCGACCCTTCTTGATGAGGAGCCGCAGGCGAACGAGCGTCCGGACAACGACATCCAGTGGACGCGCATCGTCGAGCTGGACTTCGTGCCGCACCCGCGCCTTGACCGCCCCGAGATCATCAAGATGGACTACGGGATGACCGACGGCTCGATCCGGATGCGTGTTCGCGCCGCCGTCGCGGGCTACATGCTGCTGCGCTGGAGCGTGGACTGCTCGCCCGACCATCGGCTCAAGGAAGAACAGTACCGCCTATGGCTCAGCGATCCGCTGGCGCTGTACGGCGTCGAGAACGCCAAGCTGGCTCCGGGCTACCAAGCCCCAAGCAGCCCAAAGAAACGATAGGAAAGAAGAAAACCAATGGCCAAGACGCTTGAAGCCCACGACAAACTGATCAGGGAGATCTTCGAAGGCAGCTACCAGTTCGAGATTCCGGACTACCAGCGCCCCTACGCCTGGACAACCGAGCAGGCCACAGAGCTGTTCGATGATCTGTACTCGGCGATGCAGGATGCGCGTGTCTCAGGGGCAAGTAGCCAGTATTTCCTCGGCAGCATCGTTCTGATCAAGGAGGATCGAGATCCAAAGTCGTTTGTGGTTGATGGCCAGCAGCGACTGTCCACGCTCACCATACTGCTTGCAGTTTTGCGCGTCTTGATGCCGAACTCGGCGTCTTTCCTCACCAAATACCTCTACAAGGAAGGAAATCCTGAGTGGGGCGAGCTGAATGAGTATCGCCTGAAGGCCCGCGAGGAGGACGCCGACTTTTTCCGTACCTACATCCAGGAACAAGGCGGGTTGGAGCGTCTGGTTTCGAGCACTGACAAGTTGAAAGATAGCCGCCTGCGTTACCGAGAAAACGCCACGCTGCTGCTCGAAAAGGCCAAAGCGCTGTCACCTGCCGATCTGAACGCACTGTGGAAATTCCTTGCCAACGACTGCTCGCTGGTTGTCATCTCCACGCCCGACCTCGAAGCCGCATACCGCATCTTCTCCGTACTCAACAACCGGGGACTCGACCTCGCGCCTATCGACATCATCAAGGCGCAGGTGCTGGGCCTGATCCGCACCACAGCAGGCGACGTCAAGAGCCGCGCCTACGCCAAAGAGTGGAGCCGGATCGAAAGCTCGCTGGGTCGCGACGCCTTCGGTGACCTGTTTGGCCACATCCGCAGCATCTACGCCAAGAAGAAGCAGAAGTACATCCTGGTCAAGGAGTTCCAGGAGCACGTCACCGAGTACAAGACCCCCATCGACCTCGTCGACAAGGTCATCAAACCCTATGCCGAAGTGTGGGACTTCGTGCGCGATGCAGACTTCGAGGCCACCGAACACGCCGAGACGATCAACGAACACCTGTCTTGGCTCAACCGCGTGGACTTCAAGGACTGGGTGCCCCCGGCACTGGTCTATTTCAAGCGCTTCCGGCAGCAGCCCAAGCGACTTGCCGACTTTTTCCAGTCACTGGAACGTTTGACCTATTTCCTGCTGGTCACCAAGGTCGGTATCAACGAGCGCATCGAAACCTACGCTGCGCTCACCAAGGAAATTGAACCGGAGGCCTTCAAGGGAGATCTGGCTGCGCTCACCACGCTGACACTGACAGACGCGCAAAAGCGCAAGTTCGTCGCGGCACTCGATGGAGACGTGTACGACGATCTGCCCAAGGCACGGATGGCACTGGTCTTGCGCCTTGAGTCCTTGGTGCGCGCCCCCGGCGTGCAGCTTCAAGATGCCGTGTCTCTGGAGCACGTTCTGCCGCAAACCCCGCCCGACGGTTCGGACTGGATCAAGTGGTTCCCGGATGAAGACGAGCGCGACGGCTGGATGCACCGTCTGGCCAATCTGGTTCCGCTGGATAGGAACAAGAACTCCTCTGCCAGCAACTACGACTTTGCCAAAAAGAAGGACGCCTACTTCCGGGGCAAAGGCACGGCATCTCCCTTCGTGTTGACGCAGGAAGTCAGAGCAGAAAACGAATGGACACCCACGCTTCTGGCAGAGCGCCAGAAACGCCTTCTGGGCGTCCTCAAAGATCATTGGAATCTCGCCGTCTCCACAGGCACGGCGGCGAGCTGAGGAACGTATCGATGCAGAAGAAGCAACAACAAGACCAAAGCCAGATTAAGTGGATTTCCGACTTCATCTGGAACATCGCTGACGACCGCCTGCGCGACGTTTACGTGCGCGGCAAATACCGTGACGTCATCCTGCCCTTCACCGTGCTGCGGCGGCTCGATGCCGTGCTCGAAGCGACGAAAGACGCGGTGCTCGAGCGCAAGAAGTTCCTGGACACCCACAAAGTGGCCGAGCAGGACGGCGCGCTGCGCATGGCGGCAGGCCAAGCCTTCTACAACGTCTCGGAATTCACGCTGGCCAAGCTCAAGGCCAGCGCAGCAGGCCAGCGCTTGCGCGATGACTTCATTGCGTATCTGGACGGCTTTTCGCCCAACGTGCAGGAGATCCTCACCAAGTTCAACTTCCGCAACCAGATCCAGAAGCTGGTGGATTCCCACGTCCTTGGTTACTTGATCGACGACTTCCTCGACCCCGAGGTCAATCTCGCGCCGCTACCCGTGAAGGATGCCGACGGCCGCATCAAGCTACCCGCGCTGGACAACCACGGCATGGGCACGGTGTTTGAGGAGCTGATCCGCCGCTTCAACGAAGACAACAACGAAGAGGCAGGCGAGCACTTCACGCCGCGCGACGTGGTGCAACTCATGGCCAAGCTCCTGTTCCTGCCGGTGGCCGACCGGATCGAGTCCAGCACCTATTCGCTCTACGACGGCTCCTGCGGCACCGGCGGCATGCTCACCGTGGCCGAGGAAGCGCTACACGAACTGGCCGACCAGCACGGCAAGGAAGTATCCATCCACCTGTTCGGCCAAGAAATCAGCGACGAAACTTACGCCATCTGCAAGGCCGACCTGCTCTTGAAGGGCGAAGGAGCGGAGGCCGAGAACATCGTCGGCGGCGCGGACAAATCCACCCTGTCCGCCGACCAGTTCCGCAGCCGCGAATTCGATTTCATGATCTCCAACCCACCCTACGGCAAGAGTTGGAAGACCGATCTGGACCGCATGGGCGGCAAGAAGGAATTCAATGACCCGCGCTTCATCGTCAGCCACGCGGGCAACGCCGAATTCAAGCTCATCACCCGCTCCAGCGACGGGCAGCTCATGTTCCAGGTGAACAAGCTGCAAAAGATGAAGCACAACACGCCGCTGGGCAGCCGCATCGCGCTGGTGCATAACGGCTCAGCGCTGTTCACCGGGGACGCAGGCCAGGGCGAGAGCAACATCCGCCGCTGGGTGCTGGAGAACGACTGGCTCGAATCCATCATCGCCCTGCCGCTCAACATCTTCTACAACACCGGCATCGCCACCTACATCTGGGTACTGGCCAACAAGAAGACCGAAGCGCGGCGTGGCAAAGTGCAGTTGATCGATGCATCGCAGTGGTTCCAGCCGCTGCGCCGCAACCTCGGCAAGAAGAACTGCGAACTCTCGGACGGAGACATCCAGCGAATCCTCGACCTCTACCTCGGCGAGGCGCAGGAAACCGCCCAGTCCAAATGGTTCGACACCCAGGACTTCGGCTACTGGAAGATTACCGTCGAGCGTCCGCTGCGACTGAAAAGCCAACTCTCCGACGAACGCATCGAGCCCCTGCGTTTTGCCACCGGCGATGAGGCGCTGCGCGCCGAGATCTACGCCACCCACGGCGAGGCGCTTTATACCGAGTTCGCCAAGCGCAAACCGGCCATCGAGGCGTGGCTGAAGGGTGAGGACGAGAACGAAGACGACGACAGCGAAGACGGCGACAGCGGCGATGAAAGTGAAGCACCCGCCGCACGCAAGGCCGTGCCTGCCAAGCGCCGCAAGAAGCTGCTCGACGCATCGACGTGGCAGCGCGACAAGGGGCTAATGGAGGTAGCGCAACGGGCGCAGCAGGCCCTGGGCAGTGCTGTGTTCGACGACCACAATGAGTTCCGCACCCGCTTCGATGCTGCCCTGAAGGCGCAGGGCGACAAGCTCGGCGCGCCGGAGAAAAAGGCCATCTACAAGGCGGTGAGCTGGCGCGACGAAACCGCGCCGCCGGTTATCGCCAAGCGCAGCAAGCTCAAGGCAGGGGAACACTTCGAGCCCGGCTTCGACGGCGCGTACCTGGAAACCGTGGGCAAGGATCGCTTCATGGTCGAGTACGAGCCCGACAGCGAGCTGCGCGACACCGAGCAGGTGCCGTTGAAGGAGCCGGGCGGCATCGACGCTTTCTTCGCCCGCGAGGTGCTGCCACACGCACCGGATGCCTGGATTGCCACCGACAAGACCCAGATCGGCTACGAGATTTCGTTTGCCCGCTATTTCTACAAGCCCGCGCCGCTGCGCACACTGGCCGAAATCCGCGCCGACATCCTTGCGCTGGAGCAGCAGAGCGAAGGCTTGCTGCACAAGATCGTGGGGGTAGAAAAATAATGTTTCGCCCTTATCCGGATTACAGACGAACTGATTTGAAGTGGTTTGAATATTTGCCTGAGTCGTGGGCCATCATGCGTACCAAGCAAATGTTCCGCTTGGTCATCGAAAAAGCGCCAGCAAATAACAAGATGGAGTTGCTATCTGTTTACACCCATATTGGCGTCAGACCGAGAAAAAGTCTTGAGCAACGCGGTAATAAAGCCTCTACAACCGATGGATACTGGGTTGTAAAAGAGGGGGACATAATTTGCAACAAGCTCCTCGCTTGGATGGGTGCTATTGGTGCCTCCCACTATCAAGGTGTTACCAGTCCAGCCTATGATATTTTGAGGCCAATCAAGTCGTGCAACACTGACTATTATCATTTTCTATTCAGGACGAAGAAATATCTCCAGCAGTTCAAAATAAGGTCGAGGGGCATAATGGACATGCGCCTCCGGCTATATTTTGACCAGTTTGGACAAATTCCAATTCCTGTTCCTCCGCGCCGTGAGCAAGACCAAATCGTTGCTTACCTGCGGGCGCAGGACGCGCACATTGCTCGCTTCATCAAGACCAAGCGCGATCTGATCAAGCTGCTCACTGAACAGAAGCTGCGCATCATCGACCATGCCATCTCGCGCGGCCTTGACACTGCTGTCGCGCTGAAGGCATCCGGTATCGAATGGCTAGGCGAGGTGCCGGAGCACTGGGAAGTGAAGCCGCTGAAACGTTGGGTGCGGCTCAATGCCCGCACGCTGGGCCAAAAAACCCGTCCAGATTTTGAGTTTCGCTACGTGGACATCGGATCGGTGCAAACCGGGCGCTTGGTGAAGGAACTTGAGCGCATCCGTTTCGAGGCCGCGCCGTCCCGAGCGCGTCGTGTTCTACGTCAAGGCGACACCATCATCTCGACTGTGCGGACGTACCTGAAGGCCATCTGGTATGTCGGTGAGGATGCGGATGACCTGATCGCATCCACGGGTTTTGCGGTGCTCACGCCCGGCAAGAATGTGGAGCCCGAATACCTCGGTTACGTCATCCAGAGCAGTACCTTCGTGAACCGGGTGGCGGCAAACTCCATCGGCATCGCGTATCCCGCCATCGCAGAAACTGTGTTGGGGCGCTTCCCTGTGGCGTTTCCACCGACAGTGGAGGAGCAGCAGGCCATCGTTGCGCACATCAAGACAGAGAGTGCGCCGCTGGACGACGCCATCACCCGCACGGAAGACGAAATCAAACTAATCCGGGAATACCGCGACCGCCTGATTGCCGATGTGGTCACCGGTCAAGTGGACGTACGCGACTGGCAGCCCGGCCCGGAGGACGTAGTGGACGACGCGGCGCTGGCTGCGCTGGGCGATGAAAACGAAGATATGACCGAAGAGGAGGATGGCGATGGCGAAGACTGACACCAGCGAGCGCTGGTTCGAGGCGCGCGTGGTGCGAGGCCTGACCGGCGTGCCGCAGCCCGAGTACAGCCATGCGCTGGCTCCCACGGACTTCGCCGCCACCCACAACGGCTACGTGCAGGGCAAGCCCACCGACTACAACCGCGATGTCGCACTAGATGTGGCGCAGTTGCTGGCCTTCTTGCAGGCTACCCAGCCCAAGGTGGTGGACACGCTGGAACTGGCGGCGGACGGCATCAAGCGCACCCAGTTCCTGCACCGCCTGCAGGGCGAGATCACCAAGCGCGGCGTGGTGGACGTGCTGCGCAAGGGCGTGAGCCACGGGCCGGTGCACGTCGATCTCTACAAGCTGCTGCCCACGCCGGGCAACGCTGCCGCAGCGGATGCCTTCGGCAAGAACATCTTTAGCGTCACCCGGCAGGTGCGCTACAGCAACGATTCCGGCAACGAACTGGACTTGGTGATCTTCATCAACGGCCTGCCGGTGCTGACGTTCGAGTTGAAGAACTCGCTGACCAAGCAGACCCTGGCCGACGCCATCGTCCAGTACCAAACCACGCGCAGCCCGCAGGAGCTGCTGTTCCAGTTGGGCCGTTGCGTGGCTCACGTCGCAGTCGATGACGCGGAGGCTGCGTTCTGCACCGAGCTGAAGGGCAAGGCATCGTGGTTCCTGCCGTTCAACCAGGGCTGGAACAGCGGCGCAGGCAACCCGCCCAATCCGGATGGTTTGAAGACCGACTACCTGTGGAAGCAGGTGCTGACCCGCGAGTCGCTGGCCAACATCATTGAGAGTTACGCGCAGGTGGTGGAGGAGGAAGAAGCGGATGCCAGCGGCAAGAAACGTAAGAAGCGCAAGCAGATCTTCCCACGCTTCCATCAGTTGCGCACGGTGCGCGCCCTGCTGCGCCGGGCCCACGCCGATGGGGTGGGCAAGCGTTACCTGATTCAGCATTCGGCAGGCAGCGGCAAGAGCAACACGATTGCCTGGTTGGCGCACCAGTTGGTGGAGTTGCGCCGCAAGGACGACCCGATGACGGCGCAGTTCGACTCCGTCATCGTCATCACCGACCGGCGCGCGCTGGACACACAGATTGCCCGCACCATCAAGGGCTACGACCACGTAGCGGCGATCTTCGGCCACTCCGACAACGCGCAGGAGCTGCGTGAGTACCTGCGCCGTGGCAAGAAGATCATCGTCACCACGGTACAGAAATTCCCGTTCATCCTCGATGAGCTGGGCGACCTCTCCGGCAAGAGCTTCGCGCTGTTGATCGACGAAGCGCATTCCAGCCAAGGCGGCAAGACCACAGCGCGGATGCACGAAGCCCTCGGCGGCAAGGTGGCCGAGGAGGAGTTCGAGGAGGACAGCACGCAGGATGCGGTCAATGCCGAAATCGAGAAGCGCATCGCGTCGCGCAAGCTGCTGGTCAACGCCAGCTACTTTGCATTCACTGCCACACCCAAGAACAAGACGCTGGAGTTGTTCGGCGAGAAGACCCTGGTCGGCGACAAGGTGCAGTTCCGCTCGCCCGAAGAACTGACCTACACCACCAAGCAGGCGATCCAGGAGAAGTTCATCCTCGACGTGGTGGAGAACTACACCACCTACGACAGCTTCTACCAAGTGGCCAAGACGGTGGCAGACGATCCGGAATTCGACAAGGTGAAGGCGCTGAAGAAGATCCGCCATTACGTCGAATCGCACGACAAGGCCATCCGCCGCAAGGCCGAGATCATGGTCGATCATTTCATCGCGCAGGTGGCGGGCAAGCAAAAGATCGGTGGCAAGGCGCGGGCGATGATCGTGTGCAACGGCATCGCGCGGGCCATTGACTACTGGCGCGAGGTGTCGGACTACCTCACGCAGATCAAGAGCCCACACAAGGCCATCGTGGCGTACTCGGGCGACTTCGAGATTGGCGGGCAGAAGAAGACCGAGGCCGATCTCAACGGGTTTCCGAGCAAGGACATTCCGGCCAATCTCAAGCAAGACCCGTATCGATTCCTGATCGTTGCGAACAAGTTCGTCACCGGCTTCGACGAACCCTTGCTGCACACGATGTACGTAGACAAGCCGCTGGCGGGCGTGCTGGCGGTGCAGACCTTGTCACGCCTGAATCGTGCGCATCCGCAGAAGCACGACACCTTCGTGCTCGACTTCGCCGACAACTCCGAGGCAGTGAAGGCGGCGTTCCAAGACTACTACCGCGCCACCATCCAGACCGGCGAAACCGACGCCAACAAACTGCACGACCTGAAGGCCGAACTCGACGGGCAGCAGGTGTACAGCTGGCAGCAGGTGGAAGACTTGGTGGCGCTTTACTTGAGCGGCGCTGACCGGGACAAGCTCGATCCGATCCTCGATGCGTGCGTGGCCGAATACTCGGACAAGCTCGGCGAGGACGATCAGGTCAAGTTCAAGGGCAAAGCCAAGGCCTTCGTGCGCAGCTACGGCTTTCTTGCCGCGATTCTGAGCTACGGCCACCCGACGTGGGAAAAGCTGTCGATCTTCCTGAACTTCCTCATTCCCAAGCTGCCCGCTCCCAAGGAGGAAGACCTCTCCAAGGGTGTGTTGGAGACCATCGACATGGACAGCTACCGGGTTGAGGCCAAAGCAGCGCTGAAGATGGCAATGGACGATGCCGACGCCACCGTCGAGCCGGTGCCGCCTGGTGGTGGAGGCGGCAAAGGCGAAGCCGACATCGACAGGCTCTCCGCGATCATCAAGACCTTCAACGACCTCTTCGGCAACATCGAGTGGAAGGACGAGGACAAGATCCGCAAGGTCATCGCCGAGGAAATCCCAGCGCGGGTAGCGCAGGACAAGGCCTACCAGAACGCGCAGGCGAACTCCGACAAGCAAAACGCCAAGCTGGAGCACGACAAGGCACTCAACCGCGTGGTGCTGGAGCTGCTGTCCGACCACACCGAACTGTTCAAGCAGTTCAGCGACAACCCCAACTTCAAGCGCTGGCTGACGGACACCGTTTTCGATGCGACCTATCAGCAGGGGACGGTTCCGCCGAAGGCTCCGCCGCAGACCGGTGCGTCGGCGTGATGACCGCGACGAGAGAGGAATAGGTATGGAATTGAATCTGGCGAAAACCGTCGTCGGTTACCTCAAGGCGCACCCGGATGAGAAATTCACTGCGCGTCAGATCGCCGAGTGGGTGCTTGCCACCTATCCCGAGCAGTGCCAGGCCAAGAAGCAGAGCAGCCAACGCCTCGAAACGGATGCCGAACTGTTGCAGCAGATCGTGCGCGAGATCAGTTCCCAGTTGCCGCGCCTGCAAAGGAAGCATCTGGAGCTGAAGACGACCGAGGGGCGGCCGCGCAAGCATTACTACTCGGATCGGACGGATAGCGCCGAGGTGGCAGCGGTCGAGAGCGAGGGGGCGGCGTCAATGACGGACACGAGTACCTTGAAGGTCGATGAGCACGCGCTGTACCCGATGTTGTCGCAGTACCTGTGGGAGGAGTTCGGGGTGTTCTCCAAGCGCATCGACGAAAAGCGCTCATCGAACAAGCGCGGGCCCAATGGCAACCGCTGGCTGTATCCGGATGTGGTCGGCATGGAGGATTTGAGCAAGGAATGGCACCGCGAAGTGCGCGATTGCGTTACGCAGTATTCCGACAAGCGCACCAAGTTGTGGTCGTTCGAGGCCAAGCTGCTGATCAACCGTTCGAACGTGCGTGAGTGCTTTTTCCAGGCGGTGTCGAATTCGTCGTGGGCCAATTTCGGCTATCTGGTCGCGGCAGAAATCGGTGGCACCGATACGCTGAAGGAACTGCGGATGCTGTTCGCCGCCCACGGCATCGGCTTCATCAAGCTGGACGTGGACAACCCTGCCGACAGTCAGGTGCTGATTCCGGCCCGTGAGCGCGACGAGATCGATTGGGACATGGCCAATCGGCTGGCCACGGAGAACCGGGATTTCCTGGAATATGTGAAGCTGGTGAAGCAGTTCTACCAGATCGGCGAGGCGCGCCCGGCGGACTGGGACGTTCCGGATCTGGACGATTGACCGCCTATTCCAGGTGGCCGATGACGTCGAGGCGTTCGTCGCCGCGCTGAAACGCACCGAACCAACCGTCGCGCGAGTCGGCGCGGGTCCGGCTTACCAGCAGCGTGAATCCCTCGCAGCTTCGTGACTTGGCGGTGGCGAAGTCGGTGGTGTCGAATTTGGCCTCGCGCACCAATGTCGTGGCCACCGACTTCATCGCCGATTCGAACAGGTCGAGCAGATGGTCTTGCAGGCTGGCGTCGATGTTGCGCGAGGTCACGTCGTCAATGACGGCGTGCTTGAATCGGTTACTCATGGTCAATGCTCCGTGGTGGGTACGGATGTCATGAACGCGCTGTTCCAGATGGAAGCCAAGCGCATTCGGGATGAAACGATCAGGTGTTGCGAAGTCGCCAAGCGCTGATTACTTGGTGGCTGACGCCATCTCGCTGACCCACGCCTGCAACGCCCTCAGTTGCTCGGCGTTTTCGTGGCAGGTTTGGTAGTTGGCGGCAACGGTTCCGGCGACGGCAGAGAGCGCAATGCCTGCGGCGGCCGCATCAGCATCTCGGGCGGGCTCGGGCAGCTCACCGGCGGCGGCAGCGTCGTGCAGGCGCACAAAGCCACGGTTGATAGTGCAAGCAGAATCGGCTTGAACGGGCACATAGACGGGAACCTCCTTGATGATGGTGTCGCCCTTCTCGCGGACGACGCGGACGCGGTCGACGTATTCGGTGACGACCTTGACAGTGGCCTGCGCTTGTCGCTCGCGGACGGCGGCGGTTTGCAGGGTCTGCTTCTGGACGGCGGCGTCCCACTGGGCCTGAACGTGGCTCGCCCCCTTGATCCAGCCAAAGCCAACCAGGGCGACGCCGAGCGCCGCGAGGGCCAGCAGCCGGTACGGCCACGGAATCACGCTCACGACGCCTCCCCGATGCACTGCCGGTATTCGGCTTCTCGCCGTGTGGCCAACCCGCCGCACAGGCGCGCATTGGTGGGTAGAGCACAGTCCTTACCCTGGAAGAAGCGCCAGCGCAGCAGCTCGGCACAGGCTCCCGCGTAGTCCTCGGCGTTGAGTTTTCTGACCAGCGTGGACTGGCAGAACGCGCGGCTGCCGACGTTGTAAGAAAAGCTCACCAGCGCGTCGTATTCGTGCTGGGCCAGGGGCACGGTCACGCATTGTTTGAGCGCCCCCTCAAACTGCTGCACATCGGTGAGTGCCCGGGCCAGCGCCTTCGGCGGCGTTGTGGTGTCGCCCAGCTTCACCCCGGTGGTGGTACCAAAACCAATGGTCGGCACATCTCCCTTGACGGGGATCACTGCGCGGTCGGTGTAGCCCTCGTGCAACACGATACCGACCAGGGCGGCGGCGGACAGCGTCAGTCCGGCCACCGTCCTGCGCATCGCTGGTGATGGTGGCCGGGTCATCGGTGCATCTCCGGCTGAGCCACGATGCGAGCAACGGTTGCGCCGATGCTGGCGGCAAAGGCCAGCAGCACAAACGCGCCGCGCGGCAGTACATCCCCGAACAGCGGCACCACGACTTCCGCCGCCGTGAAGGCAGCAGCCAGCAGCGAGAAGCGGATGCTCCAGGCCCGTCGCAACACGCGCCGCCAGTCGTCCAGAAGGCAGATCTTCGGCTTGGCGGTCATTGCACACCTCCCATCAGCTTCAACTTGATGGCGGCCCCCACCAGCAACGCGGCCAGGATGCCAGTGGTCACGACCTTGATGGTGGTCTGCCAAGCCGTTCGGCGGGCATCGCGCCACGCCTCCAGCAGATCGCGCAGTTCGCGGATGTCCTTCGCGGCGCTGCCGTTCTCCAGCCCGAGATGGGCGAGGCAACGCTCGGCTCCGCGTTCGGCTGCACGGTCCAGCAACTCGTCAAAGTCCTCGCGGCGCAGCAGGAGCATGTTTTCCACGAAGGCGGCGGGTTGTTGTTCGGGTTCGGTCATTGCAGGTCTCCAAAAATGCGAAACCCGCCTGATGCACGTGGCACCAAGGCGGGTTCAGGGTTGATCAGGAAGATGGTTTTCAGATTTCGATGATTTCCAGCGTCAGGCTGGGCGCGACACCCTCGATGACGTCATCGCGCACGAACACCTTCTGGCCGATGGCGGCGCTGCCGCGTGCGCGGATCAGACCCCCACCGGGTAAGGCGACGGTCACCACGCCTGCGCCGACGCTCACCACCGTGCCAGCCTGCAACGGCGGATCGGGGATGAGCTGGCGGAACTGCTCGTAGAGGTTATGCATGGCTCTGCACCCCCAAGGTCTGCCAGACCTCCGGCATTCCTGCCTCGACTTGCGTCGACCGCACGATGCCCAGCCGGGTCACGCTGCCGTCCTGGTACTCGACGAACGCACCCGGCTCGATGATCCCCGTCTCGGCCAGCACCGGCAGGCGCAGGCTCACCTCGATCTGTTGCCCGGTATCGGCCAGCACGGCGATGCCGCGCTGGCGCGCCGCAGCGGCTTCGGTCACCAGCGCGTCTACCACCATCGGGGCCAGCAAATCCCCGGCAGTCCCGGCACGGGTCACCTGCCCGAGCACACCGACATCCTGGCCGGACACGAACACGCGGTTGTACGCGGGCTTTTCCAGCCATCGCAGCGACTCGCGGGCTACGGCGTCGACGGGCAACACGAAGTCGGGCGTGACGGTGTTCCACTCCCAGGTCGCAGACGGATAACGGTGGCGTACGCGGATGCTCTGGTCAGACGGGTGCGGGATCAGGTAACCCCCGGCCGCGCTGGCAATGGCAACCAAGGCCTCCATCCACGTGCCCTGCTTGGTGAACACCCCGGCCGGGACGTTCCAGTCGGTCAGGCCCCAATCGATGCTCCAGCCCAACGGGATGCCGTTGAGCGTAAGGACATCGTCCATCAACTGCTGCGCCGTGCGCGCCTGCGGTTGCTGAAAGTTCATCACCGGCGCGTAGGGCGCGGCCAGGACGGCGTTGCGCCCTCTTCCGGAGATGCGGATGCTCGCGTCGCCGAACACGCGCTCACGGCTGATGCTCTCGGCCAGCACGCGAAACGGCGTCCCGTTGACGCTGGCCACCAGTTCGACCGGGCCACCGTTGCTGCCGGGGGCGACGAGACTTTCTGCGGCGGCGGGGAGCAGTGCATCGAAGCCCCACGCCCAGGACGCGGCGTCGAGCGACAGCGAGAGGTTGAACACCGGCACGGGCAATCCATCGGGCAGCCGGTGCAGGGTCACGTTGTTGATCACGAAATACACCCTCCGAACGGGAACGACCACCGGCTCCCCATCGGCAGGTGGCGGGACGATGTGGTTTTCGCAGAAGAAGAGCAGGTGGGCGCTGGTCGGACCCAGCGCGGCGAACAGCAAATGGCCGTTGGGCGTGTAGCAGCGCGGCGGCTCGGGCGGCTCGGGCACGATCCAGACGCTGATGCCCGGTGGCGGGCGCATCGCGTCCTGGTAGCGGCCACGCCAACCCACAGGGCGGCGGCTGGCGCTCTGGAAGTCCGTGCCCTGGCGCTGCCTCAGCGGTCGGGCGCTCTGCCAGAGGGCGAGCCGACCGGCACGCTTGCTGCGATCACCGTCCTGATGCGCAAAGCGCGTGGTACCACGCAGAAGGGTGGCGTTCTGGAACACGGTCACGCGCATCGGTGCGATGGGCGTGGCGTCCTCGTGGCGGAACCACGTCGCGGCGTGCAAGGGCATCGCCTGCTGCTGGCCAGTACGACGTTGCAAAGGCGCAGCCACCAAGACCGGCGGCAGCCGGTGCGCAATGCGGTGCGTCAAGTCGCTCGCGCGCTGCCACACCGGATCCCAGCCTGCGGGCGTGGCCGTCGCATCCTGCTGTCCCTGCGCTGCGCCGTCCTGGCTGTGCACGGCCTGCTGCCATTCGTTCGCAGTCTGACCCACCGTCGGGCGCTGCGTGCGCGATGCGTAGCGCACCTCGCCGGTGAGTACGACCCCGGGCAGGCTGGCCACGCCCACGTGGAGCGGCACGCTCGGGCGCAGGATGAGCGTGCTGACCATCAAGCCGGGCAGCTCGGCCAGCAGCTCCAGCCGAGCGGGCGGAATGAATACGACGCTGGCGACTGGCAGCGGCAGCGTCGCCCGCATCACCACATCGTTGCGCGGCGGCACGTAGTCCGCGCCGAAGATCAGGTCGGCATCGAGCGCTGCGGGGCGGTCGTACAGCAGGTCGACGTTGTGCCCAGAATTCGCTGGCATGGCTCACCCCAGGATGGCCGACACCATCCGGGCGTCACCGCCCAGATAGAGTTGGGTAGCGGCCAGTTTCACATCGCCATCGCCGTCGGTACCGCTGCAATCCAGATCCAAAGCCGTGACTTCGTTGCCGTTGACCAGCCGCGCCCACGTGGCGACGCCAGTGCTGGTGATCAAACCGTCCTCCTGTTGCGTCAGGGTGAGGAGTCCCCCCGCAATCGTGCCTGCGGGCTTGGTGAGCGCGATCTCCACCAGCATCGCACTGGTGGGCGTCGCCGCCGGGTTGGGTGGGCGTGTGCCGCCGTAGATGCGCAGCCGCGCCGGGTTGGTTCCCGCATCGAGGAAGGACAGCGTGCCCGCCAGCCGCGCCTCGTTGTGCTCCTGCGTGATAGTGACGGTCATGGCATCAACTCCGGCGTGAGGTTGTCCGCGATCACGGCGCGGTACATCTGTCGGTAGTCGGTGCTGATCACCGTGTAGCGCTGTTGAGGGTCGATGCGCTCGAATCGGTAGGTGCCGTCAGCCTGAGACCACGTGCTCGCCACCAGGGCGTGGGTGTTTTCGCTGTAGAGCAGAACTTGGCGAACGAGGGGTTGGTCGGGCTGCCCCTTCTCCTTGACGGTGCCGGTGATCTGGCCGTTGCCGCCGAAATAAATGTCTCGGCGCGCGCTGGCCACAGCTCGAACCCGGGGCGGGTAGCTGCCTGGCTGGCTCCACAGTTCAGTGTTCGGGCTGTGCCAGCGGGCCAAGGCAGCGGAATGCACGCCGACCGGCGGTCCCGCGAGCGCGGCACGGCAGGCGGATTCGAGCGCGCGCACGTCGGCAAGACTTGCGACACCAGACCACAACCCGGCGGCGAAGAAGCGCTCGCTGCCGCCGATGTTGTATTCGTTGCCGTCGGCGTAGTAGCCGATGCCGCCCACGCTGTCTGCCACCCACGAGCGCGCGAAAGCCGCGCCCGCCCAGTCGTCGTTGATGTACACGCGGGCACTGGCAGGGCTGACGACCAGCGCCATGAACTTGGGCGTGCCCCACGCTGGCCCGCTGCCCACCTGACCGCCGCTGCCGTTGGCGTACTGGTAGATCGAACCGTTGGATTCCTGATCCAGAAAGTAGCTGTTGCTGTCGCCGAGGGTCTTGTAGAACACCAGCCCTCGGCTGACGTGCATCACGAAGCCCGCCAGCACGAAGTCCCCGGACAAGGCCATCGGCGTCGCCAGCGGCCACGGCTTGTCCTGGCCGTACAACCCGTAGAGCGGAAATGGCGTGGCCACACCGCCCTGCACGGTGATGGCATTGCTGCCCACCTGATCCTGCAGTTGCCCGTTCGCGAAGTGCAGCGCATCCCACGCCGCGACCGGCGTCAACGACGCCACGCTGTCCCACCACGCCATGGCTTACCTCCACGGCCCGGTGATATCGAAGGCGATCTGCGCGCCCTCGGTTTCTGAGCTGTACTGCGTCCTGACCAGCAGGAACTTGCGGCCTGCCTGGCCGACGACGTTGTCGACGATGGTCTGGTCGCTGTACGGGCGATCCTGAGGCATCCACAGCATTCCGGGCATCAACCCGCGCATATGGCCCGACTCCTCGAGCACGTAGGTGGGCAGCAGCCACAGGCTGTAGTCCGGGCCATTGGGGAACGGCATCGGGCCCCGGCCGCAGATCTGCTGGCCATTGTTGGTGTTCAGCGATGTGAGGCCAAAGCGCACTGGGTGGCCGAGTTGGGTGTGGCTGCGCAGCAGGACCTTGCCCGCGAAGTCGAGCGACGAGGCCATCCCGTATCCGTTGTATTGGCCTGGGTAGCTGAGGTAGTGGTTGTTGTTGCTCCAGTACAGATCGTCGGCGCACAGCACAGTGGCGTAGTTGTCACCCAGCTTAAAGCTTTCGATATCGCCAAAGCAGTAGCTGTTGCGCCCGTACCAGCCGTACCCGGCAGCGTTGGAGACGAACAGGAAGAACAACCGGTCGTCGCCTACAAGTACCCAGTTGCGGCCGCCGCCGCCGCTGTCGCCGTAAGTGTCGTAGCCGGTCTGGCGTGCGTGGTACCACTTGTGCCAGCCCCACTGGTTGGCCTGCACCTGCTTCCAGTTCTGCGTCGGATTGTTCGGATCGAACGGGGCCTGCGCGCCGACGATGGTATCGATGTCCGCCAGGTCTTCGACGATGCCGACGTTGGCCCATTTGGCCCACGTCGTCGTATAGCCCGGCGTCTTGAGGCTGTCGTCGATCAGCAGCAGGTTCTGCGGCGAAGCCGGATTTTTGCTGCGGTAGGCCGCCTTGTCAGTTCCCGCGAACGCTTTCTCCCAGCCCAACGGCGCAACCTTGGCCGAGAGGCTGGTGGCGCTGGTCGCGGGCGACACGGGCGTGCCGGTCACCGCGAAGGTGAACGTAGTTGCGGTGGTAGCGATAACCCGGAACTGCCCGTTGTACGCGGGCTGGTCGGCCCCAGCGATCTCGACCACCTGCTCTGACCGATAGGCGTGACCCGCGCTGATGGTGGCGGTGGCCACGCCATCGACACAGGTCAGCGTATCGATGGTCTTGAGGGCAAATCCGTTGACGAGGCAGGCATCGAGCATCGTCACCAGATCGCCCCAGTTGTTGGAGATCTGCGGCGCGCCCGTCATCCCGCTGTTGAAGTATTTGACGGTGAGGTCAGTCATTTCGATTTTTTCCTTCTGTTCAAGGTGTGTCGACCCACGCCATCAAGGCGTGTCCACGTCCCCGCGAATCAGTAACGTGAAGTGGTCGTCGGGCACGGACTCCGGCCCCTGCTGGACGGTGCGCACCACCCAGACCGGGAACTGGCTGCCGATGGTGTTGAAGCGCAGCACGTTGCCGGTGGCCCAGCCGTTGCCCCAGCCGAGCGCAGGCAGGCGGAAGTACGGCACGCCGGTCGCCGGGTTGTTGGGCGCGCAGTCGGCGCTGGTGTTGCCGGTGGCGATTACGCCGACGTTCTCGCCGATGACCTCGAACGAGGTGCTGTTGGTCATCCGCACCACCCAGCGCTCGGTGAGCGCCCCGCGATTGGTGACCGTGATCGGGTACTGGGTGTGGTTGAAGGTGGCGGTGGCAGCGCTGCCAACGAGTTCATCCGACCAGCTGCCGTTCCAGGTGCTCTGATCGAACACGAGGTTCACGCGGGCGAACAGGTCACCGGCCACCAGCGCACTGGAGACAAAACTGCCGGAGACGGGATCGCCGGGATTGGCCAGCGGATAGGCGTGCGTGAGTGGCCGCGTGAAACTGATCTCGCCGTTGATCTGTACGTCGCGCACCACGGCCATGTCCTCGATGCGGTGCTCGATGGTCACGGGCTGGCTGTAGCCGGTCACATCGGTGAACGTGACGTTGCCTGATTCCAGATCGGTAACGTAGCCTGTGTGGATCACCACGCCGTTGTGGCCGACCACACGCACGCGCGACAGACGCACGCGGGCACAGTCGATGGTCTGGCCGTTGCTGACCGACGCGGTGATGCGCCCGGTGTGGCCGACGACGGCGAAGCCGCCCGGACGGAAGATCGGCACCCGCCCGTCGCTGGGCAGGCGCACCGGGTCGATACCCAGCAGCGCCGCGTCCAGGGGCAGATAGCTGTAGGCCACGGCGCTGTAGCGCAGGCTGGATGCCGCAACTGGCTCGGGCCGGAAGATCTTGCCGTCCGGACGGACGTTCTCGGCGTCGAACCACGGCTCCGTCTCGTTGCCCGCCGCCGTGACCACGGTGCCAAAGCGCACGCGCACAAGGCCAGTGTCGTAATCGACGCTGCCGATGACACCAGACGCGGTGATCGTGCCGTCGATGCCTGCCGTCACGGTCTGGGTTCCACCCACCCCATTCCCACTGTTTCTGGCGAACTGAATGGAAAGCGATCCCGGCCGCAGCGGCGCAGCACCCGTGCGAAACACGTACTCGCTGGAGATGTTCTCGCCGACCGTGGTCACGCAGCTGGCGCGCGTGATGCTGTTGGTCGCGCCCGCCGACCACGATGTGAGGGTCACCGCGCCCGAGAGATAGTTGATGCTGCCGCGCGTGACCCAGCCGCTGGGCGTGAATTCACGGAGCGTTCCCTGACCGTTGTCGCCCCAGGGCTGGCTGCCCGCGATGGCCAGCAACACCGTGCCCGTCACCACCTGCGCGTTGACGCCGGGCACCAGCCGAAACGATGGGCTGAACGCGAACGTCTCGCTGTGGTTGCTGGTCGAGCCCGCGCTGTTGTAGCGCAGCTTGACGTAGCCGGACTCGTCGTTCGGGTAGAGCGACGGCGCATCCACGTAGCTGATGCCGCCGTAGTTGAGGCGGAACATCTGGCCCACGCCCGAGGCCCAGCCGAGGCGCTGCGCCCCGTAGACGGGACTTGGAATCTTGACCGTGACGTCGGGCTGGAACTGCACCGCCCCGGTGGCGTAGTTGACGCTACCGATGACTTGGCCTGCGCGCAGCACATTGCCCGCACCATCGTCGCGGGCGTATTGCGTGGGATCGACCCCGTTCCACAGGCCCAGTCCCATCGCCTGAATCTGCTGCAGCGTGTAGACCCCGAGCACGGCGGTGTCCGTCAAGGTGTTCCACTCGATCTCCAATGAACCCGGCTCGATGGAGCCCAGGGTTGCAGTCACTGGCACCTTGCCCTGGCCATCGCGCGAGGGGTGCGCGAAGCTGTCTTCCTGCTTGGGGCCCGCAACGTAGTCCACGGTCAGCAGTGCGCCGACGGGCGGCAGGACTTTCGGCGCGAAGCTCAAGAGGTTCCGCGCGACGTTCAGGCTGCCGGTGGCAGCGCCACTGAGCTCGCCAGACGTGGTGGCGGACGCCGTGCGCGTGCCGGTGCCGCTCTCGTGTGGCCAGGTGATGGTGAGCGCTCCCGGCTGCACACTCTTTCCTTCGGGCGGGGCAAGCTGCAGGGCCTGCGATGCCTTCAGGGCGGCGGTTGGCTGCTGCGTTTCCTGGGTCGGCACGTTCCACGTCAGGATCAGCGATGAGCCCACGTCGGGCAGTGCCCCCAAGGTCACGACGAATGCCCCGGTGTTCTTGTTGAAAGTACCCGCGCCGTAGCTGGCGTCCAGCCCCTTGAGCGAGCCGTTGCCGCCATCCGACAGCACGTACCACCGGCCCTGCGCCATGTAGCTGATGGAGAGCGTGCCGGGCTGCGGCACCGGGTTCACGGTGCCGACGTAAGACTGGCTGCGCGACTCCGGCGTGACCGCGATCTCCGCGCTTTGCGGCGCGCGCTGCAGTTGTGCAGCAGGTGTGTAGGTGATGGCCTTGCTGCCCGACATCGAGCCGGAGTTCAGACTCAGGATGCCGTTGGCGTAGTCGATGGTGCCCAGCGTGCCGCTGGCGGTCTTGAGTAGGCCCGCATCGTCGAAGATCGTGATGCCGTCGGTGACGATGGACAGCGATCCGGGCAGGCAGCCGCCCGGCAGGTTGAATTTGATGCTGGTGTTCCAGGCATGGCTGGCCGTGTAGCTCACGGGTGCAGCGCCCGGTACCGGCAAACCTGCTGCGGCGTAGGGGGGCACGAAGGAGATCGGCGTCTCAGTCTGAGCGCTGGGCACGAGCTGCGTGTAGATGGACGCGCCCTTGATGGTGAAGTCGCCCACATTGGCAGCCTGCGTCAGTGGCACCACGCCGACGTAGGTGCCCGCGTCGGCCACCACCGTGTCGCGTACCTTGGTGCTGTTGGTTGCACGCGTGAAAGTTCGGCTGGCAGGCGAGCCCGTGAAATCAAAGCGCAGCGCGTCGCTGATGGCGACGGTGACGACCGCCGCCTTGTAGTCCTGGTCGGTGTTGTAGGTGAAGCT